>Ga0335078_10015164_pt1 | contig 11436 bp, 9 predicted proteins | sample Lox_Sample_32_FD_206711 | JGI IMG/M metagenome (GOLD analysis project Ga0335078, IMG submission 206711) | Soil microbial communities from Loxahatchee National Wildlife Refuge, Florida, United States - Lox_Sample_3.2 | ecosystem: Environmental > Terrestrial > Soil > Wetlands | place: USA: Florida...
ATCGAGAGACGTTCCGGTAAACCGCTTCGTACCTTCGACCCGGAGATCGTGACGATCCTGAGATTGGGCCTTTATCAGATCGGCTTTCTGGAGAGGGTACCCGTTTCCGCCGCCGTGAACGAGGCCGTCGAGATGGTGAAGCAGGCGCGCAAACGCTCGGCCGCCGGACTGGTTAACGCGGTGCTGAGGAAAGGCGAGCGCGGCAGCGAACGTCCGACCCGGCGCGGCGGCAAGGCGGGCGTTGCCGTCGGCGGCGGACTTGAGAGATCGGACTTCAGCGCTTCCAGCGCGGCTCTCGTCGAGAGCTCGTGCCGCGCGACGCCCGGCTGGCTTTTGGACCGCTGGACGCGACAATTTGGCACCGACGCGGCTAAGGCATTGGCCCTGGCGAGCGTCTCCGTGCCGCCGACCACCCTGCGCGTGACCGCTGGCGAACCCAGCCCTAACGGCCTTGAGGGAATCGAGCGAGAGCTCGCCGCGGAAGGAATCATCGCCCGCGCGGCGCAATACGCCCACGATGCCCTGGTGGTGGAGTCCGGACGCGTGCAGGCATCAAGAGCGTGGCGAGAGGGGCGGGTGGTGATCCAGGACGAGGCTTCGCAACTGGTCGCGACTCTGTTGCGCGTGGAACCCGGCCAGCGGGTGCTCGACCTCGCCGCCGCGCCGGGAATCAAGACCGCCCAGCTTGCCGGGTTGCTGAAAAAGGCCGAAGAAGGGGGGGGCTTCAGCCCCGCCGCCCTGATGGCCTCAACGGGAATTATTGAAAATGACGAGGCACACTCTGTCGGCGGGGCTGAAGCCCCGCCCTTTCTCAGTTTTTCTCGGCAGCCCGTCAGTCTGCTGGTGGCGTGTGATGTCAGCGCGCGACGACTGGCCGATCTCCATCGGCTCTTGCCCCGGCAAGTGCCGCCGGGCGTCAGGCTCAGCATCGTTCAACTTGATGCTACGGAACGCCTCCCTTTCCCCGCTTGCTTCGATCGTGTGCTGCTGGACGCACCGTGTTCCGGCACCGGGACGCTGGCCCGGAATCCGGAGATCAAGTGGCGGCTGAGGCCGGAGGATGTCACCAGGCTGGCCGAAAATCAGGCGAGGATGCTGCGACACGCGCTGGAAGCGTTGGCGCCGGGCGGCCGGCTGGTGTACGCGACCTGTTCGCTGGAACGGGAAGAGAACGAGCAGGTGGTGGAGCGCGTCTTGAAAGAGACTCCGGGCGTTCGAGCGGTCAGCCGCGACCAGCTTGTTCGCGAGATTCCCGACGCGGCCGGCCTGATCGATGCCGACGGTTATTTCCAAACGCGTCCCGATCTTCACGGAACGGACGGCTTTTTCGCGGCCGTGCTGGGCACACGTGAGGAGTGGCCAGTGGCGAGTAAGAGTAAAGGGTAAACGAGGAGAATAGTGGCGACTCCTTTTCTCTTCGTTTACCCTTCACCCTTTACCCTTCGCACTCATCAATCGTCGCTGTGGTAACATAGTCCAGGGACCGAAGACGTGGAGGCAATCATGGACCTGCATCGAAAGCGAATTGCGGTGCTGGTGGCCGATCAGTACCAGGAACTGGAAGTGTGGTACCCCTTGCTGCGCTTCCGCGAGGATGGAGCCGCGACCATCGCGGTGGGGGAGGAAACCGGCAAAACGTATCTGAGCAAGAAGGGTTATCCCGTGGTCGCCGACCGGTCGATTGCCGACGTCACCGCCGATGATTTTGATGCGGTGATTATTCCCGGCGGCTTTGCCCCCGACATCCTGCGTCAGGATCACCGCATGGTGAAACTGGTGCGCGACATGGACAGCGCGGGAAAGATCGTGGCCGCCATTTGCCACGGCGGATGGCTCCTGGCCTCGGCGGAGATCGTCGAGGGCCGCCGGGTGACGTGCTTCGTCGCTATCAAGGATGACCTGATTCACGCCGGCGGCGAGTACCTGGACGAGGAAGTAGTGGTGGACGGCAACCTGATTACGGCGCGGAAGCCGAGCGACATCCCGGCGTTTTGTCGTGAAATCCGCCAGGCGCTGCTGGGGCAACCGGTGGCGGCGCACGCCGTCCGCTAGCGGAAAGCGAAACTCGAAATTCGAAACTCTAAGCGCATGGTCGCGTCCCACCTTCGAGACTTGAAGCCTGAAGACGCAGAGCAGAGACTCGCAAGGGCGAATTTCGAATTTCGAGTTTCGAGTTTCAAATCGAAGGGAGTGGATCATGCGTAAACTCTTGCCCGTGCTGGGTCTTTTTGTCATCCTGATCGCCGGCGTCTGTTGGCTCCGACCGCACAGCGGCCTGGCCAAGGGCGGCTCGAAGCGACTGCTCTACCTGACCATGTCGGCGGGGTTTAAACACGACGTGGTCCCCTTCTCCCGCGAGATCGTGAAGCAGATCGGTGAGAGGTCCGGGGCGTTCGCGACCGACTTCGCCGACGACGTCACTCCGTTTACGGCCGAGAATCTGCACAACTATGATGCCGTGATGTTCTACACCACGGGCGAGCTGCCCTTCACGGACGTGCAGAAGCAGATCCTCATGGAGTACCTGGCGGCCGGGCACGGGTTCGTCGGCGTGCACAGCGCCACCGACACCTGCTACAACTGGGCCGCCTATGGCCAGATGATCGGAGGCTACTTCGATGGCCATCCATGGCACCAGATGGTGACGGTGGACGTGGCCGATCCCGACAACAAGATCACCAAGTTCCTGGGCGCGTCGTTTCAGGTGAATGACGAAATCTATCAGATCGACGATTTCGAAGCCCCGTCAACGACGGTGCTGTTGCGCCTCGATCCCATGTCGGTCGATCGCACCAAGACCGGCGCTCACACGCGTTACTACAACTGGCCGCTGGCGTGGACGCGCCGGTACGGCAAAGGGCGAGTTTTCTACAACGCCTTGGGACACGAAAAGGCGGTGTGGGAGAGTGATTGGTTCCAGCAGTTCATGCTGAACGGCATTAAGTGGTCTATGGGCGACTTCAAGGAGTAGGTGGATAGGGAAATTCGAAATTCGGAAGTCGCCCGCACCACCTGAATTTCGATTGTCCAGTTTCGAGTTTCGCTCCGCCCGCGGTTGCTTTTTTCTTGACATTGGCTCTCGCGGCTCGTATTAAGAGAATTTGGAAGTTGAGGAGGGTGGAGAAAAGAACCCAGCTTGACCTCGTTAGGCGAGGTTACCACGCAAACATAAGCCACTGCCCGGAAACCCGGAGACAGGCCAACGGGTATAGCAGGCATGGTCGGATTAAGGCTTTGCCTAAGGTGGCTACGCCCGCCAGGGGCGGATTACGTTGTGCGGAGCCGAAGCTCACACTAGGAGGGTCGTTGACCGGCTCGTCCCACAGGACGTAGCCGGTTTGCCCCGGGGAGCCGAAGGCTTCTGCGGGGCTTTTTGTTTTCGAGAGCAGCGAGGAGCAGGGTTGCGATGTTCCTTGACCGTGGGAAAGGCGGCGATGATCTACTTTACCGAACTCGAGAATCTTCCGACCTATGACGCCAAGGGCGAATACCTGGGCAAGCTGATCGATCTGGGAATCGACCCCAGCCAGAACGCGCTCCGGGTGGCATCGTACCTGGTCCGAACGCCGCGCAAGAATATGCTCTGCATCACGCACGAGCAGATGCAATCGGTGTCGGTGATGTCGGCGCAGACCAGTGTTCCCGCCAATCATGTGCGTTGCTACGCCCCCGATGAGGGCTTGCTGCGGGTGAAGAAGGACGTGCTCGACCAGCAGATCATCGACGTCAATAACCGCAAGGTGGAGCGGGTGAACGACGTCGACTTGGATATCGAGCCGACCGATGGGCACACGGAGCTGCGTTTGCTGGCGGTGAACGTGGGATGGGCGGCGGGAATCCGGCGGCTGCTGCAAGGGATCATGGCCAAGCACACCATCCGGATGATCTCCGGCTTCGCGGAGCCCAAGACGATCCCGTGGGAGTTCGTCAACCTGATTGAATCGGACCCGGCGCGCCGCGTGAAGCTGCGCATCTCTTACGACCGCCTGGCCAAGCTTCACCCGGCCGACGTCGCCGACATTCTGGAGGAGTTGAGCCGCGACGAGCAGAAGGCCGTGATTGAGTCGCTCGACGAGGAGACCGCCGCCGACGTCATTTCGGAGATCCCCACCAAGATGCAGGCGGCGCTGCTGGAGAGCATCCAGCCGGAGAAGGCGGCGGACATCGTGGAGGAGATGGCCCCGGACGAGGCCGCCGACGTGCTCCAGGAAATGCAGCCCGAAGCTTCCGCCGTCGTGCTCGCGGATATGGAGACGGAGGAGGCGCACGAGGTGCGGGCCTTGCTGGGCTACGAAGAGAATACCGCCGGGGCGATGATGAACACGGAGTACATCGTGCTTGGCGAAGCGGCCCTGGTGGCCGACGCGATCGAATCGCTGAAGCACTTCGGTGGGCCCATCGAGACCATCCACATGATCCATCTCATCGGCGCCGGCGGCGTGCTGGTGGGCGTGGTCCCCCTGGGCCGCATCCTGCTGGCGGACGCCAACACGCCGCTCAAAGAGCTGTGCACGGACCCCATGATTGCGGTCGAGGCCCGGGCGGACGAGAAAGAGGTGGTCAAGCTCTTTCACAAGTACAACCTGGTGTCGCTTCCGGTGGTCGGCGACGAGGGCCGGCTGCTGGGAGTGGTCACGGCCGACGACGTCCTGGAGGTGGTGGTCCAACGCAAATAGCCGACCGACGGGTGGCGAAATCCGTGTCGCGAAATGAAACGGCATGGCAGCTTGGGCGCAGCCCTGAGTTTCGAATTCTGAGCTCCGACTTTCTTTTTGGGCGGGTGATCGGTGCCTCTCAAGAGCAAACGCTTTCGACACTTCCGGACCAACTTCCTCATCTTTCTCGCTGTCCTGGGACCGGGGATTATCACCGCCAACGTCGACAACGACGCGGGCGGCATTCTCACTTATTCGCAGGCCGGTGCCAGTTTCGGGTACACGCTGCTGTGGACCCTGGTCCCCATCACGGTGGCGCTGATCGTGGTGCAGGAGATGGTGGCCCGTATGGGCGTGGTGACCGGCAAAGGCCTTGCCGATCTCATCCGCGAAGAATACGGCTTCCGCACCACCTTCATCCTCATGCAGATGCTTCTCCTGGCCGATCTTGGCAACACCATCAGCGAGTTTGCCGGGCTCGCCTCCGGGATGGAGGTGCTGGGGGTCACCCGCTACATCGCGGTTCCCTTGGGGGCGGTCCTGGTGTGGCTGCTGGTGGTGAAGGGTACCTACCGGTTTGTCGAGAAGGTGTTCCTGGTGGCCTGCGTTTTCTACGTGGCCTATCCGCTCTCTTGTTTTCTGGCGCATCCCAAGTGGTCCGACGCCATGCTGGCCACGGTCAAGCCCACCTTCCGTTTCAACAGCGGTTACCTCTACATGCTCATCGGTTTGGTCGGCACCACCATTGCGCCTTGGATGCAGTTTTATCTTCAGTCCGCGGTAGTGGAAAAGGGCGTCAAGCTGAAGAACTACATCCACTCGAAGTGGGACGTGATTGTGGGCTGCGTCATCACCGACGCGGTGGCATTCTTCATCATCGTCGCCTGCGCCGCCACCATTTACATCACTGGCCATCGCGACATTCAGAACGCGGGCGATGCCGCGGTGGCGCTGCGGCCTCTGGCTGGGCGCGCCGCAAGCTGGCTGTTTGCCTTCGGTCTTTGCAACGCTTCGCTTTTCTCGGCTTCCATCTTGCCGCTCGCTACCGCCTACTACGTCTGTGAAGGACTGGGCGTTGAGTCCGGCATCAACAAGCGCATCCGGGAAGCGCCGGCTTTCTACGCGCTCTACACCGGTCTCATCGCCATCGGCGCGCTGGCCGTGATGCTGCTCAGCGAGCAGAAGCAGGTCCCTATCATCCTGCTCTCCCAGGTGATCAACGGTATCCTGCTGCCTTTCGTCCTGATCTTCATGCTGCGGCTCATCAATCGCCAGGACCTGATGGGCGAGTACCGTAACACGCGGACGTTCAACGTCATTGCCTGGGTCACCTGCGTGGTGATGATCGCTCTGACACTCGTCCTGGTGGTCAGCACCTTCTTCCCATCGCGTCTTCCCACCGGATGACGCGGGTCCGGCGACTGGCGTGGCTGCCGACGGCGATGCCGGACGAGCGACGTTCACATCGAGTCGATCGTCGCCGCCGGTCAATCTTAGGCGTGGTATAATAGCTCGACTACGATGGGCGACATGGAACCAACCGGGGAGACGACTGCCGGGTTGCCGGCACTGTTCGTAGCTCACCCTCACTTGAGCGACGAGGTGAACCGGAACATCATCGACTCCGAGATGGAGGGGGGGGTCTACCTGGACGACCTCTCGGAGGGCGCCACCCTGGAAGTGGAGACGCTGCACCATTGGTACACGATCGTCCATCGCGCCCGGGGCGAAGCGCTGATCTCCGGCCATCCTAAGTTCTGCCCGGAGCCGGTGCCGGTGAGAATCGAAGGATCCACCTGGGGCGGGTCGATGCTGAAAGTCCGCTTCATCGGGCGCGGCATGCATCTCGAGTTCCGGCATCCGACCTACTTCCGCATCACCACTTCCCGCATCGTCAGCATCAAGCAGCAAACTCTCCAGCCTCAGGAATGGAAGCAGTGCTGAAGGCCACGTGAACCGCTGATGCTCGTGGGACGAACCAGCTATCATCCATCAGCCGTCAGCGCTCAGTAAGAAGGCTCGCTGAAAGCTGACGGCTGAGAGTTGATAGCCGTCTTCGAGTCACTCGCCCGCCGCAATGCCGAGCGACTTCATTTTGCGGTAGAGGTGACTGCGCTCGAGCCCCAGGGCTTCGGCAGCGCGACTGACGTTTCCCTGATTCTCCTCCAGCTTTCTCAGAATATAGTCGCGCTCGTACGCGGCGCGAGCCTCGTGCAAGGTGGAGAATCCCGACGCTCCGGCGCGACCCCCCGCCGCCGGGGAAGGCGGGCGCGCGCCATCGTGCTGCAGGCTCGGCGGCAAGTGACGGCGCTCGATGCGGTCGCCCGGCACCATGATCACCAGCCGCTCCACCAGGTTCTTGAGCTCGCGCACGTTGCCCGGCCAGCGATAGCGGCGCAGCACCTCCAGGGCGGGGTCGGCGAAGCGCTTGGGACGCCGTCCATAGAGCCGGGCGAACTCGTCGAGAAAGTAAGCCCCCAGCGCCGGGATGTCTTCCGGGTGCTCCCGCAGCGGCGGAACGTAGAAGGGGATCACGTTGAGCCGGTAGAAAAGGTCTTCGCGAAAGTTCCCCTTCTGGATCTCTGCCGGCAGGTCCTTGTTGGTGGCGGCGATGATCCGCACATCCACCGTGAGATTAGTTCCAGAGCCCACCGGTGTAAATCTCTGTTCTTCGATCACCCGCAGCACCTTGGATTGGGTGCGCAGGCTCATGTCGCCCACTTCGTCGAGGAAAAGGGTGCCGCCGTCGGCCTGCTCGAACTTGCCGGTCTTGTCCTCGTGCGCCCCGGTAAACGAGCCCTTGAGGTGGCCGAAGAGCTCGCTTTCGATCAGTTCCTCGGGGATGGCCGCGCAGTTCACTTCGACAAAGGCCCGCTCGCCCCTCGTCCCCAGGTCGTGCAGCGCGTGCGCCACCAGTTCCTTGCCCACGCCGCTCTCGCCGTAGATCAGGACGCGGCCGTTGGTGGGCGCCGCCAGGGCCAGTTGCTGGCGCAGCGCCTTCATGGGAATGCTGTCGCCGATGATGTTCGACTTGCCGCGCAGTTCCTCGCGCAACTGGCGGTTCTGCGTCGCCAACTGCCCCTGTTCCAGCGCGTGCTTCACCGTGAGCAGCGTCTTATCAATGGAGAGCGGCTTTTCGATGAAGTCGAAGGCCCCAAGCTTGGTGGCACGCACCGCCGTCTCGATGGTGCCGTGCCCGGAAATCATGATCACCGCCGGCCGGTCCCCCAGCGCCTGGGTTCGCTCCAGCGTTTCCAGACCGTCGATGCCGGGCAGCCAGATATCGAGCAGCACCACGTCGAAGTTCTTCCGTCCCAGCAGGTCGAGGCACATCTCCCCGCTTTCCACGGCCTCCACCCGGTAGCCTTCATCACGAAGCACATCGCCCAGCGACTGCCGGATGCCCAGTTCGTCATCGACAATGAGAATAGAGTGCTTCATCAAGCTTCCAGTTATCCGACGCCGGGCTCAAAGCCAGCACACGGCCCCAACAGCTTCACGGCGTCCTGATTCGCCGGGCCACTTCCGGTCCAAGCTGCTGGAAGTGTTTCAGGTTCCACGTATAGATCGTGTCTGCCCTCGCCTTCAGGGCGCAACGCGCCAGCAGCGCGTCGTAAACAGTACCCCCGACAATCCCTGCGGCAGCGCATTCCTCCAAGGCCGCATAGTACTCGTCGGCATCGAGAGCCACCATGGAGAGGTGGTCTCTCAAATCTCCCAGAAGAAGGAGCGCCTGTTCCGCGCTCAGTCGGTTCTTGCCGGGCAAGCGCGTGAGTGCGGAGTAGACCTCTGCCAAGCTATGCGCCGCGCAGCAACCGCGCTTCTTGTCGGTCTGGAGAAAGGCCTCGAGGCTGGCATCATGATGCGGATGGTCTTCCAAAAAGACCGGGACCAAAACTGATGTATCAAAGAAAGCCTTCAACCGCTCCTCCCCAAGTTGTCCTCATCGCGCTCCCTCCGCACCTGCTCCAGGGTCTCCTCGACTACGGTTGGGGAAAGAGGCTCGCCTGACCGAAAGACCCAGATCCCGCGTTTCTTGCGCAGCCGGGCATCGCCTCGGACAGGGCGCAAGGTGATCTCTTCGCCCCGGCTCTCCAGCTCCAAGGCGTCGCCGGGCGCAAGTTGCAGCTCGTCGCGCAAGGGCTTGGGCAGCACCACCCGTCCCGCTTTGTCTAAAGTAAGTCTGCCTGTCATATTCCCATTGTATGATGGGAAATGCCATTGGTAAATGGCATAATCGATCTTCGACGGTAAATGAGAAGCGAAGCCGCCCTTGATCCAAGAACGAAAAATCCCAATTTCTCCTCACTCCCTACTGGCCGCCACCTCCCGCTCCAGCGGCAGTTCGATGATGAAGCGGCTGCCCGTCGGCTGGTTTTCCTCCACCCGGATCGATCCCTGATGTTCGGAGACGATGCGGCTGACGATGGCCAGTCCCAACCCCGTGCCGCGCTCTTTGGTGGAAAAATAGGGCAGGAAGAGCTTCTCCTTAGCCTCGGGAGGTATGCCGGGACCGCTGTCGGCCACCGTGATCTCCACCACGTCGCGCGCGGAGTCGAGAGCGGTACGCACCCAGATCTCGCGGTTCGCCGCGTGCTCCAGCGCCTCGGCGGCGTTGTCGATGAGGTTCACCACCGCGCGCTTGATCTGCTCCGCGTCCAGGGGCACGGGGGGCAGGTCGGGCGCCAGCTCCGTGTGCACCCGGATGCCGTGCAGGCGGCCGGCAAATACGCCCAGCGCATTGGTGACGATCTCGTTCAGGCTGGCGGGAACGGGCTGCGAGGCGGGGAAGCGCGCGAAGCGCGAAAACTCGTCCACCAAGCCCTTCAGGGTGGCTACTTCGCGCCCCACCAGTTCCGCGCTCTGGGCGATGGTACTGGCCACCTCGCGGGAGGGAAGGCCGCCGGCGCGCTCCACCAGTCGCTGGATGCGCTCGGCGGAGAGCTGGATGGGAGTGAGCGGGTTCTTGATTTCGTGCGCAATTCGCTGCGCCACCTCGCGCCAGGCGGCGGACTTCTGGGCGCGCAGCAACTCGGTGAGGTCTTCCAGCACCAGCAACGCCCCCACGTTGACCTGGCCGGCGCGAATGGAGGAGAGTGTTACCGCCGCCACCGCCCGCCGCCCGCCCAGCTCCAGCTCCAACTGGTTGGTGGCCACGCCCTGCCGGCTGGCGCGCCGGAAAAGCCGCGCGATCTCCAGCGCGTCCTCGCGCGAAAAAAGGTCGGTGAAGCTACGCGCGGACCGGATTCGCTCTTCGCCGAACATCCACTTGGCGGTGGAGTTCACCCGCGTGATCCGTCCCCGCAGGTCGAGCGAAACCACCCCGGTGGGGATGTTTTCCAGGATGGCTTCCATGGTGTTCGAGCGCTCTTCCAGTTGGCGGTTGGCGGCTTGCAGTTGGCGCGCCGCCTCCTCCAGGGCCCGGCGGTTCTCCTGAAGCTGGCGGGTCATCTCGTTGAAGGAGCCGATGAGCGCCCCTAGTTCGGCCTCCGACTGCACCGCCACCTGGTACCCCAGATTGCCCTGGGAGACCTCGTGGGTGGCCTCGGCCAGCGCCTGGATGGGAACGGTGACCTGTTTGGAGACAAACATGGCCAGCCAGGTAGCTGCGAAGAGGATCAGGAGGGTCAGCAGGCCGAGGATGGAGAGATAGATGCGCTTGAGGGCCTTTTGCTGGTGGCCCAGCGCGTCGTAGCGCTCGACCTCGTGCTGGATGTCGTCGGCAAGCTGCTTCACCTTATAGGGTAACCGGGTGACGCTGACCACCGTCCCGACCACCTGGCCGGCGGTTCCGCCGGGTGCGACTACGGCGCGCGGGGTGAGGAAGAATTCGTAGTCGGCCGACCGCCAGCGGGCGGTCGCTTTCGAATCGGGAGGGCGGCCGTCGGCCAGTCCCGGGAACAAGGCGGCCACCGCCGCCGGATCGGGGAAAGGATCCCCGGCCCGCGCCAGCACGCGGCCCCGCCGGTCGAAGCAGAGGGCGGAGCGAAGGCTCAACGCCGTGACCTCGCGCTGCAGGGTGGGCAAGAGGAGATTGGCATCACCCCGCGCCAACCCCTGCTCGACTTCCGGGATGGCGGAGAGATGGTCTCCCATGTGGCTGGCGCGCTCTTCCGCCCGCGCTTCAACCTCCAACGCCAGCTCGGCCGAGTCTTTGCGCACGACCGCAAACGGGGTGCCGAACCACCGGTCCACGCTGCGATTCAGCAGTCCGTAGGCGAAGATGAAAAGCACCGTGACCGGGACCAGGGAGAGCCCCAGAAACGCTATCACCATCCGGGTCTTGAAGCGCGAGCCCAGTTGACCGCGGCGCCGCTCCGCATCCAGCTTCAGCAGGATGCGGAGCAGGATAAAGGTGAAGATGACGAAGGCCAGAAACACAAAAGCGGAAAGCGCCAGCAGCATGATGGTCTGCTGGGCGTCGCCCGGGCGGATGAGGTCGGTGACGTTGAGCGACGCCTGGCTCCAGGCCACCAGAAACAGGGCCGGAACCGCGATCAGAAGGAAGATCAGAAACCCGCGCTTGGGCGGGTGCGCTTTGGTGTCTGTACCCATGGTGGTAGCGAGGGGTGAAGCATGAAGGGTGAGGCGTAAAGGGTGAAGGGTGAAGGGTAAAGGCTAAAGCGCGTTTGAAGCAGACTTCCTACTGTCTTCCGCCTTCTGTTCGCCTTTCACCCTTTAACCCTTCATTCCACATCTTTCATCCTTTATCCTTTACCCTTTACCCTTCATCCTTTACCCCTTTTTTGCCCCTACACCCTTCACCCTTACAATACGACTG
>Ga0335078_10015165_pt1 | contig 11436 bp, 14 predicted proteins | sample Lox_Sample_32_FD_206711 | JGI IMG/M metagenome (GOLD analysis project Ga0335078, IMG submission 206711) | Soil microbial communities from Loxahatchee National Wildlife Refuge, Florida, United States - Lox_Sample_3.2 | ecosystem: Environmental > Terrestrial > Soil > Wetlands | place: USA...
ATCAAAGTTGCTGTTCGTGAACACGCTCGCGTTAATCGATACGTCCCCGTTGTTGATAATTGAGGCGCCGCCGACGAATGGTCCACCAAGGGATCCCGGAGCGCCGTTGGTGAACGTCAGGTTTGAAAGAATGACCATCGCGGTAGAATCGATCACCATGATCTGAACCGAGTTGTTCCCGTTGATCACAGTTTTTGGCTGCGTCGGTCGTCCGTTGATCTGAAGCGTCCGCTCGATCGGCGGTAGCGTCGCTTGGAGCGTAATCTTGCTGCCCGAGCTGAAACTGATGACGTCATTGCCGCTGCCGGCTCTGCATCCGTTAACCGCAGTGCCGGTGTTGGCGGCGATAATCGCGTCATGCAGCGTGCATCGCGGTGGGTCGCTCGGATCCCAGGCGGAGTTGACCAGAATTGAGGTCGCATGCGCCGTCGCCGAGGCGGCCGTCATCGTCAATACAAAAGATGCTACGATCAAACGGGCTTTTACGAACATCAAGGCACTATTCCCGGCAGAAATTAGCAGCCGGTAGCAAATACCACGATCTCGCCGGAACTAACAAACAATCAGTAGGACGGATCATACTACCGACAGTAGCCGACAACTCCCGTCCGCGACGATTGTACGATTGAACGTTGTTGAAATATATCGTACGATATATCTCAAAATGTTCGAGGAGTTCGAATCAATGTTTTCAAGGCACGCTCATTGGTCGCGCGGATGTGGCCCGCGCTCGAAATCCGGCTTCTGGACCGGCGGCAGACGCTTCTTCGGCCCGGGCGAAGTTCGCCTCGCTTTGCTCTCGCTGCTCGCCGACGGTCCACGCCACGGCTACGAACTGATGAAGATGCTGGAAGAGCGCTCGGGTGGTGTATACCGCGCGAGTGCCGGAACGATTTATCCGACGCTTCAGCAGCTCGAGGATGAGGGCTTGGTTGCGGCCGAGCAGAACGAAGGCAAGCGCGTCTACCGAATCACCGAACAGGGCCGGCGCGCGCTTCGCGACGAAGAAGATACGGTGGGGCGCATCTGGCGGCGGGCGCGGATGTGGAACGACTGGCGCAGCGCCTTCGATCCGGATGTTGCGGAAATCATCCGGCCGGCAGAGCGCGTAATGAAGGCGGCGTTTCGCGCGCTGGCAGGCGGACTCGCGAGTCCGGAGCGTGCGGAGAAAATCCGCGACATCTTGAAGCGCGCGATGCGCGACATCGAGGATCTGGACTGAAGTTTAAAGTACGAATCGCTGCGCGGCGATCCTTCGACTGCGCTCCGGCGATTGCCCTCGCTTCGCTCAGGATGACAAAAAATAAGCGTTTTATCTTATGTCATTCTGAGAGAAGTCCACCCATTCGGCTTCGCTCAGGGCAGGCTCCGCGAGGAATCTACGCGGCGCGATTTGCTTTTTCTGTTCGCGAAGGACGCGCTTGCGCAGGCGTGCGGCTCAGCGCGGCATGCGCTGCAGCAGATTTAGGATGATCCCGATTCCCGGCAGGTTGACCTCGAGATCCTCCTCCAGCGTTCGAATCAACCGGATGCGCTCGAGCGCGGCGGGATCGTAGAGCGGCTCGCTGCGGCCGCGCGATTCCTCGACCGCGACGGGCACCAGCAATTCTTCCTGCTCCCACAAGATCAACTGATGCTCGCTGACGCCGCAGATCGAGCATAGCGCACGCCGGCTGTAGAACGCCCGGCTGCCGCCGCCGCTTGTGGCCGAACGCTTCTTTGGATTGCTGCCACGCCGCGCCATCGCCGCTATCCCCTGAGCAACTCTGCGCGCGGGTCGGGCGCGTGACGGGTGTTTCGCTTATCGGCGATTTCTTCCATCAGCTTGCGCTCGTCGGCGGTCAGGTCGGTCGGCGCCATAACTTTGAGTTCGTAAAGCAGATCGCCGGCCGGTTCCTTCGCGCGGCCAGGCAACCCGCGACCCTTGAGCCGCATCACGCGGCCGGTCTGGCTGCCGGCGGGCACGCTGAGCGAGAGGCGTCCGTCGAGCGTCGGCACCGTGACGCTCGCGCCGAGCACCGCTTCGTAATCCCACACCGGAAGCTGGCATCGCAGATCGCGCCCGGAGACGGTGAAGACGCGATGAGGCTCCAGGTGCACGACCACGAACAGATCGCCGTTAAGCTCCTTGCGCGGAGCGCGGCCGCCCTGCCCCGCTAACCTCATACGAGTGCCCTCGACCACGCCCGCCGGAATCGTGACTTCGATCTTGCGCCGATTCTCGATCACGCCGCGTCCGCCGCACTTGGGACATTCCTGGGCGGTGCGAATCACGCGCTTGTTGCCGGAGCGCTCTTCCTTGAGAATCATGCCACTGCCGTTGCATTGGTCGCACTCGTCCTGCGCGATCAGATCGAGCCGACGCTTGGTCCCATGCATCGCTTCTTCGAGGCTGACCGCAACCTCGACTTCCATGTCGGGCGCCCGTTCGGGCTCGGGCCGATAGTTGAAACCGCTGAAGCCGCCGGCCGTCCTGCCGGCGCCCATCCCGGCTCCGCTGCGTCCAAAGAAGCTCTCGAAGAAATCGCTGAAGTCACCCGCACCGGTCTCTGGCCCGCCGCCGGGTCCCGCGCCGGCGCCCTGCCACGCGTAGCGTCGGCGCATCTCTTCTTCAGGCGCGCCGCGCTCCCAGTCGGCTCCGAGCAGATCGTATTTTTTGCGCTTGTCGGGATCGCTAAGGACCTGGTAGGCCTCGTTGATCTGTTTGAAGGTGGCCTCGGCTTCCTTGTTGTTGGGATTGACGTCGGGATGGTGCTTGCGCGCAAGCCGGCGATAAGCCGACTTGATATCGGCCTCGGAAGCGTTGCGCTCAACGCCGAGAGTTTTGTAGTAGTCGCGGAATTCCATGGCGCGCTGGCGCTAGCGTCTAAGATGCGCACGATCGACGTCGCGCGCAACCATCGGGCCGCACACGATGCAGATTGAGCGTTAGCGAGACTCGGCTTCGGCGACGCGCGGCAATTCCCGCAGCCGTCGGAGCGCGGTTTCCATCTCCTGGCATTCGAGCTCGAGGCGCGCCTGGCGGCGCGCGATAAACAGCACGTAGAGGGAGATGCCCATGAAGATCAGACTGTAAGCGGCGAATAAATATCCGAGATTGGTCATGCTCTCCCACCTTGCTCCGCCCGCCACAAAGCCATCTCGCGTTTGAGTCCGCCGAGCCTGCTATGCAGCCTGATTATTTTGAAGCGCAATCCAAGCAGCCATACGAACAGGATCGTGAACGCGGCCATCGAGATCAGCAGCGCCGCAACCATCCGCGGATCTTCCAATCCGTGCTCGTTCTGACGCGTGAGCAGGACTGCGGGATGGATTGTGCGCCAAAGCCTGACCGAAACGATCACCAGCGGCACGTCGAGCGCGCCGAAAATTCCGACCACCGCGGCAAAGCGCGCGATTTGCGGAGTATCGCCGCCGAACCCGCGCAGCATCAGGTAACCGGCGTAGATTAGCCATAAGATGAAAGTCGTGGTGAGACGTGAATCCCACGTCCACCAGGTGCCCCAGATCGGCTTGGCCCAGATTGAGCCGCTTATCAGCACCAGCGTGCAGAAGACCATCCCGACCTCCGCCGCCGCGTATTCGAGGTCGTCCCAGATTTGATTACCGAGCCACAGGTAGAGTGCGCCCGCAATCGCCACCAGCCCGAACGCGCTGAAGGTGACCATCGCGCACGGCACGTGAAAATAAAAAATCCGCTGCACCGCACCCTGATCGGCTTCGGTCGGCGCGCCCACCAGCGACATCCAGGTAGCGGCGATCATGGTGGCTAGCGCCGCCGTCCCGATTCCAAGCTGCCATGCGCTCTTCATCGCTCAATCCTCGATCACGACGTAATCGAACAGCAGGTAACCGGCCACTACGAACAGCACGTCGAAGGCGATCATTATCTTGAGCCACATCGCCATCGCGGCGAAGGTCGCGCCCGCGAGCGCAGCGGCGCTGGCCTTGACTCCGGCGATCAGCGCCGGAACAAACACCGGCACCACCAGCACCGGCAACAGCAGGTCGCCCGCGCGGGTGCGGCTGGTGATCGCCGCGAGCAGCGTGCTCACGGCGGCAAATCCCAGGCCACCGAGCATCACGACCGGCAGCAGCCGCGCGAGCCTGAGTCCGAAATCGAGATTGAAAAACAGCATCAGAAGAATAATGGAGGCCGCCTCCGCCACCATCATGAAGATGAAGGCCGCGGCCAGCTTGGCGGCATAGATGCTCGCGCGATCTATCGGAGCCATCAGCAGGGCGAGCATGCATCCGTTTTCGCGCTCCGCGATCAGAGCCCGGCTCGAGCCCAGCATCCCGGCGAAGATGAGCGCGATCCATAATGCTCCCGCAGACAGGTCGGCCGAGCGCTGCGGATCGGGCGCAAACGCGAGCACCAGCACCAGCAGTATCAGCGTGGACAGCGCGATCAGCGTTATCGTGCTGTCGCCGGTGCGCAGCTCGAGCCTTAGATCCTTGCGCAGGATCGCTGCAAACGCGCCCACGATTCTAACCTGCGGATAGCGAGCGCAGCCGCTCGCGCGGGCTCGGTCCGGATAGCGCGAGCAATCGACCGCGCGCGAGTTCGTAGGTGGTGAACTGAACAGCGCCCAAATCGAGCGGCGCATGCGCAGTAATCAGGATCGCGCGCTGATGCGCGATCGAATCCCTGATCAGATCGGCCACGATCGCGACGCCGTCGATATCGAGCGCCGCGAACGGCTCGTCCATCAGGATCAGTTCAGGCTCGGGCAGCATCGCGCGTGCGATCGCGAGCCGCTGCTCCATCCCGCGCGAAAAGCTCCGCACCCGCTTGTCGGACGCCGCAGCGAGATCCATCCGCTCGAGCCACCGCGACGCCGCCGTGCTCGGCGACGGTATCGAATACAACTCGCCGTAGAATTCCAGGTTCTCGCGCGCGGTCAGATTCGGATAGAGCATGCTCTGATGCGTCAGCACGCCGACGCGGCGCTCGATGCCTCGATGCTGGCGGCAGTTGCGGCCGAAAATCAGTGATTCACCGCTGTCGGAGGCGGACAGGCCGCAGAGAGTTTTGATCAGGGTCGATTTCCCGACGCCGTTGCGCCCGCTTACCAGCACGGCTTCGCCGGGATCGACTTTCAAATCGACGCCGGAAAAAACTGCCGCCGCGCCGAAGAGCTTGGCCAGGCCGCGAGCTTCAAGGATGGGCTGGCTCAAGACGAGGCGCGCTCCTTGAGGTCGAGAGAGACGCCGCACTCGGTGCAGAACTTAGGGCTTTCGCGAAGCCGCGCGCCGCAATCGGGACACACGTTGATTTGCGTGATCGCACGACGCGAGGTGCGGATCGGCGCCGGACGCTTCGACGCTGCGGGAAGACCGGCGGCGCGGGATTCGGCGCGCAGTTTTTCCTGCGCGGCCATCGCCGCCAGCGCCTTGCTCTCGAGTCTCTGGCGCAAATCAGCGCAGTCCTCATCCGACAGCTTGCCCATCTCACGATCGAACTCGAGCTCGCGAAGCCCCTGAAGCGCCTGTGCGTGTTGTTGTTCGAGCCTTGCCCAAGCCGGATCGGCTATGCGGCGCCGATAGCGCCGCATCCCGCCAATCAGCGGCGCGGCCACGAACAGCGCGACGCCCATCACCATCAGGAAAGCTGCGATCGATAAAGCCATTCCTTCACAACCGATTGCGGACTTCCTGTTCGAGGCGGCGGCGCAACACGGGATCGAACTGTTCCACCGGTGGCTCGGGTTTCTCAGGCGCCTCAGCGGGAGAACCGCGCCATCGACCCATCGCGAGCACGATCAGCGCGCCGCCCGATACGATCGCGGCGAACGGCATCACCCAGGCCAGAATATTGAAGCCTTCGGTGGTCGGTGCCGAAAGAATTTTCTCGCCGTATTTCTGGCGCATCGCGAGCAGGATCTTGTCGCGGCTCATTCCCTTATCGATCAGCGCCTGCAGTTCCTTGCGCAGCGGGATCGCGAATCCGCAGGTCGGATGAGCACAGTTGGCGATCGTCAAACCGCATCCGCACTGGCAGGTAAGCCCTTCGCTGACTGCCTGCGGCGTGGTCTTGGCCGAAGCGCGGATTGCGACCAGGTTCGCCGCAATCACGGCCAGCGTCAGAACCGAACCGGCGATCGCCGCCCGCCATATCGCGCCGCCTCGGAGCTTCATTCAATCACCGCCGGGCGCGATCGGGAGCGCCATAACCTCGGAGGTGCGCCGCCGCGCGGCCATCGCGATCGCCTCGCGCTCGCGCGCGTTGGGCCACATCGCGAACGCCGTTCCGATCGCCATCGTGATTCCACCCGCCCACAACCAGAACACCATCGGTGTCAGAAAGACGTCGAAAGTAACGAGTCCGCTCTTATCGTCGATTCCCGCAAGCACGACATAAAGATCGGACTCCGGGGTCGAACGAATCGCAACTTGGGTGGCGGGTTGTTCGGGCTTTTTATAAAAGAGCTTCGCCGGCGCGAGCGACGCGACTTCGCGGCCATTCCTCGATACCTCGACCCGCGCCGTGACCGTTGACACGTGCGCCGTATCGCCGTCGGAGAGGTCGAGGTATTTCAGTTGATACGGCCCGACCGCGAAGCTCTCGCCCGCTTTGACGCTCTTCTTGACCTCGGTTTTGAAAAACGACGAGGCGACGATTCCGACGAACGCCATCAGCACGCCAACGTGAACGATATAACCGCCGTAGCGGCGATTATTCTTCGCGACCAGATTGGCCAACGCCTGCGGCGGCGTCTCGTTGACCATGTGGATACGAGCGACAACGCCGCGCTTAAATTCCGCGATAACCGTGGTCAACGTGAACGCGCATAGCGAGAACGCGGCCAGCGCGTACCACGCGCGGATTCCTGCGACCAGGCAGATCAAACCCGTCGCGACACCCGCGACCGCCGGCGAACCAAAACTCTGCACCAGGTTCTTGAAGGTGGCGCGACGCCACGCGATCAACGGCCCCACTCCGGTCAAAAAGATCAGAGCAAGCCCGAGCGGCGCGTTAACCTTGTTGAAGAAAGGCGGGCCGACGGTAATTTTGACGCCTCGCACCGCCTCCGACAGCACCGGGAAAATCGTCCCCCAGAAAACGGCGAACGCGATCCCGACCAAGATCAGATTGTTGAACAGGAAGGCGGCCTCGCGCGACAGGTATGACTCGAGCTCGGCCTCGCTTCGCAGATCCCCGACACGGATCAGCAGCAGGCCAGTGTAGAGTACCACCACCGTGATCAGGAATCCCATGAAAAACGGGCCGAGACCGGATTGCGTGAACGAATGCACCGACGAGATCACGCCGCTGCGGGTGATGAAGGTGCCGAATAGCGTCAGCCCGAACGCAAGTCCGACCAACGCAAGATTCCAGACCTTCAGCATGTCCTTGCGCTCCTGGATCATCACCGAGTGCAGGTACGCGGTCATCACCAGCCACGGCATGAAGGCAGCGTTCTCGACTGGATCCCAGGCCCAGTAGCCGCCCCATCCCAGCACTTCGTAGGCCCATCGCGCTCCGAACATATTGCCAAGCGTGAGGAAGAACCACGAGAAGATCGCCCATCGCCGCGTGCTGCGAATCCAGGCGTCGTCGAGGCGTCCGGTGATCAGCGCGGCTGTTCCGAACGCGAACGGAACGGTGGTGCTGACGTATCCGGTGTAGAGCGACGGCGGATGAATCGCCATCCAGTAGTTCTGCAACAGCGGATTCAGATCGGTGCCTTCACGCGGGACGGTCGCGAGCAGCTCGAACGGCCGGGTGACGAAGTTCAGCATCCCGAGGAAGAAAATCGCGACACCCGCCATCACCGCCAGCACGTACGGGCTCAACTCGGGATTGCGGCGAGGACTTTGGTAGGCGACGATCGCGGTGAACAGCGTCAGCAGAAACGTCCACAGCAGCAGCGAACCCTGCTGTCCGCCCCACAGCGCCGTGATCTTATAGATCGTCGGCAGCGTGGTGCTCGAATAGCTGGCGACGTACTCGAGCGAGAAATCGCTCTGCAGCAGGCCGGACCACAGCGCGCACATCGCCAGCGCAACCATCGCGCACATCGCCCACACCGCATGACGCGCGCTCGCGACGAGATCCGGCAAGCCTCGGCGCGCGCCGTACAGGTTGGCGCCGATCGAATAAATCGCCAGCACCAAGGCGAGCATCAAGGCAACTTGTCCGATGAAGGCCATCGTTCCTTAGCTTGGTTTCCTGCCTCAGCTCGGCTTCTTGGGAACGTATTTTGACGGACAGGAGGTCAGCACCTGGGTCGCCGCAATCGCGTGATCGGCGCCAAGCCGGCCCTCGACAATCACGTCGCGATTCTCGGCGAACATATCGGGTTTCGGCTGGCCCGTGCACACGACCTTGAATTGCTGCGCGGGGTTTGACGTGACCGAGCTCACGGGCTTCACTCCTCCGGCTTGCGGATCCGGAATCGGCGCGATCGAAAACGCCAGCGTCAGCGACGAAGGATTCCAGCTCACGCTTCCCGGCACGACCCGTCCCGCGACGCGCAGCGGCTGCCCCTGCAGCTCGGTCGCGCGCGCCTGCACCTCGCCGACGGTCAGATAATACTCGGCGGTGTTCATGATCGCGGTATAGATGAGATAGCCGACCGCGAGGACGATTATGCCGCCACCCAATAAAAACCGTGGCTTAATGCGCATCCGAACACCTTGCCGTCTGGACGTTAACGGCCATCATCTTACGTCACGCTCAAGCAACCGCAATATGTAATTTCTCCACGCTGGCTGCCGGGTAACAATGCCAGTTCACTCCGAATCAAAACCGCCTCGCGGGCCAAAGGCTACGCCGCGTTTTGACGCGCTTATAAACTCAATCAACTCGGCGACCTCGGGCGACATCGGTCCGACATTTTTGACCCGCTCGATCGCAGCGCGAAGATTACGCCGCGCGCCGAACAGGGCCGTAAACGCTTTTCGCAGCGCGGCGATATTTTCGCGCTCGATTCCTGCGCGCTTCAGCCCCACGAGATTTATACCACGAACGGTATGGGTTTCGTCGGCGATACAAAACGGAGGGATATCGCGGCTGGTCCGGCTGAGACCGCGCATCATCGCCAATCGCCCAATACGGACGAACTGATGAACCACGCAATTGCCCGAGATCAGCGCCCGGTCGCCCACCTCGACCCATCCGGCCAGCAGTGCACCGCCGGCGATGATTGTTTGATTGCCGACTCGACAATCGTGCGCGACGTGCGAGTTCTGCATGAAGTAGTTATCATCGCCGACGATCGTGACTCGCCCTTGCTGGCTGCCGCGATTTACCGTGACCGCCTCGCGAAAAATATTGCCATCGCCGATCTGAACCTGACGAGGGTCGCCCCGGTAACTGATATCCTGCGGCTCGTCACCGATCACCACGTTCGCGTGAAGGACGTTGTCCTTACCGATGACGGTGTCGCCGAGAATCGTCACATGAGCCAGCAGCTTGGTCCGCGGTCCGATCCGGATGTGACCGTCGAGTACGCAGAACGGTCCGATTTCGACTCCCAATCCAATTTCGACCTCGACCCCGATTACAGCGCTGGGATGAATTCGCGACCCGGACCGCGCTCCCTCAGATGCCATCAACGCAGCCCGCTTCAGTGGAGGAGTCGCTTCGCACCGGGCGCCGCGCCGCCTTCCGAGTTCGGCGTATTGCGAGGCTGGAGCGGTTCACGCTCGTCCGGGTTCGTCTCGGGGATGCGATAGCCCTCGCCCATCCACGAGCCGAGATCGACCAGCCGGCATCGTTCCGAGCAGAATGGCCGAAAGCGGTTCTTGGATAAAGGATTTATCGAGGTCTTGCAGATGGGACAGCGCATGTCTGTCTGAACTCGCCCGCGATGAATCGCGACCGCGAAGCTCATTAGATCGCGCGAACGGCGAGGCAGATCAACCCTATCGGTTCAGGCCGGCTCGTACAATCGCGGCGGGTCTCCGTTCGCTCGGGAGCGCGCCATCCGTCGAGACCCGAACGAAGAAGCACTCGCGAACGCATCAGGTCCGCGAGTGCTCTTGGGAAAATTAGGCCATCCTCAGGCGCGCGCCTCGCCGGTGTAAGAAATGTCGTCGGCTTGAGTGCGCTCAAAAATATCTTTGGCCGCGGTACGCTGGTTCGAGTCCTCGGTATGGACGGCAATCAGGATGTTGCCGTTCTTCAACTTGCCTTCGTACTGCTTCGCTTCATACTCAGGAACTCCCGCACCGATCAGCCCGCCCGCAACCCCGCCGACCGCTCCGCCGGCCGCCACACCAGTGAGCGCCGCCAATACCGGTCCCGCCGCGATCAGCGGACCGACGCCGGGAATCGCCAGGCTTCCGATTCCAACCAGCCAGCCCAGAACACCCGCGCCGATTCCTCCGACGACCGCACCGGTCGTCGCACCCTCCGGCGCCTTGGTATGCTGCTCGTGGCCGAGATCCCGGCTACCCGCCCGATCGGGCAGCAACATCGAAACGTCATTACTGGAGAAACCTGCCTCCTTCAACTGGTTAACAATCCTGACCGCCTGTTCTTCGCTCTTCGCGATACAAAACACTGCTTTTGCCATATGACTCTCCTGCGAATTAACTGCTTGTAGAAATTATTGTCCGGCGACTTCGAGCTGGTTGTGGACGTTACCCTGGCCTGCCACCCGCACTGCCTTGTTCTCGATATCGGCCTTTTCCTCCGCGTTCTTGACCGGGCCACGAAGCGTGACCGCGCCATCGATCGTGATGATTTTTACGTTCTTGGCCTCTGTTGATAGATCTGCATCCTCGACAACTGCCTTACGGATCTCGCGCGATATGCTCAAATCGGCAGGCTTGTTCGACTGATCCATCGCCGTCAGATTCGCGTGCCCGCGATCCCGTTCGTTCATTGCGCTGTTGTCCGCGGAAGGGTTGACCGAAGATTGCGCAAAAACAGAACCGGATTGCGCGAAGCACATACCCACCAAAAACGACGCGGTAACCACTAGCGTTTTCGTTCTCATATCGTTTACCTCGATTCGTGTTTCCTACGTTCCGCCGTACGCAGAATCGGCTTATTCCAGTTGAGCAACCGGTGTGCCAGTAGAGTATTGCGCGACGTATTAGCGATTAGCTCAGAGTGCGATACTCAGATTCATCGATGACGTTTGCAAAAATTACTAATGCATAATTACTAATTGATTGTTCATTATCCGTAACCCGCGGGTCGAACCGACTCCAGAGCGCTTCTTCAGATGAACCGATTGCATGGTTTTGAATGATTTTCGGATTGACCACCAGGGTGACGGCACGAGAAAAGCTGAGAAACCCTACTCCTTGTTGAGAAACCCTGCGTTCTGGAAAACGGCACAGGCCTTGCTGTTCAACACCTGTAGAGATTCTGACTGGAGCGCACAGGACGCTCGGCAGGTCCGAAGGAGGTAGAAATGCAATTGATTATATCGAGAAAGTCTTTATTGCATTCGGCTATTGCTGGATGCGCGGCGA
>Ga0335078_10015166_pt1 | contig 11436 bp, 9 predicted proteins | sample Lox_Sample_32_FD_206711 | JGI IMG/M metagenome (GOLD analysis project Ga0335078, IMG submission 206711) | Soil microbial communities from Loxahatchee National Wildlife Refuge, Florida, United States - Lox_Sample_3.2 | ecosystem: Environmental > Terrestrial > Soil > Wetlands | place: USA: Florida...
GGCTGTGCACGGTGTTGATGTTAGGCGGCGATCAAACCAGTCTGGATCAACTTGATCGCCTCTCGCACGATCCGAACAGCGATGTTGCGGCCCAAGCGCTCCAGGCAAAGAATGGCCTGCGGGCAAGGCTCGCAGCGGACGCGACGAACGGCGACACGAACCTGCCTTAGCAGGATCGTCAAAAATCCTCTCAAGCAGTCAGCCCGAGTCCACATGGACTTGCAGCCTGCCCATGGCGGTCAAACGTGCTGTCGTCCTGAGCGTACATGGACTTGCGGCCTGCCCTCGAGATCAAAGGCGCTGTCATCCTGAGCGCAGCGAAGGATCTGCATTGGTTGCGCTCGGACCGGAACTGCAGATCCTTCGCCGAGTTTACCGGCTCGGGTGACGGATTTTTGCGAGCGGACGGTTTTCAGCAACCTGTTGAGTTGAGAACAATCCCCCGCGATGGTAGAATAGCAATTGACAATCACGGGCAAATCTTCTGGAGGAAGGTAATGGCGTCGCCTTTTGTGCAGAAGGCCGAGAAGACTGAGCCGCGCGTCGTCGAGCTAACGCTGGCGCACAGCCCCGACTCCGACGACGCCTTTATGTTTTACGCGCTGGCGACGAAGAAGCTCGGAGCGCGTGACGTTTCGTTTACGCACCGCCTCGAGGACATTGAGACTCTCAACCGAAAGGCGCTGGACGGCATCTACGACGTCACGGCGATTTCATTCCACGCCTATCCGTATCTCGAGGACAAGTATGTGCTGCTGCCTTGCGGGGCCAGCTTCGGGGACCGGTACGGCCCGGTGGTGGTGTCGCATGCTCGCTGGAAATCCGACAGCTTGAAGGGAAAGCGTGTGGCAGTGCCCGGGAAAATGACCACTGCTTATCTCGCCCTGCAGCTTTATGAGCCCGGGGTGGAAGTGGTGGTGACTCCCTTCGATCAAATTCTGGACGTGGTGGCCCGAGGCGCGGTGGACGCCGGGGTGGTGATTCACGAAGGTCAATTGACTTACGCCGGAACCGGCCTCAGAAAGGTCCTTGACCTTGGAGAGTGGTGGTACCAGCAGACCAGCCTGCCTCTGCCGCTGGGGGGAAATGCCATCCGCCGGAGCCTCGACAGCTATACGCAGCATTCGGTGGCGGCCTTGCTGAAGAAGAGCATTCAGTACTCGCTGCATCATCGCGAAGAGGCCTTGGCCTACGCGCAGCAGTTTTCGCGCGGCTTGGACAGCGCCACCGCCGACCACTTCGTTTCCATGTACGTCAACGACTGGACGGTCGACTACGGCCAGCGCGGCCGCAGAGCCGTCCAGGAGTTGCTTGACCGCGGCTTCCAGAAGGGCATCCTGCCGAAGGCCGTCACGGCGGAATACGTCGAGTAGGGATTCGGAAAGTGTCGTCCTGAGCGGAGCGAAGGATCACTGCAGTGGTTCGTGAGCCGTTGAACGGCGGGAAACTGCGGGATCCTTCGCTTCGTTCAGGATGACAGGCAGCTTATCTCTGCGCAGGTTCTTACACTGTCGGCTACTTGCTGACGCGCCGCTTCGCGGGCTGGCAACCGATACTGACGACTAAAAAGGGGCGGACCACTTAACATGGAATTGGCGCTGTGCAATCACAGCAGTTACCCTCGCATTGGCGACGACCCGGAACATCAACTCCTGCGGCGCACCATTGCACAATACGATAAGGGTGAGAAAACTGACGACGCCGTCCGGGCCGCCCAGGAGCGCATGACGGAACTGGCGCTCGCCGAGCAGACGGAGGCAGGCCTGGATCTCGTGACCGACGGTCAGATCCGCTGGTCCGATCCAATCTCGCACCTTGCCGGCAAACTTTCCGGTGTCCAGTTGAACGGCTTGTTGAGGTTCTTTGACACCAACTTCTACTTCCGCCAACCGGTCGTCGAGGGAAGGCCTGAGCGAACCGAGCCTCTGCTGGTGGAAGAATTCAAGTTTGCGCAGGAGAAGTCAGCGCGACCAGTTAAGGCCGTTATGACGGGTCCTTACACGTTGGCTCGCTTCTCTGTCGCCGGGAACGGCGGCCCGGGCAGTTTTGAAAAAACGCTGGAAGGGTATACGACGGCACTGGCGGCTGAAGTCGCAGCATTGGCGGCAGCCGGCGCCAAGGTAATCCAAATTGAGGAGCCTGCCCTGCTCAAGCACCTCGACGATTTTCCGCGCTTCGAGCAATGCGTTAGCGCCTTGGCGATGAATAAGGATGCATCGCAACTGGCTCTGGCCCTTTACTTCGGAGATCCCGCGCCCCTCTACGATCAACTGCAAACGCTGGCCGTGGACATCCTGGGACTCGACTTCACCTGCAGCCCGGGATTGGCCGACAGAGTCGCGTCGAGTGGCAGCGCTCGGACACTGATGTTGGGACTGTTGGACGGGCGCAACACGCGCCTCGAAGATCCCGACGCCACAACCCGCCTACTCGAGAAGATAGGCAGGAACGCCGGTTCGAATCGAGCTTATCTCAGCCCCTCTTGCGGCCTGGAGTACCTTCCCCGTGACAGGGCGCGACAAAAACTAAGACAGCTTGCCGTCATCAGGAATACTTTCCTTGGGAGCCCTTCATGAGCCGTGCCAAGCTCCAAGGCTTGGGAATCGACCTGCCGATGTTCCCGATTACTTCAGTGGGAAGCTTTCCCAAACCCGATTTCCTGGTCAAGGCGCGCGCAGATTTTGCCAGCAACATGATCCGCCGCGGCGCTCTGGAAAAGGCGGAACGCCAGGCGACGGAGTTCTGGATCCGAAAGCAGGAAGAACTCGGCGTGGACGTGCTGGTGGACGGCGAAATGTACCGCGGCGATATGGTGGCCTATTTCGCTGAGAACCTGGCGGGGTTTGAAGAGGGCGGCCTGGTTAGATCCTACGGCAACCGTTATTACCACAAGCCGATCATTACGGACGAGGTTCACTGGGACGAGCCCATTACCCTCGAGTGGTGGAAGTATGCGCGCGGCGTCGCCTCCAAGCCCCTGAAAGGCATGTTGACGGGGCCCTACACGATCATGGATTGGTCATTTATCGAATACTATCCCGATCGTCGCACAGCCTGCCTGGCGCTGGCGAAGGAACTCCGCAACGAAGTTGAGGCCTTAATCGCAGAGGGGGCGAAAATCATTCAGATCGACGAGCCGGCAATCTCCGTAAGGCCCGAGGAACTGCCGGTGGCGATCGAGGCTATGCACATCATGACGGACGGCCTGCCGGCGTACTTCATCTCCCACATTTGCTACGGGGCTTTCGACGGTATCTACCCAGCCATGCTGGGCCTGCCGGCCGACAACTTCGACCTGGAGATGTCCAACAGCGGGCTTGACATGCTCGAACTTTTCAAGCACCATAGCTGCACCAAAGACATCAGTTTTGGCGTCGTGGACTCCCATTCGCATCTGATCGAAGACGATTCCACTGTCGAACAGCGCCTGCGCCAGGCCGTCGAAGTCCTTCCCAAAGAAGCTATCTGGGTGGACCCCGACTGCGGTCTAAAAACGCGAACCGTGGACGAAGCGATCGCCAAAATGCAAGCGGTGGTCAATGCCGCCAAGGCGCTGCGAGCAGTGACGAGTGACAAGTGATGAGCAGGAGTCAGGAGTCAGGAACGAAAACGAAGACTTCCCCGCTTCGTCAACGCGGAGGCAGGGCGTGGTTGATCGCTCCCAGGAATTGGCCAGAACGATTGCGCCGGCCCATCGTTGTCGGATCCTGACTCCCGACCCCTGACTCCTGCTTTTAGATGACTACCCGCACAAAAACCAGCCGCGTCCCGTTCACATCTCTTCAGCGGAAAGTCCTGGCCGCGCTTGCCAGCGTGGTGGGCTTGCGTATGTTGGGACTCTTCCTGGTCCTGCCCGTGTTTACGCTTTACGGGCTGCAGTTCACAAGCTCCCGCTTTCTGGTCGGATTCGCTTTTGGCAGCTATGGCCTTACCATGGCCATTCTGCAAATCCCCTTCGGCCGGCTTTCTGATCGCATTGGGCGGCGCAAGGTTCTGCTGTTGGGCATGACGCTTTTCAGCTTGGGTTCGTTCCTCTGCGCCGTTCCCCACTGGTTTCCTCACCCGATGCAGATCGGTGCCCTCATTTTTGGACGGCTCGTCCAGGGCGGCGGAGCCATCGTCTCCGTGGCGTTTGCGACTGTGGCCGACTTTATTGAGCCTCAACGCAGGTCTACGGCAATGGCGGTCTTGGGGATTCCCATCGGGGCCGCCTTCGTCATCGGCATAATTGGCGGGCCGATCCTGGCAGGCATTCTGGGCACCGCGTTCCTTTTCTGGCTCACCGGATTCCTGGGCTTCGGAACGGATTTCTTTTTAGCCAGGTACCTTCCCGATGCACCTCCCTCGTCCGCTGCTCCCGTGCCCCTGTCCCGAGTGCTTTCCAAGAAATCGCTCCGAGCCCTCGCCGCCGGCGGCTTTCTCATGAACTTTTTTATGGCCACTTTTTTCTTCTATTTTCCCCTCATCGTCACCGGCCAGCACCACGTGAAGATTAACCACTATTACGCTCTCCTGCTGCCCATGATCTTGATCAGCGGAGTCACGATGTTCGGGTTCTCACAGGGCGCGGACCGCGGATGGGCGAAATCTCTCGCCGCCCTGGCGTTCTTTACCTTCATCCCCAGTTCCGTGCTGCTCTTCAGGCCGGAAGCTTTGGGCCTCGACCCCAGCCGGCTCGCGGGAGTGATCATCGCAGGGAGTCTCTTCTACATTGGATTCACTGGCCTCGAACCCATCCTGCCCAGCATGGTGAGCAAACTTGCTCCCGAAGGCACGTACGGATCGGCGCTGGGATTTTACAACACAGCGCAATTCCTGGGGAGCTTCGCCGGGGGATCGGTGGCGGGAGCTCTGTCCCACCTGCCGGTGGCGGCGATGTTAACGACGCTTCTATTGGCTTCCGCGGTTGGCATTACCATGATGCTTGCCGTGAAACCACAACCAGAACCGCACGCCATTCCCAAATGACCGTAGTCGTACGGGCGGCCCTTGCGGCCGCCCTCGGGCAACCACACGGTTTCCCCCTACATTGCGCGCGGCCTGTTTCTCGCCAGGCTCGGGGAACGTGAGGCAGGTGGGAGGTGTCTAATCTCTTGAGCAAGGGCGCTGTCAACTCACGTGGTCACGGCCGCATCGGATACAATAGAGGATCCTATGTCGATCTTCCGGGCGCTGTGGTTGCTGCTGGTCGGTGTTACTGCTGTTGCGGGCCAGGTATCCAACCCGGCTCAAACGCCGATTCCCAAACCCTCGGACCTCTGCACGCTGGACGGGATTGTGGTAAAGTCCACGACCGGCGAGGGCATCAAGAGAGTGACGGTCCAACTCAGCCCGCTGGGCCGGGGCCAACAATCTTACTCGACGACCACTGAGAATAACGGCCGCTTCGCCATACGCGACGTTGTCCCGGGGCGATACGCCATCTATGCGTCAGGGAACGGGTACGTAGAGCAAGCTGCCGAGAACGGCAAAGCAGGCTCCCAAACGCGAATCCTCAATCTTTCGCCGGGGGAGAATGTCCGCGGACTTGCCTTTCGGCTGGTGCCCCCCGGAGTCATCACAGGTACTGTCTATGACGAAGATGGCGAACCTGTGACGTCGGCAGAAGTCAGGGCGGTGCGCGTGAGCGGCTCCGGGGCTCACCGGCCGGCCGGCGAATCGGGTTCCGAGCAGACCAACGACCTCGGCGAGTACCGCATCTGGGGGCTGCAGCGCGGAAAATATCTTGTGGCCGCAACCTACCAACCCCCGGAATTCAGCCGGGCCCAACCCTCCGAGCAGGTTTACTTGCCCACCTTTCACCCCAGTACGGCGGATGCCTCGCAGGCCACCGTCGTTGAGGTTGAACCGGGCTCCGAGACTTCCGGCGTCGATGTGGACCTCCGGCAGGCGCACGCCGTCGCGGTGCGGGGGCGCGTTACGGTGGATGCTCCTCTCAAAACGCTCAAGGGCATTATTGTTTCGCTCATACCGCGTTCCAGCGAGGGAAACCACTCCTTCTCGAATTACGGAAACTACGGCGGTTCCGTGGAAGACGACGCCGGCGACTTCGAGATTCGCGGCGTTCCGCCTGGGCCGTATAACGCCGTTGCCTTTTGGAATGACGGCAGGCGGCAACTCGGCGCGAAGGTCCCGGTCGATGTCAACAGCGCCAACCTCGACGATGTCACTATCCTGTTGGCCAACCCCCTGACGCTGGCTGGAAGGTTCCGTATCGAAGGTGGCGGCCAATTCGATTTCACGCGCCTTGGCCTGGTATTACTCTCCACAGACAACACGACGGGCAGCGACAGCGCGAAAATTAGACCGGATGGCACCTTCGTAATTCCGAGCGTGTACGACGGAAATTATCGAGTGCGCGTCTTCGGGTTTCCAGAAGAGTATTACGTCAAATCGGTGCAGCAAGGGAGGACCGAAGTGCTCCTTTCCGGGCTGGCGGTCAGCCGCAGCCAATCTCTGTCCTCACTTGAGGTCACCCTTTCTCCCGATGGCGGGCGAGTGGACGGCACCGTTCTGCGCGACCAGAATCCCGTTGCGAGCGCGATAGTGGTGCTGGTGCCCGACCCGCCCTATCGCAACCAGGACCAGATGTACAGCCTGAAGACAGCCGACGGATTAGGCCGATTCTCGCTGCTGGGCTTGCCACCGGGAGACTACAAACTTTTCGCCTGGGAGCCCGTGCCAGGAACCAACTACGTTGATCCTGACTTCTTCGAGGCACTCGAGGGGCGCGGCGCACGGGTCCACGTCGAGGAAAAGCAACCGCAGATGGTCCAATTGGAGGCGATCACTGTGGAGGAGCAACTGCACTGATCAGGAGCGCAGGCAAAAACCCTGGCTCAGAACAGGTGAAGGAAATCAACGCCTGTCATCCTGAGAGCTTGTGACTTTTTTAGTTTTACGTGGAACTGACTGGCAGAGCCAACCGCCCGACCTGTGATCCTGAGCCCGTTCGCTGTCACCCTGAGCGCAGCGAAGGGTCTGTAGTTTGTCCGCTCAGGTAAACTCCGCGAAGGATCTGCAGTTCGCCCAGCATCGCGAAATCAAGAAAATGCAGATCCTTCGTCGCCTTCGGCTCCTCAGGATGACATCCGCTCTGGGTTGTAACTCTGTCAGCAGCATTCGCTGTTTGCTCGAAAAAAAAACGTCACACGCTCTGAGCGAGGCGAAGAATCCCCGCAGTTTCTTATGGTCCAGCCAAGTGCGAACAACTGCAGAGTTCCTTCGCTACGCCCAGGACGACGCGTTCCAAATTTCTTCATACCTTCCCAGGGCATATGCCGCGAGTGCTATAATTTTGGATCTGAGGCTTGTTTCATGGTCGCGACCCAGATGGGGCTTTCGCCCTTGGACTCTCGACTCTAGACTCTCTACTTCCGCCTGAGGCCTTTATGCAAGGTGCGCTTCTCTGGATCGCCCTGGTTCTTTACGGGTTGGGGACACTTCTGCTCATCCCCTTGGTCGTCAACCGCCGCCCTACCATCTCCTCAGCCTCGCTGGGGGCGCTGGGGCTGGGTCTGCTGGCCCACGCGGGTGCCATCGTATGGGAAGCGGCGCGTATACACCGCTTGCCGGTGACGGACGTCCGCAGCACCTTGTCCTTTTATGCGTTCCTGGTAACCCTGGCGTTCTTCGTTCTCTACCTGCGTTACCGCATTACTTCCCTTGGCCTCTTCATGCTGCCGTTCGTTTTTGTGCTGACGCTGATTTCGGCGTTCCGTCCGGAGCGGCCTTTTGATATGTCGGCGTTTCGGGGCGGCTGGCTGGCCGTTCACATTGGTTCGACCATTCTGGGCTACACGGGCTTTTTCCTGACTTTTGTCGCAGCGGTCATGTACCTGATCCAGGAGAAAGAACTGAAATCGAGGACTCCGCGCACGTTCTATTACCGCCTGCCGTCACTGGAACTCTGCGATGAGCTTTACTACCGATCGCTGTTATTCGGCCTTCCCCTTTTGACGATCGGAATCCTGACCGGCTTTATCTGGGCCAGCCGAACCTGGAAGGGCCCCTGGGAATTCGACCCGAAAATCCTGGCCTCCCTTGTGACCTGGTTGATTTACCTTGTGCTCTTTTCCACACGCGTCAGCGGCGGCTGGCGCGGCCGCCGCGCAGCCTATTTTGCGATCTTCGGATTTGCCGCCATCATGGTCACCTTCCTGGGCGTGAGCCTGCTAAGTGGACCGCACGGCTACGTGCCGACGCTTCGGCAGGGACCGTAGGGAGAGTAGGCAGTCGGCAGTCGGTAGTAGGCAGTGGGCAGTGGGCAGTAGATGGTTGTCGGCCGGCTGCAGCAATTGGCATTCGATTGTTGGCAGAAGGTGGATTTTGGGATTTCCGGTTGGGGTTCCCGGTTTGAAATCTGAAATCTCAAATTTGAAATTCTTCGCATGAATTTAGCGCTCATTGGGATCAATCATCGCACCGCGTCAGTCGAGGTCCGCGAACGGATGCACATTCCCGAATCGCGGCTGGCGCAAGCGGTGTCCGAGCTGATTCACTGTCAGGGTATCCGCGAAGGGCTGATCCTTTCCACCTGCAACCGCATCGAAATTGTGACCTCGGCCGAAGACAGCGTCAACGCCGATCCCATCATGCAGCAGTTCCTGGCCGATCATCACCAATTCGAGCTTGGCCCCTACGAGCGATTCTTTTACCGCTACCAGCAGCAGGAAGTCGTGCGCCACCTCTTCCGCGTGGCCGCCAGCCTCGATTCCATGATTCTGGGAGAGCCTCAAATCCTCGGCCAGATCAAGCGCGCTTATGCGCTGGCGCGCGAAGCGGGCGGGTTGAACGACAGCCTTCAGGAGATTGTCAACCAGGCTCTGGCCGTGGCGCGCCGCGTTCGGCGCGAGACCGCCCTTGGCAGCGCCGCCGTTTCGGTCTCTTACGCCGCGGTCGAATTGGCCAAGAAGATCTTCGGCAGTCTCGAAGGCAAGGCCATTTTTGTAGTGGGGGCGGGCAAGATGAGCGAGCTCGCCGCCAAGCACCTCATCCGCAGCGGCTCGAGCGCCATCTACGTCACTAATCGAACTTACGAGCGCGCCGTGCAGTTGGCGGCTGCGTTCGGCGGCACCGCGGTGCGGTTCGATGAACTCTTCGAACAGCTACCCAAGGCGGACATCGTCATCAGCTCGACGGGCGCCCCAGGCTACATCATCACCAAGGATCATGCCGCGAAAATCCTTGCCGCGCGCCGCAACCGGCCGGTGTTTTTCGTGGATATCGCGGTCCCTCGCGATGTTGATCCCCTGGTCAACGAACTGGACAATGCGTTCGTCTACGATATCGACGACCTGGGACAAGTGGTGGAGGCCAACAAGCGGCAGCGAGCGCGAGAGGCCGTATGGGCTGAGGAGATTGTAACGGAGGAAGTGCAGAAGACCATGCGCCGGCTCGCTTCGCGTGACCTTGTGCCCACCATCGTGGCGCTCGAGGACCGCTTGGATACCATCCGCACCGGTGAAATAGAGCGCTACAACAGCCGCCTGGGTAATCTGACCCCGGAACAACGCCAAGCCGTGGATGCCCTCACGCGCGGAATCATGAACAAGATTTTGCACGGGCCCATCACGGAACTTAAAAGCGGCGCGGGCCGGCCGGAACAGGTGGACTTGGTGAAGTTCGTCCGAAAGGTCTTCGGGCTGAAGGGCAGTGACGAGTGAGGAGTGACGCGTTGGTGCTGTCACTGGACACTCGAACCTCGATCCTGTGTTTCGGCTCGTCACTTCGTGAAAAGTCTTCGAACCATGAAAATTGTGATCGGATCCCGCGGCAGTCAATTGGCGCTTTGGCAGGCCAACTGGGTCAAGGATCGCCTCACATCGGCGGGTCATGAGGTCGTCATTGAAATCATCCGCACGAGCGGCGATAAGCTGCAAACTTATGCGCCCACAGAACCGCTCCCTGCCTCGATGGCTCAAATCGTCGCGGAAGCGGGAACCAAAGGCCTGTTCATCAAAGAAATTGAGGAGGCCTTGCTCTCGGGCCGAGTGGACCTTGCGGTCCACAGTCTCAAAGACCTTCCGACCACTTTACCGGCTGGCCTGGTTCTGGCTGCGGTTCCTCCTCGCGAAGACGCGCGTGACGTGCTGATTACTGCGGGCGGCGCAACTCTTGAGCAGCTTCCGCCCGGCGCCTGCGTGGGCACCAGCAGCCCCCGCCGGCAGGCACAGCTTCTTTGGCTCCGGCCGGACTTGAAACCGGTCCCCCTGCGCGGCAACTTGACCACGCGCCTCCGGAAACTTGACAGCGGGGATTACGCGGCCCTGGTTCTGGCGGCGGCGGGAATCCACCGGCTAGGGCTGCGGCATCGCATCACTGCCTATTTCGACTTCGACCAGATCTGCCCTGCCGTCGGGCAAGGCGCGCTGGCCATTGAGATCAGGCAGCGTGATGCGGAACTAGCGCGCGCGGTGGCGACGCTCGACGATGCGATGACGCACCTCGCCGTCCGGGCGGAGCGGGCCATGCTGCTCCGCTTGGGAGGAGGGTGCCAGGTCCCGATTGCCGCCCACGCGAACTGCGAGGAAGGACAGTTGTACTTGCGGGGCGTCGTGGCCGCCACGGACGGGCGCCGCTTGGTTCGGGCGGCGGCAAGCGGTTCCCAGGGAGCTCCGGAAAGCCTGGGAGCGGCGGTGGCGGAGGATCTGCTCACGAAAGGCGCAGGAGAGATTCTGCAACGTCCAACCGAGCGCTGAAAACTGTCATTCTGAGCGAAGCGACAAATCTGCATTAGTTCGCGTCGGACCGGAACTCCAGATCCTTCGCTTCGCTCAGGATGACAGCGCTTTCGTCTCCATGGGTCGGCCACAGGTCCATATGCGCTCGGAAGGACAGTGAGGCCTCGCAACGCAAGAGTCCCGAGTCGCTGTACATCTGACAACGGATGGATTGCAAAGGTGAACGCATGCAGCCTGGCAAGCAGAGCGAACGGCCTGACCATCAGCCACTCTTGGGGAAGCGCATTGCCGTTACCCGCACCCGCGAGCAGGCCGCCGTGTTAAGGGATCAGTTAACAGCACTAGGCGCGGAGGTTATCGAAATCGCGACCATCGAAATCCGCGACCCCGCGTCCTGGGAACCGCTCGATTCGGCCATCCGGCGTCTGGACGACTTCGATTACCTGCTGCTGACCTCCGCGAATGGGGTACGCCATTTTCTCCGGCGGCTGAATGCGTGTGGCCGGGATGTGCGCGACTTGAAGGGCGTAGTCATCGGGGCCATCGGCCCCGCTACCGCGGCTGAGCTACTACAGAGCGGCGCAAAAGTTGACGTCGAGCCTCGCGAGTATACGGCTGAGGGTCTGCTGGAAGCGCTGGGGGATCGCGACCTTCGCGGCAAGGCCTTTCTGATACCTCGCGCCAAAGTGGCTCGAGACGTGCTCCCGCGCGTGCTGGCTGAAAAGGGCGCGCGTGTGGAGGTCGTCGAAGCGTA
>Ga0335078_10015167_pt1 | contig 11436 bp, 11 predicted proteins | sample Lox_Sample_32_FD_206711 | JGI IMG/M metagenome (GOLD analysis project Ga0335078, IMG submission 206711) | Soil microbial communities from Loxahatchee National Wildlife Refuge, Florida, United States - Lox_Sample_3.2 | ecosystem: Environmental > Terrestrial > Soil > Wetlands | place: USA...
CCGGTGGCGAGCCCGCGCACCTTCTCGCTTTCCTCGCCGCGCGCGGTCAGCATGATGATCGGCAATTGCCGGGTATCCGGCCGCGCCCGCAGACGCCGGCACAACTCGATGCCGGAGAGGCCCGGCAGCATCCAATCGAGCACGATCAGGTCGGGCGCGCGCTCCTTGAGCTTGGTATCGGCATCGTCGCCGCGCGCGGCGGTCTCCACCTCGTAGCCCTCGGCTTCGAGATTGTAGCGGAGCAGCATGGTGAGCGGCTCTTCGTCTTCCACGATGAGGATGCGCGCGCTCATGAGCTTTTTCCCCCGCGCATGATCTTATCCGAAAATCGCTGCCCATTTTTCCGGATCATGCGCAGCTCGCTAGCGATTGTCTCCGACCCGCAGAGCGGCGAGGGTCGTGGTATCGCCTTTCGGCCGCTGGTCGGCGATGGGCCGGCCTTCGATGACGTAATGCACGGTCTCGGCGATATTGGTGGCATGGTCGCCCATCCGCTCGATGTTCTTGGCGCAGAACAGCAGATGGATGCAGAAGGTGATGTTACGCGGGTCTTCCATCATATAAGTGAGCAATTCACGGAACACCGAGGTGCAGACGGCGTCGATTTCCTCGTCGCCGCGCCACACCGCCATCGCCTTGCTGTCGTCGCGCCGCGCATAGGCATCGAGCACCGCCTTCATCTGGCCGAGCACGAGATCGGCCATGTGCTCGACGCCGCGGATCAGCTTCGGCGGCGGGAATTCGCCGTTGAGCGCGATCACCCGCTTGGCGATGTTCTTGGCGAGATCGCCGATGCGCTCGAGATCGTTGGCAAGCCGCAGGGCGCCGACGATTTCGCGCAGATCGACAGCCATCGGCTGGCGGCGGGCGATGGTGTTGATCGCCTTTTCCTCGATCTCGCGTTGCAGCGCGTCGATATTGGCATCGGCCGCCGTGATGCGCTGGGCGAGCACGCTGTCGCGCTTGGCCAGCGCGTCAACGGAATCCGCCACCAGCTTCTCGGCGAGGCCGCCCATCTCGGCGACCATGCGCGCGAGGTCCTGCAGGTCGCTATCGAAGGCTTTGGTCGTATGCAGATCGGTCATCGGTGTTGTCCCTTCGGTCCCCGGTTAAGCGTGACGTCTTAGGCCGTCAACCGAAGCGACCGGTTATATAATCCTGCGTGCGGCGGTCGGTAGGCGTGGTGAACATGCGGCTCGTCTCGTCGTATTCGATCAGTTCGCCGAGATACATGAAGGCGGTGAAATCGGACACGCGCGCGGCTTGCTGCATGTTGTGGGTGACGATGGCGATGGTGTAGTCGTCCTTGAGCTCGTCGATCAACTCCTCGATCTTGGCGGTCGAGATCGGATCGAGCGCCGAGCACGGCTCGTCGAAGAGGATCACCTCCGGCCGCACCGCGACGGTGCGGGCGATGCAAAGCCGCTGCTGCTGGCCGCCGGACAGCGACAAGCCGTTGGCGCCGAGCTTGTCTTTTACTTCCTCCCACAAGGCGGCGCGCTGCAGCGCGTGCTGCACGCGGCCATCGAGCTCCGATTTCGGCAGCCGCTCGTACAGCCTGATGCCGAACGCGATGTTCTCGAAGATGGTCATCGGGAAAGGCGTCGGCTTCTGGAACACCATGCCGACCTGGGCGCGCAACAGGTTGAGATCCTGCGACGGCGACAGGATGTTCTTGCCGTCGAGCGCCACTTCGCCGGTGGCGCGCTGGTTCGGATAAAGATCGTACATGCGGTTGAGGATGCGCAGCAGCGTCGACTTACCGCAGCCGGAGGGGCCGATAAAAGCGGTGACCTTGCCCTGGTAGAGTGACACGTTGACGTTCTTCAAGGCGCGGTGGTCGCCGTAGAAAAAGTCGAGGTTGCGCACCGCGACTTTTTCGACGAGATCGCTGGCCTTCGACGGCCCGTGGGTCGCGGTCGGCGTGGTGAAGGTTGCTAAACTCATGACGACTTTCTCTGTGCCGTGAGGAGACGGGCCGTGATGCTGAGCGCAAGCACCGCCAGGGTAATAATGAGCGCGCCGGTCCAGGCCAGCTTCTGCCAGTCGTGATAGGGGCTGAGCGCGAACTGGAAGATGACGACCGGCAGGCTGGCGACCGGAGCGTTGAGATTGAGGCTCCAGAACTGGTTGTTGAGCGCGGTGAACAGGAGCGGCGCGGTCTCGCCGCTGATGCGCGCGACGGCAAGCAGCACGCCGGTGATCATGCCGGCGCGCGCGGCCCTATAGGCGACGCGCTGGATCATCAGCGAGCGCGGCAGCCCGATCGAGGCGCCGGCCTCGCGCAGCGTGTCGGGCACCAAAGTGAGCATGTCCTCGGTGGTGCGCACCACGACCGGCACGACGATCACCGCCAGAGACACGGCGCCCGCCCAGCCGGAGAAGTGGCCCATCTGCGCGACCATGATCTCGTAGATGAACAGGCCGATCACGATCGACGGCGCGCTGAGCAAAATGTCGTTGATGAAACGCACCACGATGGTCAGTTTGTCGTAGCGGCCGTACTCGGCCATGTAGGTGCCGGCGAGCACGCCGAGCGGCGTGCCGATGAGCACGGCCAGAACCGTCATGATCAGACTGCCGACGATCGGATTGAGCAAGCCGCCGGCCGACCCTGGCGGCGGCGTCATCTCGGTGAACACCGCGAGCGAAAGGCCGGAGAAGCCTTCCCACAACAAAACGGCAAGGATGAGCACCAGCCAGGACAAGCCGAATAGGGTCGCCGCGTAAGCCAGCGCCATGGTGATGCCGTTGCGCCGCCGCCTGGTGGCATAGATCGACGATAAGGCTATCGCCATGACTAGGCTCCGACCCGGGCGTTGATGCGCATCAAGAGCAGACGCGCGAAGGCAAGCACGATGAAGGTGATCACGAAGAGGATGAGGCCGAGCGCGATCAAGGACGAGGTGTAAAGGTCGCCGACCGCCTCGGTGAATTCATTGGCGATGGTCGCCGATATGGTGGTGCCCGGCGCCAGAATGGAGCCGGAAATGCGGTGGGCGTTGCCGATGACGAAAGTCACCGCCATGGTTTCGCCAAGCGCGCGGCCGAGGCCGAGCATGACGCCGCCGATGACGCCGACACGCGTGAACGGCAACACGACATAGCGCGCCACCTCCCAGGTGGTGCAGCCAAGACCGTAGGCCGCTTCCTTGAGGACCGGCGGCACCGCCTCGAACACGTCGCGCGAGATCGACGTGATGAAGGGCAATACCATGATCGCCAAGATCAGCCCGGCGGTGAAGATGCCGATGCCGTAAGGCGGCCCCGCGAACATATAGCCGATGCCGGGAATGTTGCCGAGCGTGTCGATGATCGCCGGCTGCACGTATTGCTGCAGGAACGGCGCGAAGAAGAACAGGCCCCAGATGCCATAGATAATGCTGGGGATGCCGGCCAGCAGCTCGATGGCGATGCCGATCGGACGGCGCAGCCACATCGGGCACAGTTCGGTCAGAAACAGCGCAATGAACAGCCCGACCGGCACCGCGATCAGCATGGCGATAACCGAGGTAACGATGGTGCCGTAAATCGGCGCGATGGCGCCGAATTTCTCGGTCACCGGATTCCAACTCTCGGTGATCAGGAAGCGGAAGCCGAAGGTGTGCAATGCCGGCCAGGAGCCGTAGATCAGCGAAATGATGATGCCGCTGAGGATCACAAGCACCGCGATCGCGGCGGCGCGGGTCATGTGACGGAACACGATGTCGCCGACCCGCAGGCGTTGGAGCACCTTGCTCCGATCGGTGCGGTTGACGACCGAGATGGCTCCGCCTTGTAACGCTACATCGACCACCGGTTTGCTCCCGGGCAGTTGCATCCGGCTCTCCCTAGGCTCCGCGCGGGAGGGCCACTCAAGCGGTCCTGCGGCAGTAAGACAAGCCGCCTTGTGACCAGCGGGGACAGTGAGAAAAGGCGCCAGAGGCGGCGCCTTTTCCCTTTTTCAGCGGCTTCAGAAAACCGGATTACCAGAGCTATCCTTGACCTGCTTCCAATGCTCGTGGATCAGCTTGACGACGCCGTCCGGCATCGGGATGTAGTCCAGGCTCGAAGCCATATCGTCGCCCTTGTCGTAGGCCCAGGCGAAGAACTTGAGCGCCTCTTTGGTGGCAGCCGCATCCTTGGGTTCCTTGGGAATTAGGATGAAAGTCGCACCGGCGATCGGCCAAGACTTGGCCCCCGGCGAGTCGGTGATGATCATGTAGAAGCCCGGCGCATGCGCCCAATCGGCGCCGGCCGCGGCCGCCATGATCGCCGCCGGAACGGCTTCTACGGTCTGGCCGTCCTTGTTGACCATTTTCATCGTGGTCAGATGGTTCTGCTTGGCATAGGCGGTCTCGACATAGCCGATCGAGCCCTTGGTGTTGCCGACATTGTTCGACACACCTTCATTGCCCTTGGCGCCGATGCCGGCCGGCCATTCAACCGAGGTGTTGCTGCCGACCTTCGACTTCCAGTCGGCGCTGACCTTGGACAAATAGTTGGTGAAGATGAAGGTGGTGCCCGAGCCGTCCGAACGGTGCACCAGCGCGATCGCCTCGTCAGGAAGCTTGGCGTTCGGATTGAGCTTGGCGAGCGCCGGATCGTTCCACTTCTTGATTTCGCCGAGATAGATCTTGGCCAGCGTCGGCCCGTCGATGGTCAGTTCGTTGGGCTTGACGCCTTCGAGGTTCACGACCGGCACGATGCCGCCCATGACCGTCGGGAACTGGATGCAGCCGATCTTGTCCAGCGCAGCCGGCTGCAACGGCATGTCGGAGGCGCCGAAGGTCACGGTGCGCGCGCTAATCTGCTTGATGCCGCCGCCGGAACCAATCGACTGATAGTTCAAGCCGTTGCCTGTGACTTTCTTATAGGCATCGGCCCATTTGGCGTAGATGGGATAGGGGAAGGTGGCGCCAGCGCCGGAAATGTCGGCGGCCTGTGCCGGAACGAAAGCAGCGGCGGCCAAGAAGCCGGCGGCTGCAAAAGTCGCCCAGTGTTTCACGGGATTTCTCCATGTTGGCGGCCAAAGGCGTGCGCGGGGCAAAGACCCGTGAAGTCCGCCTTTTGCGCCCGCCAGCGCGGGCGACCGCTGTTGTTTTAAGACGCTCTCCAAGACTGAGCTTCGGACAGGCTTTTTTATTGGTTTGGATCGAGCTTTTTTCCGAAGTCGAGGACAGCCATAGGCGTCGCATGTCACCGTTCTATAAAGTTTCGATGACAATCACATGACAGGCCAACAGTTTGATTTTATTGAGCTTCGCCGATTTTGCGCGGATCGGCAGTGTGTAAGGGCAGGTACATTGTGAAGGTGGCGCCGGCCCCCGGCGTGCTCTCGACATTGAGCCGGCCGCCATGGCGGTTGAGCACGTGCTTGACGAGCGCGAGCCCCAGCCCGGTTCCGCCTTGCGCGCGGCTGTCGGCAACGTCGACGCGATAGAACCGCTCGGTCAGGCGCGGCAAATGCTCCGGGGCAATCCCCGGTCCGTAGTCGCGCACCGCCAGGCGTGCTTCCGCATTGCCGCCCCGCGTCTGGCCGCGCGCGAGCGTGATGTCGATGCGCTTGCCGGCGGCACCATATTTGAGCGCGTTCTCGACCAGGTTTTCCAGGGCGCGGATCAGTTCGTCGCGGTCGCCAAGCACCACCACGGGTTCGGGAGGCGTCGAGACCTTGATGGTCACCTCGCGGTCGCGCGCCAGCGTTTGCAGACCGTCTGCCACCTGGCGCACGATCGGCGCTAGATCGATCGGCGTGTTCGGCTGCAGATGTGCGTTGAGCTCGATGCGCGACAGCGACAAGAGGTCGTCGATGAGGCGCGCCATGCGCGCGGCCTGGCCCTGCATGATGGTGAGGAATTTGCCGCGCGCCACGGCATCGTCCTTGGCCGTGCCTTGCAGGGTCTCGATGAAGCCGAGCAACGCGGCCAGCGGCGTGCGCAGTTCGTGGCTGGCATTGGCGATGAAGTCGGCGCGCATTTCCTCGACCCGCCGCAGCGGCGTGAGATCGTTGAATGTCATCAACAGGATGTTGGAATGGGCTTCACCGACGTTCGGCAGCGTGACCGGGGTGACGAAGGCCTCGAACCAGCGATCGAGAGGGACGCGCTCGAAGAACTCCACGCGTTGCGGGCTGCGGTTGCTCGCGGCACGGCGGATCGCATCGACCAGTTCGGGCATGCGCAGGGTAATCAGCGCCGGTTCGCCACGGCGCAGGGACGGCGCTATGGCGGAAGCCGCCGCATTGAAGGCAATGACGCGACCATCGCGGTCGAGCACAATGGCCGGGTCGGGCAGACCGCCGATTAACGCCTCGATCAGCAATGCCTGCGGATGCAAGGCGGCACGGCTGTAGATCGGCAGCCCGCCGCCGGTCGCGGCGTCGGCCCCCAGGCGGCCGAGCAACGCGTGCCACGCGCCGCGCAGCCGGCTTGGCCAATCCGCACCGCGCGGCAGATTTGCGCTGTTATCTTCGCTCGCCATCATCAATCGGCGTTGATTTTCTCAGCCTCGGCTTCGATCTCGCTGCGCAGCGGCGCGCTCGCTCTCACCGCTTCAGGCGTCCCGCCGCGCGCACCGCGCAAATTGATCAACGCCTCCCGTGTCCCCAATATAATCAATGCGACGACAAAGGGGGCGAGATAATAAAGCAGGCGAAACAGCAGGAGTCCGGCGAGCACGTCTTCCTTGTCGAATTGCCACAGGGCGAGCAGCATGGCGGCGTCAAAGACCCCGAGACCGCCCGGCGCGTGACTGGCGAAGCCAAGCATCGTCGCCGACACGAACACGACCGCCAGCGTGACAAAACCGATATTCGGCTCGTCGGGCAGCAACATATACATCGCCAGCGCGCAGCAGCCGAGGTCGAGAATGCCGATCCCGATCTGCAGGAAGGTCGAAGGGCCGTTCGGCAAGGTCACTTTCCACTCGCCCCGCCCGATTTCGCGTGGCGCGCTCCACACCCAGCCGAGATAGGTGAACAACACGGCAAGGATGGCGACGGCGATGCAGCGGTTGATCCAGACCGGTAATTGGTCGATCCAGCCGGCCGCATCCGGCGAATGCAAGACGCCGAGGCCGAGCACGGTGGCATTGCCGAGCCAGAAGGTCAGCCCGGCGATAAAGCAGATCTTCGCCACTTCGATGGCGTCGAGCCCGTAGCCCGAATAGATGCGGTAGCGCACCGCGCCACCGGTGAAGACGGTGGCGCCGATGTTGTGGCCAATCGAATAGCTGGTGAATCCGGACAGCGCCGCGATGCGATAGGGAATTTCGGTGCGCCCGATCGTGCGCAAGGCGAACCAGTCGTAAAAGGTCAGCGAAAAATAGCCGCAGGCGACGAACACGGCGGCCGCAGCAATGTGCTGGCGGTCGATCGCCTTTACCGCTGCGAGGACCTCGTCGACCCTGATATCGCGCAGCATGTGGACCAGCACCACCACGGCAACCGCGATGATCGCCAGACTGAGAAGCACGCCGATCCGGTTCCAGCCGATGGTGTTCTGGAAAAATCGCGCCCCCGCGCGCAGCAGATTGAGCATCGTTCCTCCGGTTCGGCACGCAAGGTCTCCCGGCCAAGAGCCCTGCGATGCCGCGCGTCTCCCAGCGCGCCAATTGACCCACTAGCAGAACTCATTCCGCAGCGCGAGTGCACTGCCGCTTGCCCACGCGATTTGCTAGGCTGCAGGATCAACGGCGGTCTACCTCAACCAAGGCCGCGGGGAGGAAGCCCAATGAATGACTTCGAACGTTCCCTGCCGCGGCGCACGGTCCTCGGAGGCGCCGGCGTCGGATTAACCGCCGGATTGCTGTCCGGATTCACCGGCCAAGCCAAGGCCGGGCCCAGCGAGGGCGAAATCTGGAGCAAGGACTATTGGGCGCATAAAGGCGCGGTGAAGCTCAATCTGTGGCGCAAGCGCGTCGGCGCGCCGACATCGGGCGAACCGGCGCTGCCCGTCGTATTCCTGGTGCATGGATCGTCGAACTCGTCGCGTTCGTCTTACGATCTGACGGTTCCCGGCAAAGGTGAATATTCGCTGATGAACGTGCTCGCCCGCGCCGGTTACGACGTGTGGACCATGGACCACGATGGCTACGGTTATTCCGGCTCCTCCGGCAACAATTCGGACATCGCCAGCGGCGTCGAGGACCTCAGGGCGGCCATGATCGTGGTGACGCAAGAAACCGGTCAGCAGAAGGTGCATTTTTACGGCACGTCATCGGGCGGCATCCGTGCCGCGGCTTTCGCCCAGGCCGAACCCGCGCACGTCAACCGGCTGATGCTCGCCGCCTTCACCTACAAGGGCAACGGCGCGGCCGAGATCGAACGACGGCGCAAGAAGATCGCCGCCTTGCGCGCAAGCCCGCGGCGCAAACGCGATGCAAAGATGATCGGCTCGATCTTTACCCGCGACGGCCACCCCGAATTGTACGACCCGGCGATGGTCAAGGCGCTTATCGACGACGAGATGAAATTCGGCAACGAAGTGCCGAGCGGCACCTATCTCGACATGGCGGCGAACCTGCCGATCGTCGATCCGAAAAAGGTCATGTCGCCGGTGCTGATGCTGCGCGGCGAGTTCGACGGCAATTCGACGAACGCCGATCTGCTCGACTTCTTCGGTCAATTGCCAAACGGCGACCGCCAGTTCGTCATTTTACCGCAGACGGCGCACAGCGCCGGCTACAGCAAGAACCGGCATCTCCTGTTCTACGCGCTGCGCAATTTTCTCGCCGAACCGCCGCCGGCCGCCGCCTAAGGCGCTCATGGCGCCGTGAAGAACTCGCGTAGCGCGGCGGTGGTCTCCGCCGGCGCTTCCTCCGACAGATAGTGCCCGCTCGGCATCGCCTTGGCGGCGACGATGTTGGCGGCATAAGCCTTCCAAATCTCGGCCGGCCCCGGCACGCTGTTGCGGCCGACGCCGCCGGTCGCGCCCCACAACAATAACACCGGACATTCGATCTTGCGGCCGGCCTTGAAGTCGGCCTCGTCGTGCTCGAGATCGATGCCGGCGCCGGCGCGATAGTCCTCGCATATGGCGTGGATGGTCTCCGGATTGCGGAAGCAGCGTTTGTATTCGGCGAGCGCCTCCTTGTTGAAGAAGGCCAGGCCCTGCTTGGTCTTCGCCAACTTCTTCTCGATGAACCAGTCGGGATCGAAGCCCATCATGCGCTCGGGCAGATCATAGGGCTGGATGTTGAAGAACCAGTGCCAGGAGAAGGTCGCCCAGTTCTTGTTGATGTGGCTGTAAAGATAATGCTGCGGAATGATGTCGAGGATCGCCGCGCGCGCGACTTTCTGCGGCTGATCGAGGCACAGGCGATGCAGCACGCGTGCGCCGCGATCGTGGCCGGCGGCATAGAAGCGCTCGAAGCCGAGCGCCGCCATCACCTCGACCTGATCCTGCGCCATGGCGCGGAATGAATAGCCGGCATGATCGTCGCCGCCGGGCGGTTTCGAGCTGTCGCCATAGCCGCGCAGATCGGTCGCCACGACGGTGAATTCCCGCGCCAACACCGGCGCCACCGCATGCCAGGACAGATGATTGAACGGGTTGCCGTGCAGCAATAGCAGCGGCGGCCCGCTGCCGCCGGTAAAGGTGACGATGCGAGCGCCGGCGGTGTCGATGTCGCGGCGGCTGAAGCCTTCGAGCATTTGCGGGGGAAACCTAGCAAATATTCAGCTCGTGGTAAGGCAAAAAGGCACGAAATTACGCGCAAACGGGCGATTGGCTTGCCGGGCGAGGCCGGAAGGGGGAACAATGCGGCGTCCCGCTCGCTCGGGTCGCAGATTTAATCGAAGTCGCTTGAACCTTGCCGCCGCCGGCGGCGACATATTCGTGAGCCGACAGGCCTGCAATGCAAATGACCTCGGACGAGGCTCTGATCGCAAGGATTGCAGGCGGTGACCGGCTCGCCATGCAGCTGCTGTTCGCCCGGCACCACGTGCGCGTTTACCGGTTCGTACTGCGGCTGGTGCGCAACGAGGCGACGGCGGAGGATTTGATCAGCGAGGTGTTCCTCGACGTTTGGCGGCAAGCCGGCAAGTTCGAGGGCCGCTCCGCGGTCTCGACCTGGATGCTGAGCATCGCCCGCTTCAAGGCGCTGTCGGCGCTGCGGCGCAAGCCGGAGGAGGAATTGGATGAGGCGACGGCCGAGCGGATCGAGGACCATGCCGACGATCCCGAGGTCGCGCTGGCGAAGAAGGACAAGGCGACGGTCTTGCGCGAATGCCTGAGCAGACTGTCGGCCGAGCACCGGGAGATCGTGGATCTGGTCTATTACCACGAGAAATCGGTGGAAGAGGTTGCGGGAATTGTCGGCATCCCGGAGGCGACAGTGAAGACGCGCATGTTCTATGCGCGCAAGAAATTGTCCGAGTTGCTGAAAACGCAAGGAATCGACCGAGGTTGGCCATGATGACGACCGACAAAAATACGCCCGGCGAGATCGAAGAACTGCTGCCGTGGCACGCCGCCGGAACGCTGAGCCGGCGCGACGCGCAGCGCGTCGAGGAAGCGCTGGCGCACGATCCCGAACTTGCCCGGCGCTACGCACTGGTGCGCGAAGAACTGGCCGAAACGATCCTGCTCAACGAGACGTTGGGCGCGCCTTCCGGGCGCGCCATGGACAAGCTGTTCGCCAAAATCGACGCCGAACCCGCGCGCAAGCCCGCAGCGTCGCTCAATTTCGGTACGCGCATCGCCGCCTTCATCGCGACCTTAAGGCCGCGCACGCTGGCATTGGCCGGAGCTGCGGCGGCGATCGCCATTCTGTTGCAGGCCGGCTTCATCGCCGGGCTCGTGATCAACGAGCACCGCACCGGCGGCTACGAGACGGCGTCCGCGCCTACGACCAATCCGGGCGTCGGCGCGTTCACGGTCATTCGCTTCGCGCCGCAGGCCTCTTTCGACGACATTTCCAAGTTCCTTGCCGCCAATAAGCTGCAAATCGCGGCCGGGCCGATGGCGGGCGGCCTCTATAAAGTGCGGGTGGCCGACACCGCTTTGCCGAAGGACGAACTCGCGCGCATCGTGAAAAAACTGCAGCAGGACAAACTCATCGGCTTCATCGCCACCACCGACTAGGCAAGCCGCAGCGGAGACCTGATCATGCACCTGCGTCGGAACATTTTGCTCGCAATCGCAGCCCTCGCATCGCTGCTCGTCGCGGCGCCGGAGGCGACCATGGCGCAACGGGCCGTGGTTCGCGGCGGAGCGAACGTTGGCGTGGTGCGCGGCGGCTATGGCGGCTATGGCGGCGGCTCTCGCGGCTGGGGGACTGGATATTTCGCGCCGCACCTGCCGGGTGTTGGGATCGGGCCGAGCGTCGAGGGCGGCGATGTCGTTGATGACGGGCCCACGCCGCGGCGACCGTCGCGGACGCGGCGCGCATCGCGCAATACGCCACCCGCCGGCGAGCGGCGCATGGTGCCCGACGAGGTGGTTGTCGAGATCG
>Ga0335078_10015168_pt1 | contig 11435 bp, 10 predicted proteins | sample Lox_Sample_32_FD_206711 | JGI IMG/M metagenome (GOLD analysis project Ga0335078, IMG submission 206711) | Soil microbial communities from Loxahatchee National Wildlife Refuge, Florida, United States - Lox_Sample_3.2 | ecosystem: Environmental > Terrestrial > Soil > Wetlands | place: USA...
ACCGGAAGCTTTACCTCACCGTTCCGCGAGGCCGAGGGTATCGCACGGCTGGATTGGCAGATCTCCAACAACTACAAGTTCTTCTACCGCTTCTCCTACGACCAGAACCGGAGCGTTCTGCCTTACATTCCAAATTCGTTTCAACCTTTCGGTAACGTGAACCACACGCCGGTACATGCTATCGGCCTCGATTTCAACACCGGTCCCTACACTCACAGCATTCGTGTAGGCTATACAAAATTCCGCAATTCGATCGCCGATGCTGTCACCGGATCGAGTATTTTCAATCCCGCTCCGAACATCGAATTAGCCATTGGCACCGATCCTGACTGTCTAACCGCAGGCGCCGACTTTTTCTGTTCCGGGCCGAATTTCCTGGCGCCGCAGGCGACCTACCAGTCCGATCACCAGTTCAAGTACGACGGCAGCCGCGCGTTTGGATCGCATATTTTGCGTTACGGCGGCGGCTTCAACCGCATCTGGGGGGGAGGCTTTGCCAGCTTTCTGAAGCTGGCGCCCGCGGTGGGATCGGGAGTCAACAACTGTAACGCCGCCTGCCTGGCACTTCCAGGCGGGGCGGCAAACCCTTTGAATTACCCGGTCATCAATGTCCAGTTGGGAAATGGTCAGGGATTCACCTCTGAGATTCCGGCCTTCGGATTTCCCGCGGGTGGCCTGGGCCCGGACAACCGCTTGGGCCTTTATATTGGCGATGCGTGGAAAGTAAAACCCAACCTTACGGTCAGTTACGGTCTGCGCTACGATCGCGACACCTGGCGCACCGACAGTGACCTGGGCCCGATTGCTGCGCTCAACCAGTTTGGACCGGGCCTGGGGGATCGGGTTCACCAGCCGAATCTGAACTTCGCGCCACAAGTGGGTGTGGCGTGGGATCCGGGAAAAGCCGGCAGAACGGTGCTTCGCGCAGGCATCGGCCTGTTCTACGAAAACGCAGTTTGGAACAACGTTCTGTTTGATCGGCCGGCGCGCCTCGCGTCCGGCAGGTTCCTTGCCAACCCCAGCGTTTGCTCCAACGGTCAGCCCAGTGCGCTCCAGCTGCCCGGCACAAATCAGACCATTAAGCCCAATTTCTGCGGTCAGCCGATTGGCCAGGAGGCCAACGCCATCGCGGCATTCCAGGCGCTATACCAGGCGGCGACGACTGCTGCACCGACATCGATGAACCCCTCGTTTATCGGGAATGCCTTGTCGGATGGGCTCAACGCCACGGGCACCGATCTGTTCGCGCCCAATTACGTGAGCCCGCGTTCGGTGCAGATGAACTTCGGCCTGCAACATGAGCTTCGCCGGGGAATGGTGTTCACGATGGATTATTTGCGCAACATCGAAACTCACACCCTCATTGCGGTGGACACCAATCACGTCGGCGACGCGCGGTATTTCAACAAGGCAAACGCAGTGGCGGCCATTAACGCCACCAACGCCTCGTTCGGATGCGCACCCGGCACACCGGGGATTAACTGTGCAATCCACAACGGAGCCACCATCAGCGACTATGCCGGGAACGGCCTCGATTCCGGTTATTCGCTATGCAGCGGGGGACCCTGTCCGACCGCCGCATTCCCCGGCGCCAATCCCAATCTCGGTGCTAACCAGATGCTCTATCCCATCGGCCGTTCGGAATATAACGGCCTACAGCTTTCGCTGAAACAAAATCTAAAGAATCCGTTCAAGCATATTCTCGCGATGGATGTGCAAGTGGCGTATTCCTTCTCGAAATACATCGCTCCCGTATCCGACAATGACTACATCACCATTGCTACCGATTTCAACAATCCCTTGCACTACATCGGTCCCAACGGACTGGATCGTCGCCACCAGTTCTCCATTGGAGGCACGATCGACGTCCCGTATTCGTTCCGGATTGGAGTCATCAGCCACTTCTACAGCCCGCTCCCGCAAACTCTGACGTTGCCCACCTCGGGGAACGCCGGCGGTATCTTTGTGACCGACCTGACTGGGGATGGCACGGGTGACGGCAGCTTTGCGTCCAACGGCGGAGATGGAGACGTCCTGCCCGGAACCAACATCGGGGCCTTTGGCAGGAACGTAAAAGCTTCCAACATTAATGGTGTCATCCAGAGCTACAACCAGAATTTTGCCAATCAGCCCACGCCGGCCGGTCAGGTTCTGATGCAAAATGGCCTCTTTACCCTCGGACAGCTACAGGCATTGGGCGGGGTGCAGCAACTTATCCCGCTGGCGCCTGCCAACGAAGCTAATATGGCCTGGCTGAAAGCCTTCGACCTCAGCCTGAACTGGATCCACAAGATCAAGGATGTGGTCGAGGTTGAGCCGGGGGTCTCGCTGTTTAACGTGATGAACTTCGCCAACTTTGACGGCCCCAATAACCCGCTCAGCGGTTCACTCAGTGGTACCCCGGGCTCGGTGAATGGCACGTCTGGTCAGCAGCCCAACACCAACCGTCTCGGTCTGGGCTCCGGTGTGTTTGGGCTGGGATCTCCGCGGGTCATAGAGTTTTCCATGAAAGTCACCTTCTAACGTAGGTGCGGGCGTCCTCGCCCGTGCTGCGTCACATCGCAGTCAATGGTGTACGAACTACCGTTGCCTGACGCGCGCGGGCACCCGCGTCCGCATCCCGCCCGTGTAGAATGAAGCCATGGCATTTCATGGGCGGGACGCTGGCAACGCATCGCGCAAACCGAAGACGACGCCTCCGGAAGAAACCTCGGAGGAAGCCGGTTATTTGAGAGCGCTGACTGAGAAACAGAAGCCGGTCAGCATTAAACTGGCTGACGGCGAAGTCGTGCAGGGGTGGATCGAGTACTACGATAAGAACATGGTGAGACTCACCCGCGACGATAAGCCCAATCTTTTTATCTTCAAGCACGAGATCATGTACATCCTGGAGGAGAGTGGCAAACGCAAGTAACCTGATGACATCTTCCTCCACTGAGAGCGATTTCATTCCCAGAATGGTTGAGATCGCCCGCCAGTCGGGTGCTTTGCTCATGGAGCATTTCCGCCGCCGGGTTGCGGTGGAATACAAAGGCGACGCCGATCTGGTAACCATCGCAGATCGTCAATCCGAGACTCTGATTCGCGAGTTCATTCGCCAGCACTGGCCCAGCCATGATGTCCTCGGCGAAGAAGAAGGCTTGCGGGACACTGGCAGCGACTATCGCTGGTACGTCGACCCGCTCGACGGCACTACCAATTTCGCCCACGGATTCCCCGTCTTCTGCGTTTCCCTGGCGCTGGAGCACAAGGGCAGCCGCATCGCCGGCGTCATTTTCGATCCTACGCGGGACGAACTGTTCGCTGCCGAGCAGGGAAGCGGCGCATTTCTGAACGGGGAGCGGATTAAAGTTTCAAAGGTGGCGCGTTTGTCGGAAAGCCTGCTGGCGACCGGGTTTCCCAGCCACAAGCGGCACAAAAATCCCAACATTTTTTTCTATCATCAGATCACCTTGCACACCCACGGCGTGCGTCGTGCCGGATCAGCGGCGCTTGATCTTTGCAACGTTGCCTGCGGACGCTTTGACGGATTCTGGGAATTCAATCTCAATCCCTGGGATACGGCCGCCGGTGTGCTGATCGTGGAAGAGGCCGGAGGAAGGGTCACCGACTTCAGTGGCGGCCCGTTCCAGTTGAATAGCCGCGAAACCGTGGCGTCGAATGGCCAGGTGCATGCGGAAATGCTCAAGGAATTCGAGCAGATTTTCTCCGGGCGAGGGTTGGAGCCTTTGCCCGACCCGATGACGTATCGGCGCTGAAGCGGCTACAGAGTAACCGCAATGAAACATCTCGCGCGCAACCTCGGTTTTCTTATTCTAATCGCGAGCGCATGTTTCTCTCTTGGCGCGGCGCCGGGCGGTGGGGACGCTCCGCGAGTCGACTCCGCCTATCAGCAGGACTTTGACAAATGGAAGACCGAGTTGGTAGACGACCTCAAACAAAACTGGTTGCCCCTGGCCGGATTGTTCTGGCTCAAGCCGGGCGAGAACAGCTTTGGCAGCGCCGCCGGAAATGCGATTGTCTTTCCCAAGGGGCCTGCCCACGCAGGAGTCTTCGAGTTGCAGGGGGAGAATGTCACCGTGAGGTTTTCCCCGGATGCGCACGCGGTCATTGATGGCAAAGTGGTCACGACAGCCGCGCTGCAACCGGATACGTCGGAAAAGCGAACTGTGGTGGAGATGGGCAGCCTGCGCTTCCACATCATTGAGCGTGGGCAGCGAGTCGGAGTGCGTCTGAAGGATTTGGAAAGCGATGCCGTGAAGAAATATCCCGGGCCCATGTTTTTCCCCTTGAACCTTGATTACCGCGTGACTGCGACCTGGGTGCCGTCCGCGAGCAGCAAGACTGTCGACGTGCCCAACGTGCTCGGCGACGTCACGCCGACGCCAGTATCGGGAACGGCCGTATTCAAAATCAATGGGCAAGAAATGAGTCTGACTGACCTGGGCGGCCATCCCGAGAAGGGGCTGTTTTTCGTCTTCAATGACCTGACCGCGAAGACTGACACCTACCCCGGCGGACGCTTCCTGGAGACGGATCCCGTAGCCAACGGCGCCGTAGTACTCGACTTCAACCGCGCCTACAACCCGCCCTGCGCCGTCACCCCCTATGCCACGTGTCCCCTCGCACCGAAGGAGAACCGGCTGGCCACGGCCATTCCGGCGGGAGAAAAGTACGACCGTGCGCACGGACACCACTAGAACTACAATACAAGTGAGCGGGCTTTTACTTCTGTGATCACATCGCTACTACAACGAAAAACCGAAAAACGTCCCGACAAAGTAAAGCTTACCGGGAGGATTCTATTCCTCACGGAAGACCCTGCGCTCATCAGGCGCCAGCTGGCGGGCGAAGACCTGCCTTGGGACACAAAGAATCCAGCCAACAATCCTAAGCTGCGCGACGACATCTCTACCGACGAAATCACCCCTGCGCACTACTGTTTTTACTTCGACGAGACTCTGGGCGAGATACCCTACCTCGGGCTGAAGTGTGGCAGCGAACTCCCCATTGGACGCTCGGAGGTAAAGAAAGGCGGATTCGTTTGCGCCGTAAGCGGCAAGCGTCGCGGCAAAGGGTCGAGCCGCGAGCAGTCTCCCTACGCCGAGATGTGCGCCGGCATTCGCGTGGTGATCGCGGAGAATATTGAGCGTATCTACAAACAGAACTGCCAGAACCTTGGCCTGCTGACCTCCACCAATTTCACTCTGATCGATAAGATTCGCGCCGGCGAGGAAATTGCGCTGAACGAGTTCACTGCCGGGGAGGACGACATTACGCGCCAGGTCATTGAGTACGGTGGCCTGTTTCCCTTCAACGTGGCCCGCCTCCAGAAGAAAGTGTTTTTGCCGCCAATCAAGACTGAAAAGCGTCCCATGACCCTGGCGGAGAAAATCTTCGCCTCCCATATGAACGATGTAGGCCCGGGTGTCGCCGCCCGGGCTGAAGGTTCTGTTACGCCTGCAGGGGCAGGGACGCCCGCGCCTATATACGTCAAACCGGGCGATACCGGTTTTGCCCGCGCCGACCTGCGCTTCAGTCACGAATACGTCACACCGATGGCGGCAATTTTCTTTGAGCATTACGTCGGCAAGGACGCTCGCGTCAACCATCCTTCCAGCATCATCTTCTTTCGCGATCATTTGACGTTTCTCGATGAAGTGATTTCGGAAGAGAAAAAGAGACTCGGCCTGCTCGACCTGGCGACCCAGCTCAAGCTCAAGCAGCAGGATTTTGCGGTCAGGCAGGGAATCAAACTGCATGGTGAGCTGACGGATCGCAAAGGCTCTGAGGGAATTTGCCACTCCATCGTGCTCGAAAGCTACGCCCTGCCCGGGCAGCTCAATGTCGGCTCAGACTCTCATACGCCGCACGTCGGTGCGATCGGCTGCGTGGCTTTTGGCATCGGCACCACCGACGTCTTCAATAGCTGGATCACGAAAGACGTCCGCGTGCGGGTGCCGGAGTCGGTCAAGGTCGTGGTCCGTGGCAGAAAGCATCCCAATGTTACGGCCAAGGATTTCATCCTCAAGATTCTCAGCTTGGACTATGTGCGGAGCGGCAAAGCCCTAGCCAAAGTGATGGAGTACGCTGGTGAGGCCATTGAAGCCCTCAGTGTCGACGAACGTGCCACCATGACGAACATGGCGGCCGAAATCGGCGGCTTCACTGGCATCGTCGCCCCCGACCGCAAAGCCGTAGACTTTCTGGTGGAGCGCCGCGGCATGGAGCGAAGAAAGGCCGAGGCCATGATCGAGGGTCTTTACAGCGACCCGGGCGCGCAGTATGCCCACATCATTGACCTCGATGCCACCGAAATCACCCCGATGGTGGCCACTCCCGGCGACCCCGGCAACGGAAAATATATTCGTGAGCTCAACACACCAGTCCCTATCGAGCTGGCCTACGGCGGCACCTGCACTGCGGGCAAGAATGAAGACATGGACATGTATGCCGCGGTGCTGGCGGATGCCTTGCATCGCGGAAAGCGCGTGGCGCACTCGGTCAAGTTCTACATTCAATTTGGGTCGCAGGAGACACGGGATTACTGCGTGCGCAGGGGGTACCTCGATGTCTTCCAAAAGGCGGGAGCTCACGTGATTGAGCCGAGCTGCGGGGCGTGCATTAACGCCGGCCCGGGCGTTACTACCCGCACGGATCAGGTGGTCATCAGCGCGCAGAACCGCAACTTTCCCGGGCGCAGCGGCCCGGGCCAGATGTATTTGGCTAGTCCGCTGACGGTCGCCGCGAGCGCCGTGGCAGGTTATATAGTGGAGTATGAGGCGAGCGGCGATCGCGAACCGGTGCCAGTGTGACCTGCGCGGAGACGGTTTGCGAGCTGGAACTGCAGTTGCCTGTTCAGGCCTGTACCGCCGTGTCCGTTCTTGCTAGAATGCGTGTTTCTATTACTAAGTACAAGTCAGGAGAAACGGAAAATTTATGACATACGTAATCGCAGAACCGTGCATCGGAACCAAGGACACTGCGTGCGTGGACGCTTGCCCGGTGGATTGCATCCATCCCAAGAAAGACGAACCCGCGTTCGGCGAGGAGGAAATGCTCTACATCGATCCGGTGGAGTGCATCGATTGCGGCGCCTGCGTACCGGTGTGCCCGGTGTCAGCCATTTTTGCCTTGGATGATCTGCCGGAAAAATGGAAGGCGTTTACCGAACGTAACGCCAAGTACTACGGCCGCTGATCTCGGCAAGTTTCCAGTGGTTGCGGCGCGAGCCTGTCCGGCTCGCGCCGTTTTGCGTTTGTGCAAGTCCTCTTTCCCAGCAACCTGGTGACATACTTTTGACAATTCTGTGACAGTTGTAGGCGACAAACTTCATAGCATCCTTCTCCATCGGAGCGTGGGTGATTAATTCAGTTTCGCCCACCAGCCCGGAGAAACGCGTTGGCCGAGGAGGATCAAGAATATGGAGTTAGCCAGCCTACGTTCTAGCCGCAGCCCCAGAATTGCGGCCCTGCTGTTAATCGCGGTTACATACTGCGCCACCGCTGCGGCCAGTATCAAGAAAGTTGCAAGCACTGTCCCTGCGAATGGCGACATCAATCCATACGGAGTTGCAGTCATACCCACCACCACGGGTTCGCTGGTACGCGGCAATATTCTGGTAAGCAACTTCAACGACAGCGACAACTTCCAGGGCACGGGAACTACGATTGTGCAGATTTCTCCCAGCGGTTCGATGAGCCTGTTCGCGCAGATTGACGCCAATAATCTGCCCGGTCCGTGCCCAGGCGGAATCGGCTTGACCACGGCGCTCGTGGCTCTGCAAACCGGATGGGTCGTTGTCGGAAGCTTACCCACCACCGACGGCACTGCGGCTACCGCCAAGGCCGGATGCCTGTTGGTGCTCGACAGCAACGGCAAAGTGGCGGAAACATTCTATGGCTCGCTAATCAATGGACCGTGGGATATGACGGCGCTCGATCTGGGCAGGCACGTGCAGTTATTTGTGACTAACGTCCTCAACGGCACGGTGGCCGCCGGCGGTAAACAAGTGAAGCATGGCACGGTTCTGCGGTTGAACCTGACAGCTTCGAAGAGCTCCATGCCCAGCCTGCAGTCCATGACTATCATCGGTTCCGGCTTCGCCGAGCGTTCGGATCCTGCGGCGCTGGTGATTGGGCCTACGGGCCTGGCGCTAAGCCGCGATGGGTTCTTCCTGTATGTGGCCGATAGTCTCGCCAACCGGATCGCGGTCATTCCATTTCCTGCCTTCCGCGGGGACTCAGGCGGAACCGGCCTGACCCTTTCCGAGGGCGGCGCGCTCAACGATCCTCTAGGCGTTACCGTTGCCCCCAACGGCGACATCCTCAGCGTCAACGGCAACAATGGCCTAGTGGTGACGATCAGCCCGTTTGGCGATCAACTCTCCAAGGTGTTCCTGGACAAGAGTGGTTCGCCTCCGGGAGCCGGAGCTCTCTTCGGCCTGGCGGTCGTCGACGGGAGAATCTTTTTTGTGGACGACGCGGAAAATGATCTGAAAGTTTTCGAATAATCCGATTTAACTTTGCGGATAAGGCGTACTCTGCGGAATAGGGTACGCCTTTTGTGTTAAGCATCGGCCGGCGAAAGTGACAAGCGTTACGCCAGTAACTTTGCGATTGCTCGGGCCTGCAGAATAATGCGCCCAAGCATGGTTTGCGGCACGGAGGCGGTCATGGCATGGTCCACCACAAGAAAATACAACCGGGTGAAGGCGTCAGTACCGGCGGAGTTGCGCAGCTTAGGAAAGAATTTTCCTTACCGCGGCCAGACGGTCACCATCGGCGAGGGCGGCTGTTACGTCGAGATTCTGGAGACTCTCGAGCCCTCTACCAGGGTTGAAGTCGTGCTCTGGCTCAATGGTGAGAAAGTTCTGGCCAAGGCGGAAGTGGCAAGCATCGATCGTCATATCGGCAACGGCATCAGGTTCGTGAACATGAAAGCAGAAGACGGCGAGAAGCTGAAAGCCTTTCTAAAAGCCAGTCCTCAGCAGGCCCCTGCCGTTCCGGCCGATCCTTCCGTCCCCACCTTCGAGATTACGAGGTTCACGCCGGCATCAGCGTAGCGGGATTTTTCGTCATAGCGGCGAAGAATCTGACCTGTCACTGTCGCGCTCACGGATCAGGAAGGCCTGTTCCGTTTTCGTAACAAAATGCGTTCTGGTCATTCATCGGACCGGTGGACGATTAAGATTCCGGTACCGTGGAGAAATTCGCCTCCTCTCGTATCCAGTTCATCAGTCACAACGGGAAACAAATTCTCTTCATTGACCTGTCAAATTGTTCTGCCACCGAAGTAGAACGGATCGTACGGGCAGTTCCGGAGTACATAATTACCCTGCCACGGGCCTCTGTTCTCATACTGTCCGATTTCACCGGAGCTTCGTTTAGTAAGGAGGCCATCCTCGCAATGAAGGAGAGTGCGGTTTTTGACAAACCTTATGTCAAGAAGTCGGCCTGGGTGGGAGCCGACAGCCTACCTGAGGAGTATCAGAAAAGCATAAGAAGTTTCTCCCGCCGCGAATTTCCAAGATTCAAGAACCGCCAGGAAGCCCTGGACTGGCTGGCGAAGGACTGATTCAATGCCCAAGACTGAAAGCCATAGTCACGGTGATGGTTGAGCGGCGAATCGTGGAGGCGGAGTGCTGTCTCCCACGACGTGATTCTTGCACGCGGCAGGGTCGCTTCGGTTGAGGATCAGGAGGCCGAATTGCGGGGTAAAGACCAGTGTGGTCTTCCATGCTCCGGCGATTCCACCCACGTTAAGAGTTCCCCGAGGCAATCAGTGATGCATGGACTATGGCACGTATTGCTGGCTGGAATGACATCAGCATCTCTATGCGTTATCCGCACCCTTCCGAGGATGCAGTGCTGAACGCCTTAACGCGGATGCCGCAGGCGAACGTCACTAAGAAACTGACACAGTGAGAGAACGCGAACACGAGACCCGCTACATTTCCCGCTACACCTGGGCTCTGCCGGTTGAAGGCTAGCTCTGGAAGTTATTGAAAGAATGGTGCGCCCGGAGAGATTCGAACTCCCGACCTATTGCTCCGGAGGCAATCGCTCTATCCAGTCTGAGCTACGGGCGCACTCCTTGGTAATTATACATTTCTCAGCTAGTTAGTAGCCGTCCGCCATTTTCTTTGACGACTGCCTGCAACTCGCTGTGCCCAGAATTGTGCCCACCGAGCCGAGAAAAGGCTGCTAGCACTGTGTCTTCGGACGGGTGTACATAGCGGCTGGAAATCGCAATCGAGCTGTGGCCCGCGATCCGCGCTAGCGTCCAAGCGTCGCATCCAGACTGCCCTAGCCGAGTTAAAAACGTATGCCGAAACGAGTACAGCACGAATGGCGTTATCGTTGCAGCGTTGTTCTTCTTTGCTTCTGCATTCACCGTGCGAAACGTCCTCGTGTGTTGTTTCTTCAGGCTGGAATGGTCTATATGCCCGCTGGCGGTCGGGGCGGACCACAGCCAGCCCTCGGAGGGCTTTCCTGCTTGATTCCAGCGTGCTTCTAGAACCGCTCGCACTCTCGGAGTCATGGGCAGCACCCGGCGAGCTGCAGCCGTCTTTCCATACGTCACAAGCAGACTGCCATTGCGACCATTCACCCACGTCACGTCTTCCCACCGCAGCCGATAGCACTCATCGGGGCGCATGCCCGTGTCCGCAAGGACTGTGGTCACATCACCGAGTAAGGGCGAAGCGGCTGCGAGGTAGCGCATCTCCTCATCGGGCGTGATAACCCGCTCGCGATGTCGCTCGCCTGGTAATAGCGTCAGCTTCGGAGTGGATTCAATCACGCCCCACTCAGCCGCAAGACTCAGCACGCGACGAAGTACCCGGATCGAACTATTGATCGAACTCGCAGCGAGGCCACGTTTTTCCTGCTTCTCGGTCCTGCCACGCCTCTGCAATCGTGTCTGCTCGTGCGCAGCAAACCCCGCTAGCTTCTCGTTCGTGATCTCATCCAATTTTGTATTGGCCAGCGGTTCGTGTGATGTGATCCGTCGAATCCCCGCACGAAACCAGAGCCAGTTATTGGGGCACGTGTGCTCAAAAGTCGCCTTCGCCCAGGGCCCGAATCTGCGGTCGCAAAACTCCCGCAGAGTGGGAGCTTGCTTCCTTTCACGAATGCCGACTTCACCTTTGGCCAAGCTAGTACGGTGGGCCGCTTCCATCTGCCGGGCCACTTTGTCGTTGCCCTGCTTCGTGGACTCCCGCACCAGCTTGCCTTGCCACATAAAGCGATACCAGTAGATTCCCTTCTTCCCTCTCTTGTAAATCATCTCTCACCTCGTTTCTGTTTCTTGCCGCTTCCCTTCGGTCTGCCGCCCAGCTTGCCCCACTCCTGCATCCGGCGGACGAACTCCTTCTTGCCCCACTTCTTGATCCGGGCCTGTGCGCTCTTACGGCCCATGAGACTTGCCGCTTT
>Ga0335078_10015169_pt1 | contig 11435 bp, 8 predicted proteins | sample Lox_Sample_32_FD_206711 | JGI IMG/M metagenome (GOLD analysis project Ga0335078, IMG submission 206711) | Soil microbial communities from Loxahatchee National Wildlife Refuge, Florida, United States - Lox_Sample_3.2 | ecosystem: Environmental > Terrestrial > Soil > Wetlands | place: USA: Florida...
CGCGGTCCAGGCCCAGCGCGTCCATCATGTCGCAAGACCAGCGCCGCGCCACCACGTCGAATAGCGACGTGCCAGAAGCGTCGGAGACTTCGCTCGCGTACTCGCCGGTGAGTTGGAAGCGCAGGTAGTCCTTGGGCAACAGCAGGTGGCGGACGCGTTCGAAGGCGCGCGGCTCGTTATCGCGCACCCAGAGCAGCTTGGGCAGCGTGAAGCCGGTCAGCACGGGATTGGCGGTGTACTTCAGAACATTTTCGCGGCCGACCGTTTGATTGATGGCGTCCACCTGCGCCTGGCTGCGTTGGTCGCACCAGATGAGCGCGGGTCGGATGACGGCGCTCGATTGATCGAGGATCACCAGGCCGTGCATCTGGCCGGAGAGGCCGATGCCGCGCACCTGGGCGCCGGAAATACCGGCTTCGGCCAGCGCGCCGCGTATGGCGAGGCGGGCTGCGTCCCACCAATTCTCCGGACGCTGTTCGGCCCACAGCGGGCGCTCCATCCGGATATCTTCGTGCGCCGCGGTGAAACCCGCGGCGACGCGGCCCTGCGCGTCGACTACGAGAGCGCGCGTGCCGCCCGTCCCTACGTCAATTCCCATCCACATGATTTTCAGTTCTCAGCTTTCAGCTTAACCTCGACCCACGGCAGGCAGGCTGCGCCGAACAAACCAGCTTCATTGCCCAGCGTGGCCTTCTCGATGCGCGTGGCCGTGGTGCGGAAGGTGAACGAGCGCCGCCGCACCTCTTCCAACATGGGCGGCGCGAACAGATCCCAGGCCGCCAGTACGCCGCCGCTCAGCAAGTACAGCGGAAAATTGAAAGCATTCACCAGGGTGGCAAGCGCCGCGCCCAACGCCCGTCCCATGGAGACGAAGATCCGGCCGGCCTTCTCGTTGCCTCCCACCGCCAGATCGTAAACTTCGCGGGCGCTGAGGCCCTCGCCCAGTTTCAGCATACTCGCCATGGCGGCGATGGCGGTGGCGGAAGCGTGCTTCTCCAGGCAGCCCTGATTGCCGCAGCCGCATGGATTGCCGTCGGGGACCACCGTAATGTGGCCCAATTCGCCCGCCATACCCAGATATCCTTGCAGCACTCTGCCGCCGGAGATGATGCCGCCGCCGATGCCGGTGCCGAGCGTGAGCAGGACCAGGTCGTCGACGTCGCGGCCGGCTCCCATCCACTTCTCGCCCAGCGCGGCGGCGTTGGCATCGTTTTCCAGAATGACGTGCGCGCCCAGGCGCCGCTCGATCTCGGCGCGCAACGGAAAATCCTCCAGGCAGGCAAGGTTGTTCGAGTTGCGGACCACGCCTTCCTTCAGCAGGATGAAGCCGGGGACGCCGATGCCGATACCGGCCAGGCCGGCCGCGCCGCATGCCTCGCGCAATTCCGCGATGGCGTTCACCATGTGGCCCAGCATCGCCTCGCGCCCGGCGGCGGGATTGGTAGCAGTGGCTCGCCGGTCGAGGACATGGCCGGCGCGGTCGACAGCCGCGGCCCGCAGGTTGGTGCCCCCCAAGTCCAGCCCGATGGCGTATTCCGGCATGAAGGCGCATGATAACACTAGGGGTCGGGGGTTAGGGGCTGGGGCCTGGGGCTGGTGAAACAAATACGCCCACAACCCCACTATAACTGTTGTGAATGTGACCGATTGCAATTTTCTTGGCAAGTCCCGCACTCAGATGTGCTACAAAATGGAACAGAGTCCGCTGTTTTGCGTCGATAAGTACAGAGGGTGGTTCCCAATATGAGAGCCGACCGAGAGTACGTCAACATTCCGGGCGACAAGATGCACGAGCTTCCGCCACTGCTGGTGCGCAGGCTTTCCGGCGCGCCGCAGGTGGATTTGGCCTCGGCCATTCTGGAGGCCGAGGAAATGCTGCCGGAGGTGGATGTCGAGGAAACATTGCTGGAACGGCGCAAGATGGACCTGGCGCTCACCCTGGCGGAACAGTATCGGGGCCTGATCGCGCATTGGCAATGGGGCGAATCGATCGTCGAGTGGATCCGGCAGTGCGAAATCACGTTTCAGTCGGAATCGGCGCTGCGCGATCTGCTGCATCCGGATGTCTGGCCGCATGCCAGCCGCAGCAGTTTTGTGATCCTGTTGGCGGATAAGCAGGTGGCCACTCCCGGTGTGGCCCTGGAGACCGCCGTGGGCTTACGGTTGACGTTCCGGCAGCCTCCGCCCATCGATTGCTGCAGCAGCGAGTTTCTGTTCTGCCTGAATTCCCCGATCGCCGGTTCGGCTTACAATGCCTGGGCCCGCATGGGCGCCGGCATGCCCGCGCTTTTGCCTCCCGACCGCTTCCACTTCGACGTGCTCGATTCGGATTTTCAATCCGACCTTCAATAGGCCGCACCGGCGCGTCCTGCGCCGGGCACATGCTACCGTGAGGGTTGGCCGGCGGTTACTCCCACTACTTCATCGATTGCTTATCGATCATTGTCATCGATCTGCTGTTGGCCGGCGATAATGCCCTGGTCATCGCCCTGGCCGTGCGCGCGCTGCCCAAACGGCAGCGGCGTGTCGCGCTGCTCTCCGGCGCGTGGCTGGCGGTGCTGATCCGCGTGGCCGTTACATTCCTGGCCGCTAAGCTGCTTCAGGTGGAATACGTTCAATTTGCCGGCGGGGCGTTCGTCGTTTGGATCGCAGTGAAGGTCTTGCGTGACGCCAGGTCGCGGGAGCGTGCAGTAGCCTCTCCCGGCCAGATGTGGCGCGCCATCGGCTCCATCGTGGTGGCGGATCTGACCATGTCCACGGATAATATCCTGGCGGTGGCGGGCGCGTCCAAGGGCAATATCTGGCTGATCGTGTTCGGCCTGGCGTTGAGCATCCCGCTGGTGGTTTCTTCGAGCACGTTCCTGGCGTTCATCATGGACAAATATCCGGTGACCATGTACATCGGAGTGGCCATTCTCGGCCGCGTGGCCGGAGAGATGATGCTGGGCGACGCGTTGGTGCGCCGGTTGCTGCATCCATCCGACGCCGTGCGCTACGCGGTGGAACTGGCGCTGATGGCCGCGATCGTCGTAACCGGCCGCCTGCTGAGCCGCCGTTGACAATCATTTACAGGCTTCGTTCCCCCCTGCCGCGTCGAATGGATTGGAGGATGAAAAAGATGCTGAAGAAAATCGGACTTCCCGCAATTGCGCTGCTGGGCATGTTGGCCATGGCCCCGCATCAAGCAAATGCCGCCGTCAGAGTCGGGGTGGTGGTAGGACAGCCGTCCTACGCGTATTCTGCGTATCCGGTGTGCCGCCCGGCGCCCGTAGCCGTAGTTCCCGCTCCGGTCGTCGTGGGGCGCGCCTGGGTGCCGCATGACTTCCGCTGGGACCGCCGCCACGATTTCCGCTTCCGGCGGTAAACCGGCTGGTTGAACAGACCGGCGCAGAGACGGCCGCCTTCGGGCGGCCGTTTTTGAGTCTCAATCCCGGAACAAACTCGCCACGGGTGGTGTCTAGGGCAGCATGCACGACATCAGGCTGGCTCTGCGTTTGTTCCGGAAATCGCCGGGGTTCACCTTTCTGGCGGTCTTGTGTCTGGCTCTCGGCATCGGTGTCAACGCGTCCATCTTCAGCCTCCTGGATTTTGTCTATCTGCGGCCGCTACCCGTCGGCAACGCGGATCGCCTGGTGGTGCTCAGCCGCGGCGGTAGTCCACTTCTTTCCTGCGCGGAGTACCGCGAGCTGGCGGACCGCAGCCGGTCGCTAGCCGAGCTCGCGGCCTCGGAGCCGGAAGAGTCGGACCTGGGCTTCGAGGGCAACGCCGCGCTGATTGGCGCGGAGCCCGTTTCGGGCAACTACGCCGCCGTGCTGGGGGCGCCCACGCTGCTCGGCCGCTGGTTCCATCGGGAAGACGAACCGGCGGCGGTAATCAGCTACAACGCCTGGCAACGGCTGTTTCACAGCGATCCCCATGTGCTCGGCAAAACGGTCCGCTCCGAATCGCACACCTATACCGTGGTGGGAGTGACTCCGCCGGAGTTCGGCGGCATCTACATGCCGCTGCGCATCGACCTCTGGGTGCCCTTCCGCTTCTGGGCCGGGGCCAACGCCGAGCACATGCGCGTGATGGTCTTCGGCAGTCTAAAGGACGGCGTCACGGTGCCGCAGGTGTCCGCGGAATTGAATGCCCTCGCCACCGAAATCCGCAGGGAGAACCCGGCGATGGCGAAGGGCGCCGACGCGCCACTCGCGCTGGAACTGGTTCGGGGCGTTCCCAGCCCCGTAAGCCGCCATCAGGCAATGCCCGTGGTGATTCTGCTGATGACGGTGACGTCGCTGGTGCTCCTGATTGCGTGCGTAAACGTCGGCAATCTGTTGCTGGCGCGCGGCGTGGGCCGGCAACGCGAGGTGGCCGTCCGCTTCGCTCTCGGCGGCAGCCGGATGCGCCTCCTGCGCCAGCTCATGACAGAGAATCTCACCCTCTGCCTGGCCGGCGGCGCGGCCGGAGTCCTGGTTGCGTACGTTGGCAACCGGTTGCTGCAGGCGGCCATTCCCGCCCTACCATTCGGAGAAATGCTGCGGGTTGAGTTGCCGTTAGACTTCCGGGTCCTCGTCTACAGCGGACTGATCGCACTGCTGACCTCGCTCCTGTTCGGACTGCTGCCGGCCTGGCAGGGAAGCCGCAGCGATCTCGCCTTATCGCTGAAAGGCGCCACAGTCGCTGGCGGGCGGCTGCGCCTGCGCCTGGCGACATTGACCGCACAGATCGCCCTGTCCCTGGTGCTTCTGCTGACGGCGGGGCCGTTCGCCCGCGCCATTCTCCGCTTTCGCAACGCCGACCCGGGCTTTGCCACCCGCAACCGCTTGTTCGCACCCGTCTTCGTTCCGCAGCCGCCGTTCACGCCCGCGTCCGGCCGGGCTTTCTATGACCGGACGCTCGATCGGCTGCGCTCGCTGGCGGGTGTTCGCAGCGCCGCCTTGACCACCAGGCTGCCGTTGTACGCCGCGAGCATCGAGGGCAGTTGCGTGGCGCGCGACACCGGCAAACCGGCGCCTGCTACCACCATGACCATTGGGGCCGGTTATCTGAACACGATGCGAATTCCCCTTCTGGAAGGGCGCGATTTCAACGCCGCCGATAAAGCGGACGGTCCGCCGGTGGCCATAGTCAATCAAACGCTGGCTCGACGGTTGTGGCCCAACGAACTGGCCACCGGCCGCAGCTTTCTCTACGGTTGCGACCATGCGCGCGTCCTGCAGGTGGTGGGGGTGGCGAGCGATGCGAGAATCCGCTCGCTTAACGAGGCCGCGCTGCCGCACGTGTACCTCCCGTTCTCGCAGGCCTACGGCGGCGGCATCGTATTCATTGTCGTCGAGACGGCCGGCGATCCCGGTCCCTTAAGGGAACCGGTGCGCAGAACGCTGGTCTCCTTGCACCCGGATTTCCGCACGTACGGAGTAAAGCGGCTGAGTGAGTCGCTGGACGCATCCTTCTGGCAGGTCCGCTTCGAGGTTTGGGTGCTTGGCATCCTCGGGACGCTGGCCTTGGTATTGGCGGCCGTCGGGATGTACGGCGTCATCGCGTACCACGTTACGGCGCGCACGCGGGAGATCGGCATCCGCATGGCCATCGGCGCCCGGCCCGCCGATGTATTCCGCCTGGTGATCGGTCAAGGTCTGCGCGTCACTCTGGCAGGCATCGCCGCGGGTCTCATCCTATCGGCGATGGCAGCGCGGCTGCTGTCGAGCTTGTTGTACGGCGTGAGTGCAACAGACGCCGCTACATGGGCCGCGGCCGGAGCCGTGTGGCTGGTAGTCGCACCACTGGCCTGCTGGCTGCCGGCGCGCCGGGCCACTCGCGTGCAACCGGTGCTCGCTCTGCGTCAGGACTGATCCGCCACGGCGGTCTTCTGATGCGTTGCAAGTCCGGCGTCCCACATGCCCCGCATCCTTCTGACGAACTGCCGCGGCTTCACGCGGTAAACGTGCGCACCCAGCGCCACGGCATCGCCGCGCAATTCTTTGTGATACTTGCCGACCAGCCTGACGAACAACGCGATCTCGGGTTGCGTGCCATAAAAATCCGGCTCCGCCATTATCTTCTCCCGCAGGACCACCAGGTTGTGATCCTCCCCCAGCCAGGTCTCCAGATCCTTCAGCCTCCGTTCGTATGCGGGCATGGTGCCGTCCCAAACACCCTCCAGCAGGCGGACCTGATACCAGTGGTCTTTAACGCGCTTACGCCACTCGTGGTAATTCTCCGCGAGCGGTTGCTTGCGGACGCGCGCCAGCGCTTTCTGCCCGCGGGCGAACGTGACCTCCAGGCCCGGCGCAATGGCCTCGAAACCATCGGCGGCGAGCGGCCAGCGCGCCACACGCAACCCCCGTCGGCGCAGCATGCCGGCCAAGCCGTGCAGCACTTCTTCGATGCCTCCCTGCTTTTCGGCCTGCTCTTTGCGCGCCGTCAAACCGCGGCGGATGGAAGCCAGCCTGCCTCGGCCCAGGTCGCCGCGGTATTTCTGCCGCAACGCGCCGAAGGTCTCGAGCATGGCGCCGGCATCCCTGAATTGCGAGAGCCGCAGGCCCACGCCGCGGAAGAACGGGTTTTCCCGGCCATAGACCTCGCCCAGTTCCGGCCGTATGAGACGCAGCACGCCGCGGATCTTCTTCACGTTCTTGCGCGCCTCGTGGATGGCTTCGTCGCGATCGGCATCTCCTGAGCCGCTCAACTGGCGGACCGCCGATTCGATCTCTTCGCGGACGATGCGCTTGACCTCCGCCGGCACCCGCTCGCCCGGTCTTAGGTGATAGGACACACTCTTGTTAAAGATTACCAATTCGGCCGGGCTTGCGTCTCGAGCGCGCAGCGTCCTGTTATCATCGGAGTTCTTCGTATGCGGTTTGTGTTCCGAGTTGCGGCATTCTGTAGCGCCGCGTTGTGGATTGCCATGCCCTCCCATTGCCAGGAACGTACCCAGGCGCGATCCATGGTGATTTCCAAGCACGGAATCGCCGCCACCAGCCAGACGCTCGCTTCCCAAGCCGCCGCCCAGGTCCTGGCGCGCGGCGGATCGGCCGCGGATGCCGCCATCGCCGCCAATGCCATGCTGGGCCTGGTGGAGCCCATGAGCTGCGGCATCGGCGGCGACCTCTTTGTCATCTACTGGGACGCCAAGACCGGCAAGCTCACCGGCCTCAACGCCAGCGGATGGGCGCCCCGCGGCCTGACCATCGCGCTCCTGAAATCGCAGGGACACTACGCGATGCCGCAGGACGGCATTCAGTCCGTGACCGTGCCGGGTTGCGTGGATGGCTGGGAGAAGCTCCACAAGCGCTTCGGCCGGCTGAGCTGGCGGGAGTTGTTCCAGCCCGCCATCTACTATGCGGAAGAGGGCTTCCCGGTGACGGAGATCATTCAAGACACCTGGAAATCGGCGGCTGCCAAGCTGTGGGGCGACGCCGCCGGGCGCCGCATCTTTCTGCCGGAAGACAAGCCTCCCGCGGTCGGCCAGATATTCCGCAACCGGCACCTGGCCGCGGCCTACAAGCTGATTGCCGCGCAGGGCGCCGCGGCGTTTTACAGGGGCGATATCGCGCGTGCCATTCTGCAAACCTCCGCGCGCCGGGGTGGCCAGATGTCCGCCGCGGACCTGGCCGAGTTTCAATCCGAATGGGTGGATCCGGTTTCGACCCTTTACCGCGGTTGGAGAGTGTACGAGATGCCGCCGAATACCCAGGGCATCGCTGCGTTGGAGATGCTCAATATCCTCGAGACGTTTCCGCTTTTCAACTACGCGCCGTCGAGCGTCGAAGATCTGCACTTCAAGATCGAAGCGCAGAAGCTGGCGTACGAGGATTTGCGCCGCTACGTGGCCGATCCGCGTTTCGCGAAGCTGCCCACCGCCGGTATGCTTTCGAAAAGCTACGCGCGCGAGCGCGCAGCGTTGATCCACCGCGACGAGGCCAACTGCGCGCCGGCGCCGGGCAAGCCTCCGGCGACCGCGGGCGATACGATTTATCTCTCGGTGGTCGATCGCGACGGCAACATCGCGTCGCTGATCCAGAGCGTCTACCTGGCCTTCGGATCGGGCGTGGTGGTGGACGAATACGGCTTCCACCTGCAGAACCGCGGCGCGCTATTTGAGCTCGATCCCGAACATCCCAACGCGCTCGCGCCGCGCAAACGGCCGTTGCACACCATCATCCCGGCCTTCATGGAGAAGGACAACATCCACATTGGCTTCGGGATCATGGGCGGTTACAACCAGGCGCAGGCGCACGCGCAGTTCGTCTCGAACCTGGTGGACCACAACATGAACATCCAGCCGGCGCTGGAGGCTCCCCGCTTCACCAAGCTGACCTTCGGCGGGTGCGACGTGATGATCGAGAACCGCGTGCCGGTGCGCGCCCGCGATGCGCTGGCCGCGCGCGGACACAACCTGGAAGTGTTAGCGGATTTCTCGGGCTGGATGGGCGGCGGCCAGGCGGTCCTGCACGATTCGGATACGGGGGTGAACTACGGCGCATCCTCGCCGCGCAAGGATGGGGCTGCTGTGCCCGAGCCGCCGGCTTATTTTGGAGCGCGCGTGCATTAGTCTGGCCACCTATGCCTTACGTTAAGCGTGGTTCGAATCCTACCTGGGGAGCCAAATTTCTAAATCCTGTCCAGACCCAGCGATCTCCTTTTCTTTTCTGCAACTTTCCTGGTTCGAACGCCGCAGAATTGCAAACGGTTCGAACAGGGTGGTCCGCAAAGTGCCGTTCTGCCATACCGCTTCTTGGATCAGCCCTCGGAGCAGACGTCGCTGCTCTTCTGCCGACTGCTGCATAAACATCTGGCACGCCTGGCTGGTGAGGCCTAACATATCGATGGCCTGATCCACGGGCGCTGGCGTCGCCTGCTGAGCCTCTTGAATCTTGCGCAAGAGCGCGTCCTGCTCGCGGCGCCACGCCGCCGCACGTTCGTCAAAGAACTCTGCCGTGATGCGACCATCGAGTTTGTCCAGGTACATGGTTTCAATGCGTCCTTGCAAACCCTCGTGGCGGACCCGCAACTTTTTGATGGCCTCGGCGCGCGCAGCCTGCTCGGTCCGATCCGACTCCAGCACCGTCTCCGCCAACCATTGGAGGATCGGCTCGGGAATCACCAGATCTCCCAGGACGCCGGCAAACTCGGTGGTGAGTTCTTCCTGCCGGGTGTATGGCTCGGGGCACTTTCCCCGGTTGCCGGTGCAGTGATAGTAGACATAGCGGCCTTTTTTCAGTTCACCGACCAGGTGGCACCCGCAATGACCGCAATGGACCAGACCGGTGAACGCAAAATCGTGCTTGACCTTCCGGGTCTTGTTCTCGACCCGCGCATCCAGCAGCTCCTGAACGCGTTCCCAACACGCGCGGCTCACCAGTGGTTCTTGGCTACCCTCGTATGTGATTCCATCCCAGTCGAATTCACCCATGTACAGGCGGTTGCGAAGGATCTGATGAACGAGACTCGCGTTGATCCGACGACCGCGGAGCGTGCGCCCTTCGCACCGGAATTGCGCGGCTAGACTCTTGATCGAGTACTTGGCAGTCTCGAAATGATGAAACAAATCGGTGATCACAGGCGCATTTTCGGGATCCGGGACAAGGATGCGTTTCCCGAGCACACCGACTGCATTCAGATAACCTACGCGTGCGCAGCTCGGATAAATGCCGGAGCGAGCCTTCTCCAACATGCCCTTTTTCGTCTCCTCACCCAGATTCAGGCTATAGTTGCGAGCCATGAGGACCTTGATGCCGTGTACGAGCTGCTCCGAAGAGCGCGAATCCGGGCCAATGATGACGTTTTCCTTGACAAAGTGAATGGTAACGCCCAACTCGTCGAGTAAAGACCAGTCCTTGAGGTTCCGGTAGAGTCGGTCGGTCTTTTCCACCAGAATTGTTCGGCAGGCATGTTTCTTGAGATACGCCAGCATCTCTGCAAAGCCGGCGCGACCACTCTGCTTGGCCGTCTCCACGTCGATGAACTCCTGCGGAATTGCGAAGCCTTTTTCCCGGGCGTACTCGCGCAGCAAGCGCTGCTGCGCAGGGATGGAGAAACCCTCCTTCTCCTGATCTTCGCTGGACACTCGGGCGTAGAGCACTGCTTGGCCTTGCGGCTGTGCGGCGCCGCGCTCTGCCGATTGCGAAATGCTGGTCCTCGATGATGGTCTAGGTGCTAAAGTTCTGGCCGGCATACTCCCTCAACATTAACAATTTCTGAGATTGTCGGCCGGGGCCTCAGGTTCCCAATTCCAAGTATCGGGACACCGGCCAGGCCGGGCAAGGCCGGGCAAACATGAAGGGCTGTTCTGCCGGGCACGGTGCCCGCGGATCGCGCCCCTGCGGCTTCCATTTCTAGGCCGCCTTAGGAAGTTCTGAGGCATTGGTCGTGCCCTGCCGGTGCCAGGCGCGGAGGATCGACATGAAGTCCAACAGTCTTGTCCGTGCCCGGGCCCATTCCAGATCACTGAAGGTGCGCCCGGCACGCGCTTCGAGTGCCGCCCGAGCGGCGCTCTCTTTTTCAGAGGCTGGACTAGACTGCAAACGCTGGGCAGCCACATTGAGTGTAGGAGTGCTCGCGGCTGCGGAGTCGCCAGTGGTGACGTTTTCCATACACCCTTACTGAGCGACATGTCGCCGCAGAAACCGAATTGTCGGCGACAAATTCGTAACTTACACAAACCACGGCGAATTCTACGGGTGGCAATCTAGTGCCGACAATTCGACTAGTCCGAGTCATCACCGGTGGAACGAGGGAGCGCATCTGATGTGAAACCGGCAACAGTATCCCCTGTTGGAATCCAGCGGTATGGGATCTGAGGAGATCCCGAAGTGCTGCCTCAATGTCGCCCGCAATCGCTCGATCCGTTTCCCCATGGCGATGAACTCTTTCGAGCTTCTGGCAGCGTTCGGGATGACGCCCCCAGCGCGGGCTAGTGCGCGCAGCATGCCCCATGCCTGATTCGGCCGGCCGCTCCTCTTGTCCGTGAATCCCATTTCCCCATAGTTGTAGGTTTGCGGTTGCGTATCGTCCCCCACCTGCACCCGTTCGTCACTGAGAAACAAGATCTTGATGTTTTCCCAGTCGATTTCCTGGTTCACCGTCGGCGCCGGCTCCGCGGCGTTCGCTTCCCGTTGGCTTTCCTCTTCTTGCCGACTGGCCTGGACTTCGGCTACTTCCAGCAAGATGCCCTGGAATTCCTGCCATTCGGGGGACCGCTCCAATGCGCGCTGGATTTCGGGCAGAATACTGCCGCCCATATGCGAGACCAGGTCCCGCAGCCGGCTCCCGGATCGGTCGTACCCTTTTTCATACCAAGCCTGGATTGTGCACTGGCGGAGGAATTCGTGCGACTCGGACTCCAGTTGGTCTACCGTCCAGAGGCCTTGGCGCCCCAAGTGGCGCGCCTCGCGGACGAATTCGATGAACACGCGGAGAATGTAATTCCTGAGAAGATTCTCGATTGC
>Ga0335078_10015170_pt1 | contig 11435 bp, 7 predicted proteins | sample Lox_Sample_32_FD_206711 | JGI IMG/M metagenome (GOLD analysis project Ga0335078, IMG submission 206711) | Soil microbial communities from Loxahatchee National Wildlife Refuge, Florida, United States - Lox_Sample_3.2 | ecosystem: Environmental > Terrestrial > Soil > Wetlands | place: USA: Florida...
CGTCGAGCGCCGGATTCTGGACCTTGGCGCCGCTGACCGCGTCGGGGTTGTAATCGTGGGCGCAGTGCTGGCAGAGGTCGATCTGGGTCAGGTGGCGGGCGGGCGGGGTGACGGTGAGCTTCGGGACTCCGTGATGCGCCCTGGTGGCGATGAACGCGACGGCGCCGCCCACCAGCGCGAGCAGCACGAGCGCGAGCAGCGCGGCCCAGACCCGGTGGCGGAACCGGAACGGGACGCGGCGCTGGGTCTGGGACGGGAGCGTCCGCAACACGCTTGTGACCTCGCCGGTGGCGATGCCGGCGCGGGCGGCCTCGATCGCGAGCACGTCCTCGAGGTCGGCGATCAGCTCGGCGTCGTCCGCGTAGCGGTCCTCGACGCGCTTGGCGGTCGCGGTGTCGACGATCGCCGCGAGCGCGGCCGACACCTCGGGCCGCTTGGTCTGCACGTCCGGAAGCTCCTCGCGGACGTGCTTCATCGCCACCGCGACCTGGTTCTCGCCCTTGAACGGAACCTCGCCGGTCAACATCTCGTAGAGCACCACGCCGAGCGAGTACAGGTCGGATTGACCGGTGACGGGCCGGCCGAGCGCCTGCTCGGGCGAGACGTAGTCGGTCGTCCCGAGCACCCGCCCGTCCGCGGTCAGCCCCTCCTCGTCGAGCGTCCGGGCAATCCCGAAGTCCGTGACCTTGGCCGAGCCCTCCTCGTCGATCAGCACGTTCTGGGGCTTCACGTCGCGGTGGACGATGTGGCGGGCGTGGGCGGCGCCGAGCGCGCGCGCGATCTCGATCGCGTACGCCACGGCCTCGGTCGTCGGCAGGCGGCCGGTGCGACGGATCCGCTCCTTGAGCGTCTCGCCCTCGACGTACTCGAACACGATGTACGGCCAGCCGTCGTCCTCGCCGTAGTCGATCACGCCGACGATGTGCGGATGCGAGAGCTGCGCCACCGCTCGCGCCTCGCGGCGGAAGCGCTCGAGCTGGTCGGAGTCCGTCGCGATCTCGCGGTTCATCAGCTTGATCGCGACCTGACGCTGGAGCGTCTCGTCGGTGGCGCGGTAGACCGTCGACATCCCACCCGCCCCGATTCGGGCCTCGAGCCGGTAGCGGCCATTGAGGATGGTGCCGAGCAGCGTGCTCATCGATTGCCCTCTATTTTGCGACAGATCACCGTCGTCCACACTTACTACTACACCGATCCGGCCTGTCCCTGGTCCTGGGCGCTCGAGCCCGCTCTCCGCAAGCTGAGCCACGAGCTCGCCGGCAGCCTCACGGTGACGTATGTGATGGTCGGGATGGCGCGGCAGTTCGGCGACGCGAGGCCGGTTCTCGGCGAGATGCTCGAGGCGTCCGATCGCAGCGGAATGCCGGTCGACGTGCGGCTGTGGCTGGCTGCCCCTCCGCGCAGCTCACACCCGGCTTGCATCGCGGTCAAGGCGGCCGCCGAGCAGGGTGATCCCGGCCCGTACCTGCGCCGGCTGCGGGAGGGCCTGATGTGCCGCCGGCGCAAGCTCGACGGCACCGACGCGCTGATCGAGGAGGCCCGCGCGGTGCCGGGTCTCGACGTCGAGCGGTTGCGGCTGGCGCTCGGCTCGCACGCAATCCTCGAGGCGTTCGGCGACGACCTCGAGCGCGCCGCCGCCCTGCCGCCCGAGCACCAAGCGCCCGGCACCGGCCGCGTCAAGCTGCCCTCGCTCGAATTTCGGGGTTCGGACGGGGTCGTGCATGGCGTGTACGGCCCCGCGGATTACGCATCGTTGGCCGTGGCGGCGATCGCGGCGGGGGCGCAGCCGACCGGTGGCGCGCCGCTCGCGGTGGAGGACGCTTTGCGACGGTTCGGCTCGATGGCCACCGCCGAGGTGGCCGCCGTGTGCGATCTGCCCGGGCCGCGGGCGCCGGCCGAGCTGTGGCGTCTCGCCACCGAGTGGCGGGTGCGGCCAGACCGGGTCGGCACCGGCGAGCTGTGGATGCTCGCCTGAGCGGGCGCCCCGATTCCGGTTAGCGGGACACTCGACGAGATCCCCCGGACGAGCGTCCCGGAACCCGGGCCATAGCCGGGTGAATGGGCATTCACCGCCGGCGGGGGCGGCGAGTGAGAAGTTGTCCGGAAAACCTCACCGCTCCCGGGCGAGTCGGCGCGCGATCACCGCGGCCAGGCCGATCCGGTACAGCGCGTACGGCAACAGCGAGCTGTCTCGCTCTAGCGCCTGGATGAGCCGGGTCGAGCCGAGCGTGGAGGCGAACGCCGCCGCCGCGCCGGCCGCGAACGGCACCGCAGCCCCCGGCGGCAGCCCGCGGCTGCGCAGCCGCGCCCCCTTCAACAGCGTGGCGCCGGCAATGATCGGCAGGGCCGCGTGGCGAGACAGACGGTTGGCGTCGACCCGCGTGAATCGCCGCCACCGCGCCGCGGCGAGCGTCGCCCCGTTGCGCGAGACGCCCGGCAGCAGCGAGCACGCCTGCGCCACGCCGAGCCACAGCGCATCGACTGCCCCAGCGTCCGCGTGCGTGCGCTCCTGCGGCGAGCGGTCGGCGAGCGCCATCGCGATCGCCCCCACGAACAGCCCCGCGGCGACGGTCGGCGGCGTCCCCAGATGCCCCTCGATCCAGCGCTCGAACCGGTAGCCGATCACCGCCGGCGGGGCGAACGACAGCCCGATCATCAGCACGCGCCGAGGGTTCAGGCCGCGCACGGCCTCGGCAACTTCAGCGCGCAGGCTGATCAGCAGCGCCGCCGCCGTGCCCGTGTGGAGCGCGACCTCGAACGCCTTGCGGAGCTCGTCGTCGAGGCGGGTGTACTCCCAGCCGGCCAGCCAGGGCACGACCGCGACGTGTCCGGACGACGAGATCGGCAAGAGCTCGGCCGGCCCGTGGAGCGCGCCGAGGGCCACCGCCTGCCATACCGGCACCTCGTCGGCCGGGTTGGTGGCCACTACGCCACGGCCGTCGGGTCGCCGCGGCGGGTCCGGGTCCACCGCACGATCAGATACGCGATCGCCGCGACGAGTGCGGCGGCGCCGATGTAGTCCACGTACTCGAGGTTGTGACGCCAGCTCTGCCAGCTGCTTCCGACCTCCCGGCCGAGCACGCCGAGGGCGGCGATCCAGATGATCGACCCGAGCGTGGCGAAGGTCACGAAGCGCACGTATCCCATCCTGGCGACGCCCGCCGCGTACGGGAACGCTGCGCGCGCGAACGGGATGCACCTCGACACGACGATCACCGGGGCGCCGTAGCGCTCGAACCATCGGTGGGCGCGATCGAGGCGTTGCGCGGAGATGTGCAGCTTGTTCCCGTGCCGCTCGACCAGCTCCTCGCGGCCCCAGTAGCCGATCGCGTAGGCGATCGAGGCTCCGATCATGTCGCCGAGCACGCCGAACACGATGATCCCGAACAGGCTCAGGTGGCCCTGGAACACATTGAATCCGGCGAACAGCATCGTCGGCTCGGAACCGGGCATGCCGACCACGCCGGAGGTGAGCGTCAGCAGGGCCACGCCGGCAAGACCCAGGTCGCGAATGACGTGAGTCGCGAGGGTGACGAGCGAGTCTGTCACCGAAGCGTAAAGAAGCAGCACCGCGGGCTAATGTAGCGGCGCGGTGGCGCGCCGGGCGACCGCGCCCGAATTAGGGTTTACTCACGCCCCGGCGCAGGATGAAGATCTGGGTCGACCTGACGAACTCACCGCACGTGCTCGTGATGCGACCCGTGATCGCGAGCCTGCATGACCGCGGCCACGAGGTCGAGGTCACCGCGCGCGACTTCGCACAGACGCTCGGCCTGCTCGGCCGGTTCGGGATCGAGCACACCGCGATCGGGCGCCACCGAGGCGGGCGACTCGGCGCCAAGGCCCGCGGTCTGGGAGAACGATCGCTGGCGCTCACGAGATGGGCTAGAGGCAGGGGCTTCGACCGCGCGCTCGGCCACGGCTCCAACGACGTCACGCTCGCCGCGGCGCTGCTCCGGATCCCGTCCTCGACGATGTTCGATTACGAGTGGGCGACGGTCCAGCACAACGTGAACTGCCGGCTGGCCCGGATCGTGGTGGTCCCCGACGCGATCCCGCCGGACCGGCTCTACCGGTATGGCGCGCGCGGGAAGATCCACGGCTATCCGGGGCTCAAGGAGGAGTACTACCTGGCCGATTTCGAGCCCGACCCCGCGATCCTGACCGACCTTGGCCTCGACCCCTCGGCCCCGATCGTCGTCGTGCGCACTCCGCCGGCGGTGTCGCTCTATCACCGGTTCGAGAACAACCTGTTCGCCCAGGTCCTCGATCGCCTCAAGGCCGTCCAGACGGTCGTGCTTCCGCGTACGCCCGAGCAGCGCTCAGAGCTCGACCGCGCGGGCCACTTCATCGTCCCCGAGCGCGCGATCGACGCCCAGTCGCTGATCGCGTTCGCCGACGTCGTCGTGTCCGCCGGCGGGACCATGAACCGCGAGGCGGTGGCGCTCGGAACTCCCGTCTACACGGTGTTCGAGGGGCGGCTCGGGGCGGTCGACGAGCGCCTGATCGCCGAGGGCCGGCTCCGGCGCCTGACCAGCGCGGCTGACCTCCACATCGTGCAGCGAAACACCGCAACAAGCAGCCCAGACCGGGTGCGCCGCGATCCCGCGCTGCTTGCGGACCTGCTCCTGGGCGCGCACGCTCAGCCCTGAACGGGGCGCAACCTTCGCGGCTCGGGGCGTGTTAGGGTCCTGAACCGCTCGAGGAGGCCCGTCCGTGTCCCGCACCATGTTCAAGCTCCGCCTGCCCGCCATGATCGCCGCCGTCTTCGCGTGCGCGATGACGCTCGCCGCGGCCGCCGCCCAGGCCGCGCCGATCGCCGCCTTCACCACGAAGAACGCCTGGAGCTTCGTGTCCGCGCCGAATCTGCACCCGCCGAAGCTGTCGACGACGCAGAAGACACAGTTCAAGCAGCTCGCGCCGGGTTACTTCATGGTCGCGAACTTCAAGAACCAGGGCCTGAAGGAGCCGATGGCCGGTCAGAGCGGTCCTCTGATCCTCGACCACAACCTCCAGCCGGTGTGGTTCGACCCGATCGGCGTGAACGCGTTCGCCGGCAACCTGCAGGTCCAGAGCTACATGGGCAAGCCGGTGCTGAGCTGGTGGCAGGGCGTGGTGTCCGGGACCGGGGTGACGACGAGCGGCGAGGATCAGGTCGTCGACCAGCACTACCGCCACGTGGCGACGTTGAAGGGCGCGGACGGGTGGATCATCTCCGAGCACGAGATGATCATCAGCGGCGCCAACGCCTGGGTCACGGCCTACAAGACGGTGCCGATGAACCTGAGCAGGCTCGGCGGCTCGGCGAACGGCCAGTTGCTCGACTCGGCCGTGCAGGAGTACAGCCTTGCGACCGGGCAGCTCCTCTACACCTGGGACGCGCTCAACCCGGGTGGCACTCCCAACGTCCCGCTCGCGCAGTCGCAGACGAAGCCGGTCGCGGGCGTACCGTGGGATGCGTACCACATCAACTCGATCCAGCTGACCGGAAACGAGACGTTCCTGGTGTCGCTGCGCAATACGTGGTCGGCGTACCTGATCAGCCGGACCACGGGCGCGATTCAGTGGACGCTGAGCGGCAATCCGAAGCTGAGCACGTTCAAGTTGCCGAAGAACGCGCAGTTCCACTGGCAGCACGACGTCCAGTTGCACGGCGGGAACTTGGTGAGCGTGTTCGACGACGCCTGCTGCGACATCAGCGTCGACTCGAAGGGGAAGGCGACGATCGGCAAGCCCAGCGGGCCGACGCGCGGCCTGGAGCTGAAGCTCGACCTGACCAACCACACCGGAAGCTTCGTCTCCCAGTACACCCGCGGCAACAACTTCAACGCCGCGTTCCTCGGCAACACCCAGCTGCTGTCGAACGGTAACGTGGCGCTCGGATGGGGCTCGCAGCCGTTCTTCTCGGAGGTGAACAAGAAGGGCACCGTGCTGCTCGATGCGCTCTGGCCGGCCCCCGACGTCAACTACCGGACCTACGTCCAGAAGTGGGTCGGGATCCCCTTCTTCCCACCGAGCGGCGCGGTCCGCAACAATGGTGGGAAAGCCACCGTGTACGCGAGCTGGGATGGAGACACCCAGGTCGCAGGCTGGAGAGTCCTGGCCGGATCGAGCGCCCAGAGCCTGAAGACAGTGGCAACCAAGGCGAAGACCGGTTTTGAGACAACTATCGCGCTCAGCAAGACGTACAAGACGTACGAGGTGCAGGCGGTTGGCGGCCAAGGCCACGTGCTGGGGACGTCCAAGGCGTTCCCGACATCCGGTTCCGGGAACGGGAACGGGCTGCCCGGCGAGTACTGATCCCGTCCGCCCGGCGAGTACTGATCCGGGCCGCGCGGCGGCCACCGATCCGGGCTGCCCGCGGGCGGACACGCGGAGGCGGGCGGACACGTGATCCCGCGATCGCGCGGGCACCGGATCACCGGCGCGCGCCGGCGCGCGCCGGTGATGCTCCTGGTGGCGCTGCTGTGCCTGTCGGGCGCGGCGATCGCCGGCGCCAAGACCAAGAAGAAGCACCCGCCGTCACCCAAGGCCCCGAGCGGACCGCCGCCGGTGTACGTGTTCCCGAGCCCGGGCGGCCACTTCGCCTCGCCGGGCACGCAGATCGCATTCCGTGGAGTGTCCGCCGGCCGGCTCGGGACGATCACGGTCACCGGCTCGAGCAGCGGGGCCCACGGCGGGACCGTGCAGGCGGACTCGGACGGCGACGGCGCCAGCTTCGTCCCGACCGCGCCGTTCGCGCCCGGGGAGACCGTGACGGTCGGCACGTCGCTGAACATCGAGGGGTCCGGGAACGGCACCTACCAGTTCGTGGTGGCGAATCCGGCCGGCACGATCCCGCCCGCACACCGCCCGTCGGCGCCACGGGTGAAGGGGGACGTCTGGACGTACCGCTCGCGGCCCGATCTCACGCCGGCCGCGGTGAGGATCACCAAGCGCGACTCGGCGGCTAGGGGCGACATCTTCGTCGCTCCGCAGATCGGTCCCCTCCAGCAGGGTCCCGAGCTGATCAGCCCGAGCGGCACCCTGATCTGGTTCAACCCCGTACCCAAGGACGATGCGGCGACCGACTTCCGGACCCAGACCTACCACGGCCAGCCCGTGCTCACGTGGTGGCAGGGCAACGAGGCCGCCGGCGTGGGCTCGGGGTCGGACGTGATCCTCTCGAGCTCCTACCAGGTGGTGAAGGTCGTCTCGGCCGCGAACGGCCTCACCGCCGACCTGCACGAGTTCGAGCTGACGCCGAGCGGCACCGCGCTGATCAGCGCCGAGTACCCGGTGTACGTCGACGCCTCCTCCGTCCACGGCTCGACCCGCGAGGTCGTGCTCGACTCGGTGGTCCAGGAGATCGACGTCGCGACCGGGCTCGTGCTGTTCCAGTGGGACAGCCTCGACCACGTGCCGCTGACGGCCACCTACAGCCACCCTCCGGGCAAGGCCCACATCGCCAACGGAATCGGCAACCCGTTCGACTACTTCCACGTCAACTCAATCGAGCCCGACCACGATGGGAACCTGCTGATCTCCTCCCGCAACACCTGGTCCGTCTACAAGGTCGACCATCGGACGGGGGCGATCATCTGGACGCTCGGGGGCAAGCACTCGAGCTTCAAGCTCGGACGGGGAGCCTCGTTCGCGTTCCAGCACGACGTTCGCGTCCGCGCGTTCGGCGATCAGTTCGTGACGATGTTCGACGACGGCGCCGGCCCGCCGTACGTGCACTCGCAGTCGCGCGCGCTCAAGCTCGAGCTGAACCTCAAGCGCATGACCGCGGACGTCGCCGACCAGGACGAGCACTCCCCACCGCTGCTGGCCAGCTTCGAGGGCAACGACGAGCAGCTTCCCGACCAGGACGACTTCGTCGGGTGGGGCCAGCAGCCGTACTTCAGCGAGTACAACCCCCAGGGCAAGCTCGTGTTCGACGGCCGGTTCGTGGACGAGAACCTCACCTACCGCGCCTACCGTCTCCCGTGGAGCGGCACGCCGGCGACGCCGCCGGCCATCGCGACCTCGCGCCGGGGCAAGAAGATGACGGTTTACGCGAGCTGGAACGGCGCGACGAACGTCACCGGCTGGCGGGTCTTCGCCGGCGACACATCGACCAAGATGCCGGCGGTGGCGACGGCCCCCAAGCACGGGTTCGAGACTGCGATCAAGGCGCCCGCGCACAAGTTCGTGTACGTGCAGGCGCTTGGCGCCAAGGGCCGTCCGCTGTCCCAATCGGCCACCGAGCCGGTTCCGTGATCGCCTTCTAACCCCGTCTCAGCCAGGGCTTACGGAGATCCTGATCAGTGGGCCCGTCCGCAAGTCCAGGGACCGCTCTCGGTCCCGCACGACTTACGGACGGGCCCACTAGAATCCCGCCGGCATGCGCCGGCGGATCAGATCCGCGGCCTTCCCCGTTCACCGGCACTCCGTGCCTCAGCTGCTCGTGGACGGGGTTCTGGTCGCGCTCGCTTACTACCTGGCTTTCCGGCTGAGGTTCACAGACGGTCTGACCGGCGCCAACGAGCGCTACGGAGACCTGCTCACCCACACGATCTACTGGGTCGTGCCGGTCTCGCTCGTGACCCTGGCGATGTTCGGGCAGTACCAGCGGCTGTGGACGTTCGTGGGCCAGCGCGACTACGAGTCGGTCGTCAAGGGCCTGATCGTGGCCACGCTCGTGATCGTGGGCGCGATCGCGTTCCTGCACCCGGTGACCACCACCGTCGCCTTCCAGGCCACGCCGGTCAACCTGCCGAGCAGCGTGATCGCGCTGTTCTTCCTGCTCGCGCTGGCGCTGTTGATCGGCGCCCGCTTCCTCGTCCATATCGTGGTCGAGGGCCGGGTCCACAGCTTCCGCGTGGCCAAGGGCGCGCGCGACGTGCTGATCGTCGGCGGCGGCCAGGGCGGCCACCTGGTGGTCCGCGAGCTGGTCCGCAACCCGCAGCTGCGGCTGCGCCCGGTCGGCTTCGTCGACGACGACCCGCGCAAGCAGGGGACCAAGGACGCGCACGGCCTGAAGGTGCTCGGCACCACCGACTCCGAGGAGCTCGCGCGGATCCTCGACGAGGTGGAGCCCGACGAGGTCGTGATCGCGATCCCCTCTGCCCCCGGGACGCTCAGGGCCCGGGTGGTCACGGCCTGCCGCGCGCGGGGCATCCAGGTTCGGACGACCCCGACCGTGTTCGAACTGCTGCAGGACGGGTCCGGGCGCCTGGCGAATGTCACGCGCCAGCTGCGCCAGGTGCGCGTCGAGGACATGCTCGGACGCGAGCCCGTCCGGATGGAGATCGAGCGGGTCGGCGCGTACCTGTCGGGCCAGGTCGTGATGGTCACCGGCGCGGGCGGATCGATCGGCTCGGAGCTGTGCCGCCAGATCGCGCGAGTCGCCCCGCGCGGCCTCGTGCTGGTCGACCACGCGGAGGACAACCTGTTCGAGATCCTCCGCGAGCTCGAGGAGGATCGCCACGTCCGCACGGCGATACCGGTGCTCGCCGATTGCAGGGAAGAGGAGCGGATGCGCGAAGTCCTCACCGAGCACCGGCCGAGCGTCGTCTTCCACGCGGCCGCGTACAAGCACGTGACGATGATGGAGGTAAACCCCGTCGAGGCGATTCGCAACAACGCGCTGGCGACGCGTGTCGTCGCGAGGATCGCCGGCGAGGCCCAGGTGGGCACGTTCGTGATGGTCTCGACCGACAAGGCGGTCAAGCCGGCGACCGTGATGGGCGCCTCCAAGGCGCTGGCCGAGTGGGCCGTCGAAGCCGCGGCACTCCGGTACCCCGCCACCAAGTTCTCGACGGTCCGGTTCGGCAACGTGCTCGGCTCCTCAGGATCGGTGGTGCCGATCTTCCGCCGCCAGATCGCCGCGGGGGGCCCGGTGACGGTCACCGACCCCCGGATGAAGCGCTACTTCATGACGATCCCGGAAGCGGTGCAGTTGATCATCCGCGCCGGCTCGCTGAGCGAGGGCAGCGGCGAGGTGTTCGTGCTCGAGATGGGCGAGCCGATCGCGATCGTCGACCTCGCCGAGACCATGATCCGGCTGTCGGGGCTCGAGCCCGAGCGCGACATCGCGATCGAGATCGTCGGCGCCCGCCCCGGGGAGAAGCTCCACGAGGACCTGTTCAACCCCTACGAGCGCCCGCAGCCCACGCCCGCCCAGAAGATCGTGCGGGCCGCCCGCGAGCCGCTCGACCCCGAGTCGGTCGAGCGGATCTTCGGCGAGATCAACCTGCTCGTGCTCGAGGGCGACGCGTCCGCGCTCGCGCAGCACGTGCGCAAGGTCTCGAGCTCACGGTTCTCCTCCCGCGATCCGAAACCCAAGCCCCGACTCCCCCGACTGCCGACGTAGACTGGCCTCCTCGCGCATGCAATCGATCTCTTTCGCGGTCTCGGTGCACCACTTCATCTCCTCGGTGGGGGCCGACGCCGGCTTTGCCGCGCTGGTCGCGGTCGCACTGCTGATCCTCCTGTACTTCTCCCACGCTCGCGAGACCGCGACGCTCCGCAAGCGGGCCGATGAGGCAGAGCTGAGAGCCCAAGCGCTCGAGGGCCAGCTGGCGGCGCTGGCCGACCACGTGGCCGCGCTGCCGGCGGAGATATCCGTGCACGCAGTCAATTCCCGGACGGCGCCCGCCTACGGTGGCGCCCACGTGCCCGCCGGCGTCGGCGCGGCGGCGCCCGGCCTTCCCCCGGCCGCGCCCGCCGGCGTGGGCGCTCCCGCCCTCGCGGCCGCGACCAGGCTGATTCCCGATCCCGTGCGCCCGGTCGGCCAACCCGCGCCCGCGCCCGCGACCGTCGGCCTGGTCGACCGTCCGGACGACGGCGGCAACGCCGTGCCGGGCCCCCCGCCGGTCACCGTCGGCGGCAACGGCTCCTCGGTCCGTCCCGTCGCGGCCTCCGCGGCCACGATCCAGCGGGCGGCACGCCCGGCGACGGGCGGTCCGTCGCGGCCCGGCTCAGGCCCGCCGCGCACGGCTCAGGGGCGCCCACCGGGTGCCCAGGGGCGGCGGCCCGGGGGTCCCCCGCCCGCGGCGATGGCGCTGCGGACGGCGCCCCGAAGGACGCGGGCCGGGACCGTCCTCGCGGTGCTCGCCGCACTGCTCGGCGTCGGTGCGGTGGTTGCCGGCGTGCTGATCGTCACGAACCTCCACCACTCCTCGAGCTCGAGCAAGTCGGTGGCGACGAATACGGCCGCGAGCCACCGGACGACGACCCGCCTGCCCGCGGTCGTCCCGTCGACGGTGACCGTCTCGGTGCTCAACGGGACCGACACCTCCGAGCTGGCTCGGACCGTGTCGAACAAGCTCGACGGTTCCGGATACAAGAAGGGCTACGTCGGCAACTACGGGAACAGTCAGACCAAGACGTCGAGCGTCGTCGAGTACATGCGGGGCGACAAGCGCGATGCGGCGGCCGTCGCCGCCGCGCTGAAGCTCCCTCCGACG
>Ga0335078_10015171_pt1 | contig 11434 bp, 13 predicted proteins | sample Lox_Sample_32_FD_206711 | JGI IMG/M metagenome (GOLD analysis project Ga0335078, IMG submission 206711) | Soil microbial communities from Loxahatchee National Wildlife Refuge, Florida, United States - Lox_Sample_3.2 | ecosystem: Environmental > Terrestrial > Soil > Wetlands | place: USA...
TAATAGTAGAGGTGGGAAATGGAGATCTCACCCTCGCCGAACAACGAACTCACTTCAACTTATGGGCACTCTCTAAAAGTCCCCTCCTCATTGGGACACATGTACCTTCCATCTAAACCAAACTAATCCAGCTCCCCTCCCTCTCTAAAGAAGGCCTCGACATACTCTTGAATAAAAACATCATCACCGTCAATCAAGATCCCCTCTCAATCCCAGTGAGTCCCTTCATCCCCCAAAATCCCTACTTTTACGACAGCCGCCTGCCAACCCACTGGTCAGGCCCCCTCTCAACAGGCGAAACCGTCCTCATGATCATTAACCGCTTCGATAAACCGATTGATATCTCCCTTAACTGGCGTGAGATCCCTGCATTTAAGAATAGTACTGCGACGATGTTTCGGTTCACGGAAATTTCGACAAAGCAGACGTGGCGGAGTGCGAGTCGCTTTGGGTTTTGGTATAGTGGTGTTCAACCGCATGGGAGTTTGGTTATGGTTATTTCTGAGGAGACAGGGGAGATCCCGGGCTTGCGGGTGGGTTCGGATATGGATTGGGCAGAGCTAGATTGGCATGAGATCCATCATCCACAACAGACTTAGAAAAATCAACTTCATTTTTAATGCTATGCAAAATGCTATACCTACACCTTTAATCTAATTTCACAGGAAACCGTTCTCGAATCCGCCGTCCAAATTTCATAATCAACATCGGCATAGGCATAAGTAATATCCCACATGCAGCAAGAATAGTACACCCCCACCCATATCCCAAGGCAGTGTACATATCCCCTCCAAATAACGGGAAACAAGCCCCGACGAGGGATCGGAAGAGAGATCCCGCGGCGATGGCGGAGGCTGCGTAGCGTGTGAATGCGTCTATGTAGAAATTTTGGACCGAGTTGAAGATGCAGATTGTCCCGATGCCGAAGAAGATCGTGCCTTGGTTTGTTAGTTTTGCTTTGTGGGAGAGGGTACCGATGATGGGGACTAGGAAGTAGGTGTGGGATTGGACTGACCAGCCGTACCACAGTAAGGAGACCGGGATACAGACTGCGCCGACGTTAGCGACTGGTAAGCGATATTCAGGCATTGGAATGCCATTATTCTTTGCGATCAGTCGACGATATTGTTTGTCGATTTGTGGAATCGCAAATAGAATGGCAAGGATGAATCCCAGTCCAATCCCGAGATAAGTCAAACCACTCAATCCGATCGAGAAGCCGTACTCTCCTTGGTATACTGCAGGGAATGTGGTGAATAATAGATACAATGTGCCGTAAATCAAAGCCATGTAAACCGCCATGATGAAGACGATTGGCTGCAGGAATAAGATACGCATCGGACGTTGGATAGCGCGATAAATTCGGTGGGGAAGAGATGTCGGATCGTACACGGCCGGTCGATGGGGGATGCCGGTTTCCTTCGAGAGTTTTGCTGCTTTCCGCGCCAAAAGAACAGGTGCGTAGGTTTCTCGGAGGAAGATGATGCAGCTGACTGTGTTCACGGCGCTGAGGACGAGCATTAGCCAGAACGTCCATCTCCATGAGAGCGATTCAGACATGAATCCGCCGATAATCGGACCGAAAGAGGGGCCTACATGAGAAGGCCCAGGAGGGAAGAATACCTGTTAGAGGGCCAAGGATGTACCATCCGACGACTCGGGTGCGTTCGACGGCATTATACATGTCGCTAATTGTTCCTCCTCCATTTGCGATACTAGCACTCCCAAAGAATCCAGACAGAAATCGGAAGCCGATGAGCATGCTGATATTTGTGGCAAGGGCGCATGGGATTTGCATTAATGTGAACACACTAAAGCAGACGACATAGATTGGTCTGCGACCGAAGGTTTCGCTTAATGGTGCTAGTAAAAGCGGACCTGATCCGAATCCCAGTAGGAATACAGATACGGAAAAGGCGGAGAGTAAGTAACTCGTGTTGAAATCTGTCATGATTTGAGGGAGACCTGGAGACTGACATATTAGTTTTTATTCGAAGGGGAATCCTACGAACATCGCGCTACAGAGGGGACATAAAAAGGTCATTGAACTAATGATGACAACATTAAAAATTTTCTTTCGCTTCGGCCAGTTTTTAGGATTCTCTGGATCGTCTTTTGATTCCCAATTAACTACTATTTTCCCTTCTTCATCCACGGTTCTATTTTTCGGACCTGTTACACCCCGTTCAAGGTCGCCGTTCGGCTGGCTCATGATGGAAGCAGGCACGGAATCTACATGGCGTAAGGGCGGTCGTTCATCGTCGTTCTCTGTCATGGTACTACTCTCTCCGCTTTCGCCGCCGGTTGAGTCTGATTCTCGAGGGAGTTTATTTTCATTGACTGCAAGCGAAGACTGACTCCCTATCTTCTCGGCAACAATTTTTTCCTCGGGAATCTCGAAAGGCAATTGCGACTCTTTCCTGGTTTGGTTATTCCCATCTAATTTCTCCATTGCGTGAAAATGGGACGGAGATGAGACTGAGGGATTGATGTCGTTTAAGACTGTGATCTTTGATAATTATTTCTCTAAAGAGCAGATTTAACCGAGGGAAATCACGGAGGTGGTGTTAAGGGGTGCGGACTTAAGCCGTCGTACACATCCCCGGATAAGTCGGCAACTACGGCAGTACTCGCAGCCAAGGCAACCATGACGCTATCGGCATCATTTCGGCGAAAATGTCGGCGGCAAATCGCAAGCAGGATTTTCAGGGGAAATATATATCGACATCTCATTTCGAATATATCTTACTCCCAAGAAACATCAAACTTATTTCATACAGAAGCCTCTACCTCACTAAAAAAAGTATTCCATTTGACCCCCGGTTTCCAATTCTGATACCGTTCCTTGTCGCCAATATTACACCCAGTTTTCGCTTCAAATCGTATGTATTCCCCAAATCTCCATTTCCAATTCCCTCAAAATTCTAGGTAAAGTTAGTAAAGCGGAATAAGGCTTTCCCTCCCAAATTATATTCACACCGAAATTCTGATCATGTTGAGCTTTCGCGAATGGCGCGCAGCTTTCGAATGAAAATACTCGCGAATCGCGTCGACCTTGAGTTCAATATACGCTCTCGCAAGCGCTTTCAATCCGAAATTCGTCGCTTTCGATGAACGTTTCTGACTGTTCTTCATTCTTGGTTTCGAGGAGTCGTATTCTGAATCGGCGCTGGATGAAGTCTTGCCGCCATCAGGATTTTCATCCCCTTTTATAGGCGTCTTCAACGATGTGACGAAGAAATGTGACAGAGTCCATAGCAACATCAAACTCTTCCAGCAATATTGTGTGAAATACATCCTTAACTGGTCCATCCTAGCGCCCGTCGACTGGGATCCTGACGCGAAGTTGTGATGTGAGGGGATATTTGTTTACTTAAATTGTGAAGAGAAATTTGATTACGTGGCGCGGGTCAAAATATGGCGGGTTATGGCGGGAAATAAGCTTTCGGAAAGCGTTGGGGGAATCGGCTCCATTTAACTTCGTTTCTGGTGAATAAGGTTTGTTGATTCATACTACAGCGCCACAGTGGGTGAGGCGGTTCAATTTCTGGGCCGTCAGATACCGTGCGCTTCCCAAACCTTTTTCACTTTTCAAAATGAAGAATAAGCGCAACCAATGGTTGAATAGAAAACACCCACGTTCACGTACTGTTTGTTGTCTTAAAGTATCGCTTCATGTTTCAGCTTTTGCGGGGATTAAAGTTTACGTTTTCAAATACATGAAGATTGAGCCAAAAAGAAGACCACCACGTACGTGCCAGCACACATGTCTCGGTAATAGAACTATTTCTCATTCAATCTCAACAACAAGATGCGGTGGTTTGCCACTGCCACCTGCCGGCAAGGGTACAACATTTGGATCTCCAATAACAACGCAGGTATACCATGCCCCATTGTAGAAACACCATTCCACGGTATCACTTTTCTCAGGTGGGTGATTCGATGGGATGCGGAAGTTCCTGACCTTCGTGTGTTCTGGGACTTTGCAGGACAGCCAGGTCTGTTCGCTTTCATAGAAGCAGCAGATTTTAGAATTGCTGGGATCACACGGCTCAGGACGAACTGATGTGGTGAAGCCAAAAGGTAGGTTCGGCACATTTTCAGGATCTGTCACTGGGGACGTTTCGGGGATGGCCCGAGCCGCTGCTTGGAAAGGAGCGAGCGACGTGATAAGAAGAAAAGCTGTCTCTCAATCAGCACGGTGGAGGATGGGACGACACACCTTGGAAGAGAAGAAGTACATCTGATGAACTGGAGCTCTGGGGAGTGCCAAGACATACTGTACTGATCTATTTATGCTTGCAGACTAAATATTGATTTCGCACTTAGCACAATAACAAGAGATATTTTTGGGATCTGTTCTTAGAAGAATTAGATTCTCTCTACTCTGTAACTTGGGAGGCGATGCGAGAGATGCTATTGTGGTCAAACAAATCTATTTGAATCTTTATAGTAATCGCGCAGCATTTAAGCAAACTTCTTCTTTAGAAAAATTCTTTCGTTTCTAATTACAATAACAAGGTTGATACAAAGGACACGGGCCCTGACGAGTGTATAGCAGCTGACATTTGCAACTATGATCGTCTTCGAGGCCCGTGCGCCATTCATCTCAAAATTATTTTGTAGCTCTGGCAATTTCTCGAGCTTAATTGGCATATGAAGTGCATTCCGAAACAGGAGAAGACTTCAGTTGCTTTGCCTCAGTTGTCATTAGGATTTGCTGTGGGGAGCATGGCACCGCCTTCAAAGTCATTCTTTATTTTTTGAAACTTTTTTCAATTTGAAATTCAATGAACTGGGTTCGGCACAATCAATTCGAGATATACATGTTTACTCTATTCAGGGACACAAAATTCACCAAAGGGATAATGACTAGAAAGTCTATTTCGGACACCCTCCTTGCTTCAACCTACGGTATGTTAATAAGAATCTCCCGGCTCACTCGTGGCCTGTGTAACGGAGCTCGAGCTGCTGAAGCTCGAGGCCGTTGGTTTATGGACTCCGGCATCTGGATTGCCAGAGAGAGTGCAAGGGACTACGACGCCATTCCATGTGCATGAGGTTACTATTGGCGCTAAGTCGGGATGATCTTGCGGAGCGGGCGGCGAAGTGAAGCTTGAAGGCGTTGGTTCAATGATCCTATCCGGGTCGCCGGTGATGCTGCAAGGAATGATAATCCCACTCCATGTGCAAAAAGATACTGGAGCCGCTTCGGAACTGAGACTGGGGGGAGTTTGGCTCGAGGTCATGCAGCTTGAGCTTGAGGGCGTTGGTTTGATGACGGTCACATCTGGAACGGTGAAGCTGCAAGGGACCACGACGCCATTCCATGTACACGAGGTTACTATTGGCGCCAAGTCGGGATGATCTTGCGGAGTTGGCTTCGAGGTGAAGCTTGAGGGCGTTGGTTCAATGATCCTATCTGGGTCGCCGGTGATGCTGCAAGGAATCACAATCCCACTCCATGTGCAAAAGGATGCTGGAGCTGCTTCGGAACTGAGGGTGGGGGGAGTTTGGCTCGAGGTCATGCAGCTTGAGCTTGAGGGCGTTGGTTTGATGACGGTCACATCTGGAACGGTGAAGCTGCAAGGGACCACGACGCCATTCCATGTACATGAGGTTACTATTGCCGCTGCGTCGGAATGATTTGGAGGAATTTGGCTTGAGGTGCAGCTGGAGCTCGAGGGCATTGGTTCTGTGATGGGTCTAGGTGGATCTCCCGGGATACTGCAAGGCACCACCATACCACTCCACGTACACATAGATACTGGGGCGACGTCGGGATGATCTTGCGGAGTTGGACCCGGGGAGGTTGTTGGCTTGACCGTTTGAGCAGGGGTGCTATAGTACCATGGCAGTTGATTGCGGAGGAGGGAATATAACTGACCGGCGAAAGTGAGATTGTTGATCTGAGATGGGGCCGCTGAATTGTCATTTGCCAGCTCCGGCATACGCCCACTAGGGTTTGCGGGGGCTTGAACCATGATGGCGGGGGGTGCACGGCAGCTGTTAAATACATTGAAGCCGATTATGGAAGCAACTGCAAACAGCGCGGAGAAAAGATAGAAGTGCTTCTATCGTCAGCAAACGAATTGTATGGAAGATTGGACAATCATGATACCAGTGGAACCTCAATGCTAAAATCTGAAGACCTCAAGACCTGAGGTGTTTAGTCTGCCTAGCCTTCTTATACCCTTTCTCTGTCACATGCAATTTCCAAAGCGCTCGGTTCGCTTGTCAAGCTGCTATAAGTTTCACAAAATGGTGCCACTCGATCGGGTCCTAACCGCGATAGGGCCATTGTTCATCCACAACCGCCACGAAGAGGAGGCGGCGCTGTTAATTTGGCATATGCATACAATAATGCAATTTAAAGTTACCACATTATAGATTATTTATGGATACATACGTTTCGTGTGATGCGACGGATTTTACGGATTTTCCGGATTTTCCGCAATTGAAATTCCTCTGCGCGGAATCAATTGCGCACTTGAGATCAATTGCCGGCACGTGTCCGTTGCCGCAATCCGGCTTCCGAACTTTAATATCTATCCCTACAAAAGAAAACATTCTCGCTCTATGGAATACCTTCACCAGGAGTTGGTTCTGCTAATTCTGGGAGTACACGATGCTGTCGAACTTTAGTGTGCGCAATCAATGGGCGGCCTGTGGTCTCGCAATCCTCGCCACTGTCTGCCTTGTCTCAACGATATTTTTCGCCTTCAACAGTTCTCTCGAAATACCTCATATCCCGTCATTGGTGGCCCAGAATCCAGCGCAGACCATATTAATCTTGAATATCATGTCTCAGATCACCGCATTTGCACTGGCAGAGTTGACAAGGTGGATAATGAACGACTTGAGATGGGTAATCGCAACCACTGAAACCGGCATCTCAGCTCTCTCCTTCCTTGTATTGAGTAAAGCAACGACCATATTCGGGACCTTCTTATTGACGTTCACTGGCGGAGATAAGCAAGTCGGTTCCGGACATCGCCTTTTGGGCCTCCAGAGGTTCGTGCCCGCCCAAGTTCTTTGCTGATCCAGAATAATGTTAACGCTTCTCATTTTCTTGCTTGCTTTTGTTCTTCTGTCGGACGTCAGCTTCGAACATACATATCGTGGACAACAAACAATACCTGTTCTTCAAGCGGGATTGACAGAGATGAACACAACGCTTGTCGATGATCCTACATTTCAAGACTTTGCAACGCCGAATTTCTGGTGGCATTTCCCTGCAATGACATCATACAGTTATCCCGTGGAGCCTGTAAGATGTTCCGGAAAGACATGTCAGTCATATTTCTTCCCTGGACTCATCTCTCTGATTCAATTTCCCCCAAATGCCCCTCCCATATCAGACAACGATTTTCCCCTTGCGACCACGATTGTACAAGAAAACGCCCCAGGTTTTCAAATGGATTTTTATCCTATGAACGAACTCACCGATCCTTCAATTACTCTTGCCGATTGCCAAGTCTTTGGGATACCGGTTGTGGCTATCCAACTCTGCCTGAAAAAGACAAATGACTCATCTCTTCTTGCCGGTAATGTTCCCATGAGATCGACTCTAATGTAGCCTGGAGTCCTTGTCCCCTTGATGTTGCACAGCAAGACAGTTGTCTCAACACCACTGATTGGCGCACCAACGCTCCCATAAATACAAAAATGACAGTCATGAAACGTTATGCATCCGCTATCTTCGATCGATCGAATCTTACTCTATTAGATCTTCAGGATCTCTCGGAACCTACTCCTGTCGTTTATGAACCAGCAGACCTCTTCGCCGTGTATCAACAAGTTCTTGCAATTAATCTCAACTCAACAGGTTGGCCTACTTCGACGCCCTTCTCTCTTCTACTGACAATCACATCATTTTTGCAATCAAATGGTTCCGGCGATTCTCAGTTCCAGTCCCTCGGGTCTCTGAGAAATATCAGATTGCAAGAATTCCTGGCAACCCCTTTAATTATCTACAATGATGCCTGGCTGGGACAAAATGTCTCAGATCCAGATATGGGCAAATCTCTGGTCCTCGCAATCCCTAGTTATCGAGTTACTTCCAAATATTCATAACGCTAATGAAGTTGCTCATCTCACCGTTTACAATGTATACTTTCATAATCGGTGGGATCATCTCGTTACTCTGGTGCTTGGTCGTTCTCACTGTTTCTCTGTCTCGCGGCCAGCTGGTGGCTGGAACTTTATTTACTGAAGTGGACGTGGCCTCTAAACTTCCACAATTTGGCCAGCTTCGTGACGTTCTGTCGTCGTTGAGCATTACAAACAGTTGGAAAATATGCCGTGAGTTAGCGAATCAGATTTTACAGCTAGAGATCATTAGCCCCACAAAGGCTGAATTCAGCCCGGAGAAGGATCTAGTACAGACAGTGAGTGTTGAAACAAATGTGAGGTCAAACCGCTGGCGGGATTTTTGATCTAAAATTCACATTGATAAACATGCGTAGATTTGAAATCGAGATACAAAAGGAGAGTGATTTATGTTCGCGGACCTCAAGTTAGAAATGTACATTTGACTTTACCTGAAACTTTCCATCAGATGCACGCTCTTCCTCGTTGATCACTGACCACGCCTTCACTGATGAGAGATAAAATAAATTGAGAACTTGAGATCTATAGGTTGGACAATGTGTATGAAAGATCTTCCTTCGCTAATAAAAGGAAGAAATGGTAGTTGGTCTTGCTTTGCTTCTAAAAGTCAAAAATGCATACTATCCACTCTTTCCGGAAAGTGCCGATGGAGATATGGATCTTAATATTGGAAGAAGTCTCGATCCAGGATCTTATTAGAACTCAGGAAGCGGTTCGAGACGATGCCAATCTTTGTACCGGAATCAAGGAAGAGTCAACCCGCCTTCTCGCAAGGATGATAAAATCCAGTTATGACTCTGGCGTCCGTCCTCGTTTCCTCTGCCGTAAGGGTTCTTGTTCCAGCAAATCATGTGTTGAAAAGGGCCTGGGACCAGATTTTGGCACATTTTAACTTGATGAAAAGAGCCACTCAAATTTCAGAGGTGAGGTCGGCTCTAGACGTCTCACCCTCATTCACCATGCCAGGTCAGGGTAATCCTTCCCTGCTGCGTTTCACCGTGAGTGCTTCTGATCGCCGCCTGATATATATCCGATGATCCGTTGACGGACTTTCCTAGGCAGGAGTACTGGTAGATTACCATGTCCAGGAGGACAGGGCTAAGGAAGATCTCAGATGTCAGGATAGACTTCCTTGTCCCGACGCTGCCCCAGAGTCATCGGTCTTGTAGAAATTATATGACAAGATGTCCTCTGCGACTGGAAATAGAATTGAGCGGTGATGCATTTGACCTCGATCCTCATACATCACATGATGATACCAAGGATGAAGAAGAGCATTTAATGCCGTCCATCTCACAACCTCTTCAATTTCGGGGACCTTGGGCGCTCAGATACCCGGTAAACAGAGGTCAAGGAGATCAAGATCGCATCGTGGATATCCCGAAGGATTGGTTAGTAATTGATGATGGAATATATGTCTCAGTCAAGTTTCTCAGGGTAGACAAGGACGCAACATTTTGAGGTCGTTCTAAATATTATAAATGCAGGCTATCATCGTTTGAGTTGAATTGGCGAATACCATTCTAAATTCTCTAAGACCAGTAGGAAGACAGTAGAGACATAGATGAGAAAAAAAAAATAGAACAAAACATAAGGAAGGATAGTTTACTGAACCCTTGTCGCTCCTTCCGAGTCCTTTTTCTAACTGTGAATAAATTGTAGGATGGGGGCCCGATTGAGCTCATGTCGTGGTCTATCTCATCAAGCTGGGGTGAGGAGACATCTGAAATCAATCACGTCGCCTATGACGTAGTACAGCGCTAATCGCCTGAGTCCTCCGGCCGTTGCAGACTTTGCGGAACTTAAATGCGCTTAATCTCACATCAATGCAATTGATTCCAAATAGTTCCGTCTTGTGGTATCTTGTGCGGCGATAATCTCATGCGCTTCGCCCTACTGATTATTACGGCTCTCTTGAAGCCATTTTCCAAGTCGTCGGTTCATCGCAACCGACTTGCCCTTGCGCGTCTGTTCCGCCCTTCCCTACACTTAACTGAGGGGAGGGAGGCAATACAAAATCCGTCATGAAGAGCTCTCTCGCCGCTCAAGGAAAGGTATTAAATCATCTGGCTCCTCTCAATTGTCTTTTTTAACCTTGCTTCCACTGCCCCAACTCTCGCTGGCGGAGTAGGCAATTCTCCGCGTTCTAGGACTAATAATTGCAGAGATAGGACTTCGGTTCTAGATCCAGTGAAACCGGCGGGCGTGGATAACCGTAGATTATGTTAGTTCGGAACCTCTCTTGATGATATTAGCGTACTCATACTACTCCATTCCCGCCGACGACTAATTCATTGCATCATACGACTATTCCATTACCCCGACGACTATGTTGCTACCGCGAACGACTATTCATCGGACTACTTTGTTACGGCGGACGACTACTTCGACGCCGCGAACGACTACGCCCTTGCCGCGTACTACCACTAGTACCCACAGCCGCGTACTACTACTACTCTCTTCGTGGGATGAGCTTCCTTATTAAATTTTCGAGACTCCGGGGTCAAGGTTTAGGTAAACTTAGAAGTTGACTTAGTCTGGAATCCTTGTATATATCTTTGGCGGTGGATGAAATTTGAGTTCATCTTCAATAAAACCAATGATAATTTATTTTTAAGATTTCTATCGATCGACGTTGGCTGAGATCTCATGGGATGTTCTTCCCCGCGTGATCCCCGAAATTAAACTTGTTCTGCGCCACGCTTTTTGGCGGCGGCTGTGTGGCGAACGGCTATTTTCGGCGACTCCACCACTACGCAATTTCATTTGCCAAGGGTAATTTCTACCGACACAATACTGCAACCTAAGATTATTTGTTATTATTCTGGGAATTCCTAAATAAAACTCGGGGCTGTACTGCTTGGCTCCAAGGATGGGATGAAGACTATAAGAAGGCCCTCAGCAACATGGTCTCATCGACAAGATCAGATTCGGCAATTTGAAAACAAATGTCAATGTGTCCTTATCTCACTTGGGTTCTACCCGCTATCTTCCTCCTCATTTCTCTTGTCTACGCACAAAATGGTACAAGCCCCTCAGCCATCCCATCTTCCGTCCCGTCTACTTCACCGAGCACGGACTCAAACGCCCTCCTGGATCTCGTTGATCCCTCCACCCCCCTCGGCTCAACCTTCCTAAGCCAAGTCTTTGCATCATGTCCTCCCACAGACGACACATCCACTTTAGAATGCTGCACTATCCAGAATGCATGTTCTTTCATCTCTGCGAATTGTGTCGCATTGGGACTTCCCGCGGGTTGTTCCGGTATCGCCGCCAACGCATGCGTTACTGCGGCGGGTGAATTGGGCGTTGACCCTGGTTC
>Ga0335078_10015175_pt1 | contig 11432 bp, 9 predicted proteins | sample Lox_Sample_32_FD_206711 | JGI IMG/M metagenome (GOLD analysis project Ga0335078, IMG submission 206711) | Soil microbial communities from Loxahatchee National Wildlife Refuge, Florida, United States - Lox_Sample_3.2 | ecosystem: Environmental > Terrestrial > Soil > Wetlands | place: USA: Florida...
GGAACCGGTGGGTTACTCCGCCAAATCGCGCCGTTTGACAGTTGGACGGTCGTCGCCGGAAGATTCACCGGTCGGCGCTCCGCTGCCCGGCGACCGGCGCAGCACCGGCCCCTTCTGATCTTTGTCCATGGAGCGCAGCTTGCGCTGGTTCTCGAGGGCCAGCAGACGCCCCCGCACTTCCACGTATTCCGAAGTATTCACTACGTATTCCGCCCTCTGCGGAAGGATCTTCTGGATCTCGGCCTGGGCCTTCGTCAGCCGCTCGCCATTCATGGGATGGCTGGAAAAGACCTTGGCGATAGCGCCTGGTTTCCGCTTTTCGAGCGACATCATCTTCTCAAACATGTCGATGAATGCCGTCGGGTCGTAGCCGGCGGCATAAAGGTACTGCAACCCCAGGTAGTCCGCTTCAGCCTCAAAACCGCGCGAGAACGACAGGAAAGTCATGGGGATAGCCGCACTGGCCGCTTGCCGCACGGCATAGCCGCCCCAACCTCGCAGGAAAATCAGGGGAAGACTGGCGACGTTGGCAACCTGCGCGCGGCAAGCCTGCCGGGTCATGTGGCGGGCGGCTACGTGGGCAATCTCGTGCGCCATGGCGCTGGCCATTTCGGCTTCGGTTTCCGCGGCCGTCAGCAGGCCGGCATTGACGAAAACGAATCCGCCGGGGAGCGCGAAGGCGTTCAGCGTGGGGTCGTCGATCACCTGAAAAGTGAACGGCACCTTGGCGTCGGAGTTGCGCGCCAGGTTCTGGCCCACCCGGTTCACATACTCCGTGATGATCGGGTCGTCCATCAGCTTCGCCTGGCGCTGGACCTCTCCGGCCAGTTGCTTACCCATGGCGATCTCTTTTTCGATGGAGTAGCAATTGAAGCCCCCCACGTCGCGGTTGCCGATCTGGCCCGGATCGCTTTTCTTGTCATCGCCGAACGCGACGGTGACGCAGGCAATCAACAGCATCGCGCCGGCTTGGAACAACCGCATGACACCCTTCCTGAAACGCATATAACGTATATTCATGATAATGGGTTTCGAAACAGTTGCAAAATCTCAGGACGAATTATGGCTCCAGTACGCGGACGAGTTTCCGGTCCGCCAGCGCCTGGTTTATCTGAACCATGCCGCCGTGTCGCCTTTGTGCCGGCCGGCTGCGGAAGCCATGCGCTGGCTGGCCTCGGATGCCATGGAGTATGGCAGTCTGCACTACGGGCAGTGGCTGGAGACCTATGAAGGGCTGCGGGCGGCGGCCGCGCGGCTGATCGGGGCCACGCGCAACGAAATCGCCTTGGTGAAAAACACCTCGGAAGGCATCGCCACCATCGCTATGGGACTGGATTGGCGCGCGGGCGACAAGGTGGTCGCCTTTCGCGAAGAGTTCCCCGCCAATTACTACCCCTGGAAAAGGCTGGAAGAGACCGGCGTACGGCTGGAATGGCTCTCCTGCCTCGATCCGCTGGATCGCATCGATCAGGCCTGCCGCGGCGCGCGCCTGCTGGCGATCAGCTTCGTGCAGTATTTGAGCGGGCATCGCGTGGATCTGGAAGCCATCGGCGAAATCTGCCATCGCCAAGGCTGCGCTTTCCTGGTGGATGCCATTCAAGGGCTGGGCGCGTACCCGGTGGACGTGCGGCGGGCGCGCATCGATGCCCTGGCGGCCGATGGGCACAAGTGGCTGCTGGGGCCGGAGGGTTGCGGCATCTTGTTCGTTTCTCAGGAGTTTCAAGAGTCGGTGCGGCCCGTGGAGTTCGGCTGGACCAACGTGGCGGGCTACGCGGATTACTCCTCGCGCGATATGACCTTGCGGCCGGACGCCGGCCGCTACGAGTGCGGCACCCTCAACACAATTGGGTGCTATGGGTTGCGCGCCTCGATTGAGTTGCTGCTGGAGGTCGGCGTGGAAGCCGTGGCGCCGGCTGTCCAGCGCCTGGCCGATCTGGTCGCCGAGGGAGTTCAAGCCAAAGGATTCGAGGTGCTCGGCCAGCGCACGCCGTTGAACGGGGCGGGCATCGTCAGCTTTCGCAAGGCGGGCCTGGAGGCCGGAGAGATCGTGCACCGGCTGAGAGCCGCGGGTGTGACGGCCGCCCCGCGCCAGGGGTGGGTGCGGGTATCGCCGCACTTCTATATCAGCCCGGATGACATCGGACGCATGCTGGAGGCGCTGCCGTGACGACGGGTCCCGCGTCGTGGCTGGTGGCTGGTGGCTGGTGTCTGGCGAGTGGTTGGCTGGCGCTGGCGGCTGTTCCCTCGCCCCAGAGCTATTTCGGCCAGCGAATGGGAGCGGACCGCCTGGTCCTCGACTGGGACAAGGTGGTCTCCTATTTTCAGACGATCAAAGCCAATTCCGACCGCGTCCGCGTGGATGAGCTGGGCAAGAGCACCGAAGGCCGGCCGTTCATCGCCGCCACCATCGCCGCGCCCGAGACGCTCCTGCGCCTGGACCGGTACCGCGAAATCCAGCGCCGCCTGGCCGACCCGCGCCTGACTGCGGAAGGCGATGCGGAAAAGCTGATCGCGGAAGGCAAGAGCGTTGTCCTGATCACCTGCTCGATTCATGCCACCGAACTGGCGTCCACCCAGACCGCCGTCGAGTTCGCCTATCGTCTGCTGACCGCAGACACACCCCGCATTCGCGCCATTCTCCAAAACACGATTTTCCTGCTGGTGCCTTCGCTCAATCCGGATGGCGTGGATATCGTAACCCGCTGGTACCGGCGCACCCTCGGCACGCCCTTCGAGGGCACCGGCCCGCCCGAGCTTTATCAGAAATATGTCGGCCACGACAACAATCGCGACTGGTACATGTTTACGCAGAAGGAAACGCAACTGGCCATCGCGAAGCTGCACAACGTGTGGCATCCGCAGATCGTCTACGACGTGCACCAGATGGGTTCCAACGCCGCCCGCATCTTCGTGCCGCCGTGGCTGGACCCCATCGAACCAAACATCGACGCCATCCTCATGCAGGAATCCAACATGATCGGGACGGCCATGGCGGCGGATCTCACCGCCGGCGGACAGACCGGCGTCGCCATCCACGCCATGTACGATTTCTGGACGCCGTCGCGGCATTATCAGGCATTCCACGGCGGCATGCGCATCCTCACCGAATCGGCTAGCGCCAAGCTGGCCAGCCCCATCACCGTCGAGCCCGGCGAACTGGAGCGCAATGCCTTGGGCTACAACGCGCGCGAGCGAAGCTGGAACTTCCTGGAGCCTTGGCCGGGGGGTGTCTGGCGCTTGCGCGATATCGTGGACGACCAGCTGATCGCCATGGAGTCGTGCCTTTACCAGGCCGCCTTGCATCGCGAAGACCTCCTGCGCAATTTCTATAAGATCGGGCAGCGGCAGGTGGCGCGAAAGTCGCCGTGGGGGTTCGTAATTCCAGCGGCACAGCGCGATCCGGGCGCCACCCGGAAGCTACTGGAGACGCTGGCCTTCGGGCAGGTGGAAATCGATCATGCCGGGGCCGGCCAAAACGTTATCCGCATGGCGCAGCCGTACGGTGGCTGGGCCAAGGCCCTACTGGAGCGGCAGCATTATCCCGATATGCGGCTCTATCCCGGCGGGCCGCCGCAGCGCCCATACGACGTGACCGCCCACACGCTGCCGCTGCTGATGGGCGTGCGGGTGGATGCCACCGATACGCCGATTGCGACCTCTCCAGGTCCCAGCGCCGCTGCGCGTTCCCTCGAAATGCCTGCACCGGACAGCGACTCGTGGAAACGCGTCAATAGCATCTGGACGTCGGGCGGCGCGGTGTGGCGGAACGCCGCGACCGGCGATTTCGCCAAGCAAAATCAAGGCGCTGGATGGAAGCAGATCCAGCGCCCGCGCATCGGCCTCTACCGCAGCTTTATCCCCAACAACGACGAAGGCTGGACCCGCTGGCTCCTGGAGCAGTTCGGCTTCGCATACACGCGGCTCGAAAACAAAGACATCCAGACCGGTGGCCTGCGGAACCATTACGATGTCATCGTGTTCCCCGATGCGAGCCCGGGTTCGATGGAAAACGGCTACCGTCCAGGCAGCATGCCGCCGGAATTCACCGGCGGCCTGGAAACCGAAGGTGCGGACGCGCTGCGCGAGTTCGCCTCCGCGGGCGGCACACTGATCTTCCTGAACCGCGCCTCCGAATATGCCACCGCGCACCTGGGCGTGGCGGCGCGGAATGTGTTGCACGGCGTTTCCAATAGCGAGTATTATTCTCCCGGCTCGCTGCTGAATGCGCGCCTCGACCGCCGCCATCCGCTGGCGGCGGGCCTGCCCGAGGATTTGGCCATCTGGTCCGAGCAAAGCCCCGCCTGGGACACTCAGGAAAGCGCCCCGGTGCGCTATCCGGATGCGAATGTGATGGCTTCCGGCTGGCTGCTGGGCGAGAAATATCTGGCGGGCAAGGCCGCCCTGGTGGATGCCCGGCTGGGCGCCGGCCACGTAATTCTGTTCGGCATGCGGCCCCAATATCGGGCGCAAAGCTACCAGACTTTCAAGCTGTTCTTCAACGCGCTACTCTATTAATTAATCCACGCACTTGCATTTGTCTGCCCAGTCAGGCAAGCTGGTACGTTTCCTACAAGTTCATGCGGGTACGCGTTCTTTATCACGACCATTGTTTCGACGGCGCAGCTTCCGCCGCATATTTCACCCGCTTCATGCAGGGCGTCTTTTACCCTGAAGCGGAATATGTCTACACCGGGATGGCTCACAAGGCATCCCAATTGTTTGAGGACAGCCTTTTCGATGGCGAGGTCAACGCCATCGTGGATTTCAAGTACTCGAGCGATCCGCGCCTGACCTGGTGGTTCGACCACCATCAGAGCGCCTTCCTCACCCCGGAAGACGCCGCGAACTTCCGCCAGGATCGCAGCGGCCGTAAGCTCTACGACCCCTCTTACAAATCCTGCACCTCGTACATCTGCGCCATCGCGAAGGAGCGCTTCGGCTTCGCCGCTCCCGACCTGGATCAGCTCGTCCAATGGGCCAACATCATCGACGGCGCGCAGTATCCGGATGCCAAGACCGCGGTGGAACTGGGCGCGCCGGCCATGAAGCTGACCCTGGTGATCGAGGGCGCGAAAGGGTCCGCAGTCATACAAAAGGTCATCGGCTGGATGCAGCACCGCAAGCTGGAGGACATCGCCGCGGAGCCGGAGATTCAGGCGCTGTTCGGGCCCTTGTACCGGCGGCACCTCGATTCGGTGGGCATGATCGGCGGGCGCGCCACCGAGGACGATGGCGTGGTGTTCTTCGATCTCACGGGTTACGACCTGGAAGGCTACAACAAGTTCATCCCGTATTACCTGTTCCCGCATTGCACCTACACCGTGTCGGTGAGTCCCTCCAGCTTCCGCACCAAGATCTCGGTGGGGTCGAACCCCTGGGCGCCGGAGGTGCCCAAGCACAATCTGGCCACCATCTGCGAACGTTACGGCGGCGGCGGACACGCGCGCGTGGGCGCCATCAGCTTCGAGCCAGGCGCGCTGGAGAAGGCGCGTGCGGTGGCCGCGGAGATTGTGGAGGAATTGAAGAGGTAACCGGCGGCGTAATGCACGATCTTCAGAGCGCCGAAGCTGCGTAGTAGTTCGTTAGTCTGGTAGTCTCCCTTGTCGCTTGCGTAACTCTCAATTACCAGAAGGCCGCCGGGTCTGATCGCCGCCGTCAGCCGCTCGGGGACGTTGAGCGTGGACTCATGAAACCAGGCGTGCATATAGAACAGCGCGATCAAATCCCATTTGGATCGTCCCACGTCGAAGTGATCCAGGTCGTCAACCACTGCCGTGAGTGGCAATCGCGCGGCGGCCGCGCGCGCCTTAGCCTGCCTGACTGCCTCCTCGGAGAAGTCCACACCGGTAGCCTGCCACCCTTTTGATGCCAGGAAAATGGCATTGCGCCCATGCCCAGGTCAATCGCGGTCCCTGGAATGCGATCCCGGATGGCGTACTGGATCCCGGATGGCGTACTGAAGGAGCTTGCTTGCATCCTTATTGAATGCAACTTCGCCCTTTCGGAAGACATCGTCCCAGAAACCGCGCCGCTCCGGAGGTGTCTGCGCCGCGACGGTCGAAGCAATCAAGATGGGACAGAGTGCGCACCGTAGCATTCCAGAATTGTACTCCGCCGGTCTGAGTTGTACCGGTCCTACATGCAGGGGCCCATACCGTACCGGAAGCGTCTTCAGAGGGCTGTCTTACAAAACCTCCAGGCTCTCCTCGATCAGCTTCCGGGTGCCCTCGTATGGTTCGCCCTGGCCTTCAAACTCCATGGAAAAATAGCCGTGATATCCGGCCGCCTTGGCGATCGCGAAGGTTTTCGACATGCTCACGCGGAAGACTTTGCCGTTGTCGACTTCGGAATCCTTAACGTGCGAAATATTGTACGCGTGGCGGAACATGGCTTCGATCGCTCTGTAATTGAAATCTTCGTCGCCTTTCATCATGGAGTTGCCGAAATCCGGCAGCCCCCGCAGCCACGGGCTGGCGACTTCATCGATCACCTTCACCAGGAAGAAGGCATCCTCGCTGACCAGGTCGTCGTTCTCCAGGTTGATCATGACGTTGTTCGCCGCCCCGTATTCGGCGACCTGCTTCAGGCTTTCCGACGCGCGGCCCAGGTCGGGCGCGGCGCCCCGCGCTCCCTGGATGTGGACGCGAATGCTGGGCGATCCCACCGCCACGGCCACATCCACCCATTTCCGGCTACCCGCAATGGCTTTGTCGCGCCGCGCGGGATCGGGATCGTACAGGCTGGCGCCCACGCTGGTGGGAATGTTCACAATGTGCGCATGGGACTGCGCCACCGCGCGCCGCAGGTCGTCGAGATAAGCGGGCTCGGTGGATGGAAAATGCGCGCTCAGCGGCTCGACGTTGTGGATGCCGAACTTCTCCACCACCATGGCCGCAAATTCGGTGAGCTTGAGACCGGCGTGACCGGGCCGGTCCATGAAATTGCGGAAGGGGTACGAAGCCACCGCCAGCCGGTCGCGCGGCACGGTGGGAAAGTGGATGTCCGGCGCCGTGGCAAGTCGCGCCTGAGGCGCGGCGGCGAGGGCGGCACAACCTCCGATGAAGGTACGGCGAGTGATCGCGGGCATGGCAGCCTTCAGCATAGCGCGGGGGGCGCGTTGACGGTATCATCGGAGATCATGCGAACGACCCTGGATAGACGATCCGATTCTGCGGGAGGTTAAAGCGATCCACCAGCCGGAAGACCGCTCCATGGGGGCGGTGGTATCCGAATTGCTGGCCGGTGCGCTGCCTCGCCGTCACAGACCGCGAGCGCGGCTGCCCCTTCGCTCGATTTCGCGCCCGACGAACACGCTGGTGGACTTGGCGGATAAGGATGCCGTGTACGCGGCCTTGATGCCGGCAGGCCATGATTTACTCACTCGACGGGAACATTCTGCCCAAGGCATCGGGCCGGCCCAGCGAGCGATATCGCGCGGCCGGCCCCGACGTCTCGTACCTGCCTGGCACACCGATCCGCGATACCGCGCTTTGTCCCCCAAAGACCGCTACCACCGCGCGTCACCCGCTTGACCGCGGCGGATCTCCCTGCTGCTCTGCACCGCCATACTCGCCCGTCCAGTGATCTGCGATACTGGCGATATGCAAGCAACATCTCCAGCTTTCGCCGCTCCCGACCCCTCCGAGTACGCCCCGTATTACGGCCGGTACATTACGCTGGTCGGCGGTAACGACGTGGTGGCCGCGCTGGAAGACCAGCCGCGCGGGACGCTGGCGCTGCTCTCCACGCTGAGCGAGGAACAAGGCGATCACCGCTATGCTCCCGATAAGTGGAGCGTGAAAGAAGTGCTGGGGCACGTCATCGACGCCGAGCGGGTCTTCTCATATCGCGCGCTGCGCTTTGCGCGCAATGACCGCACGCCGCTGGCATCCTTCGAACAGGACGATTACGTCCGCACAGCCAACTTCGCGGATTGCCGGCTGGCGGACCTCATCGAGGAATTCGTATCCGTCCGCCGCGCCAGCCTGTGGTTATTCCGCCAGTTGAGCGCGGATGCCTGGATGCGGCGCGGCATCGCTAGCGGCAACGAGATTTCGGTGCGCGCCATCGCGTATATCATCGCCGGACATGAGCTGCATCATCGCCGCGTCTTGCAGGAGAAATACCTCAGATGAAGACTCGATGGATATGGATGGCGCTGATGTCCACCATGAGTCTCCACGCCGCGGATGTCGCCGAAATCCGTTCGATCATGGCCCAGCGCGTGGAGAAGGGCAAGGCAGTAGGAATCGTTACCGGCATCATCGACGAAAAAGGACGCCAGGTGATTGCCAGCGGCAAAGTGTCGCTCGACGGGGCACAACCGCCGGATGGCGACACCGTGTACGAGATCGGCTCGGTCACTAAGGTCTTCACCTCCCTCATCCTCGCCGACATGATCGAGAAGGGCGAAGTGAAACCGGACGATCCCGTCGCGAAGTTTCTCCCCGCCACGGTGAAAGTGCCCAGCCGCAACGGACGCCAGATCACGCTGCTGGATCTCTCCATGCAGGTGTCCGGACTGCCGCGTCTGCCGGATAACCTGAAGCCCGCCGATCCGGCCGACCCGTATGCCGACTACGATGCCGCGAAATTGTACGACTTTCTTTCGCGCTACACGCTCACCCGCGATCCCGGCGAGAAGTACGAGTATTCCAACTTGGCCGTCGGTCTGTTGGGCCATACGCTGGCTCTCAAGGCGGGCATGAGCTACGAAGAGCTTTTGCGGCGGCGGATCTTCGATCCGCTGGGAATGCGCAGCACTTCCATCACCCTGTCCGAGGCGCAGAAGAAGCGTCTCGCGCCCGGATACAACGCGTCACTCAAACCCGTGAAGAACTGGGACCTCGATGTCCTGGCTGGCGCCGGCGCGGTGCGCTCCACGGTGAACGATATGCTGAAGTTCGTGGCGGCGAACCTGGAACTGACCGATACGCCCCTGAAATTTGCCATGCGCCGCATGCGGTCCGCGACGAAGGCCATAGGCGCCGAGGATATAGAGATCGGCATGGCGTGGCATGTCTTCACCAAGTTCGACACGCGCATCTGGTGGCACAACGGCGGCACCGCGGGTTACCGCTCGTTCGTGGGTTTCAATCCGGCGAAGAATGAAGGCGTGGTGGTGCTCTGCAACACATTCATGGACAATGACGATCTGGGCCGGCACATCCTCGAAAGCCGTTATCCGGTTGCTACCGTCCGCGAACACAAAGAAGTGCCGGTTGACGCGGCCGTGCTCGAACGCTATGTGGGCGAATATGAGCTGACGCCGGCCTTCAAGATTACGGTCACCCGCGACGGATCGCGCTTGTTCGCTCAGGCCACCGGCCAACCCCGCTTCGAGATATTCGCCGAATCGGAATCGGAATTCTTCCTGAAAGTCGTGGAGGCCCAAATCACATTCCAGAACGACGGTCTGATCCTCCACCAGAACGGCATGGATCAGAAGGCCAAGAAGCTGAAATAGGCCGCTACGCTTCCTTCGGCGTCACCCGCCAATACACTCCATACCGCTGATCGATAATCCGGCTCAGCGGCATCATCGAAATATCGCGGCTCTGCCCCTTGGTCCGGAACGTAAGCGCCGTCTTGGGAACCAGCTCGATCCACGACCGGGGATCGTTCGACTCCGCCACGAATTCCGGCGCCTCCCCGGGCTTGGGCATTTCCGGGGGGTTGTCGCCGCCAATTCGCATCTTTTCGGTCAAGCCCTCGCGGCCCAGGTCTCCCGCCAGCACCAGCGGGCCGTACATGATCGCTTGCAGCGTGCTGTCGTCCGGCATCGCATGGACGTGCAAGTTCATTGGGAGAGTGGCGCGCAGATCGTCCGCGTTTTCCCACGTGCGATCGACCACCAGATATCCGCCCGCGCGCGTGGCGTCCACCGGCTTGCCATTCACCGTCACGGTCATCTTGCCGTCTGTCCAATAAGGCTCGCGGATGTGCACGGCCAGTTGTGTGGGCTTGGCGCTCAAGATCCGCAGGTGCGTGTCGCGGCGGGTGGCCAGGCTCGCATCTTGCCGGACGCGGATGCCCTTCTCCTCCCAATCCAGTTCCGAAGCCACGAACAGGTTCACATACAAGCCCTTCTCGTCGTGGAAGTAGATGCTGTCGCCCAGCTTCGAAAACGATTCCACGCCCGTGCCGGTGCAGCACCAGAACGATCCGCGGGGGCTGGCGAATACCTTCCAATACCCGGTGGCCAGCGGCACATAGTACATGGTCAGCCCGTTCTTGGGATTCATGGTGCCGATGATGCCATTGAACAGCGCGCGCTCGTAATAGTCGAAGTAGCGCGCCTCCGGCGCCCACCCAAACAGGTGGCGCGTCAGCTTCAGCATGTTGTAAGTGCAGCAGCACTCCTGGGTCGAGTAACTGAGTTCCCCGGCCAGTTTGTCCGGGTCCGAGCGCCAGTGTTCGTCGTTGCTGGTCCCGCCGGTCGCGTAGGCGCGGTGCTGGGTCACTTGCGTCCAGAAGAATTCCGCGATGCGCCGGTAGCGCGCATCGCCCGTCAGTTCATAGCGCCGCGCCGCGCCGATGATCTTGGGGATCTGGGTGTTCACGTGCAGCCCCTTCAATTCGTCGCGCCCCTCGGCCAGCGGACCGAAGAGCCTCTGGTCGTCGAAGCGGTGCGCGGCCTCGGCGTAATCCTGCACGCCCGTGACCGCGTACAGGTTGTACAGCACTTCGTTCATCCCGCCGAACTCCACGCGCAGCACGCGGGCCATGTCTTCGTCGCTGAGTGAATCCGTCCACCGTTTGGTCCATCCAGCCATGCCGCGCACCACGTCCAGCGCCTGCTGGTTGCGTGCCAGAACGTACATATCCAGCAAGCCCGCCATGACCTTGTGCAGCGTATACCAGGGCGCCCAGACCTTCTGTCCGGCTTTCAGGCGATCGAAGAACGATGGTGGGAACGCGCTCAGATATCCGTCGCCGCTTGCCGCGCCATTGGCCTTCTGGCACTTCGCCAGTTCGGCCACCATAAGGTTGCCTTTGCCCCGCAGCTCTGTGTCCTCGTTGCTGACCGACATCAGCGCGCAGGCCGACAGAAAATGGCCGGTGAAGTGGCCGCGCAATTCCACATCGGGTTTCTCCCAGCCGCCCAGCGGTTCGGCCGAGGAGGCCAGACCGGCGGTCAGCCGGAAGGTGTGCAACAGCCGGTCGGTTTCCAGACCCTGCAGGAACTCGCGGTTGTGCTCCATCAGCGACAGAAGCGCCCCGTCCGTCAGGCGCACGCTACCCAGGTCGAAGGGCTGCGCCTGCGCCTCGACGGAGTCCTTTACGGAGGTGCGCCCGGCGGCGGCGGCGAAAGGGGCCGCGGCGGAAGCGGCGATAAACTGGCGGCGGGTGAGGTTCATAGCGGCACCGATTTCATTATGGACCCATCTTTGTGGGGCGGGTTGCCAACCTGCAGGCGGATTGTCAATCGG
>Ga0335078_10015176_pt1 | contig 11432 bp, 10 predicted proteins | sample Lox_Sample_32_FD_206711 | JGI IMG/M metagenome (GOLD analysis project Ga0335078, IMG submission 206711) | Soil microbial communities from Loxahatchee National Wildlife Refuge, Florida, United States - Lox_Sample_3.2 | ecosystem: Environmental > Terrestrial > Soil > Wetlands | place: USA...
CGCCGCGCGAAACCGTTCACAATCAGACTTTCAACGTCGGTCTTACCGAAGAAAACTATCGTGTCCGCGAGTTGGCCGAAATTGTGGCAGAGACCGTTCCCGGCTGCCATATTGAATACGCACCTGATGGTGGCCCAGACAAACGCTGCTATCGCGTAACCTGCGAGAAAATTCGACGCACATTGCCTGGCTTCCGCCCACAGTGGAACGCCCGTAAAGGCGCGAAAGAGCTCTACGATGCGTATCGAGCAATCGGGCTTCGCTCGGAAGATATGCAAAGTGGCCGCTACACGCGGCTGCGCCAGATCAAGCGGCTACAAGAGAGCGGCCAACTGGACAAATCGCTGCGCTGGAGTCGCCAGACCGAGACGGTGAATGCATAAGAGATGACAGTTACTACAACAATCCCTGTGCTCGAGATTCAACAATCGAGACAGACCAGGCGCTGCCGCTTTTGCAAGGCGGGATTGAACCAGACTGTTGTCGACCTGGGCATGTCCCCACTCTGCGAGACCTATCCGTCGGCAGCCGACTTCAACCGCGGAGAGAGGTATTATCCGCTCCACGTCTACGTGTGCGAACAATGCTGGTTGGTACAACTGGAAGAATACGAAAGCGCAGAAACCATTTTCAGCGACTACGCCTATTTCTCATCCTACTCGGATTCCTGGCTGAAGCATGCTGAGAACTATTGCGACAAGATGAGCGAACGTTTTGGCATCAACCAAAATAGTTTCGTGGTTGAGGTCGCCAGTAATGATGGTTACCTGCTGCAGTATTTCGTGAAACGTGATGTTCCGGTGCTGGGCATCGAGCCGGCAGCGAATGTGGCCAAGGTCGCTGTTGAAGAGAAGCATGTTCCTACGCTCGTGCGCTTCTTCGGCGCGCATTTAGCGAAAGAGTTAGTTGCCGACGGCCGGTCTGGTGACCTTGTGCTAGGCAATAACGTACTGGCGCAGGTGCCCGATCTGAACGATTTCGTCGAGGGGCTCAAGATCTTGCTCAAGCCAGAGGGCGTACTCACTCTCGAATTCCCTCATCTTTTAAAGCTCATCGAGCTCAATGAGTTCGATACCATTTACCACGAACATTTTTCGTATTTCTCCCTGGTCACGACCGTAAAGATCATGGAGGCGCACGGCCTTAGAGTGTTCGATGTTGAGGAGTTGAAGTCCCACGGAGGCTCGCTGCGCGTGTACGTCTGCCGCGCCGAAGCCCTTACACACGATATGGAGCCGAATGTTCGCCGCGTGATTGCAGAAGAGGAAAAAGCAGGGTTGGCTTCAATCGCCGGTTATGAGAATTTCGCTCGTCAAGTGAAAGAAACCAAATTGGCTCTCATTGATTTTCTTCTCTCGGCGGCGAAGCAAGGCAGAAAAGTCGCAGGCTACGGCGCTCCTGGAAAGAGCGCAACGCTGTTGCATTATTGCGGCATTGGAAAAGACCTCATTGAATACACAGTCGATCGCAGCCCGTACAAGCAGGGCCGATTTCTGCCGGGCAATCACATTCCTATCCATCACCCTGACAAAATTCGGGAAACGAAACCTGATTATGTTGTGATCCTCCCCTGGAACCTGAAAGACGAAATCATCGAACAGCTCCAGTTCATTCGAGAGTGGGGCGCACATTTCGTGGTGCCGATTCCTAAAGTAACGGTTTTGTAAACGCGGAGGCCAATGATGAAAGTCGTTCTGTTTTGTGGCGGGGCTGGAATGCGGCTCCGGGGGTATGCGGACGACGTGCCCAAGCCGATGGTAGAAATCGGGACGCGCCCGATTCTCTGGCATCTGATGAAGTACTACGCACATTTCGGGCACAAGGATTTCATCCTTTGCCTTGGACACAAGGGAAACAGTATTAAGGATTACTTTCTGCATTACGACGAATCTGTATCGAACGACTTTATCTGGTCGCATGGCGGCAAGGACATCCAGTTTTTGAATCGCGACATCGATGAATGGACGATCACGTTCGTGGAAACAGGAGCCAACGCAAACATTGGCGAACGACTCAGGGCGGTCGAGCCTCACTTGCAAGGAGAGAAAATGTTCCTTGCCAACTATGGTGACGGATTGAGCGACGTTCCTCTTCCTGCCATGCTCGAGACATTTCAGGATAGTAATGCGATCGCCTCGCTATTGCTGGTGCAACCTACGGCCAGTTTCGATATCGTCGATGCCGACCCACACGGCAACGTCACCGAGATTTGCGAGCTGACTCGCTCCGATATTTGGATCAATGGGGGATTCTTCGCCATGCGGAACGAGATATTCAGATACATCCAGCCTGGGGAGGAGCTAGTACGTGAGCCGTTCAGGCGATTGATTGAAAAGAAGGCATTGTTGGCCTACAAGTACAATGGTTTCTGGCAGTGCATGGATACGTTCAAAGATAAACAGCGCCTGGAAGAGTTGAACCAGACGACGGCACCCTGGAAAGTTTGGAACCATGTAACGAAAAGCGTTAACCATGGCGAGGTCGTTTCAGCAGGCGCATGATCTCCCTTAACATAGCATCAGGATCTGCGAGCGCGCCAAAGATTTTGTGTTTGGGGGCCCACTCCGATGACATTGAGATCGGCTGTGGTGGCACTATTCTCCGATTTGCAGAGCAGTATCCAGCCGCGGAGTTTCATTGGGTAGTTTTTAGCGCGAACGGGATTCGGGCCACGGAGGCGGAGAAGGGGGCCGCGCTGTTTGGCGGCGCACATTTAAAGAAACCAATCCTGAAGAACTTTCGCGATGGATTCATGCCATTTGTAGGCACTGAGGTGAAAGAAATATTTGAAGGTCTGAAACGCATGGTCTCGCCAGACCTCATCTTCACCCACAGTCGCAAAGATGCACATCAAGACCATCGTCTACTAGCCGAGTTGACCTGGAATACCTTTCGCGACCATCTGATTCTGGAGTACGAGATTCCAAAGTATGACGGCGACCTGGGACAGCCGAGCGTGTTCGTGCCCCTGGAAGCCGAAATCTGTCAGAGAAAAATTGGCTACCTGATGGATGCGTTTCAGTCCCAACACGTAAAGCCTTGGTTTAAGCAAGACACATTTCTTTCTCTCATGCGATTACGGGGAGTGGAGTGCAACTCTGGTAGTGGATACGCTGAGGCTTTCTACTGCCACAAGCTCGTGCTGTGAAGGAAAACGTATGACGTGGGAGTCTATCGTCGAAATCTGGCGCTACCGCGAGTTGCTGTATTTCTTCGCATGGCGCGAAATTAAGGTGCGCTATCGGCAGGCAGCTTTCGGCGCGGCTTGGGCGATAATCCAGCCACTTTCTGCCATGATCATATTCACCTTGCTATTCGGGAGGCTTGCCCGCATACCCAGCGACGGTATCCCTTATCCGATTTTTTGCTATTGTGCTCTGGTACCTTGGACTTACTTTTCAACGGTTTTGGGCGTAGCCAGTAACAGCCTGGTTTCCAACGAGTCGCTTCTCACAAAGGTCTATTTTCCGCGTGTGCTCTTGCCTGCCGGAACGGCTCTCGCTGGCCTTCTCGATCTGGTTGTCGGTTCTCTGTTGCTTATAGGACTGATGTTCTATTACCACGTCAAAACCAGTTGGGCGCTCTTGCTTATTCCTTTGGTGGTCTTGATTACCGTGCTAGTCACCCTTGGTGTGAGCATGATAATGGCTGCAGCAAACGTGCGATACCGTGACGTAAAGCATGCCATTCCTTTCGTAATCCAGATCTGGATGTTTGCCACTCCAATCATCTACCCACCTACAATGATCCCACAGCGCTTCCGTGCGATCCTGGCGCTGAACCCGTGTTGGGGAATGGTGGATGCTTTCCGAGCTTGTGTATTTCCAGGCACGCCGTTTGATTCCAAACTCATCGCAACCTCGATTGCAGTCGCCATTACGATATTTGTTGGTGGGGTATTTTACTTCTATAAGGCAGAAAAAAGTTTCGCCGACGTGATTTGATTGGGACATTTATGAGTGGCGCGATCATCGTAGACCAACTTTCTAAGAAATATCGCATTGGCCATGCGAATCGCAACAAGAGTTTGCGGGAAGCGCTTTCTGACCTGCTGACCATGGATTTCGTGCGCAAGCGTTCACATGAAGAAACATTATGGGCACTTCGAGACGTTTCCTTTTCGATCCAGCGCGGGGAAACTGTCGGCATCATCGGCCGAAATGGTGCGGGAAAGAGCACTCTCCTCAAGGTACTTTCGAAAATCACTTATCCCACGAGTGGGTCCGTCAATGTAAGGGGCAGGGTCGCAGCATTATTAGAGGTCGGCACGGGCTTTCACCAGGAGTTGACCGGCCGCGAAAATATCTACATGAATGGCTCGATCCTTGGCATGCGCAAGAAGGAAGTCGACCGAAAACTGGATGCGATTGTTGACTTTTCTGGAGTAGAGCGATTCTTGGATACACCTATCAAGCACTATTCGTCGGGCATGCGGTTGCGATTGGGGTTTGCCGTTGCAGCGCATTTGGATCCCGATATTCTGGTTGTCGATGAAGTGTTGGCAGTAGGCGATGCCGCCTTCCAAAAGAAATGCCTGAATGCAATGGAGAACCTGCGTGCTGGGGCTCGTACAGTTCTCTTCGTCTCGCATAATTTGGCGGCTGTTGAAAACCTCTGTAAGCGGTCCATCTGGATCGACGGTGGCCAAGTCCGCATGGACGGCGAGAGTCGGGCTGTCATCGAGGCATACATGGGAACGATGACGGGAACTGAGAGTCTTTCGGCGAACCTCGACGAAGCACAAAATCGGAGAGGTAGCGGCAAGGTCCGATATCGGGCGGTCGAATTCCTCTCTCCGGACGGATCAAATCAGAGAGTTGTCCGCAGTGGCGGCCAGATGACCATCCGTTTTCACTATTCCGTCAATGAGCCAATCACCTACCCGAGTTTCGGGTTTCGCATGTACACGGAGATGGGAACTCTAATCACCGATACCAGTACCTGGCATCACGGAATTTCCATACCTCTGCTTGAGCCTGGGGAGGGGTATATAGATCTAGAAATCGACTGCCTGAACATACTGCCGGCGAAGTACACTTTCTCTCTGTGGCTGACGGATATGGTCGGAGGAGTTGTGTACGATAACGTCGAGCATGCCGTGACGCTTGAGGTGGATACAGCCGACATATACGGTTCTGGACGGGAGATTGACAACCGCTGCGGCATCGTATTCTTCCCACAAAAGTGGAATTTGTCTGGCACTTTGCCGCACGGGGATGACTGCCAACTCAAAGATCCGACACAGGAATCTCTTGCCAGATGACATTAACCGTGTCAACCGACAGCATTGTCAGAGCTGATCGCAACGCCCAGCCTCTGGTTAGCGTAGTGACGCCTGCTTTTAACGAGGAGAACTATCTAACTGACTGCATTAAGAGTGTTCAGGCACAGACGTACACGAATTGGGATTACACAATTGTCAATAACTGCAGTTCCGATAAGACGCTCGCCATCGCGCAAGAATACGCGGCGAGAGATGGCCGTATCCGAGTAATTACAAACGATGCCTTTGTCCCTGCAATAGGTAACATCAATAATGCCTTTCGCCAAATCTCGCGGGCTTCCAAATATTGCAAAATGGTTCTCGCGGACGATTGGATGTTTCCAGAGTGCTTGGAGCGCATGGTCAGCTTGATGGAGGAACATCCGTCTGTGGGAATTGTGGGCGCCTATGGGATGCAGGAGCAGATTGTGCTTTGGATCGGCTTGCCGTATCCAAGCACCGTGGTTCCTGGCCGTGAGGCTTGTCGTCAGCGGCTTTTAGGTGGGCCATATGTATTTGGCTCACCAACTTCAGTCTTGTTTCGTTCGGATCTGATTCGAAATCGCGATCCTTTCTATAACGAGTCAAATGTGCAGGCGGATAGTGCGGCATGCTTTGAGTTACTCAAGAACTGCGACTTTGGCTTTGTGCACCAAGTTCTTACCTTTTCTCGAGATCATAGGCCTGGCTCCCGGGTACAAACTTCGCTTCAACTCAACACCGCAGCAGTCGGTACACTCCACGAATTGATCACTTATGGACCGTATTACCTAACTGCGGAGGAATACGAATCCTCTTTAAGAGTTACATGGTCGAAATACTATGATTTTCTTTCGAGTAGTTTGTTGCACGGTCGACCAAGAAAGTTCTGGGACTATCACAGGTCGAAACTGAGAGAGGATGGCCTAAGGCTCAAGTATTCAAGCTTGATCTCCGCGGTGCTAAGGCGGATTCTTCGCCGGTTTCGTTTCAGCCCAGGCAGCGCCCAAGTTCAGTGGGGATTGTAGCAACAGGAAACGGCTCGGCTTGAACCGGTAATTATTCCTATGTCACAAAATGACAATGGGTCACGTTTGAACCTAAAAGCAGGTGACTGGGTCGAGGTACGCAGGGAAGAGGAAATCCTTGCCACACTCGATGAGAACGGCCGCCTCGAGAATTTGCCGTTCATGCCTGAAATGCTTCAGTACTGTGGCAAGAAACTTCGTGTCTCCAAGCGCGCAGACAAGACTTGCCAGTACATCGTCGGCTGGAGTATTCGCCGCATGAAGGATTCAGTACATCTGGAAGATGTACGCTGCGACGGGAGTGGGCATGGCGGCTGTGAAGCCGGCTGCCTGATCTTCTGGAAGGAGGCATGGCTTAAGCGGGCGTCGGATCCTCTGATATGTCCGAGTCGACTAGGTCAGTCCAGTGCCGCATCGATTAGGCGAGACCACGAAGGTCAGTTATACCAAATCATGGCAGTTAGCCAGACCACCAGCCCGCAAGGGGAGCCTCTTTATTCTTGCCAAGCCACGGAGGTGTACAACTTCACGTCTCACATGAGAATGTGGGATCCCCGGCAATATATCCGCGATCTACGCTCAGGGAATCTCGCAAGCGGCCTTGCAGGTGACTCAAGGGCGCAACGGGTCCTTGACATGGTATTGAGCATTTTGCGAGTGGCGAGTGCCGTGACCGTAGGCCTTTTCAACGAAGTACAAGCAAGACGGCACGGAGTTCTCTATCCCTATATTGGAGGTAAGTTGGAGAGGACGCCCATTGAGATCCTCGATCTTGAGCCAGGCGAATTGGTCCAGGTGCGAACTAAGGAAGAAATCATTGCCACACTTGATACTCAAAACCGTAATCGTGGGCTCCTCTTTGACTTCGAAATGCTTGCCTACTGCGGTGGTATCTATAGGGTGCTACGTCGAGTGCACCATATTATCGACGAGAAGACCGGTAAGATGATGCACATGAAATTCCCTTGTATTGTTCTTGAGGGAGTAGTCTGTAAATCTGACTATCATCGCCTTTGCCCGAGGGCAATCTATTCCTACTGGCGTGAGAATTGGCTTATTCGGGTTTCTCCTCAATCCCTTCCGAGGATGGAAGAGAAATGCGAACTTGAAAGCTGTGAGCGAGACTGAGTTGGCTGACTGTAAGAAAATTGGTGCAAACAACTTAGCGGGCCGCCTGGCTGTTGTGACCGGAGCCAGCAGCGGGATTGGCCGGGCGATCGCAATAGCGTTATCGCACCACTACGTGCAGGTTTGTGCGATAGGTAGGAACACCGTGGAGTTGGCTCGTACAGTAGCAGAGGCTCAACAGTTTTCACCCACAACAAGCATCCGGATCGATCTGACCGTTGACGCAAATCTCGACCCACTTTTTCAACACATACAAGAACATGGCGGTAAATTGGACATTCTGATTCACAGTGCAGGCGTTATTTATCAAAACCCAATGGCACGTGCCAATATCACAGAATTGGATGCGCAATACGCTATCAATGTTCGTGCGCCATACCTGGTGAGTAAGCATCTATTGCCGTTCTTGGCGGCCGCGAAAGGCCAGATCGTTTTTATTAACTCTAGCGGTGGGCTAACCGCAAAACGACCGGAAATCGGACAATACAGTGCCACCAAGCACGCGTTAAGGGCGGTCGCCGACAGCTTGCGTGAGGAGGTCAACCCGCAAGGAATACGGGTACTCACCCTATACGTCGGACGCACTGCGACGCCGATGCAGGAGAGTCTCTTTCGTCTCGAAGGAAGAGATTACCACCCTGAGGCTCTTCTACAAGCCGAAGATGTTGCCGCCATGGCAATCTCCGCACTCAGCCTTCCGCAGACAGCTGAGGTTACTGACATCAATATAAGGCCTATGCAACATTCGTAATATGCCGGCGTCCTCTGCTCCAATACGTCGCCATGGACAGGAATCGTCACCAAACTCTGCTCGTGTGCTTATTTCTCAGCGAAACATAGAAGCAGCGGAATCGTCGATATTTGAGGGGCGATTTTGGCCGTTATTCGCCCTCTTCGCAGTGATGATTACTATCATTGCTGCTATTTGTTGGTCCCGATCTCATCCCTACGGGATCAATTGGGACGAATCCGAATACCTCAACAATGTTTGGATTGATCTGGAGCGCCTTTACAAGGGCAACATAGTCAAATTGGGTGGCAGGCTGCTTTTAGGCAGCTTTAACAAACCCCCTGCGTATCGCCTTCTAGCTCTTCCATTGCTTGCGCTGGTGGGGTTTCACACAACGATGGCACGATTGATTTCCCTGGCATGTTTCGCTGTGAGTTCATGGTTTATATATTCGACGACTTCGCGCATTTCCAGTCACGTCGCTGGCGCTTTTGCGGCTCTCGTTTTTGCATTATGTCCGGAGGTTATTTCTGCGAGCATCTTCTTCGGCACCGATGCCTCGCTATACCTAGCCACTTCAGCGATGTTGTATTACTTAATCGCGCATTGGACCGACGCCACGCAAAAGGCAAGTACTTGGATTGGTCTCGGATTGGCCATTGGTCTTGGACTTTGGGCGAAAGCTTCGTTTGTGCTGATTGGGCCTCCCGTTCTAGCGTTTGCCTTTGTGGTGGATTATCACGGAAGCCGCAGGTTGCGGAGCTTGGTCCCGCTCTGTAAGTCAGTAGTCCTTGGCGTTCTGATTGGCGCGCCTTGGTGGCTAGTGAACGGCAAACACGCAGTAGTCTACGCACGATACGCAAGGGGTTTTGTTCGAGACTCATTGGGACCCCCATCGTTGGCGACATGGGTCCGATGGCTCAATACTGTATTGCAAGCTTTGTTGGGACACGGCATCAGTATTTTCATATTCCTAGTAATCATCATGTCGTTTCGACAAATATTCATCAGGAAGCAAGCGATTTTTAACACTCTCCAGAAAAATGCGCTTGGCGCGTGTATGTGCGCAGGACTTCCGATCGTAGTTTCACAATTGTCAGGTATAAACCACCTGCTGCGCCACATATCTCCCAGTATCATTCCGCTTGCCATTGCAGTGGGAGTCCTTTCGGACGCTGCAAAATGGGCACGCGCAGGCATTTCGTTTGCAGCTTCCATTGTTCTGTTCTCCGTTCAACTGCTAATGATTTTGTATCCTGTACTACTTCCTAATAAGCATGCCGTCGATTTAGGTTTTGTGAACGGGTCACTTCCATGGCGAGCGATGGCTCGATTTGATCAGTGGAACTGGAATTCGGTTCGAGATATAAGCGATAACTGCGGTCTCAAAGCCCCCCACATCGCTTATCTAGGCAGTGGACGCGAATTTGATCCGCCCGCCATTCAATATCCATGGGTTCCATCAGCAATTACGGCGTTCCCTGACGTCACCTGGTTGTGGAGGTATGAGGATGGTCCTCTGGACTGGAGTAAGGTAATGGCTGCCGCTGACCGGAGCGACATTGTTCTCACAGCGCCGCATTATATTGGGGAGGTGAGGAACAAGGAGAATCTGGACAATCATTACAATACAGAATTTGCCGACCGTCTTTCGCAAGACCCGCTTTTTCGCGCGCCAATTCGGTTGCAAATGGGACGATTCGAGCCAATTGAGGTGGATTTATTTCTGAAGACGACAGTTGTGTGCAACAGCCATTAATGGTTCCGGAAATGACGCATAACATCCTTACACCGCGACCTGATCCGCGACTGCTATCGATTGTCATGCCATTTTACAACGAGGAAGAAATCTTTCCACTACTGCGGCCTCGACTAACAGAGTTCCTGGACCATACACATTATCGTTGCGAGGTAATCGCGGTTAACGACGGCAGTTCCGACCGAACCATCAACCTGCTTGTGGATTGGAGCAGAGCAGATTCCCGTATAAAGGTCGTAAATCTATCGCGGAATTTTGGTCACCAATATGCATCCACCGCGGGAATCGATTATGCCTCCGGTGATGCAGTCGTATTAATAGACGCGGACTTACAGGATCCCCTGGAAGTGATTCATCAGATGGTTGAGCGGTACCGCGAAGGCTACGACGTCGTTTGCGGGAAACGAGTTTCCCGCGTGGGCGAAGGAGTTTTCAAGAGATTTAGTGCCTGGCTGTTCTATCGTTGCATGCGCCTTTTTTTCCTGAAGTCGTTACCCCAGGATGTGGGAGACTTTCGGTTGATTTCTCGACGGTGCCTGGAAAGTCTCCGGTCGATGCGCGAATTTCATCGTTTCCTGCGGGGCATGGTCGCTTGGGTCGGCTATCCGCAGACGTGCGTACAATACGAACGCCAGCCTCGACGTGCCGGAACGACGAAATATCCACTACTAAAGATGCTTCGTTTAGCGTGGACGGCGACCCTTTCTTTTTCTGCACTTCCACTGCGTCTCAGCTTTTTCGGTGCCGGTGCGATGACGCTTATTGCACTCGAGGAGACCATTCGTGCTCTCGTGATGCACTTCTCAGGCCATACAGTGCCGGGCTGGACATCTTTGATGGTCATTATTTGTTTGAGTAATGCGGCTCTCATGATTTCGGTAGGCATACTCGGTGAGTATGTTGGGCGAATCTATGAGGAAGGCAAGGCACGACCTCTTTACCTGGTCGCCGATACATGGAACCTCCGGTCGCACCTCGCGAGCGATGAGGCCGAGAATTTTCGATCCATAAGCATTGCGAAACACTAATTTCGTACTATTTCGAAGCGGGAGAGGTTCCGACTTCCGTTGAGACGTTGGGCCTGCCGCTCTGTTCGCCACGAAGAAGTGACCACCGTGGTGAGCATTAGAGAAACGACCCCAACAGATCCTACCCTGGAGATGTGCAACCCGTCCCCCATACGGCGGAACGACCAATTCTCGAGATTGTAACGAAGGCATGTTCAGAGCGACTTCAGTTGATAGTGAGATAGTGCAGGAGAGCACACAGGTTAGCACCAAACCCCAACCTGGCTACCTTCTAGTGCCATGTCTCATCGTGCTTGTGAGCCTTGCAGTACGACTTGCTGCCATGATTCATTGGGGGACAGGCGCCATTGAATCCGAAGGCGCGGAGTATGCACGAATCGCTGAGAACCTGCGAAATGGTGTCGGATACGTTGGAATTGTAACGCCCGGTCCTGAGTTGATGTTCCCTCCACTTTTTCCAATTCTCATCGGCGCTGCGTCGTTCATAACTGGTAGTTACGAGTGGGCCGGGCGCTTG
>Ga0335078_10015177_pt1 | contig 11431 bp, 7 predicted proteins | sample Lox_Sample_32_FD_206711 | JGI IMG/M metagenome (GOLD analysis project Ga0335078, IMG submission 206711) | Soil microbial communities from Loxahatchee National Wildlife Refuge, Florida, United States - Lox_Sample_3.2 | ecosystem: Environmental > Terrestrial > Soil > Wetlands | place: USA: Florida...
GGCCGCGGTCGCCCGTTACCGGCACGCGATGCGCACCTTCGCCGCAATGACCAACCTCGATATCTGGTACGCGCACGCCGACATGGACCAGCTCCGGGCGCAGTCCGAATCCCTTCTTGAGCGGCCGCAGCGCAAGCTGGTGGACAAGGGCCTGGCCAAGGCGCGGACCCGGGACAGCATGGAGGAAGTGGCCAAGCTGACCCAGGTCGTGGACGGCCGCCCGCGGATCAAGTCTGACCCGCCCCTGCTGGTCCCGATCGACGAGCTGATCCCGGAAGAGACCGCCAAGGACTCCGTCCAGGCGCAGCTCAGCGGCCTGATCTCGGCGTACGGGCGAACGCTGGAAACCGGTCGCCGGTTCCTGATCGAGCAGTACAGGTTCTGCGACATGGCCCGCAAGGTCGTCGGCGTCGGCAGCGTCGGGACGCGCTGCTGGATCGTCCTGATGCTCGGCCGTGACCAGACCGATCCGCTGTTCCTCCAGGTGAAGGAGGCTGAGGCGTCGGTGCTCAGCCGATTCGCCGGGGCCAGCACGTACTCCAACCAGGGCCAGCGGGTGGTCGCGGGCCAGCGGCTGATGCAGGCATCCAGCGATATCTTCCTGGGCTGGCAGCGGGCCGAGGCGGGGCTGGACGGCAAGCAGCGCGACTTTTATGTCCGCCAGCTGCGCGACTGGAAATTCTCCGTCGATATCGAGGCCATGGCGCCCTCCGGCATGCGGCTGTACGGCGAACTCTGCGGCTGGACGCTGGCCCGGGCGCACGCCCGCTCCGGGGACCGGATCGCTATCGCCGCCTATCTCGGCGGGTCGGAGGCCTTCGACCGGGCCATCACCGAATTCGCCGCCGCCTACGCCGACCAGAACGAGCGGGACTACAGGGCGCTCGCCGACGCCGTCGCATCGGGACGGATCACCGCCGAGCGCGGCCTGTGACGTCCGGCTGGCCCGGGCACTGACCCATGACGGCCTGGGCGAAGCTCACGATGATGACCGAAGCGGCGATTTCGCTGGTCGCCGCCTGCTCGTCATCTCCCGCGCGGTGAATATGACGTGGGGCGGCTGCGGGACCGGCTGACGGCTGGCTTCCCGCGGTCCGGCCGGCTGGCGCCGCGCCGGGCGGTGCGGGGCGGCCAGCGCCGGCTGCCGGCGGGCGGGGATGGCGCGGCCGGCATCCGGAAGGTGGCGACGAGGCGCGCCACCAGGGTGGCCAGGAACACCTGGCCGGTCAGCGCCTCCATGACGGCGATCGCCCGGCCGCCATTGCCCGCGGCGGTGAAATCGCCGTAGCCCAGTGTGGTCAGCGTGGTGAAGCTGAAGTACTGAAAGGTCTGGGTACTGGCGGGCTGCCCGTTGGCGAAAAAGTGCCCGCCGCCGAGATGCTGGATCGCCGCGTAGAAGGCGGCGAACATCAGCCCGACGATGATGTAGGCGCTCAGGGCGCCGTAGATGCTCTGGATGGTCACCGTCGGGCGGGCCAGCACGCGGCGCACGATGAGCACCGCGGTGACCAGCAGTATCAGTCCCTTCCAGAGGTCCGACACCCCGCGGCCGACCTGCGTACCGGTCAGCGCCGCGCCGAGGGCCGCGGCGGAGCCGGCCAGCGCGGCCCCGCCGGTCAGCAGCGCCCACCGGCGGGGCAGCGGCGACGTCCGGAGAGCGAGCAGCAGGACCGCCAGGAAGAGCACGATCTGGAAGTCGGCGGCAACTTGCAGGCTGAACGACGACAGCAGGTAGGTGGAGACCAGCACGAGCAGCAGCAGTCCGTACCTGCCGCCACGGTCCGGCGGGCGGGCCCGGCCAGCGGCGCTGCCCGCCCGCCGGTCAGGCGATGACGGCATCGTGCCCCCCGTCGGGACCGGCATGCCCGCACGGGACAGCCGGCCCGTGCGGGCAGATCGCGTTACGCGCCTTGGCCGTGCAGGGCGTCCTGGAGTTCCTGCTCGCCTTCCTTGGACAGGGACGTCTTCAGCACCGTGCCGCCGTACTTGCTCATCGCCTCGATGGCCTTGTCCGGGGTGACCTTTTCCACCATCAGGAAGAGCGCGGAGGTGCCCGGCTGTATCATGCCGCGCACCTGGTCCTGGAATTCCTTGTCGATGCCGGACTTGGTGATCTTGCCCATCAGCGCCCCCATCCCCGCGCCGATGGCGAGCCCGAAGACCGGGATGAAGAACAAGAGCCCGAACAGCAGGCCCCAGAACATGCCCCAGGTTGCCCCGCGGCCGACCATATGGTGCTGGGTGTGCACGTGGTAGTCGCCCTTGGCGTCCCGTACGATCACGGCGATCGCGTCGGGCTGGATGATGAGGTCCTGGGCGAGCCGCCGCGCCTCGTCGGCGGCGGCCTCGGCGGTCGCCTCGTCGGGATATCCGATCGCGATCAGATCAGACATGGCGCTCCTCTTTCTGGGCCGGCTAAGTCCGGTTTCTGGGCCGGCTAAGTCCGGTCAGTTCATCAGGCCGGGCCAGTGCCGCACCCCACCCGCCGGGGGTGATCCGGAAGATTACCGGCACATGCCCGGCGGGTGCCCAAGACCACCGATACTGCCCAGGCCGGCCGTGATGGCCGATAATCCCGCGGTGAGTGGCGCACAGCAGCCAGGGAAGCGCGGCCTGCGGGCGGTGCCCGCTCCGGCCAGAACGCCGTTGCGCAAGGCCGCCAGGCCGGCCTGCTGTAATGCCGGTCAGATCAGCTCAAGCTGCCTGCCGCGCCGGACCGCCTCACTGCGGTGCCCCGCCGACAGCTTCCGGTAGATGCTCCTGAGGTGCGTCTTCACGGTGTTCACCGAGATATACATCTCGGCGGCGATCTCGGCGGTGCTGAGCATTTCCGACAAGAACCGCAGCACCTCACGCTCGCGCTCGCTGAGCCGCTCGACGATCACCGGCGCGGCCTGGTCCGTACCTGGCCGCTGGACCAGGGGCCGGCCGGTGCTCGCCGGTCCGGGCTCGAGCAGGTCCTGGTACGCGCACGCAAGCTGGGGATCGCGTCGCAGCACCGGGCGGATCCAGCTGCGCTCCATGGCGAAGGCCAGCCGGAGCCGCTCAGGTCGACCCAGCCGCAGCGCGTTCTCAAGTGACCGGCGACCCCGCGCCCCGTCGTTGGCGTCGTAACGGAGCTGGGCATCGACCAGCCATCCCTCCAGGCGGACCCGCTCGGGCGGATCACCCGGACTGGCCACCCCGACGGCCAGGGCGCGCCCGGCGGCTTGATGATCGGCGGCGGCCAGCCAGGCCTGCGCGAGCGTGACCGCCGCGTCGAGCGCGGACTGCGACCCGGCGCGTTCGGCCAGCTCGACAGCCGACTTGATGTCCCCGGCCGCGGCGTGAACCCGGGACTGAAGGAGCGTCAGCCGGTGGTCCAGCCAGCGCGGGGGCGACCAGCCCTGCCGGGCCCGGCCGATCAGGTCCGACGCCGGCCTTATGCCACCTTCGGCCAGCCGGCAGCGCGCCGCGACCAGGCAGGCGATAGCGCCGATCAGTTTGTCCGGCGCGATCCGCAGGGCGCCGTCCGCCCGTCTCAGCTGGGCATGCGCCTGCCGTCGTTCGTTGCGTTCCAGATGCACGTACGCGCGGGCAACCGTCGCGGCGGGGCTGGTGACCTCGGCCAGCCCGTCGCCGGCGCTCCCGGCCGCATCTGCTGCCTGGCCAGCCAGCGCGGCGGCATGCCCCAGCCGTCCGCGCAGGGCCTCGACGAGAGCGAGAAACCCTAGGCAATCAGCCCGCTCGTAGATGCCAGCGGGCGTGGCGTTGAGGGCCGATGTGAACGTGGCAGCCGCCATTTCGAGATCACCCGACCAGAGTTCGGTCACTCCGCGGCCGGACTCCACGTGCACGTGAATCTCCGGATGCCGTGCGATCTGGCTGCCGGGCATCTCCGCCAGCAGGGCCCCGGCCCGGGCGGCGGCGGCCACCGCGGCGTCGTGATCTCCGGTTTGGCGGGACATGGCCAGCCTGACCTGCGCGGCGGCCAGCCGGGCCGGGATTTCGCCGTCGGCGGGAAGCCGCGCGAGGATGCCTTCGGCCGCCTCCAGCGCGGTGCCGCCCGGGATGCCGTCCGACAGCTCAAGCGCGGCGTGCACCAGCAGCGGCTGCGGTTGCATCCAGGCCGGCTCCGCGGGCATCCGCCGGAAGCTCGCGGCCAGCGACCGGGTGCCCCGCCACTCGATGAGCTGGCCCGCCGCCAGCTCGTCGAGTGCTATCCGGGCCGCGAACGGCCAGTCACCCGCGTCTGCGGCGTGCCGTACCGCTTCGGTGAGCAACCCGCTCCGCTGATACCACCGGGCCGCCCGCCGATTGAGCTCGGGGACCTGGCCGGGGTGCTCGCGCCGGAGCTTCAGGCGCAAGACGGCGGCGAACAGCGAGTGGTAGCGGTACCATCCATGCCCGACCGGCCGGATGAACGCGTTCGTCCGCGCGAGGGCCGGCAGCACGTCCGCCACGTGCTCGTCATCGTTCAGCTCGCGGGCGATGTCCGCGTTCACCTGGTTCAGGATGCTCGTCCGCAGCAGGAATTCCCTGATGGGGGCGGGCTGGGCGGTCAGAACCTCGTCCACCAGGTATCCGGTGACGGCGCTGTCCTCGACGTCGAATTCCTTCACGAACTGCTCGGGATCGGGGTGGCCGTCCAGCGAGATCGCGGCCAGGCGGACTCCCCCCGCCCAGCCCTCGGTCCGGGCGACGATGCGTTCGAGGCCGGCGGCCGACAGCGTGATGCCATGCTGGGCCATGAGCGCGGTGGTTTCGGGAAGGGTGAACGCCAGGTCGTCAGCCCGTATCTCGGTGAGCTGCCCGGCGAGCCGGTACCGGTACAGGGGCAGGAGCGGGTCCATCCGCGATGAGATGACCACGTGAAGGCCTGGCGTCGCATTCCTCAGCACGTAGGCCAGCCCGTCCAGCACGGCCCGCCGGGTGATCACATGGAGATCGTCGAGGACGACCACGAGCGGCGGATCCTGGGCCGCCAGCTCGGATGCCAGCCGCAGCAGGAATACGTGGTCGACGGTCTCGCCGCCCGCGGCCGGGGAAGCCAGTGCCGGGGCGACGCCGGCTCGCCGCAAGGCCGCCACCAGATAGGACCAGAACACCTTCGGCTGATTGTCGTAGTCGTCGAGGCTGATCCAGGCCAGGACGCGGTGATTCGCGCTGGTAGCGGCGGCCCACGAGGCGATAGCCATCGTCTTGCCGGAAGCCGGGGGGCCGGTGACCGTGGTCAGCGGGCCCCGCGTGCCCGCATCGACGAGCTTTTCGATGCGCGGGCGCGCGATCGCCCAGGCGGGCAAGCTGGGTATGGTGATCTTGGATAGCAGGACCGGATCGCCGGCCCCCGCCTGCACGCCGGAGCGTGCCGCAGTGCGCGCATCCGTGCTCGTGACCATCCGTGGTCCCTTTGAATAGGCCGGCTGGGGTGCCCACGTTCACGTCCGCACGCTTAACCGTCACGCGGGCTCTGTCTGGCCTCATACATGTCTCGCGGATGAGGGTGACCTGTCAATCACCCCCTCGGAAAATTCACCAGAGTGTTGGGCTCACCCGCGGTGCATGGGGCACCGCGGCCCAGGACGCAGGATCGTTGGGTTAGCCCGTGTTCGTCGCGACCTGCTGGGGGCTTCCGTTGTCACCGAGCTACTACGAGATCCGCGTCATCGGGATCATCCCGCCCGAGGCCTTGATTGACTTCGAGCGCCTGAGTGCCTCGGTGGAGCCGATCGAAACGGTCCTGCATGGCTCACTGCGGGATCAGGCCGCCCTGCAGGGCCTGCTCGCCCGGCTGGAGGAGTTCGGGGTGCAGGTCATGGAGGTCCGCCGTTTCCGTGATAATGCGCCAGGCCAGTGAAACCTCAGGCCGGGGAGCCGTCCTGCCTGGCGCTGGCGGCGGCGGAAACGGCGGTCCTGGCCTGTGCCCACTTGAGCTTCGCGAGTTCGCCGGGTGGCACCTCCATCCCGCTGACCCACCGCCGGGTCGCCAGCAGCAGATGTGAGCCACCCACCGCCAGGCCCGCCACGACCAGCGCGGTGCCGACTCCGATCAGCGCCGCGCTGGTCATCAGCGGAACAGTCTCGAACTGGGGCGCGGCCCTGCGGTTCGCACCGTCGGTCATGGGAACATCCTCAGTGTCGTCCGGTCGCGGCCGGGAGCATCAGGCATGCGCGCACGCCCGGCCGGTATACGGGCCTCGCCGGGCTCTCCCCCTGGTGCCGGCGTGCCGGCCTGCCGGCCGGGCGAGCCCCCGCCGGCCGCGGGGATCAGCTTACGCACGCGCGTCACGGCCGCGGATCATCCAGCCGGGGTGAGGATCGGTCGGCGCTACAGGTGGCTGAACCCTCCTGCTTCCTGCTTGGTCATGGACACGGTGACCGGGTGCTTGCTGAAGTGGGCGATGGTGTCGCGGAAGTCGTCGAGCAGCAGGGCGGCCATGTCCCGGCTGACGCCGAGGCGGACCAGGATGCGCTGCACGGCCACGTCGGAGACCGATCCGGTGAGGGTGTAGGCGGGCACCTGCCAGCCTTGGTTGTGCAGCCGGTCGGCCAGGTCGAACAGGGTGTACCCGGGATCCTGACCCTCGCGGATCCGCCAGGTGACCGTCGGGATCCCGGTGTTGGGGTTGGCATCGCACAGCAGCTCGAACGGGCCGAGCTTGACGATCTCGGCGGCCAGGTACTGGCCGATGTCGTAGGACGCCTGGTGGATGCGCCGGTAGCCCTCATGGCCGAGCCGCAGGAAGTTGTAGTAGGAGGCGATGATCTGCCCGGCCGGGCGGGAGAAGTTGACCTGGAACACCGGCATGTCCCCGCCCAGGTAGTTGACGTGGAAGATGAGGTCATCGGGGAGTTCGGCGGCATCGCGGAAGACGACCCAGCCGGCGCCCAGGGGGGCCAGCCCGAACTTGTGCCCCGAGGCGCTGATCGACTTGACCCGGGGCAGCCGGAAGTCGAACACCACGCCGGGCGCGCAGAACGGCGCCAGGAAGCCGCCGCTGGCCGCGTCGACGTGAATGCCGACGTCCAGGCCGGTGTCGGCCTGCAGCTGGTCCAGGGCCGCCGAGATGGCCTCCACCGGCTCGTAGGCGCCGGTGTAGGTGACGCCGAGCGTCGGCACCACCATGATCGTGTTCTCGTCCACCCGCTCCAGCATCGAGTCCGGATCCATCATGTACCGGCCCGGTGCCATCGGCACCTCGCGCATCTCGATGTCCCAGTACCGGGCGAACTTGTGCCAGACCACCTGCACCGGCCCGCAGACCATGTTCGGGTTGCCCGTCGGCTTGCCCGCGGCCCGCCGCGCCGCCCGCCACCGCCACTTGGCCGCCATCCCGGCCAGCATGCAGGCCTCCGAGGAGCCGATCGCCGAGGTGCCGACGGTGTTGGCCGCCTGCGGCGCGTTCCACAAGTCGGCCATCATGTGCACGCACCGCCGCTCGATCTCCGCGGTCTGCGGGTACTCGTCCCGGTCGATCATGTTCTTGTTGACCGACAGCGCCATCAGCGCCAGAACCTCGGGCTCCTCCCAGGTCTGGCAGAACGTGGCCAGGTTCTGCCGCGCGTTGCCATCCAGCATCAGCTCATCCGACACCAGCTGGAACGCGTCCCGGGGCCGCGTCCCCTCCGGCGGGAACCGGTACTTGGCCACCGGCCTGGTCAGGTCCCGGTCAGCAAACACGCAATCTTCGAACTGGTCACGGATCGTGTCACGATCATGCAGTGCCATGGTCAGCATCTCCTTTATCGGGGGCCCCTCAGATCGACGCTGACGCCAGCCACCGGCACCGTCATCACCCGCGGCGAGCGAGTCTGCGGACCGAGTGGCGCCGAGCAGGGCGGCGAGAGGCCGGGCGAGATCATCGGCCTGCCCGGCCGCCCGGGGGGCGCAGCCGCCTCAGCCGGCCAGGTGCTGCCAGGCGCGCCCGAGCCCGGCCAGCCAGCCCGGGATGGCCGCACCGCCGCACCCGCAGGGCTGGTCGCCGCACCCGCCACCGCACCCGCACCCGCACCCGCCTCCGTGGTGGCCCCGGCCGCCCGGCTGGTGGCGGCCCGCACAGCAGGCCTGGCCGGGATACAGCACCGCGCCGGCGCCGGGAATGGCCTGGCCGCGGGCGAAGCGGAGCAGCGCCCGCGCCGCCTGCTGCCCGTTCTGCCCGGTCGCCGACATCCGCGCGGCGATCAGCCCGGCCACGATCGGCGTGGAGAACGACGTCCCGCTCCACCGGGCCATCCCGTCGAAGTGCCGGTGCTGGCCGATCGGCGGCTCGTTGCAGATGTAGGTGCCGGCGGCGAAGGCGTTGACCAGGTCCTCGCCGGGCGCGTAGACGTCCACCCAGCCGCCGTGGTTGCTGAACGACGCGCGGTCCCGCCAGCTCGCCGACAGCGCCCCGACCGACACCACCCACGGGTAGGCGGCCGGCCACATGTAGCGTGACCACCCGTCGTTGCCGGCCGGCGCGACCACCACGAGGCCCTTCACGGAGCGGAGCCGGCGCTCGTAGAAGTCGTCGAAGGTGACCAGGGTCTGGTCGAGCCGGGAGGAGGTGGTGAAGGTGAACACGAACACGTCCGGGTTCCGGCTGAGCGCGTCCTCCAGCGTCGGCACCAGGTCCGTCTCGAAGGCGGCGGCGGCGCTTTCGAACCCCTGCCCGACGTAGACCCCCGTCTTCGGGGCGGCGCACCGCAGGCAGCCGGCGGCGAAGGTGCCGTGCCCGGCGTAGGGGACGATGTTGCCGGCGGCGTCGTAGGGATTTTCCGGGACGCCGTCCACCCCGGCGAGCCAGCCGTGCCCGGCGGCGGCGCCGGGCAGCAGGCCAGTGTCGACCACGCTGACGAACACGCCGTCGCCGTCGCACCCCGGCCGGGGGTGCCCGCAGCAGGCGGCCGCGCCGGGCGGCGGGAACGGGGTCGTGGTCCCTGCCGGCACCTCGCCCGGCTCGGTCGCCGGGCACGGGTACCCGCACCCGTACAAGATGTGATCCGGGAAACTCTTGCCCCGGCCCACCCCGGCGTCCAGCTGGCCGAGGATCCTCGGTACCGTCGCCTGCTCCCGCGCGTCGGCCGGGAACTCCGGCAACGCGATGCTCACGACGCCGCCGGCCGCCTGCTGGCGCGCGAAGGGCCGGTCGGCGGCGGGGACCTCGCCGCCCGCGCCGCGCAGGATCTCGGCCAGCCCGCGCGTAACGGCGTCCTCGTCCCGGTCGCGGGCGAGGACCGTGCCCGCGCGGTACAGGTAGTCGACTTCGCCCGTTTCCTCCCAGTTCTGCGGGAACACCGCCGCTCCCGGCAGGGAGCGGCGGATCAGCTCTATTTGCGCGCGCAGGCGCGGATCTGCTGGCATTGATGCTCCTCAGGCCATGAACTGTCTCGACTGATGGGTGACCCTGTCCATACGATCAAGTGATGCCGGCCGACCCGCCCAGCGTCGCGACGGCCTGGGAGCCCGACGAACTGCTGGCGCTGGCGCTGTCGCGGCCGCCGGAGGCGCTGGCCGCTGCCCGCCGGATTCTGGCCCAGCATCCCACGGCGGCGCAGGCCGCGGTCGCGCATCAGGCCGCCGGCGTCGTGCTGCGGCACTTCGGCGACATCGGGGAATCGATCGCGGAACTGAGCACGGCGCACCGGTTCGCGCGTGCCGCCGGGGACACGGCCCGGGAAGCCGACGTGCTCGCCAGCCTGGGGGTCGCCCGCCTGCTGGCCGGGCAGACCCGGCAGGGGCTTGCCATTCTCGACCGGGTGCTGGCCGGCAGCAGCGGCGTCCCGGCCGGCCGGCTGCTGATCCGCCGCGCCTACGCCTTCTGGGTGCTCGGCCGCTACGCCGAGGCCCTGCGGGACGCGCAGGCCGCTGTCGGCCTGCTGTCCGGCGCGGGTGACCTGGTCTGGGAGGCGCGCGCCGTGCATCACCGGGCCATGGCCTACTCCGGCCTGGGCCAGACCGAGCGGGCCGACCAGGACTACGCCCGGGCCGAGACGCTGTACGCCGCCTGCGGCCAGCGGCTGGAGTACGCGAACGCGCGGGAGGAGCGCGCGACCGCCGCGTACGCGCGCGGTGACCTGCCGGCCGCGCTCGCCCACCTGGACCACGCCCAGGAGCTGTTCGACGGGCTGGGCGTGTTCGAGGCCGAGGTCGTGGTGAACAAATGCACGGTGCTGCTCGCGGCGGGCCTGGCCGCGGACGCCCGGCACGAGGCCGACGCCGGGGTGGCCCGGATCGAGAAGGAGCACGGGTCGGCGGCGCGGCGCGCCGAGCTGCTGTACGCCTCCGCCGTCGCCGCCGCGGCGGCCGGCGACGGCGGCGCCGCCCAGCGCCGGGCCGCCGAGGCGCTGCGGCTGTTCCGGGCCCAGCAGCGGCCGTGGTGGGCGGCGCGGGCCGAGCTGGCCCTGCTGTTCAGCCGGTTCGAAGGGGGCGACGGCGCGGCCGCGCTGCTGCCGGCGGCGCGGCGGGTCACGGCGCGGCTGGATGAGCTGGACACCGAGCGCGCGGTCGACGCGCACGTGCTCACCGGGCGGCTCGCGCTGGCGCAGGGCCGGCGCGCTGAGGCCGGCCGCCACTTCCGGTCCGCGGCGGCCGCCCGGCGCCGGGGCCAGCTGCGGACCCGCAGTGCCGGCTGGCTGGCCCAGGCGATCTGGTGCGAGGCGGAAGGACGCCACCGCGGCATGCTGGCCGCGTGCGACCGCGGCCTCGCGCTGCTCGACCTGCATCTGCGGACCCTCGGCGCCACCGAGCTGCGCACGCTGGCCACGGCGGATGGCGCGCAGCTGGCCGGCATGGGCCTGCGGCACGCGGCGCGGCGCGGGGACGCCCGGCTGGTGCTGAAGTGGAGCGAACGCTGGCGGGCCGCCGTGCTCCGGGTCAGCCCCGTGCGGCCGCTGCCGGACAGCGACCTGGTGGCCGACCTCGCCGTGCTGCGCAACGTGGCCGTCCGGCTCGACAGCGCGTCCGACGAGCGGGCGGCGGCACCGGCGCTGCTGCGTGAACGCCGCCGGATCGAAGCCGCCGTGCGCCAGCGCGTGCTGCGCACCCCGGCCGTGGCCGCGGCTGGCGCGGAACCGTTCCGCCTCGCCGACCTGCTGGGGCAGCTCGGCGACACCGACCTGGTGGAGCTGGCCGACGTCGACGGGCAGCTGCACGTCGTGGTGGCGGCGGGCGGCCGGCTCCGGCTGGAGCGCGTCGGCCCGGCGGACCAGGCGGTGCAGGCGGTGGAGCATGCGCTGTTCGCGCTGCGGCGTGAGGGGGCCGGCCGCGGGGGGCACCGGCTCGACCTGGACCACATCGGCCAGCGGCTGGAGGAGAACCTGCTGGGGCGGTCGGTGCGGCTGCTGCGCGGCGGCCCGGTAGTCGTGGTCCCGACCGGACGGCTGCACGCGGTCCCGTGGGCGCTGATGCCGTCGCTGCGGGAGCGTGCCACCGCGGTGGCGCCGTCGGCGTCCGCGTGGCTGCGCGCGCAGC
>Ga0335078_10015178_pt1 | contig 11431 bp, 12 predicted proteins | sample Lox_Sample_32_FD_206711 | JGI IMG/M metagenome (GOLD analysis project Ga0335078, IMG submission 206711) | Soil microbial communities from Loxahatchee National Wildlife Refuge, Florida, United States - Lox_Sample_3.2 | ecosystem: Environmental > Terrestrial > Soil > Wetlands | place: USA...
AATGTTGCCCCGGGAAAAGTTGTGCGTGCCGGCCCACCGGAAGGTGAGCTTGCAGATCTTCTCGTGATGGAATCCACTTACGGCAATCGCCAGCATCCCACAGATGATCCGCGGCCCGCCCTGGCTGCCGTGATCCGGCAGACCGTCGAGCGGGGAGGCAGCGTGATCGTGCCGGCTTTCGCTGTCGAGCGCACGCAAAAATTTGTTTTCATGTTGAAGGAGCTGATGGAATCCGGGCAAATCCCGCGCATCCCTGTCTTCTGTGACAGCCCAATGGCAATTCAGGCCGTAGAAATCTTTCTGAAGCACACGGAAGAGTACAGCGACGAAACTCGCCGCTTGATTGGCCAATACGGGTCGCCGCTCGACTGGCCGGGATTCAGTTTTGTGGCGACTCCCGAGGATTCCAAGAAGATCAACAATTCGACCTTCCCCTGCATCATTGTCTCCTCCAGCGGCATGGTGACCGGCGGCCGCATCCAGCATCATCTGGCGCAGCGTCTGCCTGATCCCAGAAACACCGTTATTTTTATCGGATTCCAGGCCCAGGGGACGCGCGGATTTACCATCAAGAGCGGCGCTCCCGAGGTGAAAATGTTCGGCGAGATCGTGCCCATTCGCGCCCAGATCGTCGCCTTCGAACAGTTCAGCGATCACGCGGACACGCCGGAACTGCTGGAGTGGTTGCGCACGTTTCCGCAGAAACCAAGCGCGACGTATCTGGTCCACGGCGACCCCGCCGCCTCCGCCCAGTTGCGCGATACCATGAGCAAAGAGCTAGGCTGGAATGTGCAAGTCGCCGAGTGGATGGAGAAAGTGCAGATCTCCTAAACGCTGTTTGGGCGGACGCTTCGTCCGCCCGGCGGAGCGCACCTCCGCAGATGGGTTGGCAATTATGACGGAAACTGAATTAAAGAAATATCTCGGCGCAGCCGAAAAGAGTCCGAAAGAGATTGCGGCCGCGGTTTCCGGCCTGTCCGACAAGGTCCTCCGCTACAAGCCCTCGCCGGAGAAGTGGTGCATCCTTGAAATCCTCGGCCATCTGGCGGATATCGAAATCGTTTATGCCTATCGCCTTCGGCAAATGCTCGCCGACGTGAATCCGGTGATTGCGCCCATGGATCAGGACGCCTGGGCCCGCCATCTCGGATACATGAAGGAATCGTCTCCTGAGCTGGTCGCGGCCTACGGTCTGAGCCGGCATCGAACCGTGCAACTACTGCGGCGGATTCAGCCGGGCGACTTGCAGAAATCAGCTTTTCACCCGGAGATCAAAGCGGCGGTGACGATAGCCGAGATGATCGAGCGAATGGCAGGCCACGGCTCGAATCATCTGGCGCAGATTGAGCGTTTAAAGAAAGAAGCAAAAGCCTGACAAAAAACCTGATGGGGAGGAGCGGCGTCCTCGCCCTTCTCGCAGTGAGAAGACTGCCAGCGCTAAACGTTCGCGTTTGTAAACTTGACCAGGCTTTCCACTTTGCTCGCGGCAGTTCCCGAATCGATCGCCTTCTCGGCTAGTGAAAGGGCTTGCGTCAGTTGCTCTGCCTTGCCTGCCGCTACCAAAGCCGCCGCCGCATTGAGTAGAACGACATCACGACGCGCCGACTTCTTGCCCTCCAGAATTTCCCGGATGATTCGGGCGTTCGCCGCCGCATCCCCTCCCGATAAATCCTCCAGCGATCCGCGAGCCATACCGAACTCTTCTGGCGTGACTTCGTAACTGCGTACCGTCCCGTCACGCACCTCCGCGATACGTGTTGGGCCGGTGATGGTGATTTCGTCGAGCCCATCCAGCCCATGGACAACCATGGCCCGGCGCAGTCCCAACATGCTCAACGCTTCCGCGAGCTTTTCCACTAAATCGACCGAGTAAACACCGACCACTTGTGCCGAAGCGTTTGCCGGATTGGTCAGCGGCCCGAGCAGATTAAAAACTGTCCGCAGGCGAAGCTCGCGCCGCGCCGGTTGCACGTACTTCATCGCCGAATGCATTGCCGGAGCAAACAGAAACGCGATGCCAACTTCCTCCAGACAGGCCGCCAAACGCGCCGGCGAAAGATCGATCTTCACACCCAGCGCCTCCATCACATCCGCCGATCCGCACTTGGAGGTCACGCTACGATTACCGTGTTTGGCGACTCGAACTCCCGCTCCGGCTACCACAAAAGCCGTGGCCGTCGAAATGTTGAAAGTACCACTGGCATCGCCGCCGGTACCGCAGGTATCGACCAGGGCATCACGCTCCGTACCGCTGACATCGACGGTAGAGTTCTCATGCAGGTTTAACGGCGCGGCCGCCGCGCGAATAGCTTCCGCAAAGCCCACAATTTCCTCAACCGTTTCGCCCTTCATATGGAGCGCGACCAGCAGCGCCGCAATCTGCGCGTCGGTACACTTGCCGCTCAGCACTTCCGCCATGACACTGCGTGCCTCATCGCGAGAGAGCGACTGGCGGTGGTTGGCAAGGCGGTGCAGCGCGTCGAGAATCATCGCTGGAATAGAGTAGCATCGGCAGCTATCCTTGCGATTCGTGGCGTTTGCCATTTCAGATTTTTGACCGGCGCCGAGAACGCAGAAGTTTCCGCCGGGTTCGCGGAAGAGCCAAGAGAATCTGCATAGGACGCTGAGGGTACTGAGATTAGGACACTACCTAAGGACCTCGCGCGTTTGCCCAATACGAGGGCGTTCTATAGAATCAGATGTTTGCTGCCTGCTGATTGAAGCCGCAAGCGAATCCTTCCGATCGATGGAATGAACCAGGCATCTTTAGGCGTCAGGAATTCGAATGAAAATTCATGAGTACCAGGCGAAAGCTATCCTGAAAAAGTACGGAGTCGCAGTGCCGCGCGGCGAAATGGCAGAGACCGTCGAGCAGGCGCAGGCCGCCGCCAAAAACTTGTTCGACGCCGGAGCCACCGGCGTGGTGGTCAAAGCTCAGATTCACGCCGGAGGCCGCGGCAAGGGCGGAGGAGTGAAGATCGCCAAATCGGTCGAGCAAGCCGCAGAGATCGCCGCTCAGATACTGGGTATGACCCTCGTGACCCATCAAACCGGGCCCGAAGGCCGGGTCGTGCGGCGTTTGCTCATTGAAGAAACGCTGCCCATCCAGAAAGAACTTTATCTCGGAATCGTGATTGACCGCATCGAGGCGAAACCCGTGTTCATGGCTTCGGCTGCCGGCGGCATGGAAATTGAGCAAGTCGCGGCTGAGAATCCTGATGCCATCCTCAAAGAGCACATCGCACCCGGCATGGGCCTCGAGGCGTTCCAGGCGCGCAAGCTCGCTTTTCAGCTTGGCCTGCAGCCGCAGCAGATCGGCGAGGCGGTGCGCTTCATGACGAGTCTCTATCGTGCATTTCTGGAGACTGATTCGTCGCTTACCGAAATCAATCCTTTTGTCAGTTGCAGCGATGGCCGCCTGTTCGCTCTGGATGCGAAAATTAACTTCGACGACAACGCTCTCTTCCGCCACGCCGACCTGCGCGCCTTGCGCGACATCACGGAAGAAGACCCGCTCGAAGTCGAAGCTTCGAAGTACAGTTTGAACTACATCAAACTCGACGGCAGCGTCGGCTGCATGGTAAACGGCGCTGGCTTAGCCATGGCGACCATGGATATCATCAAGTACGCTGGCGGAATGCCGGCAAACTTTCTCGATGTGGGCGGTGGCGCGAACGCCGAGCAGGTCACTCACGCCTTCGAAATTCTTCTCAGTGACAAGAACGTGAAGGCTGTGCTGATCAATATTTTTGGCGGCATTCTCCGGGTGGATACCCTGGCCACGGGAGTCGTCGAAGCTGCGCGGAAAACCCACATGCAGTTGCCCATCGTATTACGCCTCGAAGGCACCAATGTCGAGGCCGGACGCGAAATCTTGAAGCAGTCGGGCTTGAACTTCATTGTGGCCGAGACCATGAAAGACGCCGCGGAAAAAGTTGTGGCAGCGGCGCAGTCGGCGTAACGCGGACGGACTTATGAGCATTCTTATCGACAAATCGACGCGGGTCTTGGTGCAGGGGCTGACCGGCAGGGAAGGCACTTTCCACGCCAAGACCTGCGCGGAATACGGCACGAAGGTTGTCGGCGGGGTTACTCCCGGCAAAGGTGGAACCATTCATGAAGGCTGGCCGATTTTCAACACCATGCAGGAAGCGGTCGACAAAACCGGAGCCGATGCCTCGATTATTTTTGTGCCTCCGCCCTTTGCTGCCGACGCCATCATGGAAGCTGCCGATGCCGAAATCGAACTGATTGTTTGCATCACCGAAGGCGTTCCCACGCTCGACATGGTGCGCGCCTGGGAGTTCCTGCAGAACCGCCGCTCCCGGTTGATCGGGCCAAATTGCCCCGGCATTATCGCTCCCGGCAAATGCAAGATCGGCATCATGCCTGGACACATTCATCGCGAAGGGCCGGTCGGCATCGTCTCGCGCTCTGGCACCCTGACTTACGAAGCCGTCTACCAGCTCACAACTCGCAACATCGGGCAGTCCACGGCCATCGGCATCGGCGGCGATCCAATTATCGGCACCAATTTCCTGGATGCGCTCGAACTGTTCAATAAAGATCCGCAGACAGAAATCGTAGTCATGATTGGCGAGATCGGCGGCAATGCTGAAGAAACTGCGGCCGACTATGTGAAATCCCGCATGAAAAAGCCGGTCGTAGGCTTCATCGCCGGCCAGACCGCACCGCCCGGCCGCCGCATGGGCCACGCCGGAGCTATCATCTCTGGCGGCAAAGGAACGGCAGCTGAAAAAATCAAAGCCCTGGAAGCGGCCGGTATTCGGGTGGCAAAATCTCCCGCCGACATCGGAGACATGGTGGTGGCCGCCATGGGAATGAAAGTTCACTAACTAAGGATCGACAACGGAATCATGAAAACGCTGCAACGCACGTTTACCATCGTCAAGCCCGATGCGGTTCGCAGAAACGCGGTCGGCGACATTATCGAGCAGTTTGAGAAGAACGGCTTCCGCATCCTGGCCATGAAGATGCTTGAGATTTCCAAGCGCCAGGCCGAAGAATTCTACGCCGTTCACGCCCACCGCCCGTTCTACAATTCGCTGACCGACTTCATGTCCAGCGGGCCCATCGTGGTGCTGGCACTGGAGAAAGAAAATGCCATCGCCGATCTGCGCAAGCTGATGGGCGCTACCAATCCCGCCCAGGCCGAAGAAGGCACGATCCGCAAAAAGTGGGCGACCAGCATCGAACACAATGCCATCCACGGTTCCGATGCCGACGACACTGCCCGCTTTGAGCTGAGCTATTTCTTTGCAGGCTACGAGCTGGCCAAGTAACTGAGGAACGGCAACCGGCAACTGGTTTTTTGATATGCCCTTAGTCCAAATTACGATGCTTGCCGGCCGCACGACGGAGCAGAAGCGGAGGTTGGCGGAGCGCATCACCGATGTCATCGTAGAAGATGCAGGCGCCCGCCGCGAAGCGGTGGTGGTGGCCTTCCACGAAGTCTCTAAGGAAAGCTACGCTTCGGGCGGCGTGTTGATCGCCGACAAAGGGAAATAGCTGCGCAACGAGTGACCTCTAACCCAGGGGCTCGTACAGGTGCCCCTCGATCCGGTCTCCGAACTTAGGCAATTCCTTCTTGACGTGTTGCAGGAAGTGAGGTGTGGCGCGATGGGCCTCCAGCGCGGCATCATCCTTGTACTGCTCATAGATGAAGAAGCGGCGCGGCTCAGTCTTATGCCGGTGCACCTGGTACATCACGCAGCCGGGCTCCTTGCGCGATTCCTCTGTCAGCTTGGAAAACAGGGCGGCCATCTCACCTTCGCGGCCCATCTTCGCCATCCACGTCACAGCCAAAACGACCATCGCTCGCTCCGTTTCTTACCGCTTCGCCTGTGCCTCGGTTCTTGCCCCCGTCAAACTGCTTAGTGTTTGCGCAAACTCGTTCACAAAGATGGTCTGCTCCCGCCCCGGCCCGGTGGAGATCACGCCAATGCGCGCTCCGCTCTGCCCCTCGATAAACCCCAGGTATTCACGGGCCACCTTGGGCAGCCTGGCGAATTCTGTAATTCCCACCGTCGAGGTTCGCCAACCCGGCAGCTTCTCATAAATGCATTCGATCTTGCCGAAGCCGCTGTCCTGGGCCGGAATCTCATCGGTTTTCTTTCCGTCAATCTTATAGCCCACACACACCGGAATCTCGGCCAACTCGTCGAGCACGTCCAGCTTGGTCACCACCAGCCAGGAGATGCCGTTAATCATGCCAGCGTATCGCAGCAGAGGCAAGTCCATCCATCCACAGCGCCGGGGCCGTCCGGTGACAGCGCCGAACTCATTGCCGCGAACCCGCAACAGCTCACCGGCGGCATCCAGCGCTTCCGTAGGGAACGGGCCGCCGCCCACGCGGGTGCAATATGCCTTTGCTACCCCGATGACCATATCAATCGAGGTAGGAGCGACGCCGGTTCCAATCGCCGCTCCACCCGAGGTCGCACTGGACGAAGTCACAAAAGGATAAGTGCCATGATCGATGTCGAGCATCGTGCCTTGTGCGCCCTCGAATACAACCGACTCTCCGTCGGCCAAAGCCCGGTTGAGCAAGACTGCGGTGTCGCATACGAAAGGCGCAATCTTTGCCGATGCCTCGGCATACTCAGCGTACATTTTGTCGGCGTCCAGAGGTTCGGAGTTGAACAGAGCATGCGCGATCATGTTCTTTTCGCGGCATGCATTTTCGATGTGAGTCCTCAGCAGCTTGAGGTCCAGCAGGTCCGCCACACGCAGGCCGCGCCGTCCCATTTTGTCTTCATAGGCTGGGCCGATTCCTCGTGAAGTCGTGCCAATTTTCACTCGCCCAGGCGCATTTTCCGCCGCCAGTTCGATCATGCGATGGTAGGGAAGAATCACATGCGCGCGGTTGCTTACGAACAGATTGCCGTCGACTTTGACGCCGGCCTCGCGCAGCGACCCGAGCTCTTTGAGAAAGGCAATCGGATCGAAAACCACGCCGTTGCCAATCACGCTCCGGCAATCGGAGCGCAGAATCCCACTCGGCACCAGCTGCAGGATGAACTTCTTCCCATTGATGATGACCGTGTGGCCAGCGTTATGTCCGCCGGCGTAGCGGGCCACCACTGGGAAATTTTCCGAGAGCACATCGACGATCTTGCCTTTGCCCTCATCGCCCCATTGGGCGCCGACGATGACCGCAGTTTTCCCCTTCTTCATGCCAACTCCGTGGAGCGAAATCGCGCGGCCACCCCCGGCCGCTAAGCGGGGTCGCACACACTCGTTGCCCGCAACGAGAAAAATCGCTAAATGGCTAGGTAATGGGGGCTGAGGTGTACTTAGAATGATAACCCGCGGGATGGAAGAAGCCAAGGCCCGTGTCGGCGCGAGCGTCCTCGCTCCCGCTTCCGCGCGATCTGCTCGCCGCACGGGCGGGGACACTCGCGGCTCCATTCCAAAGATTTAGAGGGGGTAAACTAATCCATCATGCCTGAACTGCCTGAAGTCGAAACCATTGCCCGTGGCTTGGCCAAACGGGTGACGGGCGACGTCATCGAGTCGGTCTGGCTGGGCTCGAAGCCGGAACCTCTGAAGTCTCCGGCTGCAGAAATCGTTTCTACTCTGGAAGCCAGTCGCATTGCCGGCGTGCGCCGTGTGGGCAAACACATCGTGTTTGATCTGGATAATGGAGGACGGGCCCATTCGACAGCTTCGCTTGGCTCAGCTGGTCAAGGCAGGCTACGAACCTCGTCCGTCAAGAAGTCGAGAGGCCCCGCTCGCGCACGGGAAAAGACGCCCGCGCCCACATCATCCCAATGGATTGTGCACCTGGGGATGACCGGGCGCATGTTGGTCACCGAAGCCGGCGTGGAGATCGACAAGCATACCCACGCCATCGCCAGGCTTTCTTCCGGCCGGGAACTCCGCTTCGTGGATCCGCGGCGATTCGGGCGTCTGAGCGTGGCACATCAATTTCAAGCCGCCGGCTCCGAGCCGCTCGAAGTCGAACTGGACCGCTTTATCGCCCTCTTTCGCGGACGAAAAACTCCTATCAAGAGCGCCCTGCTGAATCAGAAGCTCCTGAGCGGCGTCGGCAACATCTATGCCGATGAATCGCTGTTCCGCGCGGGAATTCGCCCTCGGCGCCGTGCTGCATCGTTGAGCAAAGAAGAGTTGCGGCGCTTATACCTGGCGGTGCAGGAAGTGCTCAAGGAGGCCATTGCGCTGGGCGGCTCTTCCATTTCCGATTATGTGGATTCCGACGGTGAGGAAGGATTCTTTCAACTGCAGCATCGTGTCTATGGTCGCGAAGGCGAGAAGTGCCTGGTCTGCAAGACTCCGATCAAACGTGTCGTGATCGCCGGACGAAGCAGCCACTATTGTCCCAAGTGCCAGAAGTGATTAGGGGAAACTGCTTAACGCACTGCTGTTCGCGCGCAGACCCTCTTGAATGCCGCCAGGAATACCGTATTCTGCTCCGGCGTGCCGATGGTGACGCGAATGGCCGTCGGCGCTCCCCACGGCCCCAGCGGCCGAACGATCACTCCTTCACCTTGGAGCCGGTTGGCGACAGAAGCGGCATCCTCTCCCAATTCACAGTAAAGAAAGTTCGCCCAGGTGGGTGCGACTCGCACTCCGAGTTCCGCCAATTCATCGTTGAGCCGCTGCGCCTGCCTCGCATTGTTATCCAGAGCTCTGCGGACGTGCGCTTCATCATCCAGTGCCCCCAGTGCCGCCGCCTGCGCCGGAGATGACACGGAAAACGTCGTCCGAACCCGCGCCAGATACGTCATAAGTTCCACCGGGCCGACGCCGTAACCTGCCCGCACTCCCGCCAGACCATGAGCCTTGGAGAATGTGCGCAGCACGATCAACCTTCGTCCCTGCTTCACGAAGTCGAGTCCTTGCGAGTACTCGACTCGACGCACATTGGCAAAGTGTTGCGCGAAATCGTAATAAGCCTCATCCAGAATTACGACCACGTGATCAGGCAGTTGATCAATAAATCGGTTGAGTGCAGTTGCATCCACAATCGTGCCCGTCGGATTATTCGGGTTGGCGAGAAAAATAAGGCGGGAATTTCCATCGACGGCCCCGGCGATTGCGTCCAGGTCGAACCCATCATTGCGCATCGCCACTCTGATCAATTTCCCGCCTGCAGCCTGCGTGGCAATCGGGTAGATGATGAAAGAGCGCTCGCTGGTGATGGCGTTCAGCCCCGGAGCCAGCAGAGTCCGCGCCACCATCCCCAGCAACGCAGTCGAGCCGGCGGCGGGCACGACCTGCTCCGGCGACACCTGATGAAGCTCCGCCAGTTTTTGCCGCAGGTCCGCAGCATCGTTGTCGGGATAGAAATGGCAGTCGGCCAGGGCTGCCTGCATCGCTGCCACCGCTTTCGGCGACGGCCCAAAAGGATTTTCATTGGAGGCCATCTTGATGCAATTCACTTGGCTCTCCTGTTGTGCCCGGCGGATCGACTTACCCGGCGTGTACCCGCCCAGTCTGCGGATGTGCTCGGGCACTAGTTGGCCGAAATCGCTCATTCCCGAGTCAATCCTTAGCATGCTCTACTGCAGGGTGTCATATGCCGGAAGTCATCGGGCCAGCGCTTTCAACTTGACCACTTCTTCCGGCGCAAGCTTGCGGTACTTCCCCGGGTGCACATCCAACTGCAGCGGCCCGTACCGGACTCGCTTGATCTTTTCCACATGATGGCCTACCGCCTCAAACATGCGCCGAATCTGGCGATTCTTGCCCTCGATTAAAGTGACTTCATACCAGGGGTTGGCCGACTCGCGAATCACACGAATCTTGGCAGGCGCGGTGCGCACCCGCTTGCCCCGATCGGTGGCTATCGAAATTCCCTCCCGCAATTTAGCCAGGTTCTCCGCGGTAGGATTGCCCGCGACTTTGACCATATAAGTTTTCGGCACGTGCGAGGCCGCCTTCATCAGCCGATAGGCGAAATCGCCGTCGTTGGTCAGGAGCAGCAGACCCTCGCTGGCGTAGTCAAGGCGTCCTACCGGATAGACGCGAGCCCCGGCCCCGCGCAGCAGATCCATCACTGTAGGACGGTGTTCGGGGTCGTGCAAAGTGGTGACGTAACCCTTCGGCTTATTCATCAGCAAGTAGACGTGACGCTCCGCCCCCTGCAGCAACTTGCCGTTGACCCGTATGTGATCATGCTCGAGATCGGCCTTGCTGCCCAGTTCGGTCACAGTCTGACCATTCACCGCAACCATGCCCTGGGTGATCAATTCCTCCGCTTTGCGTCGGGAAGCGATGCCGGCGGCGGCGATGATTTTCTGCAAACGTTCGGCAGGCATGGAGACTCACCAGTGGGTAGAGCGAACTTCGTGGTATTCAGCGAACCCCGCGTTCACTGCGATGAAATGCTTCAAAGCCAAGACTATGCGGCCGGATCGCGTTCGCCGGGAACCGGCTGCTCCGCCAACACAGGTTCGGGCGACGCCTGTTCAGCTTCCGGTGGTGTAGAATCGCCGGCGACCATACTGCCCTCCTCTGCCGGCAGCAGATCGCTCTGAAATGAATCGGCCACCAGTTTTTCGAACTCTTCCATGCTGGGCAGTTCGCTCACCTCATTCAAGCCAAAGCGCAGCAGAAACTCCTTCGTGGTCTTGTACAGGATTGGCCGCCCGATCACCGCCTTGCGTCCGGCTGTAGTGATGAGCTTACGATCCAAAAGCGTGGCGATGACGCCGCTCGAATCCACATCGCGAATTTCGCTGATCTCCGGCACGGTGACCGGCTGCCTGTATGCGATGACGGCCAGCGTTTCCAGAGCTGGCAACGACAGCCGAATCGGCGGCTTCAAGCTCTTGGCGAACGAGCGCACCATATCGTGTTGCTCAGGTTTTGTCGACATGCGGTAACCGCCCGCAACCCGGCGAATCTCGATCCCGTGCTGCGAGACGCTGTAATCCACAAGCAGCTCCTCCAGCGCGACGCGCACCCGGGATTTGATTTCTGTCTCATCCGCAGCGCCCTCGCTGCGCACCGATTCGCGCACCAGTTGCAGCATCTGCTCCAATGTCACCGGCGCTTCCGCCGCGTAAATAATAGCTTCGAGTTTGGCTTTAAGGCTCATATCTGTCATTGGTCTTTGATCGTTCGTCGTTGGCAAACGCTCTCACCCATTGGGTTTGACATATGACCAACGACGATCGGCTGACGGCGCACTTCATCTCCAGTCATCGCGCACGGCGGCCTGGTCCGCCATGACAGCGTCGAACCCTACATGTTTGCGGAGCAGAATCTCGCCGAATAATCGATCCTGGCGTAATTGAATGGCCTGCAGCCGGACCAGTTCCAGCAGGGCCAAAAACATGCAAACCAGTGTCTGCCGCGACTCGACGTTACGCAACAATTGCTTCAGGCGAATCGGTTTTTCTTCCAGAGAAAGGCGCCGCCGCAGGTAGTCGATCATCTGTCC
>Ga0335078_10015180_pt1 | contig 11430 bp, 10 predicted proteins | sample Lox_Sample_32_FD_206711 | JGI IMG/M metagenome (GOLD analysis project Ga0335078, IMG submission 206711) | Soil microbial communities from Loxahatchee National Wildlife Refuge, Florida, United States - Lox_Sample_3.2 | ecosystem: Environmental > Terrestrial > Soil > Wetlands | place: USA...
TTCGCGGACGTTGCGCAATCGTTAGTGCAGGCAGGCGGAGACGCTGGGGGAAAACGGCCGGTGATCGCGATTGCCGGCCATAAGACATACCGGTTTCAATACCGCCGGTCCTGGCACTGGCGGCGGGCGTCGGATGTACAGGCTTCAGCAGTGGGTTTTCACCAGGGCGTGGCAGGGGATGTCCTGACAGTCCCTAACCGGCTGGCTGGCGATCACTCGGACGAAATATTGTCGCACCGCGACAGCAAGCCGATGTCTCTTAGCTGATTGCCGCTGTGCGATGGAATAAAGCCGCCTCAACATTTTGTTCGATACAAGACCAACCTGTTCGGTACGCTCGATTGCTCGCAATACGCCTCCTGGGAACACATTTTGTTGCAATGCGTGACGTTTGCGCGGTATCGGCGGCCTTCGGGGCCACGGCTGCTTATCTGATTGGCATGCCGGTACCATAACTGAACCCCAACAGCGCCATTGATCTGCGGCAAATCTGTCCTGGGAAAAATACGCAAGATGTATTTGCTTCGGCCCTCATATCTTGTTAAGGAGAACCTAACAAGATCGCATCTCCGCACGATCTAAGGGTGTTCAGCCGCAACTAATATGTTCATTCTCGCGCGTTTCGACTTTTCTTTCGCTCCCGCAAGGGATACAAACTGCCTTCATTTGAAAGGGAGGTTCTATGGCTAAGAGGACAAAGCGTCGGGCGTGGACTTCAGGTGAAGTCCGTGACCTGAAAAGCATGGCGAAGAGGAAAACCCCAGCGTCGAGAATCGCCAAGAAATTGAAAAGAACCGAAGGCGCGACTCGGCAGAAGGCGTTCAGCATCGGGCTTTCGCTCGATTCTCGTTCCTGATCTGATCTTATCCCGTCAGCAATAGTATCTGCGCACAGCGCCGGCCGGTGCCATGAGGCACCGGCTGGCGTTGCGTGTGGGTATTCGCTGATATTTGCGAAGATCGGACGGACTTTGCGACGCGGTCGAAAGCGCGTGCCCGTAAGACACGTCGACTTTCTTCCTATAGGAATAATGTCGCATGCGGACCGTTCAATCGGTCGCAGTTTCCTCGGCTTCGTTCATTGGATATTTTCACCATCCAGCGAAGTGTCGAGATGCTTCGACGTCTCGCTGAAATGGGTGGCTATAAAGGACGAAGCAGATGGCCGAGATCGTTGCCGGGTTCGGCATGCCGCACAACCCCGGTTCGCCGGCACTGGCCGCGCGCGAGGGCCCGCAGGGCGAAACGGCGCGTTGTTATGCCGAGATGGCCAAGCATCTCGAGGCCGTCGCACCCGATGTGCTCCTCGTATTCACCGACGACCACTTCAACACCTTCTTTCTCGATAATTTCCCGACCTTTGCGATCGGCATAGCGGAGGCGACCGCTGGACCCAACGACCAGACGCCGATGCCGCGTTACCAGGTTGCGGTGCCCGGCGCGCTGGCGGCGCACATCCGCGATTTCGCCATTGCCCAAGGCTTCGACGTTTCACTGGTTCAGGATTTTGAGGTCGATCACGCCGTCATGGTGCCGCTGCATTTTATCACGCCGGCCATGAAAATTCCGGTGCTGCCCATCTTCATCAATTGCCTGGCGCCACCTTTGCCCAGCGCGCAACGCTGCTTTGCGCTCGGCGAGGCAGTGCGCGATGCGATCGAAAGCTGGCCGCAGCCTTTGCGCGTCGCGGTGATCGGCAGCGGCAGCTTTTCGCTGGAGATCGGCGGCCCGAAAATCCCGATCGGAAACCGCGCCGCTTGCACGCCCGATCCGCAATGGTCACAACACGTGCAGGACCTGCTGAATGAGCTGCGTATCGGCGAGCTTGTTGCCGAGGCGACCACGGAACGGATGTTGCGCGCAGGGAATATCGGCGGCGAACTGCTGAACTGGATTGCGCTTCTTGGGGTCGTCGGCGCGCGCAAGCCGGCAACAGTACTGCCGCAGAACGATCACGGTCAGGCCTTCGTGGCTTGGCGGTTGAATTGAGAACGGTCATGAGCGTCTACGCCGTCAACAAAATTTGCCGCGATGCACTGCACGATCTCGTCTTTCGGGAGGCGGTCAAACGCGATCCCGCCGTGGCGATCGCCCCGCGCGATCTCACCGAGGACGAGCGCAAGGCGCTGCTTGCCGGCGACGTGGCCTGGCTCTACGAGCACGGCTGTCATCCATTCCTGATGTCTTATCTGACGCGTTGGGACTTGTTCGGCCTCAAGCCCATCGTTTACACCGAGCGCATTCAAAAGGCGCACGATACCCGCGATTGAGCTGGCTGCGGCGGCGGCCCGAAAGCCGGAGCCTTATCCGGCGAGGTTTCAGAACGGCCTGTCGCCCTTGATGGTGACGCGGCGGCCGGTGCGTGTTTGCGGATAGTAATCCCACATCGCTTGATGCTGGACGCAGCGATTGTCCCAGAAGGCGATCGAATGCGGCTCCCAGCGAAACCGGACCTGGAATTCCTCCCGCGTCGAGAACTCGCACAGAAAATCGAGCAGCGCCCCGCCTTCGTCCCGCGGCAGCCCCTCGATGTAGGTGGTAAAGGTGCTGTTGACGTAAAGCGCCTTGCGCTTGGTGAGCGGATGGGTGCGCACGACGGGGTGCGACGTCTGCGGATAGGCCTTGCCGGTTTCCTTGATGCCCATCATCGCGTTATTGCGGCGATAGACCTCGATGCCGGAATGCACCGCGGTGAGCCCGTCGAGATAGGTCTTCATACGCTCCGACAGCGCCTCATAGGCGGCGTATTGGCTGGCAAACAGCGTATCGCCGCCGCAGCTCGGCAGCATATGCAGATAGAGGATGCTCGCAGCGGGCGGCTCCTCGTCGCAGGACACATCCGAGTGCCAATATTCGCCATTGATCCGTTTGGAATTGGCATCGGTATGGATCGGCAGGATCTCCGGATGCCCTTCCGGACCCGGAATGCTCGGATGAATGTGCAGCTCGCCGAAATAGCGGCCGAACCGCTTGTGCGCATCCACATCGATCGGCTGATCGCGGAAGAACAAGACCTGATGGTCGGCGAGCGCCTGATGCAAATCCTCGACCTGCCGGTTGCTCAACGGCTGCGCCAGCACGATGCCGTCAACCATCGCGCCGATGCGCGGCGTGACCGGCGTAACGCGGATGGATTCATACTCCATGATGAGACCCTTCCTGTTCGAGCGCGCGCCACACCTCGTGCCGAGCTGGCGCAATGATTGGCGCCATTTTATCCGGCATCGCACCGCGATTCACCACGGCCTGGGCTACGATTTGGGCTCCTGCGCCCGGTATGAGGCGATGATTTCCGATCCGGTGGCGAACCAGACGCCGCCGTGCGCGGCGATATAGGATAGCGCACGGTCGAGGGTGCGGATACGGTGCGGCGCACCGATCAAAAACGGATGCAGCGCGATCGCCATGACGCGGCCATTCTGCGCCCCTTCTTCGTAGAGAACGTCGAAGGTTTCGCAGATGCGGCGATAGAATTCGTCGATACCGATGCTCGGCATGTTGAACAGCGGCATGTCGTTGAGCTCGATCGAATAGGGGATCGAATAAAGCCCATTGTTCATGCGATAGGGCAAATCGTCGTTCACCCAATCGCACACATATTCGACGCCGTGCTCGTGCAGCAGATCGAGCGTATGCCAAGTCTCGGTCAATCCCGGCCCGAGCCAGCCGTGCATTTTCTGGCCCCATTGCTCGATGATTCCACGGGTTTCGGCGATGACGGCGGCCTCCTTCTCCTTGGCAAGCCCGCTGAGCATTACCGAATTGGTAAGTCCATGGCCCATGAGCTCCCATTTCAGGCGCGTCGCTTCCTCCATGATGCGCGGATAATAGCGGCCGACCTCGGCGTTGAGCGCCACGGTGCCGCGCACGCCGTGCTTTTGCAGCACCTCCATGATCCGCCAGACTCCGACACGGTTGCCGTAATCGCGGCGCGAATGGTTACGGATATCGGGCGCCTGGCTGCCGATCTCGACGTGGAAATGTTCGATATTGGGAATCACCCATACGGCCACCCGCGCGCCATTGGGCCAAAGGACCGCCGGGCGGTCGACAATCGCCTGATAGGGGAAGAACGGAAACGGTCCGGGATCCTGCACGGCGCTTCACTCCGTTGTTGATGGGTTCACGCGCGCCTGGCCAGCTGGGGTTCGGCGCCGATCGGCGGCAGCAATGGCATGACGTATTTGGCAAAGTTATCGAGGCCCGCCAGCATTGGGTGGAAATTCAGCAGAAACAGTTCCACGCCTATTTCTTCGTACTGCCGCATGCGCTTGGCTATCAGATCGGGCGTCCCGACGAGGCAGGCGCCAAGGCCGCGCGCCGCGGTTGACGAGACCCGATCGCGCTGTCCGTAGGCCTCAAGTTCGTCGGCCCGCGCCTGCGCCTCTGCCATCGTATCGGCGCAACTGATATGCGCGCTCATGCCGAACGACAGCGTGCGGCCGAACTGCCCGGCGCGCTCCGCCAGATCGGACACATCCTTGCGGATGATCGCAAAACTTTCCTCGAAGCGGCGATAATCGGCCTGATAGTTGACGAACCACAGGTCGCAGTGTTCGGCGATCACGTCCTTGCCGGAATCGGTACGGCTTGCGGTGTAGATCGGCGGATGCGGCAGGCGCACCGGCTTCTGCGGCAAGGTCGCGTCGTCGGCGCGGAAAAACTCGCCGTTGAACGTGAAGTGATCCTCGGTCCAGAGTCCCTTCAGCACGCGAATGAATTCGTCCATCCGGTTGTAGCGAGCGTCGGACGAGGCGATCCAGCCGCCGTTGCTGAACAACTCGAATTCCTTCTGAAACCAGCCATTGACCACATTGATGGCGAAGCGGCCGCCGGCAATCCGGTCGAGCGTGGCGCCCATTTTAGCGGCGAGCTGCGGCGTGATCATGCCCGGGTAGACCGCGGGCATGACCTGTATCGTGCGCGTGCGGGCGGCGAGCGCCGCGGTGAGCATCCAGGCTTCGAGGTCCGGGCCAAGCAGCCGCTCGGCGATCAGCGTGATGTCGAAACCGAGCGCCTCGCCCTTCGACACGACGTCCAGAGCAAATTGGAAAGACTTGTCGGCGCTGTGGTCGCCACGCGTGCCGACTTGGCGAATCCCGTCCTGGACCGCCGGCTCGGATTTGATCGTATGCGGCAGCGGCGTCCAGATGCCCAGTCGCATCGCTTCGGCTCCAGATAATCGGGTCAAATAGTCTCCGACCTAAACGGTCGGCGCAAGCCAGCAAGGCGCATGCGTCCAATGCGACGCCGTGCAGCCAGGTGGCTATCTATTCGGTTCGCGCCGATTATGATGCCGAACTGATCCACTGGCGGGCCCGCAACCAATATGACCCTGATTCTGTCCAACGACGATGTCGGTAAATTGCTCACGATGCCGGAATGCATCGAGGTGCTGGAGGAGGCATACCGGGAGCTCGCCGAAGGGCGCGGCGTGTCGCGTACCCGCTCCGACTGCATCACGCCGACGGCGGGACGCGAAGACGCGCTGTACAGCCTCAAATCGATGGATGGCGTCATTCCCAAGCTCGGCGTGGGCGCGATCCGCATTAACTCCGACATCGTGAGCTGGCCCAAGCGCGGCAACAACATCCGGCGCGAAAAAGTGCCGGCGGCTCCGGGCGCGCGCTACGTCGGGCTGGTGCTCCTGTTTTCGACCGAAAACGGCGAGCCGCTGGCCATATTCCCCGACGGCGTCATGCAGCGCATGCGCGTCGGCGCTGCCAACGGCCTCGGCGCCAAATATTTGGCCCGTAAAAATGCCAAGACCGTCGGCATCCTCGGCTCCGGCTGGCAGGCTGGCGCTCAGCTCATGGCGGTTTGTGCCGTCCGCCCGATCGAGACCATTCGCTGCTTTTCTCCCAACGCAGCCAACCGCGAAGCTTTCGCCGCGGAGATGAGCACGCTGCTCGGCGTGACCGTCACTCCGGTGGCAAATCCGGAGGATGCCATCAAGGGCGCCGACATCGCGATGTGCAGCACCAACACGCTCGATCCGATTTTCTTTGCGCACTGGGTCGAGCCGGGCATGCACTTGAGCTCAATCAAGCGGCCGGAGATCGAGCCCAACGCCGTCAAGCGTGCCGACCGCGTCGTCATCCACACCAACGACGCCACGCCGATCCACGTGCTGACCAAAGATCTGGTGGTGCCCGAAAAGGCCGACGGCCGCGGCTGGGAAGTCGCCGAGGAGATCGATTTCGACAAGTTGCCGACCTTGCCCGATCTCGTCGTCGGCCGCGCCGAAGGCCGCCGCTCCGACCGCGAGGTCACCTGCTTCATCAATAATATCGGGCTCGGCTATCAATTCGCCGCCGCCGGTTCTCTGCTCTATCGTAAGGCCAAGGAAAACGGCGCTGGCCACGAGCTGCCAACCGACTGGTTCACCGAAGACGTGCATCCCTGAAGGGATGGCGGGGCCGTCGCGCCGTAGCAGCGCTCACGCATATTGATCATTGGCCGCCCGCGGCGGCGGCACTCGGCCAGCGTTCGTGCGTGAGCGGAACGACCATATGCACCGAAAGTCCCTTGCGCGTGAATGAGCGCTCCACCTCGCCGTTCAATTGCCGCTCGATGACGAGCGCGATCAGGCGCGAGCCGAAGCCGAGTCGCCTTGGCCGGCGCGTCGCCGGGCCGTTCTTTTCCTCCCAGTCGAGCACCAGGGTCATGCCGCGCTGCATGCGGCTCGCCGACCAGCTCAAATCGAGGCGGCCTTTAGGTCGCGAGAGGCTGCCGTGCTTGACCGCATTATCGGCAAGCTCGTGCAATGCGGCGCTGAGGTTGAACACGGGGTCGGCTTCGAGCTCCAAGTTGGGCCCTTTGAACGAGATGCGATCGAGATAAGGCCCAAGCAGCACGTAAAGCAGATCCATGATCGGTATCGACTTGCCGCCGCCCTCGGTGATCAACCGCTGCGCATTGGCAAGCGCCAGCACGCGCGCCTGATACTTGCCTGACAGATCGGCGATGCTTTTCGAATTTCGCGCCGTTTGCGAGAACAGCGCCAGGAGTTGCGAGAACAAATTCCCGGAGCGATGACGCATATCGCGGATCATCAGTTCGTGGCGCTGTTCGAGCTGGCGGCGGGCAATGGCGCCGGCGAGCAGATTGGCGACGGCGGCGAGGAAGGCGACCTCCTGCGCGGCGAAATGCCGGCGTGTTTTGGTGCACACGCCGAGGATGCCGTAAGACCGGTCGTCGCGTCCGGCAATGGTCGCGTTCAGGCCGCTGACGCAACCGTGATCGCGCAAATACGCGCCGACTTCGAACCGGGTCTCGCCGCCGAAATCGTCAGTGACAGCCGGCTCGCGGGAATCAAGCGTGAATCGTGCATAGCTTCCAGGATTGGCTGAGGCGATCACCGAGCCGAGCAAGTTGCTTTCCCAGCCGAATCCGGCCCGCAACAGCAACTCGGAATTGCCGGGAAGAAGCTCGAGGATTTTGACAAAGTCGACCGACAGCGTCATCGCGACGGTGCTGACGGCGTCATTGAGCAGCCGCTCCAGACTGGACTCCGCTAAGGCGCGCTCGCCAAGTTGCACCAGCGCCTCTTGCTGCTTGATGCGGCTGCGCAGTTCCGCCTCGAGGTTGACCCGGTTGGTGACGTCACGGCAGAGCCCGAACATGCGCTCGGGCACCCCTTCCTTCACGGCGACCGTGCCGCTCGCTTCTAGCCAGCGCTCCTCGTTGCCTGCGGGGTCGGATAGCCGGTAGCGCACCAAATAGTCGCCATGCGTCTGCAGCGCTTCCTTCAAAGAAGCTTCGACGTGCGGCCAGTCTTCGCGGTGAATATCGCGTTGGAAGCTTGAGTAAGTACCGTCGAAGCTGCCGGCAGGCAGCCGATGAATAGCTTCGAGATTGCTCGACCAGGTCAGCGTGCCGGTGGCGATATCCCAACACCAAACGCCGATCTGCGCGGCTTCGAGCACAGCGCGGAGCGTGGCGAAATTCGGGAAGAACTCTCTCGCGGCTTCGTCGTTGCGGCGACCGTCCGGTTCGGGCGTTGCGGATTTGTTTCGGTCACACGCCTTCATTCGTTACACTTCTATCGATGCAATCCCAGGCACACCGTTGCCTTGCTAACATAAAAACGGTCCAGAGCCGCGGCGGTTGCGCTGGGCCTTAAAAATCAGAGCACGGGCGGCAAAATCGATTGGATCGGCGCGCGAGCGCGAGCTTGAAGCGCCCGCGCCCGTCGCGATTGAAGTTCAGTAAATACCGGACACCCGGTGATTATTGCGCGACGCGGTCCGCGCCGGCGGCGGGGTAGCAGCTTGGGGGGCCGGCGCCTGCGGCAAGTTGACGTCGGTTTGGGTGGCGCTGATCGCCCGCGAATTCGTATCCGGCAGCACTATCACCCGAGTTCCAACGTTGACGCGGCTGTAGAGGTCAATGATGTCGGCATTGAGCATGCGAATGCACCCGCTCGACATATGCTTGCCGATGGAAGTCGGGTCGTTGGTGCCGTGGATGCGGTAATCGGTATTGCCGAGATAGAGAGCGCGCGCGCCGAGCGGGTTGCCGGGGCCGCCGCCGATCCAGCGCGGCAAGTAGGGCTGCCGGGCGACCATGGCGGCTGGCGGGATCCAGTCCGGCCATTCGGCCTTGCGGACGATCGTCTCCCTCCCCGACCATTCAAATCCTTCGCGGCCGACGCCGATGCCGTAGCGCAGCGCCTTGCCGCCACCGAGCGTCAGATAAAGGAAAGTATGCGCCGGATCGACGATGATGGTGCCGGCCGGTTCGTTGCCGGCATAGGACACGACTTGGCGCTGGAGTGCGGGAGACGGCTGTTCGTCGGTATCCTGCGTGAACTTATAGACCGGCGCGTTCGGATCGCTCTGGCTATAGGCGAGCGATTGCGCGCTGGCCGGCGTTGCGACGGTGATGACACCGACAAATATCAAAGCGCCGTAAAGGCGCCGGGCCGTGATCGCTGACATGGGACATTCCACCGTGCTTCAGAATGTTGTCCAACAATCGCGCAAGTGTCAGAAAAGTTCCGTGTCGGATTCGCGTCGATTTTAGTCAAATAAGCGGCAGGTTTCGGTGCAAAAGCGTGCGCGACATTGCGCTCTGCGCCCCACGCTCGATTAGTCGCAGCGACCGGCGAAAAGGTTCAAAGCTGTGCTCTCGCTGCGGAGCCCTTGCTTTTGCGCAACAACCCCAAAGCCTGCGCGTCGGGATCGGGCAAAATGCTCACGAGATGCAGCGTCCGTACACTGTCGACAGCGACGGAGTGGCAACAGGGCTGAAAGCGGGATCGCATCCGAACGGCACTTTTTGCTGGCTTTGCAGGCCTTCGGGCACCCGAAGATCGCGCCGCACCGTGCCCGGCTGATAGAGCGGAAGCCGATCGCCCTTACGGAACCGGTTGACCGAAAATCCCGGAATGCGGTCTTTTCCACCAGCCCCGAGCGCCGCCGCACTCAGGAGCGGACCGAAGCTGACAAGCAGAAAGGCAAGCGAGCAAAGCGCGACCGCGCCCGCCATGCGAAGACAAAGGAGCTTGGCCATCGAATGACCCCGAATTCCGCAACGCCGGTCGAAGGACCCCCGTTGCGTGCATGCCAAAGTTCCCCCGAGCTGAACGACACCGGCGGCCTAACGTTTTAGTGTCCCCGACGTTCCAGCAGGTTCCGATGCTCACTGACTCGTGATGGGATTTCTCACCGCTCCGGCACCGCGACATGAACCCGCTACCGGAACAGCGGACCCAGAATCGATAGGAACAAACATCGGCGTCGCGGTTTAGTAGGGCGGACCGGCCATCCTTTCCCCCTCCCCCCGTGCTTGGCCGGCCGCGTTGGGCGCAGCCGATATGCCGATCGGCTGCGCCCTTTTATTTTTTCAGTTCGCACGCGCGCCTGCGTGGCCGTCTTCGAGTTTTGGCAAGGCGCTTGCCAAGCTTGCCGCGCCGCGCGAAGGTTCATCCGACTTGCGCGTGCTCACCGCGGGGAGCGATGGACCATGTTGCTCGAGCGCCGCCGATTGCTCAGCCTTGCCGCTCTGGTAGCTGCCTGCTCGGCGTTTTCTGGCGCGAGCCTCGCTCAGAATTATCCATCGCGTCCGATACGCTGGATCGTTCCCTTTCCCGCCGGCGGGACGACTGATCTGGTTGCCCGGCTCCTGGGGCAATGGCTGAGCAAACGGCTGGGCCAGCAGGTCGTGATCGAGAACAAGCCGGGCGGCGGTACCAATGTCGGCGTCGAGGCGGCGGTTACCGCGCCGCCTGATGGCTACACGCTGTTGTTCACGCTCGCGACCAACACAATCAATCCATCGCTCTACAAATCGCTGCCATTCGACTTTCAGCGCGACATCGCGCCGGTGGCCGGACTGGCGGACTTGCCGCTGCTCATTGAAGTCAATCCGTCACTTCCGGTTAAAACGATTCCCGAGCTTATCACGTACGCAAAGGCCCATCCGGGCAAGATCAATTTTGCATCTTTTGGCGCGCGCACCATCAGCGATCTTGCCATCGAGCTATTCCAAATTTCAGCGGATATCGATGTCGTGCGCGTCCCGTATCCGGGCGACGCACCGATGCTGATCGATCTGGTCAGCGGTCGCGTGCAAGCCGCCGTCGACGCGCTGCCGGTCTCGCTGGCGCATATCAGAGCGGGCGAGATTCGTGCGCTTGCGCTCTTGTCGGACAAACGCTCGCCGACGTTGCCGGATGTGCCGACTGTGGGCGAAACGTTGCCGGGCCTTGAAGTGAGAGCCTGGACCGGAGTCGGCGTCCCGCGCGGCACGCCTGCCGAGATCATCGAGCGGCTTAACCGCGAGATCAATGCCGGCCTCGCCGACCCCGTCATCAAAGCCCGCCTTGCCGAAGTCGGCGGCACGCCCCTCGTCTACACGCCCGGCGAATTGGGCGCGCTGGTTGCGCGCGAAACGGCGAGATGGGCGGAACTAATCAAACGCGTCGGCATAACGCCGCAATGACGCGCGCCGTCGTCCACTCCGGGACTAACTACACCGACGCGTGCCGCTGATTCGGCTGCCGCTCGCGCTGACGTGCTTTGCGCCCGAAGAACAACGCCTGGCTCACGACCGCCGACACCACGGCGAGCTGGAACGGCTTGGCGATGAGGAATGCCGGCTCCGGCCGCTGCCCGGTAAGGAAGCGCTCTGGGAAAGCGGTGATGAAGATGACCGGCACCTCGAACGAGCCGAGGAGTTCGTTGACCGCGTCGAGCCCGGAGCTGCCGTCGGCAAGCTGAATGTCGGCGAGGATCAAACCTGGCCGCTTGGTCTTCGCCAGCGCCAGCGCTTCCGCATGAGTGCGCGCGACGCCGATGACATTGTGACCGAGGCTCTCGACCAGCGCCTCTATATCCATGGCGATGAAGGTTTCGTCCTCGATGATGAGCACGTCGGTGGCGATCTCGGCGGCCAGTTCGCGGCCCGATTCCTCGACCAGACCGCG
>Ga0335078_10015181_pt1 | contig 11429 bp, 10 predicted proteins | sample Lox_Sample_32_FD_206711 | JGI IMG/M metagenome (GOLD analysis project Ga0335078, IMG submission 206711) | Soil microbial communities from Loxahatchee National Wildlife Refuge, Florida, United States - Lox_Sample_3.2 | ecosystem: Environmental > Terrestrial > Soil > Wetlands | place: USA...
GATCTCGGGGAGGGGAATAAACGTAGGCGGACTTTCAAGTAGTACTCATCGACGTTTATCCGATGAAGATTTCTACTATTATCTCTGCATATATATAGAGCATACTTTGATATTTAGAACGCCATTCACATTCATATACCTCCACGTTTCGGTCCGATCAATGTCCCGCCTATGGATAAGAGGTACAAGAAAAGGCGATTACCCTACCATCTCTACTGATTTATCTTGATCTCCCGGTTCTATTGATAACGACACCAGCGTTTTTATCGTAGTCCATCAAAAGGGATGGTCTCGGCTGCCCATAATCCTAACGCGACGTGCTCTGGACGGCGAAATTTTGTTCCGTGCCTCCCTTTAAACTCATACATGACCATCCAGTGGACTGATTCAGAAAGGATAGCTACCATCATGAACAATACTCAACCATGGAAATTCATCCGGGTGCATTGAGCTTATTGAGTAGTCCCCTGGGGTGGCGTTCGAGGATTATTGCACTGCCGATGCAATCGCAATCACGAGAGAGTTCGTCGATCCCATAATGATCTTCTTGTCGAATGCGATTATAGGTAGATCGACTCCTTCTGTGACATAAGACGAAAGGGCGAAATCCCGAATAACAAACTGCGCCTACTAATTCCAGAAGAAGACCAACGGTTGAATGATTCTGAGAATGTCGACAAGGGACGCAGAGACATCGATTGATTGAAGGTTGGTTGGGTGTAGTGTTTCGATCAACTCAAGGTCGACCAGGTCCAACTGCCCCAGAGCATTCCCTGTCCAGTTATGGATTGGTCTTCGGACATAAGACGTCGCAGGGGAGCGAGAAACACTTGGGCGTTGGGAAACCAAAGCGCAAGACGGAGGAGGTTGGAGAAAAAGCCGCGGGGCCCTAACCCCACAATTATTTACATTCATGTATTATAAACTATACTACCGTAAATTTATGACGAGGCAAAAGTTAAAACGTCGCAACGTTCCAGGATTGCAGACACTCATTTTTGTCGCGTTGTCAAAACCTTCTTTCTGAACATCGGCCATCAATAAACGAACGCGATCGGACGATGTCATCGTCTGCTACGGGCTCTCAACCTTCTCCTTACTCTGCCACTGACCTTTCTGCCACCGCTAATGTGCGAAATTCGACCTGAAAATTCATGCGTTGAGAGCCTGTTCCCAAATTTCTCACTTTTAACCTCATGCCCTCTTCTCGTGTCTTATGGATAAGAAGCGGAATTGGCGAGTCTAGTTTGCTTTGCGGGATAGGGGCCAGTAGTTCCGTCCGGCTTGTCTTCCTTCCCAATGACGAACGTGATCGTGGTTGGGGGCAAAATGAGAAATCTGACGAAGATTCATTCTGAAGACCAAATGCAGGTAGTCCCGTTGATAGAGGTCGTGTATTCACAAAAATAGTTAATTTATTCAAACGTTTTGGATGCAACCATCTCTATGCGGCTCATTCTTCTATCAAACTTCTTAAATAGTAAATATCTTGCAGAATTATAAGAGGCAAATATCATCTAAGACTCGGATATCGGAATAAAAAAAATAGTCCTTGAGAGATGCGACGGCAATGAAACAAATTACCGTCAGTCCTGATGACTCCGACCTTAACGTCCAAATCGCATCCCTGGATGGACAACTGTCGGCTTGTTCCCAAAACTCCAAAATACTATCGATGTGCAACCACCGCCATTCTTTTGCGCAGCCCATCAAGCGCGCAAACTTAAATAGTGAATCGAGCTCCGCGGAGATAATTGTATGTTCTGTCCTGTAAGCGCGCTGAAGCAGAAATAAGGGAAACACCTCCAGGATTGTTGGTACGGGTGAATATAAGACCTGCCACAAACAGAGATAATAGTGCGAGGTGTAAAGAGCTTCGCAGAAAAAAAGCCCAGCGCGACATTTCGAGCGCCCACAGGCTATCTTTCGCCGTGAAGCCCCATTCCCTCCGATAGTCTTCAAGGTCGAGCCGTTTCTGATCTCTCCACCAATGGCTGTATCGCCATAAGCTCTTAGCCATGGAATCCATTTCAGAGCGAGCTTCGGGGAATTCAGGGTCTTTTTCGAGGGTTGCTGCTATCAAGCGAACAATCCAACTGGTTACACAACTCCAACCCATCCTTAAACCCTCTTCACCAAAGTAATATTTGTCCCAAAGTCCTTCCAAATTGCCATATCTTTCCGAGACCCAACGTCGCAAAACTTGCGAAATCCTCGTAAACTGCGGGTCATCCTTATCTAATTCCCGAGAACACCACAACAATAATAAACTCACTGGGACCAGTGTACCACCATCGCTCGGAGTGCTGAGCTCATGTTCATGGAGCCCCAGCAATTTTCCATCCAGGACGCGGGGAAAAAACCAGCCAGAGCCCTTGATAACCGCGCCGTCCGTACTACTTCTTGTACCGATCCTTGCAGCCACCCAGAAGATGTAGGATGATAGAGTCGTCCCCCAGATTCGGGATAGTTGATCTTGCCTAGAACATTCAGGAGAATTTTTGAGAACGTCGAGTAAGGATTGCAGAGAACGAATATAGGAGAAACAATGAATACCGTTCTCTAAATATGACTGTAATAGACTCGAGCAAAGGATACTTAAAGCCATAAAATTATGCCCGGCGACGTGTGCGTTACTCATTGTTTTCAGGGCTTGGATACACGCTCGTAGGTATGTTGGGCCAAACGTATCTTTCACTTCTTCCGCCGTTAGAATTGACATTATAGTCGAGGCCATGGCCGCAATTCGAATCGTTTTCGAACACAAAATTGTGCTCCTATTGTAGAGCGGAAATATGTCCAACCACTGAGAAGAGGTTACGCTGGGGACTTTAAAAGTGGGGGATATAACATCGTACAACTCGTCAAAAAATCTTTTCAAAAGCCAATCATCGAGATGAGTAATTCTTTCGATATCTGGAAATAGTGGTGGGAACTTTTGAACTTTGAACGTGGTTTGAAAGGCGTTCGCGTTATTTCTGCTCCGTCGCTGGACTGTTGGTGGATGGAGTTTCACGCCGCAATGGAATCTCAAACTGTTGCATCTTTTGCAATCTTCCTTTTCATTTTCATACTCACACTGAAATCAGCTACATCAATGGAAAGAAATAGTACCTTTTGTCGATGTTTGCGACAATTAGCGCATCTCGGATATCCTCTTCGTCCGTAGAGATTGTGCGAGGGCATACCAGGCGGCGGTGGGCGACGAGTCCTGAGCCAAGTCAGCCACTCATGAGTTCGATAAAAGATATACCTTCTAGGTCCTAGGGAAACTTGAGGAGTCTGCGCAACGACGGGTGGTTCGAATAGATTGTTGTCGACTTCACTCATTTGAATATGACCGCGGATCGAGGTATCATTCAACGTCATGCCCGTGTCTGTGCCGTCAAGTTCAATAAACCGAGATTCGGTGTCCACAGGGAACTTTTCAGAGAATAGTTCGGCATGCGTCATAATGCAGTCGCTAGTGTTACCGTCAGCGCTGCTTATTGAGTCACAGAGCATATACCTCTTTCTTGAGGTCGGTTAAGGACAACGAGGGAAAGTTGACTGAAGCGTTTCGGTTTGGGGGTCCCACAAGGAATGGAAATCCACTGCAATTTATAGATAAGGGAGACCTGAAGTTGTTGCGAAGTGGCGGCGCAACTCATAGCGATCAGGCTGTCTGACAGTAGCTATTTCGCCATCTACGGAAAGATAAGAGAGAGCTTATTCTCCGTAAACGGTGGAATAACTATGGGAATGTGGCTGTGATTCTTCCAAAGAAGACGATTGGTCAGATGGAAGAAGCTTAAATAATTTCAATCATGCTCGCAGCAGCTCGTAAGCTTTGGTCACGAGACCGGAGTATTCAGCGGTACCACACCCAATTAATTTGGCGTCGGGATGGCTGTCGTGGTGCAAAAGCAAGTTATTTATACTAGGCGAGATCCCTTAAGAGTTTCACATTGTTTTCTGCGCAGCCTGCCACCACAATATTTGGCCTCTCCTGAGAGCTGAAACAAACAAAGGAAGAGGGCGCTACATTGATCATGTGCCTGCCCAATGACTAGTACCTGACCTGGCCCCCAGGAAGGTTGTTCTTCCCACTCATATAAGGTGGTGCCGGTCAGAGAAGACTATATATGCCATGGCGAACTATTACGATCGAAAATGTGAAAGCCCCAACGACATGGAACCCCACGAGATCACTGGCAACCCCGATGTTTCGTTGGCGAGACGACAGCAAAGCGCAAAAAAGGAATTTGAGGAGTGCTTTGCGGAGCTCAAGAAGAGAATTGATAAGAAAGAAGGCGCACTTCACGAATTCAATATTATTGCATTCGATGTTTCCGATATGTTCACTAACGTCGCACGTATGGCGCAGGAACTCGAGGAGGCTCTCACAGAGTATCAAGAAGAGCGTGACAAGCAGAAGCAAAATCGAAGCTGGCGTCGCGAGTTTGAAGCAAGGATGACAAAGTTGTACCAACAGCTTTATCCGGCGATGGGGTGCTTGGTTTCTACCGGAGCCAATGCTGCAACAGTACGATCCTCGAAGATATTATACTCACATGTCTGCAGAACATTCTTCCTGCGACTCCTTGCACGATGGTCTCGGGTGGAAAACGTTGTGGCATGGTGAAGCCCCCTTCCAGGAGTGTGAGACGAAAATAGTCGAGGCTCTGGAGAAATTTATATAAGTCCGCGCGTGCCACTCTGGATTCTTGTGTTGGCCTCCAGACGAATAAGGCTGCGGACGGGCTCCAGAGCAACTGCGGCGTACCGAAGATGGTTAACTCCGGTGATAGAATCGGAAACTAATGGAATCAGAGACCAAATTGAATACTATCCTCGAGTGGCTTTCCCCTGGCCGTCGCAAAGCAGCTCATGAAGCAAAATGGGGTGAGATAACTGAAGGAACCGGACAATGGTTTTTGAACTCTCGGGAATTTAAAAACCGGGAAAATGAAGGCGGCTCCAGCCTTTTACTAGTACAAACTCTGATTTGGACGAGTTGTTTGCACGAAAGGGAGATCATGATGAGGCAATTGAGTTTTGGAGGCCGCCTCTGGAGCAGAATGTGAAAGATGGGAGTTATATTCAATTGGCTCGCGCATTGGAACGAAAAGGAGATGATGATAGGGCAATTGAAATTTGGAAGTCGCTTTTGAAGCAGGATCTAACCAATTATAATGTGAAAGGCGAATTGGTGGAGGCGTTTCGCAGAAAAGGGGATCATGACGAGGCAATTGACTTTTGGAAGTCTCTGGTGAAGCGGGATCCAAGCGATTGGGGGGTACAATCCGAATTGCAGGAAGCATTTGAGGGAAAAGGGAATTATGACGAGGCAATTGAGTTTTGGAAGTGGCTTTTGAAGCGGTGTCCAAGCGAGATGGAGATACATTTCGTCTTGGCGAGGGCGTTTGCGGGAAAAGGAGTTCATCATGACGAAGCAATTGAGTTTTGGGAGTCGTTTTCGAAGGAGGATCCGAGCAATTGCGGCATACAATGTCAGTGGGCTAAGGTATTTTCACAAAAAGGAGATGAAACTAGAGCACTTGAGTTTTGGAAGTCGCTTGCGAAGCAGGATCCTAGCAATCGGTATATACAATGTGAATTGGCCGATGCATTTGCACAAAAAGGAGATGACGAAGAGGCAATTCAGAGGCAGGATCCCTATTGTGTGGACATACAAGACGAATTGGCGGAGGCGTTTGCGAGAAAAGGGGATCGGCTGTGACGAGGCGATTGAGTTTTGGCAGTCCCTAGCGAAGCAGGACCCAGACCTCGCCAACAGCCGAGACCAACTTTACACGGCGGTTGCAAAAAAAGGATATGATTGGGCAATTGACTTTTGGAAGTCGTTTTGGGAGGAGGATCGAACGATTTGGATTTATGGCTTCGATTGGAAGAGGCGGTTGCAGAAAAGAGAGATAATGACTGGGCGATTGAGTTTTGGACGTTGCTTTTGAAGCAATATCCCAGCCAACGTTGGATACAAGATGCCTTAGCGGAGTCGCTCACAGATAAGGGAGATGATGACTGGGCAATTGAGTTTTGGAAGTCCCTTTTGGAGTAGTATCCAAGGAACACAAATATCCAACTTGAATTGGCAAAGGCGGTTTCAGAAAAGGGGTATCATGAGAGCGCAATACAGTTTTTGAACTCGTTGGTGAAGCAGTATCCAAGGAACAGGCATATACAGTTCAAAGCAGCAGAAGTTTTTGCACGAAGGGGAGATCATGACAGAGAGATCGAAATTTGAAGGTCGCTTTTGCAGCAGAATCCGAACAATAGGGGTATGCTAGCTGGATTGGCGAGGGCAAATACATGAAAAAACAAAGGTGATAGGACAAATGAGATGACTTGGAAGACACCAGTGAATCAGGATCCAAGTGAGAGGGAGACACAACGTGGATTTGCCAAGGAATTGGCACAAAAAGGAGACGATGACGGGGCAATTGAGATTTGGAAGTCCCTTCTGCAGCAGGGTCCGGGCGATCCGCCTGTACAAGATCTGTTGGCTGAGGCATTTTCACGAAAAGAGCTCATGATGGGGCAATTGAGTTTTGCAAGTCGCTTTTGAAGCAGTATCCAGAAAAGAGGGGTCTACAAATCCAACTGGCAAAGGCGTTTGAACGAAAGGGAGATTATGGCGGGGCAGTGAAAATTTGGGTTGAGCTTCGCGGAAAGCATGGGCGCAGCCAGGTTATCAAACGTGGATGGAAGGAGGCACTTGAAAATCTTAAGATGACACGCCTAAAGAGTACATAATCGCGATTTTGGGGAGGAATACACTACTGCTACTCTTATAGGATATCTCCTGTATAGTTATCGGATTGCTCATGGAAACCTTTACTTCCATTAATCAAGTAACTGTGGTGCCACACAAAAATGTTTGCGGGCCCGAGCGCAGTTAATTAAGCATAGTTCGGGAGACCAATGACAACTGTTGCACTCCCATGGAATTCAAATCCTCCGGAAAGTATGTGATGTCTTTTATAACCGGTTGGAGGCTAAGGTGGTGGCCGAACAAGATTTCATAATAAATGGTTGTCTAATTGCATAGTACATCGTTGGTGCCTATCTCTATAATCTTTTGTGGCAGAGCATACTCCAATCCCATCACTTTGATACAGAACTGTAATGACGCGAAGTATTGTTGTGAAAAAATAGGCGCACGCCATATCTTATTCGCCTTATCCCGTCCAACAAGTTGACGATTTCCTTACGCGAGAGTGGAGGGCTATTGAAGTGTTCGATCACGACATCATAGTCCAACTTCTCCACTTCCCAACCTTGCACTTGGAACGTCGATGGCCGCCTTCCGAATTTCTTTTGAAAGCTAAGGCACGCAATGATGTCGGATGTCGATTTCCTTCTCGCGATCGGGCCAAAACGAGACGCATATTTCTGGACGAGAACCGGAATATTCAGCTCTGCGGCGTTTGTCACAACTCGATCGAGTCCTCTTCAAACAATTGGGCTGCATCCACAATAAGAATACCCTCCCCAACAATTGGAGGTGGACAATTCACCCGCTCCCAGAGTCTCTCATCGAACTGGCTGCAGAGAATATTTTGGCACAACCGGTAATGCAAGATACGTGACTTCATCACTGTTCCAACTTGAGTATGTCGAAGTTTTTCATTCCTCGGGCAGAGCTCGAGGGATCCAATCCCATCACTTGGCCAGTTTTCGCATCCAATCACTTGAGGCTGGACTATTGAGGAGGGCATTGAGAACACAGCTGTCCGAAATAAGCGTTTAGATAAAAAGAGCATACTTCCCACCAGTACGGTTATTAATGGCCAAAAACGGTTTCCATACGCTTTGCTTTCGCCATGCTTGGCTTGGTACCTCGCGTATCTCGCTTTTCTTTTTTCGATTCCTCCTCCTTCGTTGTGCTACGTGGACGTCTATGCGCGACTAGAAGTGACTGTAGATGTGGTACACTCGAACGTGGATCGTTTGGTTTGTCTCCCGATGTCCACCTCTGAGCGATGGACTTTAAAATTATGGGATTTGTGTGTGTTATTTTCCACAATTAAAGGGACAGGGAAACAGTTGCTGACACAAATCGGTCGCTCATGGATTATCCGCAAAAGACATGGGTGTGATGATGGTTGTGCGATGGCGAAGTGGGGAGTCAACTCCGTACAAATTTCTCCGAGTCGATCAGCCGGAATCGCGGTCAATGCGTGAATGAACTTGGCACTGGTCGTTCCAAAGACGATGATTGGTCAGTCAAGCCAAGAAAAGCTTAATTGCGCCTGGAGCCGAGAGTCGGCGCCGATGATTAGCTTTCATTTTTTTATATTTTTCCAAACCTAATTGAACTTGCTGCTCCAGGAAGATGAACACCCCTCTTTGGACTTTCGGGATACCATTGCCGCCCCGAAGAAGGAGATGCACCAAATTATGTGAGGCTGACTGTATCCCACTCAGCGCCTGCTTAATCGGTCGCAAAACTCAAATCTCAAGGGCTTCCCTCACGTAACTCAAAAACTCTTATCTCCACCGCAATTTTGCTCGTCATATAAGCTCGCACAATGTGTATCACTCGTGGAGCCTATTTCCAAGGCCCTTACCGGTAGCTTGTACGACGTTGAATTGCCGAATAGCGGGTACCAGGAAAGGGACAGTGGAGTCCTTTCACATATGAGATATGAACGCAACACAGCCCCGCTATATCCCATTCCTCCGCTGGGAAAGGCCCCAATACCTCTTGGTAGATCTGACATGACTTGATACTGTCAGGAGGGGGGTAAGGATTTTAACCAAACATGGTTTTTCGATTTTCTTACATCATTTGTTTCTACAGTCTTCTGGCAACGATAAGTGCAGCGGGTTCGTCAGCACCTGGTATGGCTCGTAATTGTCGAGTCATTAACTGACCTAGCAAACAATCATATCAAGACCCCCTTTGCAGGAGAAAATGTGACCTTGGATTCTGATTTTCTTATATCGGTAATCCCTTATTCGGAAGTGGCTCATCATCTCAGTGGGACGAATTAGCCAATTCGAGTGTATCTCTGTTCCTTTTAAAGACGAATGAAACTACCGCCGCAATACAAAGCAATATTGCCAACACAGGAGGATATTGGTGGCATGTAAACGCCTCGCTATTGCCGGGGAACGACTATGCGATTTTGCTCTCGGTTGACAACATTTCCCAGAGTCTCTCCTCCGATTTCTCGATAGTTCGACAAGTAAATCTCACGAGTAGTCTGGGAGGGGTTAATACGTCTTCAGTATCTCCGGGATCTCCGGGGGGTTCTACTCCCATTGCCGGACCTACAACTTCACCTATCGGGACGAATATACCCACCGGCAATGGCAATCTGAAAGGCAAATTGATTGGAGGTATATTGGGAGGTGTTTTGGGGTTGCTCTTGCTGAGTGTCGCCCTAACTCTCTTTTTCGCGAGACGAAGACGATCCCGTTCGGGTGGATCAGCAAAACAACATGGAGTGTGCCACGAAATCTACTTAGCTCCTAAGTTGCAACACCAAGACTTCGTTATTTCGCAGTCTCATCTGCTTCATGATTTGGACTCACTGAGGTCGGAGTATCCTGATGTAATTCGGAGACAAAGGTCTCCCGGGATTCCTCAACCACTTTCTGCAACGTCTAGGTTAGATGGCTTTCAAAAAAATATTGTTCAATTGTCTGGGACCCGAGATAAATATTCGGACGATTCCAGTTCCTCGGTGAAAAATATACCAGCGAACGCCTCTCGAATTGTTCAATCCGATCTTTCACGTCGAAATGCAAAGCGGTGGCGAGTAAAAGAACAAAGTGACGAGAGTTCTGAGATTATGCAACCCAACTTTGTTTCACATCGACCCCCACCACAGTGCCAAGTAGAGGAAGGAAATAACGAGAATGTATCTCAGTCTCCCATAACTTTCCGCCTTCCAGACCTTTCAGACGATGCCAGTTCATCTGGTTTATTCCTCTCAATTCCCATGAGAGCTGATGGTTTATATGGAAAACTCTTAGAGAACGCCTTAAACTTTTATTTTATGCTCAGAGCCTTCCCAGGAATTCAGGGATTCGGGGTCGGACTTGACTTACTACCACTTTCGGGAGTCCCAACCTCATGGAAAGGTAGCGCCCCCTTTTTAATTAGCTTCTCATACATGTTATAGGGAATCGCGAGACGCTATGGTTGCAATACAGCTCGGAGAGTGGGAGTTTCGATACTGTTTTGAAGGCATTAAAGATCATCGGTCGTTATGTCAAACCACACCCTATCATCGCCGTCAATCTTGGTTCTGGCGAACCCGGTCTCATTGTTATAGACTACGACTCGGATGATGAAAATTTCGGATCATCGCAAGCAACTCGAACGCATACTGCGGGAAGCAACATGGACGCGGGGGGGAATCAAACAGGAGAATCCGGGGGTGAGTATTCATTTCAGCAGGAGAGCGGCGACAGCGGAAATTCTCCTCCAACTGATGGTAGTCAGATGGGGAGTGAAGGAGATTCAGGTGATCTCGGCCAACACGGGGGAGGTCGAGGCTCGGGCGACTCGTCTCAAAGCAACCCCCAAGACGCGGAGCCAGGGAAATCTTCCAAGAAATTCGAAGGACAATTACTCATCTCCCTCCCGGGAGACAGTAGCCAATCGCTGAAGATAGCTTTCGATCTGCGTATTGTTCCGAGATCTTCTCCTGGGACCAATAGTACACAGTGCAATATTACCATAGATCCATTGCGGGTTATGGCTACTGCTGTGAGCTTACGGGACCCCACACGGCCCACCTATAGGCCCGATAAGATCAGAGCAGAGGAGAACAACAATCCTAACCACCTTTACTTGATTCATGCCGTCGACCTAGTAATCAATCCAGTCGGTGGGAATTGTCAAATTCCGAGAGAGATCTATCCAAGGAAAGAGATCTTTGTTACCGGTTTCAGCACGTCTGAAGATAAAGGCGTACACGGTAGTGTTCAGTGGTCGCGGTCGCCTGGGTTGAATATCGGAATTTTCAAGAAGGTCGGACTAAAACAAGATTTGGATCCCCGGAGACACCATTTGGAGTTGAGAGATGAGACAGGATCAAACGACGGTGGATATCGTTGGAAATACATCTTGAAACAGATGGCTAATAAAACTCTTCAGGAGTTGCCGTCTCCAAATGAGGGACATACCTTAACTACGGAGTTTGACCCCGATACCGCCCCCAATGCTGTGGAAGCAAAGGTAGAAGTCATCTTTGAGTTGAACGGGAAATTCAAGATGGAAACTCTCAAACGTGGGGATGCATCATATAGGAAATGGCTGGGGCGCAATGTCAATGTCAAACATATCGTGCTCAGGTTAAGTACACAAATTCCGAATGAAAACGATGATGGATGCCGGTATCCGAAGGTCGATGACACTGTCAATGGTTGTAGGCTCAAGCTGGAGATGAAGTGGGAGGAGGGGAGATTTG
>Ga0335078_10015182_pt1 | contig 11429 bp, 6 predicted proteins | sample Lox_Sample_32_FD_206711 | JGI IMG/M metagenome (GOLD analysis project Ga0335078, IMG submission 206711) | Soil microbial communities from Loxahatchee National Wildlife Refuge, Florida, United States - Lox_Sample_3.2 | ecosystem: Environmental > Terrestrial > Soil > Wetlands | place: USA: Florida...
CGAGGGGGCGGCCAGCAACAGCCTGGGCCAGATCGACTGCCTGAGCACCGCCTGGTGCATCGCCGTCGGGAGCTTCGCCGGCACCGGTGGCGTGGTCCAGAACCTCGTCGAGTCCTGGGACGGCACGACCTGGTCCATCGTGGCGAGCCCGGACGAGGGCACGCACGACAACTTCCTGGGCAACGTCTCGTGCACGGCCACGACCTCGTGCATGGCGGCCGGGTACGACGACAACGGCAGCGGCGTCACCCAGACCCTGGCGGCATCGTGGGACGGCTCGACGTGGACGATCGTGCCCACCCCCGACGTCGGGACGTCCAGCAACGTCCTCACCGGGGTGTGGTGCACGTCGGTGACGGCGTGCATCGCCGTCGGCGACGAGGTGCCCACCAGCCCCGTCGTCCCCGGCGGCATCCATGCCCACAACCTGGTCGAGTCGTGGAACGGCACGGCCTGGTCGGTCGTGGCGGCGCCGGAGGAGGGGACCGAGTCGAACAATCTCTCCACGGTGTCGTGCAGCTCCGCCACCTCGTGCGTGGCCGTGGGCTCCGAGTACACCGGCCACGCGCCCAGCGTCTCGAAGACCCTCATCGAGTCCTGGAACGGTTCGGTCTGGGCGGTGGTCCCCAGCCCCGACTTCGGCGGGGCCGAGGCCATCAACCTGCTCCTGGGCCTGTCGTGCACCCCCGACGGGTTCTGCGCGGCGGTCGGCTACCACAACCTGAACACCAAGACCCAGACGCTCATCGAGACGCTCCCCGGGTCGGGGACGCCCACCTCCCTGGCCACCAGCCTGTCGGGTGGCGGCCAGACCGGCACCGACATCACCGTCGCCCCCGGCACGGCGGTGACCGACCGCGCCACGCTGGGCGGCACCGACGCGGCCACGGCGACCGGCACCGTCACCTACACCGTGTACTCCGACAGCACCTGCACGGTGGTGGCCGGCTCGGGGGGAACCGTGCCCGTGAGCGGCGGCGCCGTGGCGCCCTCGGACGCCGTCACCCTGGCGTCGCTGGGCACGTACTACTGGCAGGCCACCTACAGCGGCGACGCGTCGAGCGAAGCGGCCTCGGCGAGCACGTGCGGCCCCGGCGACGAGATCGAGACCGTGGGGCCCCTCGCCGCCACGCCCGAGGCGCCCATGGCCATCGCCCTGCCGATCGCCGCGGGAGCGGTCGGCGGCGGCGCCGTCCTCGTCCGGCGACGCCGTCGCAAGCGTGCCGGCGTCGTGTGAGGCGACGCCGGCACGGCGGCGGCCCCGACGGTGGCGGAGACGCTCGGAGGTGGCCGTGATCCGATGGGAGGCCGGGGAGAGGGTCCACCGGGAGGCCCGGGGAAGCCACATGTGGTTCACGACCACGGCGGCGACCACCCAGGGCCGGTTCGCGCTCGTGGAGCGGGGCTGAGGGACGCGGCGCAGTCCCCCGGGTACGAGGCCGAGCTCGAGCTGATGCGCAACCACCGCACCGAGCCCGCCCGACCCCGCTCGTGCATCCCCAATCCTGGGGATTGCCCCGATGGAAAATGGCGTGATAGCCAGGTCGCCGGCGAAGCGCCTTTCGGAAGGGGGCACCGATGAAGGCTCGACGCGACCGCCGGCCGATCGCGGCGTTGGTGGCGGCACTCGTGGTGGGTCTGCTCATGCCGCTCGCGCTGGTCACCCCGGCGTCGGCATCGATCAGCGGGACCTTCGTGCCGGTCGCCGTGCCGGCGAGCTGCACCCTGGCCGGCGGGTACTCGAGCACCGGTTCGCTGTGCGGCGCCGGGCTCGGCGGCAACATGTACATCTACCTCCCGACCTCCGGGTCCAGCCTCACCTATTCCTTCACCGTCCCCACGGGGGCCTCCGACACCCTGACCTACGGGATCCCCGCCGGGGGATTCGTGAACAACGTGGCGGCGACCATCTCGCTCGACGGCGGCAGCCCGGCCACCGAGAATTCGGACCTGGGCCCGTTCAACCAGACGGTGCCGACCGACGTCGCCCTGTGGACCAGCCCCCCGCTGGCCGCCGGCCCGCACACCTGGACGATCACGTCGAGCGGTGACTCCGTGAACCTCTACGGCCTGTGGCTCAGCCAGGTGGGCGTGACCGTGCCCTGCGACGCCGGCACCACCGACTGCTCGGCCACGCTCAGCGTTCCCACCCAGACGGTCACCGTCGCCGGCGCCAAGCCGTCACCCACGCCGGCGACCATCACCGTCCAGGTGGCCACGGCCACCCTCTCGTGTCAGAACTTCAACTACGCGGCTCCGGTGGTCACGCTCACCGATACCGGGCTCCAGAGCGGCACGGCGGTCACCGTCGTCGAGACGGTGGCGGGGCTGCCGAGCGCCAAAGGGGTGCTCGTGTGCTACCAGCCCAGCGGCAACGCACCGCCGCCCCCGGTCCTGCTCAAGAAGTGTCACGGCAAGAAGTTCAAGGGGGCCTGCATCGAGTCGCTGGTGGAGGGCACCGGGATCCACGCCGGGAGCGTCGTCGCCACCCTGCTGGTCCCGGCCGGCGATCCGCGGTTCCACGTGGGGGGCGGGGCGCCGGTGATCACGAGCTTCAGCCCGGCGTCACCCAAGGCGGGCAAGAAGCTCACCGTCAAGGGGGCGAACCTCTCGGAGGTGACCGCCGTGACCATCGGGGGGACGCCCGCCCGCATCGTCAAGGCCACGCCGACCAAGGTGAGCGTCATCGCCCCCGCGCTGGCACACGGCGTGATCTCGGTCACGAGCCTGGCGGGGGTGGCGCGCTCCGCCGGTGCGGTCACCGTCGGCTGACCCCCCCGCTCGCGCCGGCGCGCACGGACGATCGACCCATCGGGGCGTGAAGCGCCCCGCGTTAGGGTGCCGCCCATGACATGGACCGCCCCCCCTCGGGCCGCGTGGGTCAACAACGTCGTCGCCTACGGCAGGGGCCTCGGCGACGACGGCCGGTCGCTCGTGTCGCTCGGCGCCGACGACCTGATCGTGGCGGCCCGGAGGGCGACCGGCCTCGACGACACCGGCGACGGGTGGTTCCGCGAGCCCCTCGAGCGGCTGTGCGCCGCCCTCGACGACGAGGCCGAGCTGCACCTGGCCGGGCGCCTGCGGGCCCGTGCCGAGCTGCAGCTGCTCCTGCAGAACCGCATGCGCCTCGTCGATCTGTGGCGACGCGCCCCGGGCATCGGCGACGAGGTCGTGCGCAGCCCCATCGTCGTGACCGGCCTGGGGCGGTCGGGGACCACCTTCCTCCACGAGCTGCTGTCGTGCGATCCGGCCAACCGCGCCCCGCTGCTGTGGGAGCTCGTCCACACCGTCCCCGGCGCCCTGGCGCCCGCCGCGCTCGAGGCGGCCGGCGGCGCCGGGGGAACCTCGGGCGCGCCCCCGGCGGCGACCGACTGGGGGCAGGTCATGGACGACGAGATCAAGCTCATGGACGCCATGGTGCCGGCCTTCACCGCCATGCACGAGAACGGGGGCAACCTGCCCACCGAGTGCATCTTCCTCTTCGCCCACCAGTTCTCGAGCGACATGTTCACCGGCATCTACAACGTGCCCAGCTACACCATCTGGAAGAGCGGCGTGGACCAGACCCCCGCCTACGACTGGCACCGGCGCATGCTGCAGACCCTGCAGTGGGACCCCGCCGCCGACGCCGCGCCGCCCTCGTTCGTGGTCAAGGCACCGTCGCACCTCGGGTCGCTCCCCCTCGTCTTCGCCACCTACCCCGACGCCCGGGTCGTCATGACGCACCGCGACCCCCTGCGGGTGGTGGGCTCCCTGGCCGACACCATGGCCACGCTGCACTGGATGCACTCGGACCGCGTCGCCCACCCCGAGCTCGTGGCATTCCTCACCATGGGCGTGGAGGTCCAGATGGACGGCGTCACCGCCGAGCGCGACGGCGGCGGCCTCCCGGCCCGGCAGATCGCCGACGTCCTGTACCGGGACCTCGTGGCCGACCCCGTCGGGACGGTCGCCGCCCTCTACGACGGCTGGGGTCTCGAGCTCTCCGGCGAGTCCCGCGCCCGTCTCGAGGCCTACGTGGCGGCCCGGCACAGCCACCGCGGTGGCGGCGAGCACCACTACCGGTTCGAGGACACCGGGCTCGACCTGGCCGAGCACCGGGCGCTGGTCGCCGGCTACCAGGCGCGCTTCGGCATCCCCTCCGAGGTCTGATCCGCCAGCGCCGGGTCAGCGGGCCCGCAGGCTGGCGATCGGGACCAGCTCGCAGCTGGGGTGGGGCGGGTTGTCGGCCAGGACCCAGCGCACGATCATGTAGCCCTCTCGCCGGCCCTGGGTGTCGAGCCAGTTGGGCACGCCCGGGTCGGTGGGCGAGATCACCAGGCGCCAGTCGCCGTCGCCGGAGCGCTCCGCCGTGCGGTTGTTGAGGTTGGTGGTGGTGTAGCGGTAGTCCAGGCTCTCCATCCACGCCGTGGTCGTGGTGAGCCCCCAGTAGAGGAAGGCCGTCGGGGGGTCGTGGACCGTCACGACCAGCGCCTCGCCCTCGCCCAGGACCCAGCGCCCCCCGTGGTAGGTCATCTCGGCGTTGCTGTGGGAGCGCACCTCGTCGTCCTGGGCGGCCACGTGCTGGGCGCCGGCGGTCCCCCCGAAGCGGTTGACGTTGTCGGCGGTGTCGTGCCACATGGTCACGGCGGTGGCCGCCACGAACTGCAGGAACACCCCGGCGAACTCGATGGCGCCGGCCACCTCCTCCACCCCGAGCACCGGCGGCGCCACGTCGCCCACGAGCTCGATGCGCAGGTCGGCGGGGACGTCGACGCGGCGGTCGAAGAACGTCTCGCGCACGGCCACCTGGCCGGTCCCGGGGGCCATCTCGATGCAGTTCTTGCGCCCGGCCCCCTGGCCCTCGGGCACGAAGAGGACGTCGATCTCGCCGCCGGGCCCGAGGTCGAACTGGTCGACGTGCGCCTGGACGGTGGTGCCGGTGCGGCCCCCCACCGGGCCCTTGCCGACGGGGGTGCCGAAGGTGAGCCCGATGTAGGCGGCGTCGCCGCGGGTCCCCACCAGGCGGTAGGTCCGGGTCTCGTCGAGGGCGCAGAAGCCGTAGCGGACGTCGGGGTTGTCCACCAGGAGCTTGCGGTACTCGGTCTGGGACTGGAACAGCTGGGGGTGGAGGGGATCGGACTTCTCGATGAACCACTCCTGGGCCAGCGACACGAGCCGGGTGACCCAGCGGTAGCCCTCGGCCTCGTCGACGTCGGTGCGCGGCACCGCCTGGGCGCTGCGCACGGTCTCGATGGCCGCCTGCTGGGAGTCGATCCACACCTTCCAGGCGGCGTCGAGGCGGGCCCGGACCGAGTCCGGTGTGGTCGTGGTGTCGGCGGTGTCGGTCACCAGCCAGACGCTACGGCGCACCGGCGCGCTGTCGCCACAGACCCGAACCCCGCACCGCCGGCGGCGCCGCGGCGACGGCGGGCCGGTAGGGTGCGGCGCCATGGCCCAGGCCGAGCGATGGTCGGTGCTCGTCACCGGCGCCACCGGACGCATCGGCTTCCCCATCGCCCGGGCGCTGGCCGTCGACCACGACGTCTACGGGCTCGCCCGGTGCTCGCACCCCGGCGACGAGGAGCGCCTGCGCGGCGCCGGAGTCGTGCCCCTGGTGGGCGACGTGGCGGGCTTCGACCCGGAGCGGGTCGCCGCCCCGGGGGGCCGGCCCCTCACCCACGTCTTCCACGCCGCGGCGCGCATCGGGCCCGAGGCGCGCACCGACTGGCAGCGGACGTTCGACGTCAACGCCCAGGCCACGGGGCGGCTCATCCTGGACTGCGCCCGCACCTCGGGGGCGGCGCTGCGCGGGGTGGTGTTCTGCTCGTCGGGCTCCACCTACGAGTACCAGGGCCGCCGCCCCCTGCGGGAGGACGATCCCCCCGGTGTGCACCTCGGGATCTACAGCCTGTCCAAGATCGCCGGTGAGGCCGTGGCCCGGGCGGTGGCGGCCGAGCACGGCGTGCCGCTCACGGTCATCCGGATCTTCTCCACCTACGGGCCCCTCGGCGGCGCCCCCGCCGACCGACTCGAGCGCATCCTGGCCGGCCAAGAGGTCGTCCTGCACCCGGACCGGCCCAACAACTACAACCCCGTCTACGAGGACGACTACGTGCACCTGGGCATCCGGGCGCTCGAGGTGGCCGCCGACCCGCCGGTGACGGTCAACTGGGCGGGCAGCGAGACGGTGAGCGCCGAGGAGTACTGCAGCTACCTGGCGGCGCTGGTGGGCCGTCAGGCCCGGTTCCGCTACGACGAGGCGGCCCCCTGGCCGCTGTGGCCCGACGTGACCCGGATGCACGACGTCCTCGGGCACACCACCGTGCCCTGGCGCGAGGGCATGCGGCGCATGGCCGAGGCCCGCCACCCCGGTGCGGTGGTCGGCTAGCAGCACCGGACGGCCCCGACCCTCGGGGTCCCCGGGCATCCCCCGCCGTGGCCGCCCGCCAGCTCACTGTTCGTGAGTTCCCCGCCGCGAGTCGTGAATCGTCAAAAATATTGGGAGTTTCTGTGAGCGCCGTGTGGCACCATCGGCGCCCACACATACTGGGAAAGCAAGAACCAGGCGGGACGGGCGGAGCAGACACGGCAGGCGGCCTCCGCGCCCTGCACCTTGCACCGGCGCGGAGGAGCACAGTGCGACGCAGCAACAGGGTCACCGTGGCCGCGGGTCGCGCCCGCGCCTTCCTCACCGTGACGGCCGCGGCGTCGGCCCCGGGGGCACCGTCGAGGCGCGCCAGGCGCCTGGTCGGCGCCGCTCTCGCCATCGTGGGCACGCTGGCGGTGGTGGGGGCCGTGGCCGGCGCACCGGTCGCCTCCGCCGGGGAGCCCTGGTCGAGCCCGGCGCAGATCTCCTCCTACCTGCTGGGCGTGTCGTGCACGTCGTCCTCGTTCTGCATGGCCGTCGACGCCGACGGCAGCACCGTCACCTACAACGGCACCAGCTGGTCGTCGCCGAACCCGATCGACCCCGACACCGCCCTGGAGTCGGTCTCGTGCACCTCCCCGAGCTTCTGCGCCGCCGTCGACGTCACCGGCGACGCATTCACCTACGACGGCACGAGCTGGTCCGCGGCGGCTTCGATCGACCCGGGGAACACCCTGTCGTCGGTCTCGTGCACGTCCCCGAGCTTCTGTGTGACCGTCGGCCAGGACGGTGACGTGGTCCGCTACGACGGCACGAGCTGGTCGTTCCCCACGAGCATCAACCTCGCCACCGCCTTCTTGGAGTCCGTGTCGTGCACGTCGACCAGCTTCTGCATGGCCGTCGACGACCAGGGGGGTGCCTACCGCTACGACGGGTCGAGCTGGTCGCCGGCCTCGACCATCGACGGCTCCACCCAGCTCAGCTCGGTCTCGTGCACCTCCCCGAGCTTCTGCGCGGCCGTCGACGACACCGGCAACGCCCTGCTCTACAACGGCACGAGCTGGTCGTCGCCGGCGTTGGTGGACGGGAGCTACCCCCAGCTCGACGCCGTGTCGTGCACGTCGCCCGGCTTCTGCGTCGCCGGCGACGCCTACGGCAACGTCGTCATCGACAACGGCTCGAACTGGTCCGCGCCGGGCTACGTGGTGGACAACGCCGTGACGGCGGTGTCGTGCGTCTCGTCCACCTCGTGCACGGCGGTCGACGACGGCGGCGAGGCGGTCACCTACGACGGGCCCGACGCGGCCACCGTCACCGATGTCGAGTTCAGCGGCAACGCCACCTCCCCCGTGGTCACGGTGTCGGGGTCGGGGTTCGGCACCGAGGCCGACCTGGGCACCCCGGGGGCGGCGGGCTGCTCGGCCACGGGCTCGGACTTCGGGAGCAGCCTCTGGATCCAGGACTGGACCGACAACTGGGTGGCCGGGCGCGGCGCGGCGTGCATCGGCCTGCTCGTGTCGTCGTACTCCGACAACCAGGTGGTCTTCAGCTTCGGGTCCGACTTCTCGTCCTACTCCCTGACCTCGGGTGCGGGCTTCACCCTCAGCTTGCGGGGAGCGACCTTCAGCGGGACCGTGAACTACTCCGCCAACACCCTCACCACGTCGTGCCACACCGAGACGACGGGGTGCTCGACCACGCTGGCCGCGCCGTCGCAGACGGTGACCGTCACCGGTGCCAAGGCGGCTGGCTCGAGCGCGACCATCACGGTGTCGGTGGCCACCGAGGTCCTCCCCTGCCGCAACTTCTCCTACGCGGGGGAGGTCACCACCGTCGAGGACCACGGGTTGGTGGCGGGCTCGAGCGTGCAGGTCACCGACACGATCACGGGGCTGCCCAGCAAGAAGGGGGTCCTGGTGTGCTACCAGCCCGTGGAGGCCTCGCCCCCGGCACCGGTCTTCCTCGGCAAGTGCCACGGCAAGCACGCCGCTCCGCCGTGCGTGGCGTCGGTGGCCGAGGCGGGAGGCCGCCTCACGGTGCACCTGCTCGTGCCCGCCGGGGACCCCCGCTACCACGTCGGGGGGGCGGCGCCCATGGTGACCGGGACCAGCCCGGCCCGGGCCGTGCCCGGGAAGAAGCTCACCATCAAGGGGGCGAACCTCTCCGAGGTGACGGGCGTGACCATCGGGGGCGTGCCGGCCCGCATCACCAAGACCGCCCCCACCAAGGTGAGCGTCATCGTGCCCGCCGGGGCCAAGGGCGGCCGGCTGGTGGTCACCAGCCTGGCCGGCAGCGCGGCCGCCCCCGGCACGGTCGTCGTGGCCTGACAGCGCCGGGCGCCCCGGGCCGGTCCCGGCGGGCCGGTGCGGGTGCTAGCCGACGAAGACCGAGCTCGGCGGCGCCGGCACGCCACCCGAGCGGTGGATGACGCTCGTGTCGCCGCCCAGGTAGGAGGCCACCACCCGGGGGTCCGACAGCACCGCCGGGGGCGCCCCCCGCGTGAGCACCCGCCCCAGGTCGAGGGCGATGATCTCGTCGGAGACGGCGCTGATGAGCGGCATGTCGTGCTCGATCATCACGATCGAGCACTGCGTGGCGCGCTGCATGTCCTTGAGCAACGGCCCGAGCGCCTCGGTCTCGCGCTGGGCCACCCCCGACGACGGCTCGTCGAGGAGCAGCACCGTGGGGTCGTGGGCGATCGCCATGGTGAGGTCGACGATGCGCCGCACCCCGGTGGAGAGCTCGGACACGAACTTGTCCCGGTAGGCCTCGAGATGCATGAGCTCGATGAGCTCCTCCACCCGGCGCGCCACGTGGCGCTCGGACTGCTGGACGGCCGGCAGGTCCAAGAAGGCCGCCAGGTGGTCGCGGATGGCGATGTGGCGCTCGAGGCCCATGGCGATGTTCTCGGTCACGGTGAGCGACGGGAAGATGCGGGCGTCCTGGAACGACCTCCCCAGGCCGGCCACCGCCCGCCGGCTGGCCGACCAGTTCCCGATGTCGACGCCGTCGAGCTCGATGCGGCCGCCGTCGGAGGGCAGGACCCCCGACACGAGGTCGAGCACCGTCGTCTTGCCCGCCCCGTTGGGGCCGATGAGGCCCAGGGTCTCGCCGCGCCGCAGGTCGAAGCTGACGTCGTCGAGGGCCAGGATCCCCCCGAAGCGCTTGGTGAGGCCGCGGGCGGCCAGGACCACGGCCTGCGACGACGGGGCCGTGCCCGGGGCGGCCGGGGTCCCGGCCGCCCCCTGGCCGTTCACCCGCACGGCGGGGCGGGTGGCGCCGTTGCCGGCGGTCCCCTCGAGGAACACCGACCGCAGCAGGTCGCCGCGCTCGAGGAGCTCGGCCGCCGCCCCCTCGAAGCGGACCTCGCCCTTCTCCATGAAGTAGGCGCGCTGGGCGACGGTGAGCGCCACGTTGACCGACTGCTCCACCAGGATCACGGGGCACCCCTCGGCGTGGATGGCCCGGACGATCTCGAGCAGCTGCTCGACGATGCTCGGGGCGAGCCCGAGGGAGAGCTCGTCGATGATGAGGAGCCGGGGCTTGGCCACGAACGCCATGCCCAGGCCGAGCTGCTGCTGCTCGCCGCCCGAGAGGTTCCCGGCCATCTGGTGCCAGCGGTCCCCGAGGCGCGGGAACATGGTCAGCACCCGCTCGGTGCGGCGGTCGATCTCGAGGGCGTCCTCCCTGGCGAAGAGCCACGTCGCCGCCTTGAAGTGCTCGGCCACGGTGAGGGTGGGGAACACCGCCCGGCCCCCGGGCACCTGCACGATCCCGAGCCCCGCCCGCTCGATGGGATCGGTGTGGGTGATGTTGCGGCCGTCGAAGACGATGGACCCCTCCATTGGGTCGATCAGGCCCGAGATGGCCCGCAGGAGCGTCGACTTCCCGGCGCCGTTGGTGCCGAGCAGGGCGATGATCTCGCCCTGGCGCACCTCCATGTCGACCCCGAAGAGCACCCGCACCTTGTCGTAGGCGACGTGGACCCCCCGGCACACGAGCAGGGGGGCTCCCCGGGGCGCGGAGGCGGGCGGCGGCGGAGCCGGCGCCCGCAGCACCGACGCGACGGCGGGGGCGCGCTCGACGAACACCCCCGGCACGGCCGCGGCGGGCGACGCGGTGCCCGCCGCCACCGGGGGGGCGACGGGGACGGGGCTGGGTGTGGGGGCGACGGCGAAGACCGGCAGCGGCCCGGGGGCGGCCGGGACGTCGGGCTGTGCGCTCGGCGCCGGGGCGGGCTGCGGAGCCGGGGGACGCCGCGGTCCGCGGGAGGCGAGCCAGTTCCGGATGTCGAAGAAGAGGCCGACGGCCACCCCCATCACGACCAGCGAGACGACGATGATCACGGGACCCCCGCACCGTGCGTGGCCGGACCGTTGGGGAGCGGGACCACGTCGCCCCCGGCGGTGGCGCCGGCGAGCCCGGCGCCCACGAGCGGGGCCGAGGGGACGGGAACCGGTACCCGGCCCGACCCCGCCGTCGTCGCCGGATCGGACGCCAGCGCCGGCACCTCGATCCCCCGGCGCCGCGCCACCCATCGCAGCCAGTCGTCACGCTTGCCCATGGCCGCATCGGCCGTGCCCCCCGGGTTGAAGTAGGCGTTGAGGAGCAGGACCGGTCCGGTGAGCAGGAGCGGGAGCGTGGTCTCGATGGTGGTGGAGTGCACCAGGTCGTAGACCCGGGGGCCGAACACGACCGCCGTCTCGATGGCCATGCCGCCCACCACGGCCCAGGGCACCGAGCTGATGCCGGCGATCGCCACCGCCAGGAAGATCGTCAGGCTGGCCTCGGGCTCGAAGGTCCCGGGGACCACGTTCTGCTGCGCGTAGGCGAACAGGACCCCGGCCAGGCCGGCGATCCCGCCCGAGATGGCGAACGCCGCCAGCCGGGTGCGCGCCGGGTGGACGGCGAAGGCGGCCGCGGCCCGCTCGTTGTCGCGCAGGGCGATCAGGACGCGACCAGAGCGGTTCCGGCGAAAGGCCAGCGCCGCCATCATGACGAGCCCCAGGAACACCAGGCACACGTAGTAGAAGGCCCGGTCCCCGGTCAGGTCGATGCGCCCGTAGAGCACGGGCCGGCC
>Ga0335078_10015183_pt1 | contig 11429 bp, 5 predicted proteins | sample Lox_Sample_32_FD_206711 | JGI IMG/M metagenome (GOLD analysis project Ga0335078, IMG submission 206711) | Soil microbial communities from Loxahatchee National Wildlife Refuge, Florida, United States - Lox_Sample_3.2 | ecosystem: Environmental > Terrestrial > Soil > Wetlands | place: USA: Florida...
ACATCCGCGGCTTCACCACGCTGACCGAGGAGCTCGGCGCCCAAGGCACGGTCGCCTTTCTCAACGAATATTTCTCGCTGATGGTCGAGTGCATCTCGCGCGAGGAAGGCATGCTCGACAAGTTCATAGGCGATGCCATCATGGCGGCGTTCGGGCTGCCGATCGCGCACGACGACGATGAGGACCGGGCGGTCCGCACCGCGATCGCCATGATCCGCGAATGCCGGCGCTGGAGCCGCGAGCGCCTCCAGCGCGGTCAGAAGCCGGTCGATATGGGCATCGGGCTCAACACCGACCTCGTGGTCTCCGGCAATATCGGTTCGGCGAAGCGGATGGACTACACGCTGATCGGCGACGGAGTGAATCTCGCCTCGAGGCTCGAAAGCGCCTGCAAGGCCTATTCGGCGCAGATTCTGCTGAGCGAGAACACTTTCAACCGGCTGCGCGGCACCTACCGCATCCGCAACATCGACCAGGTGGTGGTCAAGGGCAAAACCGAGCCGGTCGGCGTCTATGAGGTGCTCGACCACCACACCGACGAGAGCTTCCCCAATCCGATGGACGTTGTGAGCTATTTCAACGAAGGCATGCGCAACTACCGTGCGGCCAAGTTCGCGAACGCCATTGCGCAATTCGAGAAGGCGCTCGCGTTTCACGCCAAGGACAAGCTGTCGGCCGCCTATATCGAGCGCTGCCGGCACCTCATGGACCGCCCGCCGGGGGAGGACTGGAACGGCGTGTGGATCATGAAGGAGAAATGATGTCTCCGCTCCCCGGCCGGTGACGTTCGCCCGGCCACGCTGGAAATACCGTCAAAAATCGCCTGCCCGTCGGCCTGCAGATTCCTGAGGAATCCGGCTCCCTCGCGGCGCGGTTTCCCCCGCGACGGGGGTTTCCTCGCGACGGGACAGAAACGATTAATCAATACAGGCGGGGTACGCGTTGGGGGCGAGCGATGATCCGGTCCTCGATCAGAACGAAGATCCTGGCGATCGCCGTGGGGCTCATCATCCTCATGGCCATCACCGCCGCATTGTCGCTGTCGCTGGTCACGCAGGTGGGCCGCCGGCTCGACCATCTGACCAACAGCTACATCCCGGCTTACGGACACCTCGCGCGCGCCAATGTCCACTCGCTCGAGAGAGCGCTGGCGCTGCACCGCATGGCGCTGGCCAAGACCCAGTCGCCGCCCGATCAGGCGCAATTCGCCGCCGACAGGGAGGTGTTCAAAGCCAAGGGCGCCGATGTCGAGCGCGAGATCAAGACCGCGCGCGCCCTGATCGACCGCCTAATCGCGCAGGGTGACGGCGTCGCCGCGGAGGTGGCGCTCGCTCGCCTCGAGACGCGCATCGACGATGCCTTGGGCGACACCTGGCAAAATCTCAACGCCGAGATTGCACGCCTGCTGCCGGCGCTCGAGGCTGGGGACACGGCGAATGCAACCGCCGATCTTGCCCGCATCGACTCGCTGCGCGACGAATTCGATCAACAGTTCGAGGGCATCCGTTCCGACATGCTCGCGCTCGTGACCGATGACGCGGCGGCGACGCTGCAGCGGCAAAACAAGGTGATCCTGATAGCAGCGGCGATGACGCTGCTCGCCGCCAGCCTCGGCGTCGTGTTCTCGATCCTGGTCAGCACGGGCATGACGCGCCCGGTGCGCCGCCTGCTCGAAGGCGCGCGCGCCGTCGAAGCCGGCAACCTCGACGGCAAGCTGGTCGCCACCTCCAGCGATGAGATCGGGTTGCTGACGTTGGCGTTCAATCGCATGGTCGAGCAGTTGCGCCTCAAGGAACGCATCCGCGCGACCTTCGGCAAGTACGTCGATCCGCGCATCGTGGAAGGGCTGATCGACCAGCCGACGCTCGGCGCCGAAGGACAGCGCCGCGTGATGACGGTGCTGTTCTGCGACGTCAGGGGGTTCACCGGCATCAGCGAGGAGATGACGCCGAGCGGCCTCGTCAAGGTCATGAACCGCTATCTCTCGGTGATGTCCGAACCGATCCACCGGCAGGGCGGAATCATCGACAAGTATATCGGCGACGCCATTATGGCCTATTGGGGGCCTCCGTTCACGCAGGACACGGAACAGGCGAGGCTCGCCTGCCTCGCGGCGCTGGACATGGCCGCGCGGGTCGAGCCGCTCCAGGCCGAGCTGCCGGAAATCATCGGCGTGCGCAGCGTGCCGATCGCCATCGAGGTGCGCTTCGGCATCGCGACCGGCGAGGTGCTGGTCGGAAGCATCGGCTCCGAGGTGATGATGAACTACACCGTCATCGGCGACACGGTGAACCTCGCCTCGCGCCTCGAAGGCGCCAACAAGCTCTACGACTCGCGGCTGCTGGTCTCGGAGGCGACCGCGAAAGCGGCCGGCGCCGCCGTCGAAGTTCGGGAGATCGACCGCATCGTGGTGGTCGGCCAGAGCACCGCACAGGCCGTGTTCGAACTCATCGGGCGCAAGGGCACCCTGACGCCGGCGCAGGCGCTCATGCGCAGCCGGTACGCCGAGGGTCTTACCGCCTATCGCGCGCGGCGCTGGGTCGAAGCCAGGCGAAGCTTCCTCGCGGCGCTCGAAGCGCTCCCCGGCGATGGTCCCTCGCAAGCCTTCGTCAAGCGCATCGACGCGCTCCTCGCCGCACCGCCCGGCCCTGAATGGGACGGCGCCTGGCGGCTCGACCAGAAATAGCCGGGACGCGGATCAGACCACGCCCGAGGTTTGGCTCTGCGCCGTTCTTTCGTTCATGACCGTGCGCGCCTCCACTACCTTGTCGATGCGTTCCTTGGCTGCCGGGTAGCCGGCGAGGAAGCGCCGGAAATCCGCGGCGCTGAGCACCAGAAGCTGACAGTAACCCATGGCGACCACGTCCGCCGCACGCGGCCGGCCGCTCAGCAGCGCCATCTCGCCGAAGAAGTCGCCGCGGCCGAGCCGCACCTTCTCCTCCGGCAGGATGACTTCGACGGCTCCGGACGAAATGAAGAACACATGCGCGCCGCGTTCCCCGCGGCGGACGATCTTCTCCTCCGGCAGCGCGAGCCGCGGCCGAAACAGCCGCGCCAGCGCCTTGATCTCGGTGTCGCCGAGACCGCGAAACATCTCGAAGCGGTTGATCAGTTCTTCGGTCCGCAGCCCGAGGTCGAGCGGGCGCAGGCCGCCGGCCAGGCGACGCTCAGCGGCGTGCTCGCGTTCGAGCGCGCTGTAGAGCTCGCCGCCGATCAGACCTTCGTCGCGCAACTGACGGAACAGCGACACTTCGAGCTTGAGTCCGGTCTGTTTCAGGAAGTGCCGCTCCAAACCGGCGGCGTGCTCGGGATATTGCAGGCGCAGGGCCTCGAGGGCGCGGTTGGTGGCCTCGATCCGCGCGGCCAGCACCTCCTCCAGAAGCTGGACGACGCGGTTACCCACAAGCGGCCGCAGCCGCGCCTTGTTGTAGCGCACGAGTTCCTTGAGCGCGAAGGCGCGCACCAGCAGGCACTCGAAGCGCAGCGAAATCTCCAGCTGCAACAGGCGATCGATGCGGAAACGGCGGTGCAGGACGTGGGCGACCCGGAACAGGGGCGAATACGCCAGCGAGCGCGCGACGCCGCGCTTGTAGCCGACCCGCCCCTCCGCTTTCGCCGCGTCGAGGATGAGGTCCGTGTGGCGCAGGAGCCGCTCGATGGCGGTGGTCGAAACGCTGTGCTGCGAATGATGGCCGAGGACGAGACGGCGCTCGCGATTGGTCAGCGCCACGAGTCCGATGGTGATGCGGTCTCGATCCGAGATCAGATGCTCGAGCTCGGAGCTTTCCGTTTCGCGCCGCTGGTCGAGCTTGGCGGCGACCGCCTCGCTGACGTCCGCAGCAAGCCCGAACTCGCGCGAGGTCTCGACCACGGAGTCGCGCACCTCGGCGAGCGCCAGCGAAACGATCTTGCGGCGCAGCACCTGATTGAGCGGCGAGAGCCGATCGAGCTTGAGCAGGCGCATGACCGGCCGCAGCGTGAGGCCGTTGACCAGCAGCGTGAAGAGCACAAAGCCGGTCGCCAGTACCGCCACCAGGCTCTGGGTCGACGCGTCGATGCGCGGATTTTCGGTCACTGCAAGGGCGAGCGCCAAAGTGACGGCGCCGCGCAGGCCGCCCCAGGTCATCGCGACTTTGTAGGCGGCATCGACGTGGCGGCTCAGCCGCAAGGCGCTGAGCAGCGGCAGCAGCCCGAACAACACCGCGACCCGCGCCGCAAGCGCAGCTATGACCAGGAGGCCGAGAAGCCAGAGATCGTGGATATTGACGCTCGCCATGAGTCTGGGCACCAGCAGCGAGGCCATGATGAAGATGAGCGATCCGGCCCAGAACCCGATCTGGTCCCAGACCTCTTCCAGATAGCTCCAGTTCTCCGGCTCGAGGCGCGCGCGTCCCACCGCGCCGGCGGTCAATCCGGCGGCGACGACGGCGACGACGCCCGACACGCCGAACAGCTCCTCGCCGGCGAGGTACATCAGATAAGGAAGAGCGAGGGCGAGCGTCGCCTCCGCGGGCTTGGAGCCGCCAAGGAGCGGCACCAGCATGCCGAAGGCGCGGCCGCCGACGAAGCCGAGGAGAACGCCGCCCCCCAAGCTCACGGCGATGCGCAGAGCGGCAGCCGCCACGTCGGGCTTGACGCCATCGGCGAGCATTTCGAGCAGCACGCTAAAGAGCACGATCGCCGCGGCATCGTTGAGCAGGCTCTCGCCCTCGACCAGCCGCACCAGCCGCATCGGCACGCCGAGTTCGCGGAAAATGCTGACGACCGCCGTCGGGTCGGTGGTCGCAACGATCGAGCCGAGGAGAAGCGCGACGGTGAGCGGAACGCCGCCGGCGACGTTAAGCGTCAGCCCGATGCCGGCGGCGGCGACGAAGACGGCGACGATCGCGAGCATGAGGATCGGCGCGATGTCCTCGACGAGGTCGCGCACGTCGATGGTGAGCGCGGCATGGAACAAAAGCAGCGGCAGGAAGACGATGAGAAAGACGCTGGCGTTGAACGGAAACTTGACCAACGGCTCGACGATGTCGTCGAACAGGCTGGTGAGCGGCGTGTAGAGCAGAAAGGCGGCGAGGCCGGCAAGCGCCACGCCGATGATGGCGAGCAACACGCTGTAGGGGACGCGCAGGCGATCGGCCGCGGGCTGGGTCAAGCTGATAAGCACCAGCAATCCCGCGACCACCGCCGTGAGCACCGAGATACTGAGCACGTGGCGAAATCCTGTCCTGCTCCGTTTTCAGTATCGTCGAGAACTGAGATCAGGCGCAACTTGCAGGAACGCCTCGGCGGTCGGCGCGCCGCCCTTCCAAATTTGTTGGCACGCCGCGGTCCGGCAACTTGGACGCGCGAGGTGCCGCACGCCCCATCCGCGATCCGCTATTCGGCCGGCTGCTCCACCGTCGGCCGCCTTATCTTCCCGCGCCGCGGGCCGAGCGATGCGATCCAGCGTGCGAGCACGTAGAACACCGGCGTGAAGACGAGACCGAAAGCCGTGACTCCGATCATGCCGAAGAACACCGCGGTGCCCAGCGTCTGCCGCAATTCCGCGCCGGCGCCGACCGCCCAGACCAGCGGCGTGACGCCGAGGATGAAGGCAAACGACGTCATCAGGATCGGGCGCAGCCGCATCCGCGTGGCTTCAACCGCGGCCTCCCAGCGATTGCGGCCTTGGTCCTCGAGCTGGCGGGCAAATTCGACGATCAGGATGGCGTTCTTGGCGGCGAGCCCGATGAGCACGACGAAACCCACCTGGGTGAGGATGTTGTTGTCCTGCCCGCGCAGGATGACGCCGGTGATGGCGGCGACGAGGCACATCGGCACGATGAGGATCACCGCAAGCGGCAGCGTCAGGCTCTCGTACTGCGCGGCGAGCACAAGGAACACGAACACCACCGCCAGCACGAACGCGAATATCGCGGTGTTGCCGGCCCTGACCTGCTGGAAGGCGAGCGAGGTCCACTCGCCCGCGAAGCCGTCCGGCAACGTCTCCGCCGCCAGCTTGTCCATGATGGCGATGCCCTGGCCCTGCGAATAGCCGGGCGCCGGGGAGCCGTCGAGTTCGGCCGCGGGATAGAGATTGTAATGCGGGACGCGGAACGGGCCGGAGATGTCGCGCACCGTGGTGAACGAGCCGAGCGGAACCGTGTCGCCGCCGGCGTTGCGCACGCGGATCTTGAGCACGTCGGCAGGGCCGCGGCGATCCTCGTCGCGCGCCTGCGCGGTGACGCGGAAGGTGCGGCCGAACAGATTGAAGTCGTTGACATAGGCCGAGCCGATATAGACCTGCAGCGCATTGAACACGTCCTGCACGTTGACGCCGAGAAGCTGCGCCTTGGTGCGGTCGATTTCCAGATAGACCTGCGGCGTCGAGGTCTCGAACAGGGTGAAGACCAGCGAGAGGCCGGGCGTGTGCGCAGCACGCGCCATCATCTCCGCCGCCACCTGCTGCAGCGCCGCCGACCCGCGTCCCGCCCGATCCTCGATGATCATGCGGAACCCGCCGGCATTGCTGATGCCGCGCACCGGCGGCGGCAGCACCGCCACGAGGAAGGCCTCCTGGATTTTTGAAAGGCGGCGATTGAGCTCGGCCTGGATGGCCGCAGCCGACTGGCGCGGGTCTTTGGCGCGGGCGGCAAAGGGATCAAGGACGAGGAAGATTGCGCCCGCATTCGGCGCATTGGTGAACGTCGCGCCGGAGAAGCCGACGACGTTGACGCCGTGGGCGATGCCCGGCACGCCGAGCGCAATGTCGAGCGCGCGCTGCTGCACGGCGTCGGTGCGCGCCAGCGCGGCGCCGGGCGGGAGCTGGACCACGACGATGATATAGCCGGCATCCACTTGCGGGATGAAACCGACCGGCGTCTGGCGGAACGCATTGAGGCCGACGCCCAGCACGATGAGGTAGATCACGAGCATGACGGCGACGCGCCGCACGCTCTTGCCGGCAAGCCAGGAGATGCCGCCGCCGACGCTGTTGAAGGTGCGGTTGAACAAGGCGAAGAAGCCGTGGATCGGCCGCTCCCACCAGCGGTCGCGCTGCGCCGGATCGTGCGGCTTGAGCAGCAGCGCGCACATGGCCGGCGACAGCGTCAGCGACACGACCAGCGATATGATCGTGGCGCCGGCGATCGTCAGCGCGAACTGGCGGTAGAACTGGCCCGATATGCCGGTGATGAACACCGAGGGCACGAAAACCGCGCAGAGCACGAGCGCAATCGCGATCAGCGCCGAGCCGACCTCGTCCATGCTCTTGCGCGCGGCGTCGCGCGGGGAAAGACCCGACGCGATGTTGCGCTCGACGTTCTCGACGACGACGATGGCGTCATCGACGACGATGCCGATCGCCAGCACCAGACCGAACAGCGAAAGATTGTTGAGCGTGAAACCGAAGCCCGCCATGAAGAAGAAAGTGCCGACCAGGGATACCGGGATGGCGACCAGCGGGATGATCGCGGCACGCCAGGTCTGCAGGAACACGATCACCACCAGCACCACGAGCACGATCGCCTCGCCGATGGTGTCGATCACGGCATCGACGGACTGCTGGATGAACTGCGTCGGGTTGTAGATGATGTCGTACTTGACGCCGGACGGGAAGCGCTTCGACAGCGTTTCCATCAGATCGTGCACCCGCTCCGCGGTTGCGAGCGCGTTGGAGCCGGGGCGCTGGAAGATGGCGAGGCCCACCGCCGGATAGTGATCGAGATAGGAATTCGACGAATAATCGAGCGCGGCAAGCTCGACCTTGGCGACATCCTTCAAGCGCACCACGGCGCCCGGCGTCTGCTTCACCACGATGGAGGCGAACTCGTCCGGATTGGCCAGTCGCCCGAGCGTCTGCACCGCGATCTGAAAGGCGCCCTGATGCGCCGCCGGCGGCTGATCGAGGACGCCCGAGGCGACCTGGATGTTCTGCCCCTGCAGGGCGCTGGTGACGTCGGTCGCGGTGAGCCCGAGCGATTGCAGACGGTCGGGATCGAGCCACACTCGCATCGAATAATCGCGCGCGCCGAACACCGTGATCGAACCGACGCCGTCGACGCGGGTGACCGCATCGGTGATTTCGAGCGTCGCGTAGTTGGAGATGAACAACGAGTCGCGCGACTTGTCGGGCGAGTAGAGATGCACGACCATCATCAGATCGGGCGAGCTCTTCTGCACCGTGACGCCGATGTTGCGCACGTCGGACGGCAGCCGCGGCGTGGCGATGGCGACGCGGTTCTGCACCTGTACCTGGGCGATGTCGAGATCGGTGCCGAGCTCGAAACTGACCGCGATCGAGAAGCGACCGTCGGCGGTCGAATTCGACGCCACGTAGATCATCTTCTCGACGCCGTTGATCTGCTGCTCGAGCGGCGTGACCACGGTCGAGGCCACGACCTCGGCGCTGGCGCCGGGGTACTGCCCGGTGACGCTGATCAGCGGCGGGGCGATCTCGGGATATTGCGCAATCGGCAGCCGCGAGAACGAGACCGCGCCGAGGATCACGAAGATGACGGAAACGACCGCGGCGAAGATCGGCCGATCGATAAAGAAATGGGAAATGCGCATCCCGGCCTCAGTCGGCCTTGGCCTGCTCGGCGGACTTCCGCGACGCCGCGGGCGCGGTCTTCTCCTCCGCCGTCACCTTCATGCCGGGGCGCGCGCGCATCAGGCCGTTGACGATCACCCGGTCGGAGGCGGCGAGTCCGTCCTTGATCACGCGCAGCCCGTCGTCGATCTGCCCGAGCGTGACGTATTTGAGCCGCGCCACGCCGGCGTCATCGACCACGAGCACGTATTTGCGCGACTGTTCGGTCCCGACGGCGACGTCGGGAATGAGCAGCGTCGTGTAGGGCGCGGAGCCTGGAACGCGGACGCGGCCGAACATGCCGGGGGTGAATAGCCCGTCGGGGTTCTGAAACACCGCGCGGCCGCGGATCGTGCCGGAGGAGCGGTCGATGACGTTGTCGACGAAATCCATCTTGCCGGTGTGGCGGAAGTCGGTTTCGTCGATGAGCTTGACCGCGACAGCGACGCCCTCGCGGCCGCCCATCTGCCCGTCGCCGCCGGCGAAGCGCTTGTAGCGGAGATACGACCCCTCGTCGAAGGTGAACTCGAAGCGGATCGGATCGACCGCGACGATGGTGGCAAGCAACGTCGTGCTGCCGCCGGTGCCGCCGGTGACCAGGTTGCCGACGGAGACGCGGCGGTCGCCGATGCGCCCATCCATCGGAGCGCGCAGCTCGGAATATTCGTTGAGATCGAGCTCGGCGGCGTGAACCATCGCCTCCTGCGCCGCGACCGCAGCCTCGGCGACGCGCTTGGCCTGGGTGCGCTGGTCGTAGGTCTGCTCGGTGATGGTCTTGTTGTGCAGCAGCTCCTGGCCGCGCGCGAGATCGGCCACGGTGAAGGCGAGGTTGGCGCGCGCCTGGGCGAGATTGGCGCGCATCTGGTCGAGCACGATCTGGAACGGCCGCCGGTCGATGGTGAAGAGAAGGTCGCCCTTCTTCACCATCTGGCCGTCGACGAAGTGGATCTGCGCGAGATAGCCGGAGACGCGCGAGCGCACGTCGACCGAATCGACCGCGACAAAGCGGCCGACATATTCGTCCTGATCGACGACGCTGCGCTGCACCGGGGTCGCCACCGTCACCGTCGGCGGCGGCGGCGCGGCCGCCTGCTGCTGCTGGCCCCGGCCGCACCCGGCGAGCATCACAAGCGCCGCCGCGAGGTGCAGGGCGGTGCCGAAGCGCACCGCTTTGACGATGGCCATGAACTCTCCCTCAATGTCCAGCGTCCGCACCATATGTGGTCGCCGCTGTCAACCGTGCGCCCCGCCGCAGCCATGCGTCCGCGCATTCAGGGTAAAGGCCCCTGCTCTTTCGCGACCGGCGCCGAATCCCCATATGTGCGATCCGGCTCCCGGCAGGCGAGCCGCCGGCGCAATGCCGGCAAAACATGGCGATTTTCCGTGAAGATCATAGCGACGAATGGCGGCCTGGGCTCAGGCCGAGCCGCCGCCGATCCGCCCACCATCCCCGCCGACGACCAGGCTCTGCTCGACGCCTATTCGCGCGCCGTCATTGACGTGGTCGATCGGGTCGGGCCGGCCGTCGTCGGTCTCACCGTCCGTGCCTCCTCGCCGCCCGCCGGCGCGGGGAGCGGCGGACGCGAGGGGGTCCGCGGGGGCACCGGCTCGGGCGTCGTGGTGGCGCCCGACGGCCTCATTCTGACCAACAGCCACGTCGCCGGCGCGACCGGCGCGGCGCCGCGCATCGAGGTCACTACGGCCGACGGCCAGCACCTCAAGGCGCGGCTCGTCGGCGACGACCCCGATACCGATCTCGCCCTCATTCGCGTCGACGAGCCGGTGACGCTGACCGCGGCGCCGCTCGGCGATTCCAAGCGCCTCAAACGCGGCCAGCTGGTGATCGCGATCGGCAATCCGCTCGGCTTCGAGTCGACGGTGACCACCGGCGTGGTCTCGGCGCTCGGCCGCTCGCTGCGCTCGCGCAACGGCCGCCTGATCGACGACGTGATCCAGACCGATGCCGCGCTCAATCCCGGCAATTCCGGCGGCCCGCTGGTGTCGTCCCACGGCGAGGTCGTCGGCGTGAACACGGCAGTGATCATGGGCGCGCAGGGCATCTGCTTTGCGGTTGCCGCCAACACCGCGAGCTTCGTGCTCGGCGAACTGGTGCGGCACGGCCGCGTGCGCCGCGCATTCATCGGCATTTCCGCGCAGCAGACTGCGATCCCGCGCCGCCTGCGGCACGCGGCCGCCCTCGCGCAGGAAAGTGCCGTGATGGTCGCGACCGTGGAGCCGGACAGCGCCGCCGGGCAGGCCGGGCTCAAGGCCGGCGACATTCTGCTCGGGCTCGACGGCGTTGCGATCACCGGCGCCGACGACCTTATCCGCGCGCTCACCGGCGAGCGGATCGGCAAGAGCGTGGCGTTCGACGTGCTCCGCGGCACCGAGAGGCTCACCGTCTCGCTGGTGCCGCAGGAGCGCAAGCGCAGCGGCTAACGCGCCGCCAGGGAGCCGCTGTTCGGGCGGCGAGGTCCAAGCCGATGAGCGACGACAAAGCCAGCCGCGGGGCGGCACTTGTCGAGGGCGAGAACGTCATCACGGCGGGTATCTTCGAGCGCCCGCCGGCCGAACGGCCGGCCCACGACAGTGTCGAGGGCATCGCCGCGTGGCTCATCGGCGAAGCGCGGCGGATCGAGGCGCCGGTGCGCGCGGTCGACGAGTTTGCTTGGCGCCTGCGCGCCGCCGGCTTTCCGCTGCTGCGGGTGACGCTGCACAGCGGCACGCTGCATCCGCAGTTTCTCGGTTCCGCCTATGTGTGGTGGCGCACCACGGCGCAGACCCAGGAGATCATGGTCATGCACGAGGTGGCCGACCTCATCCCCTATGAGCAAAATCTGGTGGCGCGGGTGCGGTTGGG
>Ga0335078_10015184_pt1 | contig 11429 bp, 12 predicted proteins | sample Lox_Sample_32_FD_206711 | JGI IMG/M metagenome (GOLD analysis project Ga0335078, IMG submission 206711) | Soil microbial communities from Loxahatchee National Wildlife Refuge, Florida, United States - Lox_Sample_3.2 | ecosystem: Environmental > Terrestrial > Soil > Wetlands | place: USA...
GTGTGGGATTTTTTGGACCGCTGTCCATTCACCCTGATTTGTGGGACCGGGGGATCGCTCAGCAATTGCTAATCCCCACGATGAAATTATTCGACACGTGGGGAATTCGTCACGCGGGCCTCTTCACATTTGCGTCCAGCACGAAGCACGTAGGCCTGTATCAAAAATTCGGTTTTTGGCCGCGGTTTCTCACTTCCATTATGGAGCTTCCAGTGGGAACCGAACCTGCCTTCGGCCTCGCGCCATTTGCGCGGTTCAGTGAACTTCCTGCGGGCGAAAAACAGACCTCCCTGGAGGCTTGCCGGGAGCTTACGAACTCCATCTACGAAGGGCTCGACTTGGAGCGAGAGATTCGCGCGGTGGACGATCAACAGTTGGGAGACACCGTGCTGACCTGGGACGGCGTCGCGCTGGCCGGATTTGCCGTTTGCCATGTGGGAGCCGGAACGGAAGCGGGCAGCGGAAAATGCTATGTCAAATTTGGGGCCGTGCGAAGCGCTCCCGACGCGGCGCGCGAATTTCGGCGTCTTCTCGATGCGTGCCGCGAGTTTGCCCGTTTGTGCGACGCGAAAACTCTCGGCGCCGGCGTGAATCTCGCGCGCCTCGACGCCTATCGCGAGATGCTCCAAGCAGGATTTCGGGCAACCATGCAAGGCGTCGCCATGCAACGCAATGCCGACCCCGGGTACAACCGTCCCGACGTGTTCCTCATTGACGATTGGCGGTAGCTGCGTGGCTTGGGGACTAGGGCGTTCCCTTATTCCCGGAAGGATTTTTCAACACGGGCTCGTCTTCGGCGGGCTCGCTTCCTAGCGGTTTGAAATCGCTCCATTTGACGATGACGCGAATCGGGATGTACGACTTGCCGGTCTGGTAGGTTTCGTCCGAGCGCGAGTAGGCGGGGAACCACAAATTTTTGCCAACTTGCTGGCGGTAGGTCTCAAAGACCGTGAACGGCAGGTCGGAAGCGGTGACGTCGCCGAGTTCGGTGACCCACTTGCCCATGGTTTTTACGATGACGAGATCTTGCACATCCACCCACACCACGCCCGAAAAATAAGCGTGGGTGCGCTCCACCGTGCGTGGTTTTATGGTGAAATAATAGGCATTCAACTCATCGAGCGGCTGCTTTCCGCCATATGTGATTTCGTATTTTGGAAGCGTCGCGGTGGTGAGCGGAAACATCGGCACGGCAGCGAGCAGATCGGAATCGCCTCTCTGCAAGTCTAGATATTGAAGCGTCGACGGCGCCCGGCTCACAAATTTCTCGGATAATTTGCCATCCGGAGTAAACCGCTGCTGTGTGACGAATTCGAGCTGGCCGGCGGGCTTATTATTGGGGCCGATCTCCTGGATGCGCACTTCCTTCAGAAACGTGTAGCCTCTGATTTCGCGAACCATTTCGTCTTCTTTTTCCGCGAATCGGCGGATGATTTCCTCGGGCGGCAGCGTGGGCGGCTCAGGCTTTGTAGCCGGCGGAGGCGCGGGAAACTTCGCGGACTCGGGCGGCTGCATCGGCCCGGCGGCCTGCGCGCGTAGCGAATGAGGCGCTGAGGCGAGAGCCAGGAAGAGCGCGCAGCACGCGGGCAGGATATGCGATCTTGGAATCATGGAATCGGCTTCCATCTGTTGGATGCAATCTGCCGGTATTGTGCAGCACGGCTTGGTCAGAAATCCAGCAGGTCCTTTTCCGGGCCCTTCCGTAGGACGGGCTTCAGCCTGTCGGGGTTAGTGGCGGCAAAATCGCCCTCGCGGCAACGAAAACCGACAGGCTGAAGCCCGTCCTACTTTCTCCATCAGTTTTCATTTGCTACAATCGCGCGGCTGCAAAACCAAGTCCGAGCATGAAGTGTTGCCGTGGAAACGCAGGCCAAGCGATTTTACGTGTCCGGCAGGGTGCAGGGGGTAGGGTTCCGCTTCTTTGCCGAGCGAACCGCGGCAAGCCTGGGTGTCGGCGGATATGTGAGAAATCTGTTCGACGGGCGCGTGGAAGTTTATGCCATCGGCGGCGCGGAACAGATGGATGCGCTGAGAGATGCCTTGCGGCGAGGCCCCCGCATGGCTGCCGTCTACCGGCTGGAAGAACTCGACGCGGAAATCCTACAGGAATATGCGAACTTTTTTTCCGTCGAACGCGATGAATGAAATCGGACGCCAGCGGCGGCAGCCGACACCGTTCTCTTAGGGAAAGCCATTTGTTTGGAAAGGCGAGGCAAGCGGAATGAACCATCTGAAGGAATTTATTCGAGAAGTTCCCGATTTCCCGAAGCAGGGAATCCTCTTCTACGATCTCACCACTCTGCTGCAAAACCCCACGGCCTTTCACAGCCTGGTTGACGAGCTGTGCGGCCACTATGAGGGACAAAAAGTGGACGCGGTCGTGGGCATCGAAGCGCGCGGATTTATTTTGGCGCCGGCCCTGGCGTACCGGCTCGAGGCGGGATTCGTTCCCGTGCGGAAACCCAAGAAGCTGCCGTCGAAAACCGCTTCCGTCACCTACCAACTCGAATACGGCTCGGATACGCTTGAAATTCACTCGGACGCGATCAAGCCCGGCCAGAGCGTGCTCATCAGCGACGATTTGCTCGCGACCGGCGGCACTGCCGCGGCTACCGTGGAACTGGTCCGCAAGCTGGGCGCAAAAGTGGTCGGCGCATCCTTCGCCGTCGAACTCACCTTCCTGAACGGCCGCGCCAAACTTCCGGGAATCGACGTTTTCACCATGATCCAATACGATAAATGAAGACAATCAGTGTTTGTCTGTGTTCGCTTGCGGGTGTTTTCCGCGCTGGCGGACAACCTCGAAGAGGACGATTCCGGCAGCGACGGAAACATTGAGGGCGCGCACCGGCCCCGTAGTCGGAATCGAAACCAGAAAATCGCAACGTTCGCGCACCAACGCGTGCAATCCCTTGCCTTCGCCGCCCAGGACAATTCCCACTGGGCCTTTGTAATCCACCTCAGTATGGAGCTGCAGGGCGCGCTCGTCGAGCCCCACGAGCCAGTACCCCGCTTCCTTCATTTCCTCCATCGCGCGGGAAAGATTCGTGACGCGCGCCACGGGCAAGTGCGCGAGCGCGCCGGCGGATGCTCGCGCGACGGTTTCCGTAAGTCCAGCGGCGCGCCGCTCGGGAATGACCACGCCCTGCGCGCCGGCAGCGAGCGCGGTGCGAACAATAGCCCCGAGGTTTTGCGGGTCTTCGACGCCGTCCAGCAGAACCAGCAATCCAGGGGCGCTCGACGGCTCGCGCGGTTTGAGCAAGTCTTCAAAACTCGCTGCAGGCGCGGAGGCAACAAACGCGACGACGCCCTGGTGCTCGCGAGTTCCCGCGGCGCGATCGACCTGGATGCGCTCCTCAAAGCGCACGGGCACATCCTGCTTGCGCGCGAGCCGCACCAGTTCTTCCATGCGGTTGCCGTGTGTGCCTTTGGCGATCAGCAAGAAATCGAGCGGGCGGTTTGCTTCCAGCGCTTCGCGCACGGCGTGGATGCCGGTAAGACGATCCATTTCGAGTAGCGTCTCCTTCCCGTCGCGAGCGGAACACTCCCGGAAAGAGTCCAGAATTCGGAATCGTGAATCGCGCAGCGCGCCGCGGGTTCAGCGTTCGAGCGTGGCGATGGCTTGGGCGGCGATGGCTTCGCCGCGGCCGATCGCGTCGACGGATTCGTTGGTCTTGGCCTTCAAATTAATCGTGGACGCAGGGATTCCCAGCGACTTCGCCAGCGCCTCCCGCATGGCCGGAAAATGTGGACCGAGCTTCGGTTTTTCGGTGATTACTATTGCGTCGATATGGACGATGCCGAACCGATGCTCGGCAAGCAGATTGCGCACATGCTCCAGAAATCGCAGGCTGGACACGTCCTTCCAACGCGGATCGGTGTCCGGGAAATGCGTGCCGATGTCGCCGAGTCCCGCCGCGCCCAAAAGCGCATCGCAAATCGCGTGCGCCAACGCATCGCCATCGGAGTGGCCGACCGGGCCTTTGGGAAATGGGAGTTCGACGCCGCCAAGGATCAGCTTGCGCCCTTCGGCCAGACGATGGAGGTCGTATCCGATCCCCGCGCGGGTCATCGGCCCGCGCGCTCCTGGCGGAGATAAAATTCGGCAAGTTCCATATCGCCCGGCCGGGTGATCTTCAAGTTGCGCTCGGATCCGACGACCACGTGGACGTCGCGCCCCATGCGTTCGACCAGGCCCGCCTCGTCCGATGCCGTCACGCCGTCCTGGCGCGCGCGCGCAAAAGCTTCGAGCAGTAGGGCGGTGCGGAAGACTTGCGGAGTTTGCGCCAAGACCACGCGCTCGCGCGGAATCGTGGCGGTGACCAGCGCGACATCGGCCGGCAGGCTGGCGCGTTTCACTTCCTTCACCGTGTCCATCGCCGGAATTCCAAGGATGGCCGCGTCGCAAGCGGCTGCTTCCGCGATCACACGTTCGATCTGGCTGAGAGTCACGAGCGGCCGGACGGCATCGTGCACCAGGATCAAATCGGCGTCGGGCTGGACCTCCACCAGCGCGTTGGCCACGGAATCCTGGCGCGTATCGCCGCCTCGAACCACTCGAAGCGGCCGGCCAAGATTTTCCGCCGCCACGCCGGCGACCACGGATTCGATTTCCTCGGCCCGCGTCGCAATGACGAAATCCGTGATCGCGGCGCAGGCCGCCAGGCGCCGCACTGTGAAGAGAAGCAGGGGGACGCCCTCCAGGGAGAGAAATTGCTTCGGCGTGTCGGCGCCCATTCGGGTCCCTAGCCCTGCGGCAGGGAGAATGGCTGTTACACGATTCATTATCGCCTCGGTGATGGAGCGCAAAAGCTTACACTAAATGGGAGCACTTATAAACAGCGCCTATCCACAGATGAAGTGGCGCGGGCTTCAGCCTGAGGGTTCTCCTGCGGGTTCTAGGCTTTGCCTGGACAAACCCCGCAGGCTGAAGCCTGCGCCACATGTTTCCCCATAACAAAAAGAGAACCAAGCTAGAGATTTCTTGAATTTGACGGTGTGAGATTCACACGGTACTCTGCCTGTTCTCTGAACAGATGATTCGTTGGCTTGAAACTGTCCAGGAACTTAGTCTTTAGCTTCCATTAAGGAGATCCACCGATTCCCATGACGAAATATAAACTGGAATATATCTGGCTTGATGGCAAAAAGCCGGTGCCCGACCTGCGCGGCAAAACTCTAATCAAGTCGTTTGAGAAGCCGCCCACCCTTGCGGACTTGCCAAAATGGGGCTTTGACGGCAGCTCCACCATGCAGGCCGAGGGGCATAGCTCTGACTGCGTTCTGAAACCGGTGGCTTTCTATCCCGATGCAAGCCGCAAGGACGGCTACATTGTAATGAACGAGGTTTATCACGCGGACGGCACGCCGCATTCCACCAACATGCGCGCCACGATTGAGAATGACCCGGATTTGTGGATTGGACTCGAGCAGGAATATTTTCTTTATCAAGGCGGCCGTCCCTTGGGTTTCCCGGAAAACGGTTACCCAACTACGCCGCAGGGCCCCTATTATTGCGGCGTAGGCTACAAATACATGGGCAGCCTGGCCCGGAAGATCGTGGACGAACACCTGGATTTGTGCCATGCCGCGGGAATCAATCATGAGGGAATCAACGCGGAAGTCGCCAAGGGCCAATGGGAGTTCCAAATTTTCGCCAAGGGTTCAGCGAAGGCCGCGGATGACACCTGGACCGCGCGTTATCTGATGTTGCGGCTCTGCGAGAAGTACGAAGTGGATATGGTACTTCATTGCAAACCAATCAAGGGCGATTGGAACGGTTCCGGCATGCACTGCAATTTCTCGACCAAATACATGCGCGAAGTGGGCGGCAAGGAATATTTCGAGTCCCTCATGAAGGCGTTCGAGAAATACATTCCCGAGCACATCGCCGTGTACGGCCCGGACAATCATCTGCGCTTGACGGGCTTGCACGAAACGCAAGCTATCGACAAGTTCAGCTACGGGCTCTCCGATCGCGGCGCTTCCATCCGCATGCCGATCAACTTCATCAAGGACGGTTACAAGGGCTATCTCGAGGATCGCCGGCCGAATTCCGAAGGCGATCCCTACCAGATCGTTTCCCGCATTTTAAAGACGGTCAACAGCGTCCCGAAGCCGGCCGTAGCCGCGGCTTAGCATTCGACATAGGCGCAGGATGGATACTCCTGCACCGCGATTGCGCCAAGCACGCCCCCTTATCCTTCAGACCCAACGTGTTCGGTAAGGAACAAAACGCCCCTACCAGCCGGGGCGTTTTGCTTTTGCAGGGAGGCTTCCGAGGGACGAATGGCGGGCTTCCTATATTCCGAACGTCGAAAATTGTAGTATCCAAATGTGGCGACCGGCGAAAACGTGAACCCGCTCACATTGGTCCTCCTGCCCGGACTCGATGGGACCGGGAATCTTTTCGCACCCCTTATCCTGGAATTGCCGCGAACTTTACATCTGATTACCGCGCGATATCCACCCGAGCGATTTCTTCCGTATCCTGAACATGTCTCCTGGCTGGGTGAAATCGTCCCGAAGGACGGCCCATTCGTGATCCTGGGCGAATCTTATGGTTCCACGCTGGCTGTAAAGTTCGCCGCTACGCATCCGCCCAATCTCGCTGGGGTCATCCTCTGCGCCGGCTTCATTTCGAATCCCGTGCGAAAGTGGGGGCCGTTGCCCAAACTGCTGGCGCGACCGCTGTTCTTTCAATTTCGCCCGCCCGGCCCATTGCACGAATATTTCACGCTGGGCCATGGCGCCTCCGAGGATTTGAAGCTTGCTCTGCGGCGTACCGTGAAGTCCGTAGACACGGAGGTTCTCGCGAAGCGAGCGCGGGCTGCCATCGACTGCGACGCGAGACAGGAAATTCAACAAATAAAAGTTCCATTGCTCTATTTGCATGCCTCGCAAGACAGATTGGTGGGAAAAGATTGCTTGAACGAAATCAAGCGTCTCCATCCGGAGACCATTGCAATTTCCATTCGCGCTCCCCATTTATTGTTGCAACGCGAGCCGCGCGCGGCTGCGCAAGCCATCGTGCATTTCCTGGACACCTATTGCAGACAGAAAAACTCACGACCGTGATTCTCGCCTCCCGGGCTGAGGCGCGCCGCCAATCTCGAAAGTGCGGCGTGCTAAACTGCTCAGGTCTTGGATATCTCAGCCTCATCGCAATCGCGCTCCGATGTGGCGCGCCGGACGGTTCGCCATGTCAATCGCCGCCTGCTGCCGTATCTCGTCCTTCTCTACGTTGTGGCCTACCTGGACCGCGTGAATATCGGATCGGCGGGGCTCCTGATGACGCGCGAGCTGGGATTTTCAAACGCCGTTTTCGGCCTGGGCGGCGGCATTTTCTATCTTGGCTACATGCTGCTGGAAATCCCCGGGGGAGTGCTGGCCGAGGTGTGGAGCGCGCGCAAGTGGATTGCGCGAATCCTGCTGACCTGGGGATTTTTGGCCTCGGCCACGGGGTTGATCCATTCCACGCGGGAATTTTACTGGCTGCGATTTTTTCTTGGGCTTGCGGAAGCCGGATTCCTTCCCGCGATTCTGGTGTACATCAGCCACTGGTACCGGCCCGAGGATCGCGGCAAGGCCATCGCGATTTTCATGGCGTCCAATCCCGCGGCGCAAGTGATCGGTGGGCCGCTGTCCGCTATTTTCCTGAGGATCCACTGGCTCGGGTACAACGGTTGGCGCTGGCTGCTTTTCCTCGAAGGCATTCCGGCCATCGTTCTCGGAATCATCACGATTTTTTATCTTACCGAGCGCCCCGAAGAGGCGCGGTGGCTGCGCGCGGATGAGCGCGAATGGCTCGCGGGCGAGCTCGAACGCGAGCGCGAGGCCCGCGCCTCGCACGTTCCGGCCTGGCACGCTCTGGGGAATCCGCGCGTGCTCCTGCTCAGCGTCACGCTCTTCTTGGGTCTTACGGCGACGTACGGAGTCAGCCTGTGGATGCCGAAGATCGTGGAGAAATTGTCGTCGTTCGGCGTGTCCAAGGTCAGCCTGATCGCGGCCATTCCGTATCTCGTTGCTTTGCCGGTGATGTGGCTCGCAGGTTGGAGCTCAGACCGCACCGGCGAGAGACGATGGCACGCCTCCATTCCGCGCATCGTGGCGGGCGTGGCGCTGGCCGTCTGCATTTATTCCGCCGACCACGTTTGGATCAGCGTGTTTGCGCTTTCTATTGCCGCGGCCGGATTTTACAGCTCGCACGCCGGCTTTTGGCCCATTCCCAATATGCTGCTTGGCCGCGCCGCCGCCGCAACCAGCATCGGATTGATCAACACGTTCGGCAGCCTGGGCGGGTTCGTCGGCCCCTACGCCATCGGATATTTGCGGGATAAAACGGGAGGCTTCGGCGCGAGCTTGCTGTTTCTTTCGGTTTGCTCGGTCGTCTCCGGTTTGCTCGTCCTCTGCGTGCGCCTCACCAATGACAAAACACCCGCGCTGCAATTTTCAGAATCGCGGGAATTTCCTGGGATTGAGTAGGACGGGCTTCAGCCTGTCGGTTTGATTATAGGAATGCGGGGAGAAAACCTACAGGCTGAAGCCTGTCCTACAAATCAAATTCACTTGACGGCCAGCAATCGGTCGGCGTCCACGCGGACCACAACATACGTAATCGATCCCTCGATCTGGCTGAACCAATGCGGCACTCCCGCGGGAATCACCACCACGTCGCCCGCCTTTACCCGGCGGCTCACTCCGCCCTGGATGCCCGAGCCGCTTGCGCCGGGGCCATCTTCCAGCTTCACCGATATGGCGTCCGCTGGCCTCATCTTCGCATCGATCATCGTGCCCCCGGTCACTAGCGTCCCCGCGCCATCCGTCACGTGATAAATCTCCGTCACCTTGAAATGCACCGCGGCGACGCCGGGCGGCGTCTGTTTCCGGTGGATGGCTCCGACGGCCACGTTGTATCCCCCGGCGTTCACCACACGAATGTTCGGCAGTGGATTCGTCGCTGAATTTGGCGCTGCGGTCAGATTGGCTTGGATGTCCTCCACGCTGACATAGGTAGCAGGAAGAGCGCTCGTGGGCAGGGCCGCCTGTTGGGGCGCGGCTGCATTGGGGGCTGCCGCCGAAAGGGTGAACAGAATTGCGAGAAGTCCCAGCATCGCTTTCATCGCCGACTCCTTTTTGCGATCGGATTTTCCGTTCAGAATTTTCGTTCATACCTTGCAACTGAGCGATACCTTATACCTGCCCGCTTTTGCGTGCAACGCTACGCGCCACATTTGCCGCGGTTTTTAGATGAAACAGGCTGGCTCTGCCCCTCCTTACAATCACAACAAAAATCAAGGCTGGACAGCATGTTGTTTTTCCAACAGCTCTATCGCCTGCGCTCGGACCCTCCGCGCATACCGGAAAGTCCAAATCAGCGTAAGGATCGTGGATCCGCCGATCAAAATCGGCGATATGACCAATACCATCTGTGTGGAAATGCTGTAGATCAAGATCACCCGGACGACGAGTTCCGTAACGTAAACGGCGCCCCACACCATAGTGATGAGCCTGTTTGCAAACCGAACGTGGGGCAGTGCCCACCCTGCCTCGAACCGCGCCCGCCTCTGCGGATCGGAGCCGGCCACAAAATGACGGCCAAAGTAAAACATCATCGGACGGGGCAAGAGCAGCCAGACAAAGCAAGCCAAGCCGAACACCCCTGTGAACAAAGACTCTCGCACCAGCAGTATCTTTGGACTGCCTCCAAACAGAAGCGCGACGCCGCTTGCGACGATGCCGAGCAAGACGATCACGGAAATCGGGTCCAGCTCCCGCTTTCGCAACAAGTCAAACAGGCTCTTGAGCAGGGGGAACACGGCGGAGATGGATAATGCCGTTAATTCCGAGGGCGAGATGTAATGCTTGGAGAGGCGATAGAGCAAAAGAGGAATAATCGCGTTGAGCGCGATGTCCAGCAAAATGCCGCGCACCAGAGGCGGGGAGCTATCGTTTGGCTTGGCAGCGTTGTCCATCGGCCCCAAGTAGTTCCAAAGTTAATTCGACCATCAAATAGATTTATCAGCTCGCGGAATTCCCTTGCTGCGAATTGGAGTTTTACCCTCTGAACATTCTAATCCTCTATCGCTGGTCCGATGGGCGCCGCGGGCAACTGCTCTCGGACACTGAACCCGCTGATTCGCAGAGCCATCATCTGCGCCGCGAGATTCAGGATTCGGCCGGCTGCGGTTCGGGGATTGAGCCCTCGCGAATGAATATTCGAAATGAGATTTCGGTTCGCATCGGTGTGGGCCTTGCCGGGACGATACGACATGTAGGCGGACAAGCTTTCCGCGGTGGCAAGTCCGGGCCGCTCGCCGATCAGCAGCACCGCCACTTTCGGAGAGAGCAACTCGCCGATCTCGTTGAGAACCCCGACCCGGCAATGGCGAATCACAAATGGATTGCCGATCGTCCAGCCGCGCGCGCGTGCTCCTTCCTCCAGCAACGGCAATAGGGACGGTACTTGCGCAGCGACTGCCGTGACGGAGAGGCCGTCGCCGATGGCGAATTGGATGTCGCTCGCGGGCGAGCAGCGTTTTCTTAATTCGACCCGCGACGTTTCATCCAAGCGGCGCCCCAGGTCCGGCTGCAAGAGGTATTCTTCCTTAGAGCGCGCTTCGGTGCGGACCTCGAACAGATTCCAACGCTTGAGGAATGCCGCGCCGAATATGGAATCCAGGTCCAGCTCCGCCCGGACGGCGTCGCGTGCGGCGGCGTGAGCTTCGCGCAGTTCCAATTGTGTGGAGGTGCGATACGCGGCCCCCGCGCGGCCGGCCAAAATGCGCGCCGGCGTGCGTTCCCGAATCTTTCTCAGCGCGTCGGGAAACTCGGCGGCCAGAAAGGAATCGGCGTCGCGGGCCATTCAGACGATTTCTCCCAGGGAAGCTTCCAAACCTTGCATCAGTTCGCGCCGGGCGGACACTTCGAGCAGCGCCGGCTCCGTATCGCGAAAAATTCCCTTGGCCTGAAGCCAGCTCAGAAATTCGGGGGCGGGGCTCAAATGGAAAAGCTTTCGCGCGGCCAGCGCGTCATGATAGCTCGTGGATTGATAATTGAGCATGACATCGTCCGAGCAGGGGACGCCCATGAAATAATTGCAACCCGCCGCGGTAAGAAGCACCAAAAGATTATCCGCGGAATTTTGGTCGGCCGCCGCGTGGTTCGTGTAGCACACGTCGCAGCCCATCGGGAGCCCCAGCAGCTTGCCCATGAAATGATCCTCGAGGCCGGCGCGAATGATCTGCCTCTCGTCGTACAAATATTCCGGCCCGATGAAGCCCACGACGCTGTTCACGAGAAAGGGATGGAACACGCGAGCGACGCCATAGGCGCGCGCTTCGAGCGTGAGTTGATCGACGCCGTGATGCGCTTCGGCCGATAGCGCGCTGCCCTGTCCCGTCTCGAAATACATCACGTTCGCGCCCTTC
>Ga0335078_10015186_pt1 | contig 11428 bp, 7 predicted proteins | sample Lox_Sample_32_FD_206711 | JGI IMG/M metagenome (GOLD analysis project Ga0335078, IMG submission 206711) | Soil microbial communities from Loxahatchee National Wildlife Refuge, Florida, United States - Lox_Sample_3.2 | ecosystem: Environmental > Terrestrial > Soil > Wetlands | place: USA: Florida...
CTCCGTCTCGAAGCGGCGATCATCGCGGGCCAGGCGCATCTCAACGCCCACGCGACGGCGGATCTCGCGGCAAAGGAATTAACCTACAACGCCGACGCCGAGCTCAAGTCGGTCGACCTCCGCAAACTCCTGAGCGCGATTAATGGACGCGTCATTCCCGACGGCGTCATCAACGGGACGCTGCATGCGAGCGGGCGCGGCACGGATATCGCGGGAATCAGCGCTCGCGCCAATCTGCAGGATCACGGTGTGGCGGCGAATGGCGTCACGGCGGGAGATCTCGCACTCAACGCTGGCTTCGATAAGCGCATCGCCACCATCGACGCGACCGTGACCAACGGCAAAGGCAACGCGCGTCTCGAAGGCAAAGTCGACACCGCGGGCGAGATCAGCTACCAGCTCCGCCTCGCAGTCAAACAGCTCGAACTCAACCGTGCGGCAAGCGGCCTGCGAATTCCGCCCGACAATCTTACGCTCAGCGCGGACGTCAACGGCGCCGGCGTGAACCCGGCGACGATGCGCACCAAGGCGCTGGTGTCGATTCAGCGCTCCGTGATCGGGCCGGCGACGATCGATTCCGGGCAGATCGACGCAAGGATTTCAGGCAGCATCGTGCGCATCGCCGATGCGAGAATCAAATCGCAGAATTCGACCGTTTCGGTGCGCGGAGAGATGGCGTTGACACAGGAGCAGCGCGGCAAGCTGCACTACGCGGCGGACGTGCAGAGCCTGGCGCCATGGCTCCAGCTTCTGGGTCACCAGGGCGCGGGCAGTGTCAACCTCGCCGGCGATGCTTCCGGCAATCTTCATCGCTTGCGCGCCTCGGGCTCGGCCAGGCTGACCGCCCTGCATTACGAAAAGTATTCGCTGAACAGCGGACATCTGACTTACGATCTCGACGGAATTCCGACGATCAACTCGATTCGCGGTCATCTCACGGTAGCGCTCGGCGAAGTTCAGAGCGCGATCGCGCTTAAATCGATCGCTGCGCAAATCCGACTGCAACCCGGCAAAGCCGGCGCGGAGCTCGCGGATATAACAGTGAGCGTGCATCAGGACGCGACTCACTCGGGCGATCTCGCGGCCGACGTCAGTTATCAGCCGCGGCGAATCGGCGCTAACCTGACCCGCCTGTCGCTTGCGACTGACGCGGGCAATTGGCACCTCGAGACGCCTGCCGCGATCGTTCGCGAGAATGACAAACTCTCGATTCGCGGCTTCACGCTCGAAAGCAACGATCAGCGCGTAACGCTCGACGGCGTGATCGCGGATCGCGGCGATCAGAATGTCAGCGCGAAGATCCAGCGCTTCAGACTGGCGACGTTGTCATCGCTGATGCCGAAACAATTTCGGCTCGACGGTGTCGTGTCGGTTGAGCTTGGAGTGCGCGGCACCGCCGCCGCACCCACGATCAAGCTGGCGTCGACGCTGAGCAATCTCCAGGTCGAAGGCGTGCGCTATCAGGGCATGACCGCGAATGCCGATTACGCCGCCTCGCGCGCCGCGCTCTCGATCGCGCTGCAACAGGACGCGGCTCATCGGCTCGACGCCGATGGAGTACTGCCGCTTCGGCTCAGTTGGGATCGTGGTTTCCAATACGCGATCGCGGGCGATATCGATTTGAAGGCGAAATCCAATGGTCTCGATCTCGCTTTTCTCGAAGCTTTCGGCGGCGGCAGCATAACCCAAATGGCGGGAACGCTGAGTCTCGATCTGGCCGCGCGAGGACCGCTGCAGCGTCCGCAGCCCAGCGGTTACGTCGCGCTCAGCGGCGCACAGGCCTTCATCAAGCCGCTGGGTATCAAGGTGGAAAATGGTACCGCCAGGGTGTCGCTTGCGCCCAATGAGATTCGATTGGAAAATCTTTCCGCTTCGGCGAAAGACGGGAAGTTAACCGGCAGCGGTGCGATCGGCCTCGCCGGCAGCATGCCTGAGCAAACCAATCTGAAAATTTCCTTCGACAAGTGGCCCGCGATCGATACCGCCGAATACCAGGCCACAGTCGCCGGCCAGATCGGATGCGCCGGGCCGATCGATGCGCTGCAGGTCAAAGGCAGAACTGATGTTCTGTACGGCCTCATCCGCCCCGATCTGGATTTGCTCGGAGGTGAATCCGTGAAACCCGATCATACGATCAAGGTTTCGAACTCGTGGGAGCCGCCGCCGTCGGAGCCTCGTCATGAAAAGAAAAAGAGCGGCTCCTTCACGATGCCGGGATTCAAGAGTACCGCGCTCAGCGTTGACGTGGTAATTCATCGCGACACCTGGATAAAAACCGCCGAGGGCTCAGTAGAACTGCAGGGAAAGGTCCACATCTTCAAGCCCGCGCAAGGCAATCTGGTTTTGTCGGGCGCGATCGACACGGTGCGCGGCAATATCTCCGTGGCCGGCAAAACCTTTACCGTTTCGCGCGGCCAGATTACTTTCACCGGCGGCCGGGATATCAATCCTTCGCTCGATCTATCGGCCGACTACACCGCTCCCGGCTATACGATCACCGCGAGCATTACCGGAAACACCAAAAAGCCCGTGCTGACTCTCAGCAGCAACCCGAGCCTTCCGCAGGCGGATATCCTTGCCGTCCTGATGTTTGGAAAACCCTCCAACCAGTTAAGCAGCGGCGAGCAGAGCGGATTGCAGCAGCAGGCGCTCTCGATGGCGGGAGGGTACGCGGCGGCCCAGGTGGGCCAATCGATCGCCGAAGCGCTCGGGCTCGAGTCGCTGGGAGTCGACATGTCGCAAACCGGCGCAATCGGTTTTGGCAATTACCTGACCCACAATGTTTACGTGTCGGCCACACAATCGACTACCGGTACGCCGGGGCGCGGCGCGTCGATAACCTACTACCTGACGCCGCATCTTCAACTGGATACTTCCGCCTCTAGCAACAGCAGCGTCGGCAATCAGATCGAGCTTAACTGGCGAAAGGAATACTGAGCGCGTCTTTTCCCGATCCGGCGCTTGTCCGGCTTCAGGATGTTGCCTGGTTGTTTTGCGTCGCGAGATAGGCGTGAAGCTCGGCGACCACCTGCGCCCCTTCACCGACCGCGGCCGCGACGCGCTTGATCGATCCCGCGCGCACGTCGCCCACCGCGAACACTCCGACACGGCTGGTCGCCAGCGCCGGCCGATTGTCTCCAAGTGCCGGGCCCGTGCGCACGAAGCCATTCTGGTCGAGCGCCACGTCGCAATTCGTTAGCCAATCGGTATTCGGATCGGCGCCGATAAACAGGAACAGATGACGGATCGCGCGCCGCGTCTCTTCGCCCGAACGGCAGTGACGCCATCGCGCCGCCTCGAGCACGCCGTCGCGGCCTTCGAGCGCGGCCACCTCGCTGTCCGTGATCAATTCGACGTTCGAAAGCGCGGAGATCCGCTCGATCAGGTAGCGCGACATCGTTTCTTCCAGCCCCGGGCCGCGCACGATCAACCATAGTTTCGCGACCTTGTCCGCCAGGTAGACCACCGCCTGCCCCGCCGAGTTGCCGCCGCCAACCAGCGCCACTTCGAGATCGCCGCAGAGATTTCGCTCCAGCGGCGACGCCCAGTAGTGAGCGGTCAGACCTTCGAACTTGTCGAGACGTTCGATCGCGGGGCGACGATAACGAGCGCCGCTCGCGATCACGACCGAGCGCGCGTTGGCGCGTTCACCGCTGCGCAGCCGCAGCGCGAAGCGGCCATGCGAGGGGTCAGGCGAGGCCTCGAGCGTGACGACTTCTTCCGGAATCGCAACCGTGGCGCCGAATTTTTGCGCCTGGTTATGCGCCCGCGCCATCAAGGCGATCCCGCTGATGCCGGTCGGAAAGCCGAGATAGTTTTCGATCCGCGCCGACGCACCCGCCTGTCCGCCGAAAGCGCGGCAATCCAGCACCAGCACCGACAAGCCCTCGGAAGCGGCGTAAACCGCGGTCGCCAAACCGGCCGGACCCGCACCCACGACCGCGACGTCGTAGACCCTGTCAGGATCCATCTTTCCGATCATCCCGAGGCTGCGCGCGAGCTCCGATTCCGAGGGATTGCGCAAAACTTCTCCGTCGCTTCGCAGCACCACCGGCAGTTCGGCTTCGCCGATGCGAAGATGCTCCATCAGCACGTGCGCGACGTGGTCGACAGCAGGATCGAGCCGCAGATGGGGTTGTGCGTTTCGCGAAAGAAAATTCTGCAGCCGCAGAACGTCGACGTGCGAAGCGTGGCCGATAATCACCGGACCGGCGCCTTCCTCGATCAGCACGACACGGCGCAGGATCATCGCGCGCATTATTAGCTCGCCGAGCTCGGCCTCCGCGACCAGCATCGCGCGCAAATTCTCCGGGGTTATCACCAGCGCTTCGACCGCGGACTTGGCGTGGGCGTCGATCAGCGCCGGGCGGCCGGAGAGTTGCGCTAGCTCTGCGAGGAAGGCGCCCGGACCTTCTTCGACGATCGGCTGCACGGTGCCGAGCGCGTCTCTGCGGGTGATCGCGACCTCCCCTTTGAGAATCACGAACATGCCGGGAGCGATCTCGCCGGTGCGAAAAATCGGCTCGCCCGGCGCAAAGTTGACCGGCGTTCCGAAATGCCGGATACGCTCGATCTTCTTCGTTTCGATAACCGGGAAAATTTGATCGCGTCGAAGCTCGATTATCGAAGCCGTCATGACCTGGCGCCTCAAGTTGCAGAAGTGACTACTGGATATATCGGGTGATCAATGTTGCGGCCGCATTACCAAAGCCGCCGCGACGCCAAACGAGCGCCTTCGCTCAGGATTCTCAGTTTCTCCCAGGCGACGTCCTCACCCACCATCACGTATCCGGCAAAGGTGCTGAAGCCGCAATCGGTGCTCGCGATCACCCTCGAACGATCGCCGATCGCCTCAACGAACTGCTCGATACGGTCGGCAACCACTTCAGGATGCTCCAGGTAATTGGTGGTCACGTCGATCACACCCGGGATCAAAATCATCTCTGATGGCGGCGGTAGTTTGCGAAACATTTTGTAGTCGTGCTGATGACGCGGGTTGGCGGCCGCGAGGCTTAACGCACCGACGCGTGCCCGGTAGAGAATTGGCAGCAGCGGCTCCAACTCAACGTCGTCGATATGCGGGCCATCCCAATTTCCCCAGCATACGTGGAGCCGAACTCGATCGGCTGGAATGTTGATCAGCGCTCGATTCAACGCCTCGATATGAAGCTCGACCCGCGCGAGAAATGAGCTAAGCGGTTGATCGACGAACATGATTTGCCGCTCCAGAGCGAGATCCGGAGCGTCGAGCTGAAGCACGTGCCCGCGGCCAACGATCAGCTCGTATTCCTTGCGCATCTCATCGGCCAGCGCGAATACGTAATCGCGGTCGCTCGCGTAGGGCGGCTTTTCGGTCGAGCGCAACAGGGTGGTCGAGACGATGCCCGGTGTCGCGGCGGTTACGAAGGTCTCGCTGAATTCAAGTTTCGTGGCTTCGAGCGCCTGCGAAAACGCGTCGAGCTCTTCGCGTGCGGCAGCCTGATTCGGATCGTACTCGATCTGGCCAACGCACGCGGGCGTATGATAAATCGTCGCGCTTTTGCTCTCCGCCAGTTTGCTACCCGTGGCGAGCTTGAGGGCGGCATAACCCGGAAACTTGGCGAAGTCGGTCACCGTGCCGCGCTTCGATTCGCCGCCAAAACCGCTCATGCGGTCTTTGACGTAGAAGGAAAATCCAATCCGCGGCAGTTCACCATCGCCGGCGATATCAACTCCGGCCCGATGCTGACGTTCGAGCACGGATTTCAAATCGCGATTAACCTGGTTTCTGAAAGCCGAGGGGTCGACTTCCTTCCCCTGTTCCTTGGCCAGCAGCAGTTCCAGCAACTGGGGACTGCGCGGCAGGCTTCCGACGTGGGTGGTCAAAAAACGCCCATCGCTACGATTCATCGATCATGTGCTCCGGTTGAAGCTGATTAGAAGCCAGGTTTCTCGGCGTCGTGGGCGTGCCCAATCGCATGGCGAAGCCGATGATCCAGCTTGGCGCAATTCAAGATTACCTTGCCAGAATGTACCGCCTCTACTGCGCCGATGGGCACGGAAAAATCACCGGCGTTCTCGACGTAGACCACGATCTCGGGCCGGCCTTGCGGCGCGACCTCGCGAACCGCGCCAAATTCTTCACCACCGTCCGATACAAAGGTCTGGAATCCAACCTGTATTTTCTCCTGCATGACTACTCCTTCCCGAAGATGCCGGTTGTCCGAACTACCGTGTCGAACCAGCGCAGGTCTTATTGTATGGTTTGAAAAATTGCTGGGCCCGTTTTCAGGTTAGCAGCGGATGCCGCGGATGGTTAAGAACTTCGTCACGCCTCGATGGAATAGCCTGCGCGTTCTTGGACGACCCGTTGGACGATCACCGATCCGCATTCCGCACCGATCGATCAGGGTGGTGTGTGGATACTGTCCGCGCAAGTATCCGTTGATCTCCGCAGTGATCTTGGATGCTGTTTGCATGACGGTGTTGTCTGGATCCAAACCACACGATATGAAATCAGCCGCTGCCGCATATGGATCCAGCGTGATTTTTCTTTGGTGGAGCTGACGCGGATCGAACGCGCGACCTCCTGAATGCCATTCAGGCGCTCTCCCAAACTGAGCTACAGCCCCACCGCGAGGAATTCCAGCTAAGCGGAAAGCGTGCCCCTGAGTCAACCGAGCCGATCAGGCCTGCGCACGCTCCAGCAGCTCACGCGCGGCGCGGCGAATCTTGTCGGTTATCTCGACCCCGCCCAGCATCCGCGCCAATTCCTCGATTCGCTCGCCCCGCTCGAGCACGGTGACCCGGCTCGCGGTGGTCCCGCGCCGCTGCTCCTTTTCCACCACGAAATGCTTGTCGGCGAATGCCGCGATCTGCGGCAGATGCGTCACGCACAGCAACTGATGGAATTTGGCGAGCTGTTTGAGCTTGCGCCCCACGACTTCCGCCACGCCGCCGCCGATACCCGCGTCGACCTCGTCGAAGATCAGCGTCGCCACGCCGCGACGTCGCGCTTCGAGCGTCTTGAGCGCGAGCATCACGCGCGACAGTTCGCCACCGGAAGCGATTTTTCCGAGTGGCATCGGGGCCTGACCGAGGTTGGCCGAAAGATAGAACTCGACATTGTCGTAGCCGGTGGGACCGAGCGTGAGGCCGTTGCGCGTGAAAGCTGATTCGCCGTCGCCACCGTTACTGAAGCGCGCCTCGAACACCGCGTTGCGCATCTCGAGCGTTTTCAGCTCCGCTTCCATCCGGCGCTTGAGCTCGGCTGCGTTCTGGCGACGATCCTTGCTGAGCGCGTCCGCGAGCTGCCACAGATTGTCTAGTGCCTTGCCGAATTCAGCTTCGCTGTCGGCGCGGCTCTCCTCGATCGTTTCGAGCTCGGCGATTTCCGCGCGCGAGCGCTCCAGCGTCTCGAGTGCGCTCTCGATACTTCCACCGTATTTTTTCTTGAGTCGCTGAATTTCCTGCAGCCGATCCTCGATCTGTTCAAGGCGCGCGGGATCCGCTTCGATCCGCTCGGCATAACTGCCAAGTATTCGCGCCGCCTCCTCGAGACTCGCGCGCGCTGATGTAATCAGCTCGGTCGATTCATTGAGCGACGAATCGAGCGCGGCCGCTTCGGCCAATCGCGCCTGTGCCCGCGCGATCGAATCGATCGCCGCGCCTTCGATTCCATACAAGAGCTGCTCCGCCTCGTGAGCGGCGGCCGCCAGCTTGGCCGCGTTGGCGAGAATCGTTCGATTCGCCGCGAGCTCTTCGTCTTCGCCTGCGGCAAGAGCAGCGCGCTCGAGTTCGGTCACCCGAAAACGCGCCAGCTCGAGCAGATCGTCACGCTCGCGGCGGCGGCGATCGAGCTCGGCCAGGCGCTGATGAAGCTCGTGCGCGTGTTTGAAGGCGTCGCGATATTCGCTCAGAGCAGGGTCGAGACCGGCGTAGCGATCGAGGATCGCGAGATGGGTTTCAGTGCGAAGCAGCGCCTGCTGCTCGTGCTGGCCGTAGACCTGCACCAGGTTGCCGCCGATACGCGCCAGGCTCTGCACCGTCGCCAGCTCGTCGTTGATCATCACTCGCGAGCGGCTGCTCTCGGCGATTATGCGCTTGATCAGAATCTCGCGCTGAGTCCCATCGCTGGCCGGCAGGACGCTATCCGGCATCGGAGCTTCGCCGTCGAGCTCGAACAATCCTTCGACCAGCGCGTCCTTCTTGTCGGTGCGGATCATCTCGGGCGACGCGCGGCCGCCGATCAGAAGTCCGAGCGCGTTCATGATGATGGTTTTGCCGGCGCCGGTCTCGCCCGACAACACGTTCAGTCCCGCGCCGAATTCGAGCGCAACCTCGTCGATTATGGCGAAGTTTCGAATGCGCAGTTCAAGCAGCATCGCATTACGCGCCGGACGCTCAGCCCCAGTGCAACTTGTCGCGCCAAATCTCGAAATAAGGATGCGGCGAGCGCACCAGCGCAACCGCGTTCCTGCACTTGCGGATTATCGTGGTGTCGGCGGCGCCCACCAGCGCCGCTTCCTGGCCGTCGAGAACCAGGGTCGCGTCGTGATCCGGATCTTTGATCCTGACTTCCAGCTCGAAGGAATCCGGCAACACCACCGGCCGATTACTCAGCGTATGCGGGCAGATCGGAGCGAGCACGATCACCTCGAGCGTCGGATACACGATCGGCCCGCCGGCGGAAAGCGCGTAGCCGGTCGAGCCGGTGGGCGTCGCCATGATCAGGCCGTCCGCGCGATACGAGCAGAAATTTTCTCCCGCCGCCGTCACTTCGAGGTCCAGCATGCGGCCAACCGGACGCTTGTTGATCACGACGTCGTTGAGCGCGCGGAACTTCTCGCTGTTGCGCGTGCTGCCGTCCTCCATCGTGCGGCGCACCACCGCCTCCAGCGTGATCCGCCGATCGACATCGTAGTCGCCCGCCAGCACTCGCGCGATCGACGCCTGCGCCTCGTCGATGGTAGCCTCGGTCAGAAAGCCGAGCCCGCCCAGGTTGACGCCGAGGATCGGCGTCTCGCGACCTTCCATGAAGCGCGCGATGCTGAGCAGGGTGCCGTCGCCGCCGAGCACGACGATCAAATCTGCGACGCGCGCGATCTCGCTCTTGGTCATCGGGGCCGATTCGAGTGCCGCGGCGGCTTCGGCTTCGGCTAGTGTCGTCACGCCTTCGGAACGAAGCCAGTTGCACAGCTTGATCCCGATCGCGAGCGCCTCAGGACGATCGCGCCGCACGATCAGGCCGACCGATTTTATGGTCTGCTTCGCCACGGCGCTCCCGGGGACCGGTTCTTCACCTTCGCCGTTACGGGGTGTGCGGCTGAGACGAAGCCGCGTTGCTGTCATTGTAAATGATGGCGACCGCGGAGACGTAGTAACCGGTTTGGCCGCCCGCGACCAACCCCTCCGGAGTCTCCGAATGCTGCGCTTTGCTGCTCGTGATCACGATAGCGTCGGCGCCAGTTTCGCACGCCTTACGCACCATCGCTGGTATGATCTCTTTCTCTTCAGTGCCGGGGACCGCGCGCGCATCGATCAGCGCGATCTTGCGGTAGCTCGCGGTCGGCTCGGCGTCGAGCACGGGCATCGTGCAGTTGGGCGGTTTGGCCGCGCGTCCCGATGGCTCCATCTCCGATACGTTCACGTCCGGCGGCTCCTTTATCAGCGCCTTATGGCATCCCGCCACCGCCATTACGCATACCAAGCCTAGCAAGCCCCACCAACGTCGCATATCTGAAAGAAATAGCTGGGGCGAGCGAGTGGCCGCAAGCGAGCCCTCGATCACGCGGTGCCGATCTTCCATCTCGCTTTTGCGCCGTCATCGTATAAGATCCCACTACGGCGGTCCGCCGCATCCTCGAATGGCGATGGAGATCAAACCAGCGAAACGCCCCCTGCTGGGCGCACATATGTCGATAGCAGGCGGCGTCGGCGAAGCCTTGCTTCGAGCGAAGCAGGTCGACTGCGAGTGTGTGCAAATATTCACGAAATCGTCACGTCAATGGGCCTCCAAGCCCTACAGTCCCGAAGAGGTTGCAACCTTCAAGCGCAATCTCGGCGAGACCGGAATTCAAACCGTGGTCGCGCACGACTCTTACCTGGTCAACATGGGCGCGCCCGATGAGAAGCTGCGCAAGCGCTCGATCGATGGGATGATCGACGAGTTCGAGCGATGCGAGCTGCTGGGCGTCCCGTTTTTGATCTCTCATCCGGGGTCGCACGTCGGCAGCGGCGAAGACGTTGGTATCAAGACCATCGCTGAATCGATCGACATCGTGCACAAGGCCTGCCGGGGCTTCAAAGTTCGAATGACGCTCGAGATTACCGCCGGGCAGGGAAGTAACCTGGGATGCGGTTTTACGCAGATGGGCCGCATTTTCGACAGCGTTAAGCAAAGCGATCGGCTGCGGCTGTGCTTCGATACCCAGCACGCGTTCGCGTCGGGTTACGATCTGCGCACAGAGGACGGATACGAAGCCGCGTTCGGCGAGCTCGATCAAAATATCGGGCTCGAGCGATTGGTTGCGTTTCACATAAACGATTCGAAGAAGCCGCTTAATTCCCGCGTCGATCGCCACGAGCATATCGGCAAAGGACAGCTCGGCCTCGATTTTTTCCGCCGGCTGCTGCGAGATCCACGATTCTTCGGACTGCCGATGTGCCTGGAGACGCCGAAAGGACCTGACCTCAAAGAGGACGTTGAGAACCTGACAAGATTGCGCGGGCTGTTCGACGCGACACAACTATGATCAAACGAATTCTTACGGGAGACCGGCCCACCGGGCCGCTGCACCTGGGACATTACGTCGGTTCGCTGCAGAATCGGGTGCGCCTGCAGAACGAATACGACACGTACATTTTGATCGCCGACGTTCAGGCGCTAACCGACAATTTCGAGCATCCGGAAAAGTTGCACGACAACGTGCTGGCCGTTGCGCAGGATTATCTCGCGGTCGGCCTCGATCCCAATCGATGCAAGTTCGTGATCCAGTCGATGGTGCCGGAGCTGACCGAGCTCACGACCTACTTCATGAACCTGGTCACGGTCGCGACGCTCGAGCGCAATCCAACCGTGAAGGAAGAAATCAAGCAGCGCAATTTCACGCGCGGCGTGCCGGTCGGATTCTGGTCGTACCCGATATCGCAGGCGGCGGACATCACGATCTTCAAGGCCGACCTGGTTCCGGTCGGTGAAGATCAGTTGCCGATGATCGAGCAGGCGCGCGAGATCGTGCGCCGATTCAATTCGCTATACGGGAAAGTTCTGATCGAGCCGAAGGCGATGGTGGGGCAAATCGCGCGGCTACCGGGCACCGATGGCGGCGCGAAGATGTCGAAGTCGCTCAACAACTGTATCTACCTGAGCGACACCAGCGAGGCGCTGCGCAAGCGGGTCATGTCGATGTTCACGGATCCGACGCGAATCCATCCCACCGATCCGGGA
>Ga0335078_10015188_pt1 | contig 11427 bp, 7 predicted proteins | sample Lox_Sample_32_FD_206711 | JGI IMG/M metagenome (GOLD analysis project Ga0335078, IMG submission 206711) | Soil microbial communities from Loxahatchee National Wildlife Refuge, Florida, United States - Lox_Sample_3.2 | ecosystem: Environmental > Terrestrial > Soil > Wetlands | place: USA: Florida...
TGATCACGGTCCTCGACGGGCATCCGCACACGCTGGCCTTCCTGGCCACGATCAACCAGGTGCCGCACACCGCGCTGGGCGTCACCCAGTTCGGCCAGTCGGGCACGGTCGAGGAGCTGTACCGCCACCACGGCATTCACGCCGACAGCATCATCCACGCCGCGCTGGACCTGGCCGGATAGGCGGGGAGGGCCGGGCCGGCCGGGTCAGGCCGGTGCGGTCAGGACGGTGTGGGCGCGGCGACGTCGATCGCGACCGCGTCCTGGGCCGGGACGGTGACCGTGGCCCGGCCTGCCGCGTCCACGGTGACCACGGTGTCGGTGCAGGCCCCGCCGGAGGGCGCGCCGGTGATCACATCGCAGTAGGCGCCGGTCGGCAGCCCGGTGCTGAACGTCTGGGTCACCGGGGAGCTCTCCGCGTTGATGGCGACCCAGGCGCTCGCGCCGCGGCTGAACGCGATCGCGTTGCCGCCGTCGGTCCACCAGTTCGCCACGGCCGCGGTCCCGGCCGCGTTGTGCCAGCCCACCATGCCGGAGATGGCGGGCCAGCGGTCCTCGCACTCCCAGGTCCCCGCGCCGCAGCCGGGCGCGGCGATCGCGTTCCCGCCCGCGCTCGGCGGTCCCTGGTCGTAGCCGGAGAACGCGTAGTCGGAGAGCACCAGCGGGGTGCCGTAGTCCCAGGCCAGCATGAACACGTTGGCCAGCGTGTAGGGCGCGCCGCTCGCGTAGGAGAGCGCCCCGCCGGCCCGTTCCGTGTCCGGGTCGTCCACGAACGCGACCGCGTCGCCGCTGGGCACCATGCCCGCCGCGGTGAAAGACGGGCCGAAATCGCTGAGTGAGGCGAGGCTGCCCGAGGTGAACACGCCGTACAGGTCCCACCCGTAACGGAATTCAAGCAGCGTCCCGGTGCCCTCGTATTCCTCCGGCGTCACCGGCTGCCCGGCACCGTACTGGACGTCCTGGTAGATGAAGACCGGCTGGGTCAGCATGGCCTCGATCGCGGCGATGTCGGCCGGGTCCATCTCCTTGGCCGAGTCCCACCGGAACCCGTCCACCCCGAGCGCGATGAGGCGGTTGAGATACGCGGCCTCCTGCCCGCGCACGTACGGCGAACCGGTGTCCAGGTCGGCCAGGCCGTCCAGCTCGCAGTTCCAGACCTGCGACACGTCGTTCCAGTCCGTGATCGACGTGCGGCAGCTGTGGAAGTCGGCGGCGGAGTACAGCGGCGGATAGTCGTAGGCATCGGGGAATGTGCTGCCGCCGTCGCCCACCCCGCCGTTGAGCTGCGCGGTCATGTGGTTGAGCACCACATCGGCGTACACCTTGACCCCGGCGGCGTGGCAGGCCGTGATCATCGAGGCCAGCTGGGCCTCGGTGCCGAACCGCGAGGTGAGGCCGTAGCTGACCGGCTGATAGGCCTGCCACCAGGGGTAGCCGTCCGCCGCCAGCACGATGGCCTCCTGCGGCGGTGCTATCTGCACCGCGCCGTAGCCGTCCGGGCCGAGCACGTTCGCGCACTCGGCGCCGACCGCGGGCCAGGGCCAGTCGAACATCTCCGCGATAACCCCCGGGCCGGACGTGGCCGCGGCCAGCCGGGCGGCCGCCGCGGCCGGCCCAGCCGCGGCCGGCCCGGCCGCGGCCGGCCCGGCAGCGGCGGGCCCGGCAGCGGCGGGCCCGGCAGCGGCGGGCCCGGCAGCGGCGGGCGGGCACGTGACCGGTAGGCGCTGGCCCCAGCCAGCGCGAGCGCCAGGCCCCAGCGAAGCGCGGCCGCGCCGCGGGACGGCCTCGCACCGGAACCATGCTGCATCGGGCTGCCTTCCGTGCCCGCCGGCCGTGCGCGGCCGGCGTGGCCTCAGGGTGCGGCCGGGCGGCGCGCCCTGTCAAATGGCGCGGCAGCCCCTGAAATGCGCTTTCATAGGTTATTGATAAATTGTTGAGAAGATATTTCGCCCTGGCTTCTTTCGCGGCTATTCCGTCAATTCTATGTTATGCGGGGAAGCCATTGCCTCGCCGCCCGGAGGGCATCATGAGGAGCCTGCGCCGCTTACGGCCTGAGACGCCCAGCACCCGCGGGTGGCGGCGCGGGACCGCGCTGCTCGCCGCGGCGGTGTCCGCGGTGGCGCTGACCGTCCTGGTCCCGGCCGCGCCCGCACTGGCCCAGGATGCCCCGGGCGCGCCCGGCGCGGATGCGACCTGGAACGAGTCGAACCTGCAGGGCTTCGCGGACTCGCTCGGCGCCGCGTCCAAGGTCTGGTACACGCTTGGCGACGGCGAGCTGGAGAACGTCTTCTACCCGCAGACCGACACGCCCAGCACGTTCGGCCTGCAGTACATCGTGACCGACGGCTCGACGTTCACCGCCACGGAGACCGCGGACACCACCCACGCGATCTCCCTGGCCGACCCGACGTCGCTGACCTGGCGGCAGGTGAACACGGCCAGCGACGGCGCCTTCACGATCACCAAGACCTACGTGGCCGACCCGTCGCGGTCGGTGGTCCTGATCCAGACCACGTTCGACAACCTCAGCGGGAGCCCGCTCCAGCTCTACGCCGACTACCTGCCCCAGCTGAATAACGACGGCATGGGCAACACCGGCGGCACCGACGCGGCCAGCGGCGACCTGGTGTCCGCCAACGGCCCGGTGTCCAGCGCACTCGCCGCCTCGACCGGGTTCACGCAGTCGACCACCGGCTACGTGGGCAGCTCCAGCGACGGCAGCGCCCAGCTGGCCAGCAGCCACGCGCTGACCGCCACGTACTCGTCGGCCGCGACCGCGGGACACATCGTCCAGGTCGCGCAGATCCCGGTGGCGGCCAGCGGGTCGACCACGTTCACGCTGGCGCTCGGGTTCGGCTCCTCCCAGGCGGCCGCGATCTCCGACACCGCCGCGTCCCTGGCCACCGGGTTCGGCTCCCTGGAAACCTCGTTCGAGGCCGGCTGGCACTCCTGGGCCAGCGGCCTGAACGCCCCGCCCGCGTCGGTGACCGGCAGCGCCGCGCTGCAGCAGCAGTACGAGGTCTCGCTGATGGAGGTCAAGGCCGACGAGGACAAGACCTACCCGGGCGGGTTCGTGGCCGCGCCGTCCAGCCCGTGGGGGACCAGCGTGAGCGCGGACGGCGCGGGGGATCACGGCTACCACGTGGTCTGGACCCGCGACGAGTACGAGATGGCGTCGGCGCTGCTGGCCGCGGGCGACACCGCGGACGCGAACGCCGCGCTGCAGTACATCTTCAGCTACGAGGAAGAGTCCAGCGGCGCCGTGAAGCAGAACACGTTCCTGAACCGGACCGCGGTGTTCGGGTCGCTGCAGATGGACGAGGTCGCCGACCCGATCATCCTGGCCTACCAGCTCGGCGCGACCGACGCGGCCGACTGGGGGCACGTCGAGCTGCTGGCCAACTACCTGGTGGCCAACGGCCCGTACACGCCGCAGGAACGCTGGGAGGAGGCCAGCGGCTACTCGCCCGCCACCATGGCGGCCGAGATCGCGGGGCTGGTCTGCGCCGCCGCCATCGCCGAGGACAACGGCGCGGCCAGCCAGGCCGCCAGCTACCAGTCCACGGCCCTGACCTGGGCGTCCGAGCTCGACAGCCTGACCTACACCACCACAGGCCCCTACGGCGGCGGCGACTACTTCCTGCGCATCACCCCGGACGGGAACCCCAACTCCGGCGCGTCGATATCCATCGCCAACGGCGGCGGCAGTCACGACGACCGCACCGTGGTCGACCCGAGCTTCCTCGAGCTGGTCCGGCTCGGCATCAAGCCGGCCACCGCGGCCGACATCACCAGCACGCTGCCCGTGGTCGACGCGCAGATCGAGGTGACCACTCCGGAGGGCCCGGTCTGGCACCGGTACAACTTCGACGGCTACGGCGAGACCGCGTCCGGCGGCGACTACACCGGCGCCGGCGGGGGCAACCCCTGGCCGGTGCTCACCGGCGAGCGCGGCGAGTACGACGTCGCCGCCGGCAACCTGGCCGCGGCGCAGTCCCTGCTGGGCACGATGGCGGGCGCGGCCAACGCTGGCGACCAGATCTCCGAGCAGGTCTGGGGCGGCGCCACCGGCACCGGCGGGTTCACCTTCGGTCAGCCGGACAACTCCGCCACCCCGCTGATGTGGGCGATGGCGCAGTTCGTCCGGCTCGCCATCGACATCTCCGCGGGCCGGGACGTGGACACGCCCGCGGCGGTCACCCAGTGCGTGCAGCAGGGCAGCTGCCCGGTCACCGGCTCGGTGCGGGAGACGGTGAACGTGACCGTGCCGGCCAGCACCGACGCCACCGGGGAGACCGTGTACCTGGCCGGCACCCTGTCCGCGCTCGGCCTCGGCCAGCCGGACTGGGCCCCGAACGGCATCGCCATGACCAGGGTCAGCGCCACCCAGTGGACGACGACCATCGAGGCCGTGGCCGACGCCGCGCTGTCCTACAAGTACGATCTGGGCGGCACCTGGGCCGGGGTGGAGAAGGACGCCAGCTGCGCGGACATCGCGAACCGGAGCATGACAATCAACGGCGGGAGCCAGAACGATACGGTCGCCAACTGGAGTGGCATCGGCGGATGCTGATGCCGGCCGCGTGGCTCATCCGCTGGTGAGGTACTCCACGACGATGTCCCCGGCCATTCCCCGGTAGCGGCCGCGGAGTTCTGGGGCGGCGAGATCGCGGCCGAACAGGGCGCGGAACGTGTCCCGATGGGAGAGCCGGAACACACAGAACGAGCTGATCAGCATGTGCACGTCGACCGGGTCCGCCTGGCGGCGGAAGACCCCGTCGGCGTAACCCTGAGCCAGGATCTTGGTGATCAGCTCGATCGCCGGGGAGTTCACGTTCACGATCCCGGCCGACCGGCTGATGTGCTCGGCGTGATGGATGTTCTCGATGCGGACCAGCTTGACGAAGTCCGGGTGGAGCTCGTGGTGGTCGAAGGTGATCTCGGCCAGGCGCCGGATCGCGGTCACCGGGTCGAGATGGTCTAGCTGGACGGCCTGCTCGGCGGCCCGGATCTCCGAGTAGGCGAGTTCCAGCACCTCCTCGAACAGCTGCTCCTTGCCGCCGAAGTAGTAGTAGATCATCCGCTTCGTGGTCCGCGTCCTGGCCGCGATGTGGTCGACTCGCGCGCCGGTGTACCCGCGCTCGGCGAACTCCTGGCGGGCCACGTCGAGGATGTCCTGGCGGGTACGCTGCGCGTCCCTGCGCCGCGGCGTGGTCGATACGGGCATCGGGCTCCCTCCCGCGAGCCGATTATGCCAGGAGCCTTGACAACCCGCCCCTGGAGTATTAACTAACTAGATCGTACATTACGGATCGCCGGGGAAGGCGGGATAATGGCCCCTGACGCCGGGCGGGAACGCTGCCTCGTGGGCTTGATCGGCGCGGATATCGCCACGTCGCTGAGCCCGCAGCTGCATGAGCGGGAGGCGGACGAACTCGGGCTCAGGTACTTCTACCAGCTGATCGACATCGCGCGGCTGGGCCTGGAGGCCGGCGACGTCGGCGCGCTGCTGCGCGATGCGCGCCGGATGGGCTTCCGCGGCCTGAACATCACCCACCCGTGCAAGCAGGCGGTCGTGCCGTACCTGGACAGCCTTTCCCCGGCCGCGGCCGCGCTGGACGCGGTCAACACGGTGGAGTTCACCGGCGGCCAGATGATCGGCCACAACACCGACCTATCCGGGTTCGAGGCCGCACTGGCCAGCGGGCTTCCCGGGGTGCGGATGCGGCATGTGGTCATCCTCGGGGCGGGCGGCGCGGGATCCGCCGTGGCGCACGCCGTCCTCAGGCTGGGCGCGCAGCGGCTCACGGTCGCCGACGTCGTCTCCTCGCGCGCCGCCGGGCTGGCCGCCTCGCTCCGCACCCAGTTCGGCCTGGACTCGCTGCGGGCCTGCGACCCGGCCGGCCTGGAAGCGGCGCTGGCCGATGCCGACGGCCTGGTCAACGCGACCCCGGTCGGCATGGAGCCGCGGACCGGGATGCCCGTGGCCGGTCACCTGCTGCGCCCCGGGATGTGGGTCGCCGACATCGTCTACCGCCCGCTGCAGACTGAGCTGCTCAGGCAGGCCCGCGACCTCGGCTGCCAGACCCTGCCCGGCAGCGGCATGCTGGTCTTCCAGGCCGCCGACGCGTTCCGCTTGTTCACCGGGTACGCCCCGGATACCGAGCGGATGCTTTCCCACCTCGCTTCGCTCACCGGTACCCCGGAGCACGCCCTCCTGCCCGGGTACGGCGTGAGCCGGCCAGACGATGGTCAGGGCAGCCGTGTTCCCGGCCGGTGACCCCCGCCCGCAGGACGGCGGGCGGCTGCAGCGGGGTATCGCGACGATCTCGCTGAGCGGCACGCTCGAGGAGAAGCTGTCCGCGGCGGCCCGGGCCGGGTTCGACGGCGTCGAGATCTTCGAGGGTGACCTGGTCACCTGCCGGCTGACCCCGGCCGAGATCCGGCGGCGCGCTGACGACCTCGGCCTCGGCATCATGCTGTACCAGCCGTTCCGCGACTACGAAGCGGTGCCGGACAGCGCACTGGAGCGCAGCCTGCGCCGCGCTGGGCGCAAGTTCGAGCTGATGGCCGCGCTCGGCGCGGGCACGCTGCTGGTCTGCTCCAACGTGTCGCCCCAGGCCATCGACGACGACGCCCGGGCGGCCGGCCAACTGCGCCGCCTGGCCGACCTGGCCGGCGGGCACGGCATCCGCATCGCCTACGAGGCGCTGGCCTGGGGACGGCACATCAGCAGCTATCAGCGCGCCTGGCAGGTGGTGGCGGCGGCCGACCATCCCGGGCTCGGCATCTGCCTGGACAGCTTCCACATCCTGTCCCGGGGCGACGATCCCGCGGCGATACGGGACATCCCGGGCGAGAAGATCTTCTTCCTGCAGCTCGCCGACGCCCCGCTGCTGACCATGGACGCGCTGGCCTGGAGCCGGCACTACCGGTGCTTCCCCGGGCAGGGCGGCTTCGATCTGCCCGGCTTCGCCGCCGAGGTGCTCGCCTCCGGGTACCGCGGCCCGTGGTCGCTCGAGGTCTTCAACGACGTCTTCCGCCAGGCCGACGCCGAGCGGACCGCGGTCGACGGCTTGCGGTCGCTGCTCATCCTGGAGGAAGCCCTGGCCTCCGCGGCCGGCCCGGACGGCGCCGCCGGGCCGCCCGCCCCGGTCACGCTGGCCGACCTGCCCGCCCCAGCCGGCCTGACCGGTTACGCCTTCGTCGAGCTCGCGGTCGGCGCGCTGATCGAGCCCGCGATCGGGCACCTGCTGCGCGGCCTGGGCTTCACCCGCGCGGGCCAGCACCGGAGCAAGCCCGTGGACCTGTGGCAGCAGGCCGGGGCGCGGGTGCTGGTGAACCAGGCCGGCGCGGACGCGGGCCCGGCCCGGGGCGGGGCCTCGGTCGCGGCGATCGCCGTGGAGAGCCGCGACCCCGGCCGGTCGGCCCGGCGGGCCCGGGCCCTGCTGGCCCCGGCGATCCCGCGCCGCCTCGGCCCGGACGAGGCCGAGCTGACCGCGGTGGCCGCTCCCGACGGCACGTCGGTGTTCTTCTGCCACACCGACGACCAGGGCCGTCAGGGCTGGCTCGGCGATTTCCGGGCCGCGCCGCCGGCCAGGACCGGTGATGGCCCGCTGCTCACCGCCGTTGACCACGTCGCGCTGTCCCAGCCGTTCGACTACTTCGACGAGGCTGCGCTCTTCTACCGGTCACTACTCGGCATGCGCCCGCAGGCCAGCCAGGAGGTCGCCTCGCCGTACGGGCTGGTCCGCAGCCGCGCCGTGCTCAGCGCCGGGCACGGGGTCCGGCTGGTGCTCAACACCCCGCTGCTCGGCGGGGGCGGGCTGGCCGGAGCCTCGGCCTACCAGCATGTCGCGTTCTCCTGCCCGGACATCTTCGCCGCGGCGCGGGCCGTGCGGTCCCTGGGGATCCCGACGCTGCCGGTGCCCGGCAACTACTACGACGACCTCGCGGCGCGGTTCGACCTCGACGACGCCGCGACCGGTCCGCTGCGGGACCTCGGTGTGCTGTATGACCGCGACACCCGCGGCGGTGAGTTCCTGCACTTCTACACCCTGATGATCGGGCCGCGCTTGTTCTTCGAGATCGTCCAGCGCCGCGGCGGCTACGACGGCTACGGCGCCCAGAACACCCCCGTCCGGCTGGCAGCGCAGCTGCACCAGGCCGCGATGGGGGGCCTTTCATCTTCTCCCCCCTCCAGGAGCACGTCATGATCAGAGCAAGGAAGCTCAGCCGTTACGGAGCCAGCGCCGCTCTGCTCGCGCTGGCCGGCCTGTCCGCCTCGGCCTGCGGAGCCCCGGGATCGAGCTCGTCCTCAGGCAGCGGAGGCGGCAGCGGTTCCGGGCCAATCAAGATCGCAGTTGTCGACGCCCAGAGCGGGCAGGACAGCTCGCTCGGGCACTGGGAGTACGACGGGGTCAAACTCGCGGTCAGGCAGGCCAACGCGCACGGCGGGATCGGCGGCCGCAAGATCGTGCTGACCCTCTTCGATGACCAGGGCGACCCGACGGTGACCACGGACATCGCACACAAGATCGCCAGCGGGGGCTATGTCGCGGTGTTCGGCGCGGCCGAGAGCGCGGACTCGATCGCGATGGCGCCGGTCCTGCGGCGGGCGAAGATCCCGGCCATCACCTCGGGCCAGTCGCCTCAGCTGGCCGCGCTGCACGACCCGTACGAGTTCCTGAACACCCCCACCAGCGTCACCTACGACAGCACGCTCGCGAACTACCTGGTGAAGACCAAGGGCTACCGGTCGATCGCGATGATCACCAACAACGATGCCTACGGCATGGGCGAGCACGACGCGTTCCAGGCCGACCTGACCGGCTTCGGCATCAAGCCGCTCGCCGACGAGGTGGTCACCGCCGACGCCACGGACTTCAGCGCCGACCTCACCACGATCAGGCAGCACCACCCCCAGGTGCTGTTCATCGGGGCGGAGGAGGTCGAGTCCGGGCTGATCGCTAAGCAGGCCCGCGCGCTCGGCATCAAGGCGATCTTCGCGGGCGGGGCCCCGATGGGTACCCCGCTGTTCGTCTCCACCGCCGGGGCCAGCAACGTCGAGGGGTCGATCGCCAGCAGCGCCTACCTGTCCAACGACCTCAACGCCCAGACCCGCGCGTTCGCCGCCGTCTACCGGGCGGCCTACGGCCAGCCGCCCGAGCTGCACGGGGCCAAGGCCTACGACGGCGCGCAGATCGTGATCCGGGCGCTGCGCAACAGCGACGCGGCGACCGGGCTCAAGCTGGCCAACGCGATCCGGGCCGTGCGCTACCACGGGCTGGTCGGGGACTTCGTGTTCAACGCCGACGGCGTGGGCCTGTTCAAGACCCGCATCGGCGTGATCAAGAACGGCCAGGTGGTGCTGGTCCAGTAGCGCAGCACCCCGGCCCCAGGAGGGACGGACCATGCAGGTATTCGTGCAGACCCTGGCCGGCGGCCTGGGGTTCGGCGCGATCTACGCGCTCGTGGCCATCGGGTTCTCGATCGTCTACCGCACGATCGGGCTGGTCAACTTCGCTCACGGCGACATCGTCATGATCGGGGCGTTCATCGCCGCGACCGCGTTCATGTCCGCCAGGCTGCCGTTCGCCCTGGCCGTGCTGATCGCGATGGTGCTCACGGCTGCCATCGGCCTGGTGATCGAGCGGGCCCTCCGCCCGCTCGAGCACCGGGACCTGGACCTGATGCTCATCGGCACGATCGGCTTCGGCATCGTGCTCGAGGCTCTGGCCACGCTGATCTGGGGGGCAACCGGGCGCGCGGTCAGGACCCCGGTCGGTGCGTCCCCGCTGCGGATCGCGGGCATCTACGTGCAGCCCTATGACCTCCTGATCATCGGGCTGGCCGCGGTCGCGGCCACCGGCGTCTGGTTCCTGCTCACCCGGACCAAGATGGGTGCCGCAATGCAGGCGGTCGCCGCCGACTACGAGGCCGCGACCGCCGTCGGCATCAACGCCGGACGCAGCAACGCGGTCGCGTTCGCCATCGGCGCCGCCCTGGCCGCGCTGGCCGGGTCGCTGGCCGGCCCGGTCCTGTACGTGAACGAGAGCCTGGGCGCCACGATCGGGATCAGCGGCTTCGCCGCAGCCATCCTGGGCGGATTCGGCAGCATCCCCGGGGCGATCGTGGGCGGCCTGGTCTTCGGCCTGCTGTCCGGCTTCTCCGCTGGCTACTTCTCCGGGTACTCGGACCTGGTCACGTTCGTGGCGTTCGCCATCATCGTGATGATCAGGCCCACCGGGATCTTCGGCGAGGCCACGGTGAACCGGGCGTGAAACGCCGCCTGGCGCTGATCGCGGCCGGCCTGGCCGTGGCCTACGTGCTGCCCTACCGGCTGGGCGCGTACCCGATGCAGGTGGCGGACGTCGCGATCGTGTTCGCGCTGCTGGCCATCGGACTGCACCTCACGATGGGGGTCGCCGGGCAGATCAACCTGGCCCAGGTGGCGTTCTTCGGCGTCGGCGCCTACGGCACGGCCATCCTCACCACCCACAACGGCCTCGGATTCTGGCCCGCGGCGGTGCTGGCGGTGCTGGCCGCCGTGGCGGCCGGGGTGCTGGTCGGCGTCCCCGCCCTGCGGGTCCAGTCGCACTACCTCGGCATCGTCAGCCTCGGGCTGGCCGTAGCCTTCCTCGACCTGGTCTCCAACAGCGCGCTGGCCGGCGGCTCCGACGGCGTGTCAGGAATCCCGGTCCCGCCCTTCCTCGGCCTCGATCTCTCCAGTGACTACCTGTACTACTACCTCGAGGCGCTGGCCCTAGTTCTCGGCCTGGGCCTGGCCGCGTTCATCACCCGCACCCGGCTCGGGCGGCGGCTGCGGGCCATGCGGGACGACCAGCTGGCCGCGGCGTCCATCGGCGCGGAGATCCCGTACCTGCGCATGATCGCGTTCGCGCTCGGGGGCCTGTACGGTGGCGTGGCGGGCGTCCTCTACGTCGGGCTGATCGGCTTCGTCGCCCCCACGTCGGTCAGCATCGGCGTGATGTTCCTCGTGCTCGCCATGGTCATGATCGGCGGGCGGCACAGCCTGGCCGGGTCGGTCATCGGCGCCGTCCTGCTCACCGTGGCCAGGGAACTCCTGCTGAACGTCGCCGCCTACGCGCAGCTCGGTTACGGCCTGGTGGTCGTGGCCACGGTGATCCTGGTCCCGGACGGCCTGGCCGGGCTGCCGCGCCAGCTCATCCCGCGGCTGCGGCGCGGCACCGGGTCCGGCCGAATGACCAGTTACCAGAGCGGGCCAGAACCAGCGGACGGCCCGCGCCCGCCGGACGGCGCGTCCGCGGCGCTGCGTGCTGAGGGCATCACCCGGCGGTTCCGCGGCGTGGTCGCCCTGGACGACGTCAGCCTCACCGTCCGGGCCGGGGATATCCACGGGATCGTGGGCCCGAACGGGTCCGGCAAGACCACGCTGTTCAACGTG
>Ga0335078_10015189_pt1 | contig 11427 bp, 8 predicted proteins | sample Lox_Sample_32_FD_206711 | JGI IMG/M metagenome (GOLD analysis project Ga0335078, IMG submission 206711) | Soil microbial communities from Loxahatchee National Wildlife Refuge, Florida, United States - Lox_Sample_3.2 | ecosystem: Environmental > Terrestrial > Soil > Wetlands | place: USA: Florida...
GCCGTACTTCTTCTTGACCGGCCACAGCAGCCGCCGGGCCTTGTCCAGGCTGACGTTGTCCGGCCAGCTGTTGATCGGGGCGAAGCGCTGCTGCCCGGCGCCCGCGCCGCCGCGGCCGTCGCTGATCCGGTAGGTGCCCGCGCTGTGCCAGGCCATCCGGATCATGAGCGGGCCGTAGTGACCGAAGTCCGCCGGCCACCAGTCCTGTGAGCTGGTCAGCACGGCGAGGATGTCCTGCTTCACGGCCGCCAGGTCGAGGGACCTGAACTCCGCCGCGTAGCTGAAGTCCCCGCCCATCGGGTTCGCGACGGCCGGGTTTTTGGCCAGGATCTTGAGGTTGAGCCGGTTCGGCCACCAGTCACGGTTGGCGTCGCCCATCGTGGGGTGCGTGAGCCCGGGCGCGATCGGACATTCCCCGGTCTCAGGGGTCGCGCCTTCGACGACTACTGGATCATGGTTCTCAGACATGGGAATCCTTCCGGAGCAGGCGGTTCATTGTGCCCAGGAGCTGCGGGCGGTAGAGCAGTCGGGGCACAGCCCCCAGTAGATGACCTCGGCCTCGTCGATCGAGAAACCGTGGTCGTCGGGCGCGGTCAGGCACGGCGCCTCGCCGACCACGCACTCGACGTCCGCGACGACGCCGCATGACCGGCACACGATGTGGTGGTGGTTGTCCCCCACGCGCCCCTCGAACCGGGCTGGGCTGCCGGCCGGCTCGATGCGGCGCACCAGCCCGGCCGCGGTCAGCGCGTCGAGCGCCTCGTATACCGCTTGCAGGGAGACATGGCCCACGCGATCCCGCACGCCCGCGGCCAGCGCCTCGACGCCCAGGTGGTCACCGTCCCTGACGGCGTGCAGCAGCGCGACTCGCGCCGCCGTCACCCGCAGGCCGGCCCCGCGCAGTTCCTCGGCGGTGGTCCGGGGCTGCGGTGCCGTCATGCCGCCAACTTAACACGAACGATTCAAGAAAACGAACGTCCCAACTTAGCGGGCGAACCCGCAAATCTGCGGCGAACCGGGCAGGGGCGGCGGCGTCCCCGCAATGACGCCGGCCTGCCCCTGCCCGGAGACCCGGGTGGTCATCCGCCGGGCCCGGCGCTCGCACTGCCGGGACCGCCCTGAGCCTGTGCCGCTAACCGCAGCGCCGTGCCGGACACGACGGCGGCTGTCAGCGGCAGGACCCGCGACGAGCTGCCTGCCTGGACGGTGAACTGCCCGCTGGGCCACACCCAGCTGGCGAGGTCCTCGTCGTAGCGGGCGAAGGCCCTGGCGGGGATCTTCAGCCTGGCCCTGACCGCCTCACCCGGCGACGCGCGCACGGCGGCGAACGCCGCCAGCACCCGTTCGGGCCGCCGCGTGTCAGCGCCCGCGGCCGGCTCGGCCAGGTACGCCTGGACGACCTCCTTCCCCGCGCGCTCGCCGGTGTTCCTGACCGTCACCGTGACCTCGAGATCCGCGCCCTCGGCTACCGCCTGCGGGCAGTCAATCGACTCGTATGCCCAGGTCGTGTACCCCAGGCCGTGGCCGAACGGGTATCTCGGCACGACTGCGCTGCGGTCATAGCCCCGGTAGCCGACGAGCAGGCCCTCCTCGTACCTGAGCCGCCCGTGCTCGTCTGGCTCGGCGTGCAGCACGGGGCAGTCGGCCTCGGCCGCCGGCAGCGTGACCGGCAGCCGGCCGCCCGGCTCGGCGTCGCCGAGCAGCACGTCCGCCAGCGCGGAGCCGAACGCCTGGCCCGGCAGCCACGCGTAGAGGATCGCCGCGACCTGATCGGCCCACGGCATCAGCACCGGCATGCCGGAGTTGACCACGACTATCGTCGTGTCGTTCACCGCGGCTACCCGGCGCACGAGCTCGTCCTGCCTGCCGGGCAGCGCGAGGGTTTCCCGGTCGAACCCCTCGCTCTCGGTCAGCTCGGCCGAGCCGACGACGACGACCGCGGCGTCGGCACCCGCGGCGGCCGCCTCTGCGTCGGCCAGCAGCGTGTCGTCGTCCGCCACGGGCGCCAGGCCGAGCCTGACGGCGAGCGGTCCGGCCCCGTCCTCGGCCGGCCGGAACTCGAGCCGGAGCATGGTCGCGCTGCCTGCCTCCAGCAGCACGGCCGCGCGCAGCTCGCCGGGCCGGGTCATCGCCTCGACCGGGTCGTCCGGTACCGGCGTGGAGCCGTCGATGACGGTGACGCCGTCGACGACGACGGCCAGGTCGCCGACGCCGGCGGCGCTCACCTCGTAGCTGCCGGACGCGCCGGCCAGGAACTCGGTCGTGAGCACGATCAGCCCTGGCTTGCCCCAGCCGATCCCGGCGGGGACGCCATCCCACCACGCCAGGCTCGCGGACCCGCGGTGCTCGGTAGCCAGCACGTCGCCATCGCAGCTGACGAACTCCAGCCGCACCCCGGCCTGCCCGGTGACCGGGTCGCGCAGCGACCGCGGCGGGGGCTCGGGCAGCGCGTGCCAGGTGCGGCAGCCGACCGCGGTCACCGCGTCGGCGGTGCCCTCGAGCGCCGCCCGCAAGGCAGCCGCGGGGGTCTGCACCGTCACCGGGGACACGCCCGCGCTGCCGCCGCCCTGGATGGTCGGGTACAGGGCGCCGGGTCCGACGACCGCCAGGCGGCGGAGCGCCGCCGGATCGAGCGGCAGCGCCGGCCCGCTGTTGCGCAGCAGCACGCAGGAGGCGGCAACCGCCCGGCGCAGCAGGTCCGGGGCAACCAGCTCGGGGGCCGGCCCGGCGGCCGGTTGCGCGTCGCCGGCTCCGAGCGCGCCCACCCGGCGGGCCAGTCGCAGCAGCCTGACGACCTTGTCGTCCAGCAGTTCCTCGCTCACCAGGCCCTCGGCGACGGCGCTGGCCAGCAGCTCACCCCACGGGCCGTCCGGCCCCGGCATGGACAGGTCGAGCGTCGCCGTAGCGGTCGGCAGCGTGCTGCGGGCCGCCTCCCAGTCCGACGTCACGACGCCGTCGAAACCCCACTCGTTCTTGAGCACGTCCCGGAGCAGGCGCAGGTTCTCCGTCATGCGCTCGCCGTTGACCTTGTTGTAAGCGGCCATGACCAGCCAGGCGCCCGCCTCCCGCACGCACGCCTCGAACGGCACCAGGTACAGCTCGCGCAGCACGCTCTCGCTGATGCACGCGTCGTAGGTCCAGCGCTCGGTCTCCGTGTCGTTGCCGACGTAGTGCTTGACCGTCGCGGCGACGCCCGCGCGCTGCACGCCGCGCACATAGGCGACGGCCAGCCGCGCGGACAGGACGGGGTCCTCGGCGAAGAACTCGAAGCCGCGGCCGCCGAGCGGCGAGCGCATCAGGTTCACGGTCGGCGCCAGCAGGATGTCGACGCCCTTGCTGCGCGCCTCCGTGCCGAGTGCGAGGGCGACCTGATGGACCAGGTCGGCGTCCCAGGTCGCGCCCAGGGCGGACGGGCAGGGCAGGCTCGCCGACGGCCGGCGCTCGTCCTTCGTGGTGCCGCGCACGCCCGCCGGGCCGTCCGAGGTGACCATCGGGCGCAGCCCGATAGCCGCGCAGCCGTGGGTGCGCCAGCTGTCCGCGCCAGTGAGCAGCTGCACCTTCTCGGCTACCGGCAGCGCGCGGACCATGCCACGGAGGGTGGCTGGCCCGGCGCTGACCGGGCCCGCGGAGACCGCGGTCGCCTGCGGCTGGCCGGTCATTCCGGCCCCGGCCAGGCGCTGGCTGCTGACATCTGGGCGGCTGCCCGGCCGGGAACCCGGCCGGGCAGCGTGCGCCGCTGAATACAGATCCTCACGATGCGCGGACTCAGGAAACGGGCTTGAGCTGCTCGATCGTGTACAGGATCTCGGGAATGTTCGGGCCGGGATCCATGTACGGGTTGCTCGCCGACGGCCAGCCCGTGTAGTTGCGGGTCGAGAATTCCGCCCAGGAGGCGCCATACAGCAGCGGGGCCACGGGCACCTGGGTCGACTCGATGTTCTCCAGCGTGCTGACCGCGGCGCTCTGCCCCGCCGAGGTGGATGCCTGCGAGTACGCGTTCAGTGCAGCCTGCGCCGGCGCGTAGTTGAACCGGCCGTAATCGGCCGCCGCCACCTTGCCGTTGGACGCGGACAGTTGGTAATTCATCCAGTTGTTGTAGGTGAAGTACGGGCTGGGGCCCTGGGCCCCCCAGCGGATGGCCGCGGTGAAGTTACCGGTGTTCATGTTGTTGGTCCACACGACCGGGCCGTTCGTGCCTGGCTCGCCTTGCACCGCGACGTCGAAGCCAAGGTTGTTGAGCTGCTTCGCAATCAGCTGCGAGTCCAGGTAGTAGTCGCCGTAATTGACCGGATCCATGATCCCGAACGAGATCTTCTGCCCGTTCTTCTCCCAGAAGTGGCCGACCTTGTGGTAGCCGTCGGCGGTCAGGATCGAGCTGGCCTTGGCCGCGTCGCCGGCCGAGGGCAGGTCGTTGGCCATCCCCGAAGGCAGATAGCTCTGGTCGACCGGCAGCATCAGGCCGCTCGAGGTAGTTTCGACCGGCTCGTCGCCGGCTTCGCCGTCGGTCGAGAGCTGCTGCCTGTCGATCGCGTAGCTGATCGCCTGGCGCACCTTCGGGTCATTCAGCGGCGGCTTTGTGGTGTTGAACCACAGGCCCACCACGTTGTTGTCGGCGAGGAACGGGGATGAGCTCAGCCACGTGTGGTTGTCCGAGCTCTTGGACAGGTAGTTGGACTCGATCGACCCCAGGCTGTTTCCGGCCCAGTCGATCTGGCCGCTGGATACCGGCGGGATCAGGTTCGCGTTGCTGGTGTAGGCGGGGAAGTCCACCTCTGGTACGTGCAAGCTGGACTTCCCGTAGAAGTCCGGGTTGATCTTCATTGTGAAGCCCTGAGCGCTGAACTGGTCCAGCACGTAGGGGCCGTCGCTGACCGGATTGGCGTCGGAGTAGGTGGCCGGGTTGCTGACCGAGGCCCAGACGTGCTCCGGCACGATCACTGTCTGCAGGATCAGGTACAGGTTCGCGTACTCTGGCTGGCTGAAGTTCAGCACGGCGGTGTTTCCCGAGCCCGTCGCGCTCGTCGTCAGCGGCGTCGGCTGCGGCCAGCCGACGTTCAGGGCGGCGTTCTTGGGATTGGCCAGCAGGTTGAATGTGAATGCGACGTCAGCCGCGGTGAACGGCTTGCCGTCGCTCCACTTCACGCCCGACCTAGTGGTGATCGTCAGCGTCCTGCCGCCATTCGACCACGCATAGGATAGCCCGACCTCGGGGATGGGCTTCTGGGTCGGGTTGTCGGTGTTGAACACGAACAACGGCTCGTTGTAGAGGTCGGTCGCGTGCATGACGTACCCGGTCGAGGTCGAGTTGAACGGGTTGAAGTTGTCGGTCATGGGGGACAGCGGGGTGGTCTCGACCACCAGCGTCTTGCCCATCGATGTCGACGGCTTCCCTGTGGAAGGCGATGAGCTGCAGGCGGCGATACCCAATGCGAGGACCGCTGCCGCAGCCACGCTGCCAGCGAGTTTGTGGTTCATTGCGTTTAAACTCCAAGGGTGCCCGGCCGGCCCTGCGCCGGCCTGTAGTGAAATGACCATGTCGGGGTCTGTTTTGCTGGCGGCGTCGGCCGGCCGGGTGCGTGGTGGCCAGGCGCGCCGGATTACCACACTTAATTGCCACTAGGCACTGTCGGCGCTCATCACCTCTCCTCTCCCGGCTCGCGCAGGCCCCCGTCGGCGCCGGCGTCGAGCAGCCAGCATGAGCTGACGTGCCCAGGACCGGCGGGAAAGGCCGGCGGCATCCGCTCGGCACAGATCGCCATCGCATGGGGGCACCGGGTATGGAACCGGCAGCCGGATGGCGGTGCCAGCGCGCGGGGCGGGGAGCCGCGACCGCGCAGCGTGACCGGCGTGGCCCGCGCCGGGTCGGGCGCCGCGCTGAGCAGCAGCTGGGTATAGGGATGGGCGGGTGAGTCGGTGACCTGAACGGCCGCGCCGGACTCGACCACCTGGCCCGCGTACATGACGACGATCTCGTCGGCGAGATACCTGGCCGAGGCGATGTCGTGTGTGATGTACAAGATCGCCAGCCGCTCGCGATCGCGCAGGTCGGCGAGCAGGTTGAGCACTCCGAGGCGGATGGAGACGTCCAGCATCGACACGGGCTCGTCGGCGAGCAGCACCTGCGGCTCGACGGCGAGGGCCCTGGCGATCGCTACCCGCTGGCGCTGGCCGCCGGATAGCTCGTGCGGGAACTTCCGCAGGTAGGCATCAGCCGGGGTGAGAGCCACCCGCTCGAGCACGCTAGCGATCTTGGCGTCAAGGTCGGGGCCCCGGTCGGCTAGCCCGTGCACCAGGAATGGCCTGCTCAGGTGATAGCGCACATCGTGAATGGGATTCAGCGACGCGAACGGATCTTGCAGGACCATCTGAACGGCCTTGGCGTACTCCACCATCCGGCGCCGCCTGCCGGCGACTGCCTTGCCGTGTACCAGCAGCTCGCCTGAGGTCGGCGTGATCAGCCCGGCCAGCATGCGGGCGAGCGTGGACTTGCCGGACCCGCTCTCGCCGACCACAGAGGTGACGTAAGCAGGGGGCAGCGCCAGGGAAACGTCGTCGACGGCATGCACGACCGGTCCTGGCTTTCCCGGCCGCGCGAGTCGACGGCCGCCACTGACCGCTCCGCGGCCGCGCGCTTGGAAGTGCTTCGTCAGGTCCCTCGCCTCGAGCACGGCCGGGGCGATCTCGTCCGTATTGACAGTGGTCGTCATGCCGGGCTCCCGTGCTCGGCTGCGGCTGCGGTTGCGGCCGACGCCGCGCCCGTGACCGGCGTCGTTTCCTTCTGGGCGGGAGCCGTGGTGAGCGGTAGTAGCTGCTGGTCCGGCTCGGGTGCGGCGATCTCGGCCGGAACCGGCCGATCCGGCGCTTGCTGCCAGCAGGCGACCAGCCGGCTCCCGCCGGTCCCGATGGTTACCAGCGGCGGCGCCTCGGCAGCGCACCGATCAAAGGCGAACCGGCAGCGCGGATGGAACACGCAGCCGGACGGAAGCTGACGTAGATCAGGCGGTGAGCCGGGAATGCCGGTCATCGGGATCCGTGGCCCGTGTAGCGGCGGGAACGAGCTCAGCAATCCGAGCGTGTATGGATGACGCGGGGCCTTGAACAGGGATGCTGCCGGGGCCCGCTCCACGAGCCGGCCCGCGTACATCACCGCGATGCTGTCGGCGATCTCGATCAGCAGCGACAGGTCGTGAGTGATGAACAAGATCGCGAAGCCGAACTGGTCCCGCAGCTCCTTGAGTTCCTCCAGGATCTCCCGCTGAGTCACCACGTCGAGCGCCGTGGTGGGCTCATCCATGATCACGACCTGCGGACGCAGGGCCAGGGCCATGGCAATCATGACGCGCTGACGCATGCCGCCCGACAGTTCGTGGGGGTGGCTGCCGAGCCGGTCGCCGCTGATCCCCACCATCTCCAGCAGCTCCACCGCCCGAGCCAGCCGGTCGCGCTTGGACAGTTGCGGCAGGTGGGCGGTCAGCGCGTCGGTCAGCTGCGCGCGAATGGTGAACACCGGGTTGAGCGCGTTCATCGCGCTCTGCAGCACCAGCGATACCTGGGACCAGCGCAACACCCGTAGTCCGGCGAAGTCGGCCTCGAGCAGGTCCACGACCGCGCCGTTGTCACTGTGCAGCCGCACGTCGCCGCCGGTAATGACGCCGGGCGGCCGCAGCAGCCTGGTCGCGGCCATCGCGAGCGTGGACTTGCCGCTGCCGCTCTCGCCTGCCAGCCCCAGCGCTTCGCCCCGGTGCAGGACGAGATCTGCCCCGTCCACGGCGTGCACCGCGTCCGGCCCCAGCCCATAATCCACGCACAGGCCCTGGATCTCCAGCAACGCCTCACCCGTCATGGCCGCCTCCAGCCGATCGGATCACCGGCGTCAGGCCGATTTCCGGCCGGCGCCGGGCCCGAGCCCATTCCCGCCTGCCAGCTCGCCTCGCCAATCCCGCCGCCCGCAGCCGCGGGTTGATGAACTCATCGATGCCGAAGTTCAGCAACGCCAGGGAGCTGCCCAGCAGTGCGACCGCGAGGCCTGGCGGCACGAACCACCACCAGTACCCGGCTACCTCGGCGTTGGATAGCTGGCCGTAGAACAGCATGCCGCCCCAGCTCCAGTTCGGGTTGACCAGGTCGAGGAAGGCCAGCGCGGTGTATGTGCCGACGCCGTACAGAGTCGTGAACAGGAACGACGTAGCTACCACGGGGGTGAGGTTCGGCAGGATCTCGGTGGCGATGATGCGTAGCCGACTCTCGCCGATGATCCGGGCCGAGTCCACGTAGTCGCGATTGCGCAGGGACAGCGTCTGCGCGCGCAGGACACGCGCGCCGAACGCCCAGCCCGTTACCGCGATGATCAGCCCGACCACCAATTCGTTGTTACTGCCAGAGTGGCCGAGGAAGCCGAAGAGGATGATCAGGAGCGGCAAGGCGGGCAGCACGAGGAAGATATTTGCGAGCATGGACAGCAGATCGTCGGCGAGCCCGCCGAGGTAGCCGGCGCTGACCCCGATGGCGACCGACAGCATTGTGGCGATGACCCCGGCAATGAGCGAGACCAAGATCGTGCTGCCGCCCCCGACCAGCAGCTGGGAGAGCACGTCCTGCTGCAGCGCGGTTGTGCCGAGCAGGTGAGCGCCTGATGGCGGCAGCGGGACTGCCGAGTTCGCGAAGGTCTGGTCCGGGCTGTAGGGCGCGACGAACGGTCCGATGATCGCCCAGAGCAGGAAGAACGTCAGTATCCCGAGCCCACTGAGCATCTTGGCGGAGCGCGGCAGCCGCAGCACCCTGGACCGGCGGGGCGGCCACGGCGACGACGCGGTTCCAGGTTCGAGCGTCCGGTCGGCGGCGTGGTCGGTGCCGATGCCTATGGCCATGGCTCAGGCCTCCTGCCGGGTGCGCGGGTCAAGGAACACATACACGAAGTCGGCGATGAGGTTCGCCGCGAGCACCGCGAACGTGATGATCAGGAACAGGCCCTGCAGCAGCGCGTAGTCGTTGTCGCCCACCGCGTCGACGAGCAGGAGGCCGAGGCCGGGATAACTGAATACGATCTCAGTGAGCAGTGCTCCCGACACGATGAAGCCGATCGCCAGTGAGAAGCCGGACACGCTCGGCAAGATCGCGTTGCGGGCCGCGTACCAGACGACCCTGCTCTTGGGCAGCCCCTTCGCCGCGGCGATCAGCACGTAGTCCTCGTCCATGGTGGTGAGCATCACATTGCGCATGGTGACGATCCAGCCGGCTGCGGAGGCGACCACGATGGTGAGCGCGGGCAGCACGGCATGGTCGAGCACGTCGCTGAGGTAGGTCCAGTTAGATGCCGGGAAGTCGAGGTTGCTGTGGCCCTGGCCGGACGGGAACCAGCCGAGCTTTGTGGAGAACAGGTCCAGGGCTAGGAATGCCAGGAAGAAGTAGGGCGCGGCCTGGAAGAACGTCGTCACCGGGAGCAGGTTGTCGAGCCAGCTGCCGCGCCGCCAGGCGACGAGCGCGCCGATCAGCGTGCCGAGCAGCCAGCTGATCAGGGTGGCGAAGCCGACGAGGCCGAGCGTCCACGGCAGCGCCCCGCGGATGACAGTGCTGACCGGCGCGAAGCCGTTGCTAACCGAGACCCCGAGGTTACCGTGCAGCAGGTTGCCCCAGAAATGTGTGTACTGGGCCCACAGGCTGGCCTTGGTGCCAACGCCGAACTGCAATTCGAGAGCGTTGATCGTCGCCTTCGTGATCGTAACGCCCTGCATCTTCGCCAGGACAGCGTCGACCGGATTGCCAGGGATCAGCCTGGGGATGAAGAAGTCCAGGCTGACCGCAATGAACGCGGTCACGAGGTAGAAGGCGAGCCGCCGGGCCAGGGTGCGCATCTATCCGGCAACCTCCGTGCTCCTAGACGTCGGTCGCCCGCCGCACCCGCAGCTCTCGCGCAGCACGAGCCGGGTCGGCAGCGCTATATCGCGGCCGCGCGGCCTGCCCTCCGGGCCCGCGCCGCGGCCGATCATCGAGTAGAGGGTCTCGAACGCCGTAGCGCCGAGATCCTGGATCGACTGGCGGACGCTGGTCAGCTGCGGGCGCAGGTGCCGGGCGACGGGCATGTCGTCGAACCCGGTGACCGCGACCTCGCCCGGCACCGAGATGCCGTGCTGCGCGAGCGCGTGCAGCACGCCGATTGCTGACTGGTCGTTCGCGCATACGATCGCCCGCGGCATCGTGACGCCGGCCGCGAGCAGGGCCTCGATCGCCCGCGATCCGCCGGCCGCCTGATAGCTGCCGCGCCAGTCCTCGCCCGTCGTCAGGCGCACGCCCGCTGCTGCCGCCTCCTCCGCGAGCGCCTGCCCGCGGGTCAGGCTGTCCGGGCTCCCGGCGTGCCCGGCCACGTAGCCGAGCGTCCGGTAGCCGTGGTCGAAGATGAGATGACGGGCCAGCGCGCGCATCCCGCCGGCGTTGTCGCCGTGCACGTTCGCCGTGGTGGGAGTCGGCTCGCCCGCGAGGGTGACGACCGGGATCTGCCGTGACAGCCGGTCGAGCTCGGCCGGTGACAGGATCCGGTCGTGCAGGATCAGCCCGTCGCTCTTGCGGGCTAGTGCGAAGATGCGCCGGCCCGCGTCCGCCTCGTCCAGGTCGACGCTGCGGATCAGCAGGTCGAAACCGTGCTGCTGGGCAACGATCTCCATGCCTCGGTTGATCATGTCCGGGAACTGCAGGTTCTCGTCCTCGTCGGCGAAGATGCTGCTGTCAGACCACCGGGGCCTGCGGACCACGACGCCGACGACCTCTTTGAGCCGCGCGCTGAGCGCCCTGGCAGCACTGTCAGGGACAAAGCCGAGCTCGGCGACCGCGCGCAGGACGCGGTCCCTTGTCTCCGGACGCGGATTGCGCTGGCCGTTCAGCACCCGGGAGACCGAGGCGATGGAGACGCCGGCGATGCGGGCCACGTCATAGATCGTCGGCGGCTGCCCGGTCACGCCGCTGATGTCCGCTGCCGTAACCGTGCCAGATCGCGCGCCATCGGTCCGCCCGGCGCTGGTGCCGAGGTCCGAGTTCACGCGTCCTCCGGAAAGAAACTCTACGGCTGATGGCTGGAAAGCGCTTACCCGATACTGCGGCCTCTACCTGCGGTTACTTGATATCGCAGGGGCATAAGGTGGCCCGGTAGCGGAAAGCGCTTACCAGGAAGCTTGCCTGGAGAGTAGAGCCGGGAACCGCCGCCGCTCAAGAGGTAGGGACCAAACCGTTACCTGAACGTGACATCTGCGCTAAATCCATGTTTCGGCTTGGGGTCGGACGGGCCATGGGCAGGTGCAGCCGCCGCGGAGCCGAGCCACGCCAACCGCCGAAGCCGGCCGGGCCGCAGGTGTAGCCAGCCGGGCCGCAGGTGTAGCCGGCCGGGCCACGCCCGCCGCGGAGCCGAGCCACGCCAACCGCCGAAGCCGGCCGGGCCAG
>Ga0335078_10015190_pt1 | contig 11427 bp, 2 predicted proteins | sample Lox_Sample_32_FD_206711 | JGI IMG/M metagenome (GOLD analysis project Ga0335078, IMG submission 206711) | Soil microbial communities from Loxahatchee National Wildlife Refuge, Florida, United States - Lox_Sample_3.2 | ecosystem: Environmental > Terrestrial > Soil > Wetlands | place: USA: Florida...
CGCGGGAGATTGACGGTGTCATGCATCGCAAACACTACCTCACATCGTGCCATCGAACAGCAGTTTATCACCGAACTGCAGGCCAAGACATCTGCAGCAATCCAATATCCAAGCCCCTCCTCCTATGCCCCTGTGCCAACCTTCCCACGGGGTGCCAATGCGTTGGCAGACCGCCTTTGGCACTTGAGTGTGTTCCGTGCATCCCGGCGTTCCAGGATTTGTCGTGGATTCTCTAGTTTACATCGATTATGAGGGCGCCGGCGCCGTTGGCCACCAAGTTGCCCTGAATCTCAATGAGGGGCGGGCAGCTGATATCACAAGTTAGTGACTAATGTCGGTGCACGGAACCCGACATTAGATGGGAGGAATAACAACGGCAACAGGTTCGACAGCAATCTCGTACAGAGTAGAAGCTCAAAGCGTTCCCAAAGGTGCGCGCATACTTCTGGGACGGCTGTTTTTATGCTGATCTTCTTGGTCTCAAGTGCAGGTCACTTTGCGAAGCCAAGCATCACTTGGGCGTACAGAGGTTGCCGACCTCCGTTCGTTGTACCTGAGAAGGTATAGTTGAGGTCTGAATGGTTGATATGGATACTAACGTAACAGTAAGTTGAGCGGTCTAAAATTCATGCACAGTCCGTCATTCAGCCATAGAAAACTCCATATGCATGCTGCGAATAGGAAAAGAAGCCTATCAATCCGCATCCCCTCCTCGACCATTGACATTCTACAGATTCTGAGAACAAAATTATGTTTGGGGGCGTATTTGGTGGCAAAGGGGCGCGTCACCCGAACTTCCGAATCATATCCATCGTGTTCTCAGTAAGTTGTCGGGAACGACCAGTATCTTGCAGAGCTTTGGAGGCAAGTGCTATGCCAACATTGTTGCTACAAGCGATACGACGTCGCGCCCTGATTGCGTATTCGACGATTCTATCGTTCCTGCTCGTCCCATCGGCGTTTGCACAGGGAACGCTCACAGGTGTCGTTCGCGACACCTCCGGCGCGGCCATGCCGGGGGTGGCGGTCGAGGCCGCGAGTCCCGTGCTGATTGAGAAGGTTCGAACGGCCGCGACCGACGCCACAGGACACTACCGGATCGTCGACCTGAGAGGTGGCACGTACTCCGTCACGTTCTCCCTCAAGGGTTTTGCGACCGTCAACAGAGACGGCGTTCAACTCTCCGGCGAGGCGATCGTGATCGTCAATGCCGAGATGCGCGTCGGTAAGATGGGCGAGGCGATCACCGTGAGAGGCGAAACCCCAATCGTGGACGTGCAGAGCACGACGCGGCAGCAGGTTGTCACGGCGGAGGTCATTAACACCCTGCCCTCAGGACGCGACTATGAAAGCCTCGGCGTAATGATACCAGGCGTATACACGTCGGCGCCGGATGACGGTGGAACCCTCGGCGACACCATGGCACAGTTGACGATTCACGGCAGCCTGCCCGGGGATCAGCGCGTCATGCAGAACGGCGTGAACACGATGTCGATTCAAGTGAGTGGCGATCGCGGAATCAACGTGCCGAATCCGGCCACAGCCTCGGAAGTGACGATTGACACATCCGGCCTATCCGCGGAGCAGTCACAAGGCGGGATCCGCATCAATTACATTTCCAAGGATGGCGGCAATCGCTTCCACGGCACAACGTACTACAGTTTCACGAACAGGGCACTGCAAGGCAACAATTTAACCCCCGATCTGAGTGCCCGCGGGTTGCCCACGCCCAACTCCAACAAGATCAACTACGATTTCAATACGGGTCTGGGCGGTCCCATCAAAAGGGATCGCGTCTGGTTCTATTTCGCGGGCCGCATCACCAGGGCCGACAATTACGCGGCGGGTTCATTCGTGAACGTGAACGGCTTCGACCCAAACAATCTAGCGGTGGTCTACGACACCAGTCGGCCCGGCTACTCGCGATCGTTGTGGGCTGACGCGTATCTCCGGATCACCGCGCAGGCCACTCCGCGGAACAAAATTGCGTTCACCTGGGATCAGCAGGATCGCTGCAGCTGTCTTGCCGGCGCGGGAACGCCATCGCCCGGGAGCATTTCGGCCTCTGTGACGCCGGAGGCGTCCGAAAACTGGAGAGCGCCGGTCGAGCGCCAGTTGCGCGCGGAATGGTCGTCGTCCGTGAGCGAGAGGCTGCTGCTCGAAGGACTGCTTATGGAACGCGCCGAGAGCTGGGGCAACTACCCCCCTAACACGGCGTGGTCGCCCCAATTCATCAACCCCGCACAGCAGGCGGTGCTCCAGTCCGGCTCACTCATTCCAGTCCTCGACACGTCGAACGGGCGCCTTTCGCACGGCAATTACATCGGATACAACACGGGCTGGGTGTCGAATTACGTGGTACGGGCCAGCGCGTCCTATGTGGCGGCCCGGCACGAGCTGAAGGCGGGGTTCCTAGACTCATTCGGGTACACCGATGCGACCAGCTACGACTACTCCCCCTACAGCTACTTCATCAATATTGCTCCGGGTCTCCCGACCACATTGATCAACGAGAAGGTCACGCCACTGCACGCTCGCTCCGATCAGAACTACGACCTGGGGGTGTTTCTGCAGGATCGCTGGACGATAAATCGTCTCACGGTGAATCTCGGCGTGCGCTACGATGCGTTCAAGGCGACCGCTCCGCCGCAGACCGTGATGGGCCCAACCGCGCTGACTCCGAACCGCCCTGACATCTCCTTCCCGGAGACGCGTCTCGCAGACTGGCAGGACGTGACGCCGAGGTTCGGCCTTGCCTACGACGTGGGCGGCAAGGGGAAGACCGCCCTGAAGGTCAGCGCCAACAAATATCTCCAAGGAGAGGCCGTCGGCTCATTGGTCGGCGTGTTGGCGGGCCAGCCGGGCCCGAATCCGGTGAGCAGCATCGTCAACTCCGCTACACGCCTCTGGTATGACGGCGGTCCCGGCCCCCCGCAGTGCGACCTGACGAATCCGGCGGCGAACGGGGATTGCGGACCGCTGAACAATCCGGGGTTTGGTTCGACCGACACAACGGCGAACAAATACGACCCCGCCGCGCAATTCGGGTGGGGCGTCCGACCATACAATTGGGAATTCGGCGCAGGTATTCAGCAGCAGCTTGTGCCGCGTGTCTCCGTCGATGTCGGCTACTTCCGGCGCATTTACGGCAACTTCCTGGTGACCGACAACACGGCGTTGGCGCCGAGCGACTACACGGAGTTCAGCGTCATTGCGCCGACCGTGCCGGGTCTGTCGGTGAGTGGACAGTCGATCAGCGGTGTGTTCGACCCCAATGAAGTTGTGCAAGCCACGAACCTGAACACTCTGGCGAGCCACTACGGCAAGCAGTTCGAACATTGGAACGGCGTGGACATCGGCGTCACGGTCCGTCGGCAGAGCGGCGTCTTCTTATTCGGAGGCGTCAGCACGGGGAAGACGATGACAGACAACTGCGCGGTGGCGGCAAAGGTCCCGGAGGCTCTCACCGTGGTTGCCTACAACGGATCCGAGACGATCCCGCTTCAGTACTGTCACATCGAGACGCCGTGGCTGACGCAGGTGAAGTTGAATGGTGGGTACACGATTCCAAAGGCCGACGTGCTCATCAGTGCGGTGATGCAGAGCGTCCCAGGCCCGCCCGTGCTGGCGAACTACACGATCACGCAGCGCGCGCCCGGCGTTCCTCTCGTCGGCGAGGGGACACTCAACGTTGCTCTCATCGCGCCTGGAACGCAGTACGGCGATCGTCTGAACCAAGTCGATTTGAGGGTTGGAAAATTCCTGAAGGTGAATGGCCTGCGGTTTCTGGCCACTGTCGATGTGTTCAATGTGTTCAACACGAGCGCCGTGACAAGTGAGAATCCCAACGTCCTGGCATTCCGGCAGCCGACCGGGATTGCCCCAGCGCGTTTCGTGAAAATTGGCGCGCAATTCGACTTTTGAATGGATCTTTCTCGCTGCACACTCCGCCCGTTCCGCGCGGACGGTGAGTTCGCGCTCTACCGTGCCACGTGGGAGCACGACGAGCCCCCGGCTCATCAGCCTGTGCTCGTGCTGATGCCGCGGTCTGACCATCCGCAACCGGAGAGCCTGCGGATGCTGGAACACGAGCAGGCATTGTCGCTCGAGCTACACTCGGAATGGGCGCTTCGGCCCATCGCGTCGACGCTGTATCATGGCCGGCGTGCGCTCGTCCTCGATGACCCTGGTGGCGAGCCGCTGGACCGCTTGATCGGTCCGCCGATAGAGATCGAGCGGTTCCTGCGGGTGGCAATAGGGCTGACAGTCGCCGTTCGAGGCCTGCACGAGCGTGGTCTCGTTCACAAGAACATCAAACCAGCCAATTTCGTCGTTGATTCGGCATCCGGTCGCGCCTGGTTGACCGGATTCGGCCGCGCGACACGATTTCCTCGAGAGCGACCGTTGCCTGAGCCGCCGGAGTTCATCGCGGGCACGCTCGCCTACATCGCGCCCGAGCAAACAGGTTGGATGAACCGAACGATCGACGCGCGGAGTGATCTCTACGCGCTCGGTGTCGTGTTGTACGAACTACTGACCGGCGTCCTTCCGTTTTCGGCTGATGAGCCGATGGCGTGGGTTCATTGCCACCTCGCCAGAGTCCCCGCGCCCGTCGCTGACCGCAGAAGCGATGTCCCGCAGCCGGTCTCGGCGATCATGACGAAGCTCCTCGCCAAGGACGCATCGGACCGGTATCAGACTGCGGCCGGCGTCGAAGCGGACCTCCGAACGTGCCTTGACCAGTGGGAGGCGGAAGGCCATATCCACCCGTTCACGCCCGGCGAGCACGATGCACCGGACTCCCTGGTCCCCCCTGGAAAGCTCTATGGACGTGACCGTGACACCGCAGCGTTGCTCGCCGCCTTTGAGCGGGTAGTCACCACGGGCAGGCCGGAACTGGTGTTGGTGTCGGGCTATTCGGGGATCGGCAAGTCGTCCTTCGTCAACCAGCTGCAGCGCGTCGTCGTCGGATCCGGCGCCTCGTTTGTGTCGGGGAAATTCGATGAATACAGGCGCGACATCCCCTATGCCGCTCTCACACAAGCCTGTCAAGCATTGATCCGGCCGCTGCTCGCGAAGAACGAAACCGAACTGGCGAGCTGGCGCGATGCGCTGCGCAGTGCGCTCAGCGTCCACGGCCGAATGATCACCGACCTGGTTCCCGAGCTGAAGGCAATCGTCGGCGAGCAGCCGCAGCTCCCCAGCGTGTCGCTGCAGGATGCAGAGCGGTTGTTTCACTCGGTGTTTCGGCGGTTCATCAGTGTGTTTGCGCGGCGGGATCGTTCGCTGGTGCTGTTCCTCGACGACTTGCAGTGGTTCGCGGGTCCGACGTTGGCGCTCGTCGAAGATCTGTTGGCATCCGATGATGCACCCCCCCTGCTCGTGATCGGCGCCTACCGCAACAACGAAGTCGATGCCGCCCACCCGCTCATACGGAGGCTCGCCGCGATTCGGGCCGCAAGCGGGGCCGTGACCGAAATCAAGGTCGAACCCTTGTCGCCGCTGGGCATCGAGCAGCTCACGGCCGACATGCTTCGCGGCGACGCGGACGAGCTGCCCTCGCTCGCCGCGCTCGTCCATCAGAAGGTGGGGGGCAATCCATTCTTTGCCATCCAATTTCTCTCGGCGCTCGCTGATGAGGGCCTTCTTCGCGCGGTGCGTCCACATCACTGGACGTGGGATGAGGATAGCATTCGCGCGAAGCGTTACACGGACAACGTTGCTGACTTGATGGTCGCCAGATTGGCTGCGTTGCCCGCGGACACGCAACAGGTCTTGCAGCACATGGCATGTATCGGGACGGAATCCAAGCCGGCGGTGCTGGCAGCACTCCTAGACGTGTCGGAACCAGAAATCCAGACGGCGCTGCGAGAAGTGGCCCGTCAGGGTCTTGTCGAATCGGTCCGCGGGTCTTACCGATTTGTTCACGATCGGGTACAGGAAGCCGCCTATTTGCTGATGCCCGAATTCCTCCGCGCACAGACGCACCTGCGGATTGGCAGGCAGTTGGCCGCGCACATTGACGCTCAGGCCTCGGATGAGGCCTTATTCGATGTCGTCAATCAATACAACCTCGGCGCTGGCCTGCTCGTGTCACCTTCGGAACGCGAACGGGTGGCCGAACTCAACTTACGCGCCGGCGTCCGCGCGAAGGGGTCGGCAGCGTACTCGTCCGCGCTGAATTATCTGATTGCCGGCGAGGCCCTGTTGTCCGAAGACTCCTGGGAGCGTCGCCACGACCTCGTGTTCGCCTTGGAGCTGAACCGGGCCGAGTGTGAGTTGGTCACAGGTGCGCACGCCGCAGCGCTGGAGCGCCTGAACGAGTTGTCCTCTAGGGTCGCGACAACAGTCGAACGCGCCGCCGTCACCCGTCTTCAAATCGACGTGTTGAATACACTGGGCTACCTGGATCGAGCCAGCCTTGTGTTCATCGAGTACCTGCGCGGCCGCGGCATCTCGTGGAGTTTACATCCGACGGATGATGACGTTCGCCACGAGTACGAGCGCGTGGTTTCTCGGCTCGGAGAGCGCACGGTCGATCAACTCGCTGATTCCATCATGACCGACCCCTCGGACCTCGCGACGATGGAGGTGCTCAGCGAGGTCGTAAAGCCGTCGTTCTTCAGCGACCGGCGGCTGTACGAGCTCGCCGTGTGCGCGGCGGTCTCCTTGAGTCTCGAACGCGGGAGTACTGCCGCGTCCTGCGATGCCTACGCCAGGCTCGGCGGAATTGCCGCCGATCGATTCGGCGACTACACCACGGCGGTGCGGTTCGGAGAGCTCGGGTGCGCGCTGCTCGAGCGACGGGCGTGGAAACAATACCGGCAGCGCATCTACGCAACGTATTCCTCGCTGATCCTGGCGTACGCGGCACACGCGCGGGCCGCCCGAGAGTACCTCCGCCGGGCGCTGGACGCATGCCAGGAGGAGGGGGACCTTGCGTGGTCTACGTGGTATTACGTGTGCGCGGTCGAAAACCTGCTGTTCTGCGGCGACCCGCTCGAAGAGGTCGAGCGAGAAGCCGAGCGAGGATTGGAGTACGCGCGGAAACTTCGGGTGACCATCGTCGTCAATCACATTACGGCGCAACGCGGGTTGGCGCGGATGTTGCGGGGGGCGACGCACCGGTTTGGGAGCTTCGACGACGCGGAGGTTGACGAGGGCCGGCTCGAGCAGCATTTCGCTGAGCAGCCGAACCTGGGGATGGCGGGGTATTATTACTGGGTTCAGAAGCTGCAGGCGCGTTTCTACGCCGGGCAATACGACGTCGCGATCGCGGCCTCGACAGAGGCCGAACGGCTGCACGCGACTTTCGCAACACTACCGTTACAGGACGCCGAGTGGCACTTTTTCAGCGGACTTTCGCACGCCGCATGCGGCAATGGCGAGGCCGCCGCACGTCACCTTCGCCAGTTGCGGATCTGGGCGAATCACCGCGCTGAGAATTTCGAGAACCGTGCGGCGCTTGGCGCGGCGGAGATCGCGCGGTGTGAGGGCCGCGACGCCGACGCGATGCATTTATATGAGCAGGCGATTCGGGCATCGCGGGCACACGGCTTCATTCACAACGAGGCACTGGCCTGCGAGCTGGCCGCCCGGTTCTATGCGGCGCGGGGGCTCGACGAGACCGCCGATGCCTTTCTACAGAGGGCGCGCGCCGGTTACCTGCGATGGGGCGCGGAGGGCAAGGTGCGCCAACTCGATCAGCAGTATCCGCGTCTTCGCGAGGAGCAGCAAATACCGTCTGGAGGACGTGGAACGATCGACGCGCCGGTCGAGCGGTTGGAACTCGGGACCGTCCTGAAGATCTCTGAGGCGGTGCTGGGTGAGATTCGGCTCGACACGTTGATCGATACGCTTCTACGGAGAGCGATCGAGCACGCAGGCGCGTCGCGCGGTCTTTTGATCTGGGCCAAAGACGGCGAGTTTCGGATCCGGGCGAGCGCGACTACAGACAGTGGCGCGATCGTGAGTGCATTGTGCGATGCCCCAATGTCCAACGCCGAGGTGCCGGAGGCGGTCGTTCGCTACACGGCACGTACCCTCGAGCCTGTCATGGTAGACGATGCGTTGGCATCAAGCATCTTCTCGACGGATGCGTACATTCGTGAGAGCCACGCGCGGTCAGTTCTTTGCGTGCCAGTAGTGAGGCAAGGCGGATTGCTGGCCCTGCTGTATCTCGAGAACAATCTCGTCCCGGCCGTATTCACGCCGGCGCGCATTGCCGTGCTCAGAGTGCTTGCCGCGCAAGCTGCGACCTCGCTGGAAATCGGACGGCTCTACGCCCAGCTGCAGCAGCGCGAGGCGAGGATCCGGCGCCTGATCGACGCGAACGTCATCGGCATCTTCACCTCCGATAGAGAGGGCCGCATTCTGGAAGCCAACGATGAGTTTTTGCGCATCGTCGGCTACACCCGAAGCGATCTGCTCTCCGGAGCCATCAGCTGGACGGACATGACGCCGCCTGAATGGCTCGACCGAGATCGCCAGCCCGAGCCAGACCTGGAGGCGACCGGAGTGGTCCGGCCATACGAGAAAGAGTACATCCGCAAGGATGGCAGCCGTGTGCCTGTGCTGGTTGGCGCAGCGGCGCTCGAGGCGGGCGCCAATGAAGGTGTCGCATTCGTACTCGACCTCACGGAGCGGGTACGGGCCGAACAGGAACTGCGGGCAAGCGAAGCCCGCTTCCGGACTTTCGTGGACCACGCGGCCGACGCATTCTTCGTGTTTGACGAAGAACAACAACACAAGGTTCTTAACGTGAACCGCCAGGCGTGCGAGAGCCTCGGCTACACTCGTGAGGAACTGATTGGAATGGTTCCCTATGACTTCGACCCGGATGTGAACGCTTCACTATTACAACTTATCCGGGAGCGAATCGAGGCCGACGAGGTCTGCACATTTGAGACCCGTCATCGGCGAAAGGATGGGACCGTGTTCCCCGTAGAGGTGCGTGTCCGCGCGTTGTGGCACGGCAGTCGTCGGCTCCACCTGGCGTTGGCCCGCGATATCAGCGAGCGCAAGCGCGCTGAAGAGAAAATGCAACAGCAGGAGAGGGAACTGCGACAAATCCTTGAGCTTACACCGCTTTTGGTCGGTGTATTTGGGCCCGACAGGGCGCGTCTCTATGCCAACCGGCCCTCGCTCGATTACTTCGGATTAACTCTTGAGGAATGGCAGGCGATATCGGATCCTCTCTGGTTCTTTCATCCCGATGATCGGGAACGCATGGCGCAGGAAGTTTACACCGGCCCGGCAAGCGGGGTCGCGCACGAGTTCGAAGCGCGGATGCGCCGAAACGATGGACAGTATCGATGGTTTTTGTTCCATGATAATCCGCTGCGCGACGAACAGGGACGCATCAAGCGCTGGTATTTGTCAGCGATCGATATCGAATATCGCAAGCAGGCGGAGGATCGCTTGCGGAGTACCTCCGACGAGTTGCAGCGGGTGATGACTTCGATCTCTGACTACCTGTGGAGCGCCGAGGTCGACGAAGAGGGACAATGGGCGTACCGATACTACTCCCCGGTGGTGGAGAAGATTTCCGGCCGGCCGACTACGTTCTACCTCGAGAGCCCCACTCATTGGTTGGAAACGGTTCACGAGGACGACAGACCGCGGCTGATGGAGGCTTTCCAGCGGGTGGCAACCGGGCAGTCAAAGCACGAGGAAGCCGAGTATCGAATCCTACGCCCCAACGGGGAGGTCCGGTGGATTCGCGACTCTGTGACGGCGACACGGCTGGGACAGCGCCTGCGGATCGACGGTGTGGCAAGCGACGTTACAGAGCGCAAGCGGGCAGAGGGTGAGCTCTTCGAGATGCAAGAGCGCTTCCGGGTGCTGTCGGAGTCCTCACTCACTGGTATCTATCTAATCCAGGACGGCCGCTTCTTGTACGTAAACCCGGCGATGGCGATGATGTTTGGCTACACGGCCGAGGAAGTGGTGAACCGGCTTGGTCCCTCCGATCTGGTTTATCCGGATGATCGCGCCATCGTGGCGGAAAACATCCGCCGTCGAGTCGAAGGTGATCTGGAAGGGGTTCGCTACGAGTTCCGGGGAATGCGCAGAGACGGATCGGCGTTCCCGGTCGAAGTGCATGGCCGGCGCATTGAGCATGGTGGCAAAATCGCCGTGCTAGGAACTCTCGTCGATAACAGCGAGCGCAAGCGTGCCGAAGAAGAGCTGCGAGCAAGCGAAACACGATTTCGGACTCTGGTAGATCACGCGGCCGATGCAATCCTTTTGCGTGACGAGGAAGGACAGCTTATCGATGTAAACCGGCAGGCCTGTGAGAGCTTGGGTTACACGCGGGAGGAATTGATCGGCAAACACCCGCGCGCCTTCGTCGACCCGCATGAGGATCCAGATATAATTCGATGGGTCGAAGAACAAATGGCGGCCGGAGCGGTCTTTTCATTCGACTCAGGTCTTCAGCGGAAGGATGGGACTGTTTTCCCCGTGGAGATTCGCGTCCGGCCGTTCTGGCAAGGCGGCCAACGATTCTTCCTGGCGATTGCTCGGGACATCAGCGACCGCAGGCGGGCCGAACAAGAACGGGAGAGGCTGCGCCACCTCGAGGCGGACCTGGCGCACATCAACCGGGTCAGCATGCTGGGGGAACTGGCGGCCTCGATCGCGCATGAGGTCAACCAGCCGCTGTCAGGCATTGTGAGTAGCGGCGGCGCCTGCTTGCGCTGGTTGGCCGCTGATCCGCCTAACTTGGAGGAAGCCCGGCAATCCGTCCGCCGGATTGTCGGCGCCGGGAAGCACGCCGCTGAAGTGATCACCCGCGTTCGGGCCCTAACGAAAAGTGCAGCGGCGACCGCAGAAAAGCTGGACCTGAATGAAACCATCCGGGAAGTCCTTGCTCTCGTCGGCGACCAAGCCAAGAGAAACAGCGTGAGGATCCGAGCGGGGTTTGCCGGTGATCTTTCACCCGTTTTAGGCGACCGGGTGCAGTTGCAGCAGGTAGTGCTGAACCTGGTCATGAATGGCATCGAAGCGATGAGCAGTATAGGTGAGCGGGCCCGAGAACTGTTCATCACCACCCGGAATATTGACGACAACCAAGTGCAGGTGACCGTCCAAGACACGGGGATCGGTTTTGGCCCGAGCAGCCAAGACAAGATTTTTGACTCGTTCTATACCACCAAGCCCGGCGGAATGGGGATGGGACTTTCCATCAGCCGTTCCATACTTCTGGCCCATGGGGGACGGCTGTGGGCTACAGCCACAGAGGGCGGAGGCGCGACCTTTCACTTTACCATTCCGAAGTACCAGGATGAGAAATCAAATGCGCCAGTTCTGGATGTCAAGTAACGCGGTGAAGACCGTGGCGAAATGGATACGGACCGTAATCGCTGTTGGGATGTTGGCGTCTCCGTGTCCGCTTGTGCTTGCCGCAAATACAGACGCTGGCTT
>Ga0335078_10015191_pt1 | contig 11427 bp, 9 predicted proteins | sample Lox_Sample_32_FD_206711 | JGI IMG/M metagenome (GOLD analysis project Ga0335078, IMG submission 206711) | Soil microbial communities from Loxahatchee National Wildlife Refuge, Florida, United States - Lox_Sample_3.2 | ecosystem: Environmental > Terrestrial > Soil > Wetlands | place: USA: Florida...
CCATCACGGAGGAGTCCCGCAACCTCATCCTTTCCCAGAAGGCGGAGCTCATCCACAAGGCCGGCAACGCGGCCAAGGCGGTCCTTTTCATGAAGCAGAAGCTCCCCGCGCTTTTTGAGGCGTACATGAAGTACGCGGAGAAGATGGAGATCGACTCCCTGATCGTCATGGACGACAAGCAGGGCGTCAACGGAGCCATGAACCGCGGGCCGCTGGCGTTCGTGGACTTCATCAAGCGCTTCGAGGAAGCCCTGGGCATCAGCATCAAGAGCCTCATGGGCCAGGGCGGCGGGGAGGAGCAGTCATGATCGTCTTCTTCATCGCGTTTGCCGGGTTGTTCTGCCTGACGGCCCTTATCCAGCTCATTTCCAAGGTCAAGATCGTCGGGGGCAACGAGCTGGGAATCATTTCCGGCGCGGCCAATGAGAAGGGGTTCACCACGGTGAGCGGCGGAAGGATCTTTGTGCTCCCCCTGGTGCAGCGCTTCACCAAGATCGACCTCACGCCCCACACCATCGAGGTGATGGTGGACTCCGCCATTGCCGCCGGGGTGGTTCCGCTCAACGTGAAGGCCACGGTGAGCTTTGCCATTGCATCCAATGAAACCGGCCGCGGCCGCGCCGTCACCCGCATCAGCGGCATGGCCAATACGCCGGATGAGCTGCGCAAGATGGCCAGCTCCATCATCGAGGGCCACCTGCGGGACGCCATCGCGTCCATGACGCCGGAGCAGGTCATGCAGGACAAGGACACGCTGGTGGCGCGGATGATCAACGTGTGCAAGACGGACCTGGAGAACATCGGCCTGGAGATCACCACCATGAACATCGCGGACGTGGATGACCACCGCCTGAGCGGCGTGCAGGAGCCCGACCTGTACATCGCCCTGCTCAAGCGGATCCAGACCGCCAACGCGCTTACGCAGGCCCGGCAGGCCAAGGCCAACGCGGACGCTTCCTCCGCGGAGGCGCGGGAGGCCCGGAGGGCGGAAGTGGAGGTCCGCACGCTGGAGAACACGTATGAGAACCTTGTTGCCCAGACCCGCGTGAAGGTGGCATCGGAGAACCAGCGCAAGGCGGTGGGCATGGAGCAGGCAAAGCAGTCCGCCCAGGCCCAGGTGGCAGGCTGCAAGGCCAGAATTGAAGCGGAGAAGCAGCGCATCGAGCTGCTGAGGAAGAAGTTCGAGGCGGACGTCATCACTCCAGCCCTGGCCGCAAAGCAGAAGAAAATCCTCCAGGCGCAGGCGGAGTCCGCGACCATGCTTGGAAAAAGCCAGGCGGAGATCGACCAGATCAAGAAGACCATGGAGATCGTCCAGAAGAACGGCGCACAAGGCGCGCAGGCGTACCTCATCGACAACTTCGAGAAGCTCATTGGGCCGTTTGCGAAGACGCTGGACCTGTTCCCGGTGGGGTCCCTGTCCATCATTACCGGCGCGGAGGGCCGTCACGAGCCCATCTCAGCCGTGCATCCCCACGCCGTTGACCTGGAAAAGAACCGGCTCCTGGAAGGGGCGCTGGGGGAGGCGCTGGGCCTGGTAGACAGCGAAAAAAAAGGAAGGAAGCAGGATGCGGAGCAGCAACCCGGGAAAGTGAACCGGAAGCCCGACGCCTGAGCGGGCCGCCGGCCCCCCGCGCGGCCGACCGTCCTGCCGCGTGGCCACGCGCTCCGTCCGCCCGCCGCTACGGCGCGTGTGTGAATCGGCCGATGTTGCTTGTATGTCACTATTTTGTGATACTACAAGTGGATGGCCTTCAACGCTCTGAGCAGTCTCTTTCGGCAGAAACGGGGAGAGCTTGCGGCCATTCTCGTTTCCGAGCTGGAAAGGGGCGCATTCGACAACCATTATACTCTCCACCCCCGTCGTTTCGCGGAGCTGGGAGACGGGATCTCGGAGAAGTTTCTTCATTTCCTTGATTCGCCGGATCCGCTGGATGCCGTTGCCTACGGCCGGGACATCGCGCGGGAAGGCATCGCGGAGAAAACCATCGTCCGCCTGGTTGCCGCGCTTCTCCGCTTCTGCGCGGCTCACCTGAGCGACGGCGCCCGGATCGCGCCTTTCTTCCTGGACACCATCTACTCCTTTGCGCCGTCGTTTCTCCAGGGATTCATGGAGGCACGCCAGGCGCAGATCCTGTCCGACCAGGAGCAGCTGCGCCGCGCCCTGACGGCGGCCCTGCAGAGCCAGGCGCACGAGCTCCTGGTCAAGGAACATGCCATCAGCACGTCGATCAACGGCATCATCCTGACCGATCTCGATGGGATCGTGACCTACGTCAATCCATCCTTCGTCCTCCTCTGGGGGTTCGACTCCGCGGAGCAGGTCGTTGGCGCGCGCTTCCAGGACTTCTGGGTCGGCCCGGAAGCGGGAGATATCCCGCGCAGCCTTCCCCAGACCGGCGGGTGGCGCGGGGAGCTCGTTGCGCGGCGCCAGGACCAGAGCAACCTCACCGTGGAGCTGTCCGCGTCCATGATCTGTGACGAGAGGGGGCAGCCCGTGGGCGTCATGACTTCCTGCATCGACGTCACCGAACGGAAGAGGCTGCAGACGCAGGTCATCCAGGCGCAGAAAATGGAAGCAATCGGGCAGCTGGCCGGAGGGATTGCCCACGACTTCAACAACCTGCTGGCCGCCATCAGCGGGTACCTGCAGCTGCTCCTGGTGGACGCGCCGCGGGACACGCAACAATACCGCGACCTCATGCAGATCAACGCGGCGGTTGATCGGGGCACGGCGCTGACCAGCCAGCTCCGATTCTTCACGCGCCAGGCCGCCGGTACGCGGCAGATTGTTTCCCTGAACGACGTGGCCCGGGAGACCCTTCAGCTCATCAAGCACACCTTCCCGCCGCAGATCCAAATCGAGCTCAGCCTCTGCGCGGAGCCGGTCAACGTGGAGGCGGACCCCAACCAGGTGAGCCAGGTCATTGTCAATCTCTGCATGAACGCCCGGGACGCCATGATGGACCAGGTGGGGAGGACGGTGGCGGGGCACCTGGCCATCGCCACCTCCGTTGCGGAGGTGGCCGAGGGAGACGCCCCGAAGTACGTGAACGGGCGGCCCGGCAGCTTCGCGGTGCTGAAAGTGCGGGACACCGGCGTGGGGATCCCCCCGGAGCTGATGGAGAGGCTGTTCATCCCGTTCGTCACCACGAAAGCCGCGCGGAGCGGCACGGGCCTGGGGCTGGCCGTGGTGTACGGCATTGTCGCCGGGCACCACGGGTTTCTGAACGTCTCCAGCACCGTGGGGCACGGGGCGCTCTTCGAGGTTTTTCTCCCCCGCTGTGAGCGCGTGGCGGAAACGCCCGTGAAGGAGCAGGCCGATACGGGGCGGCCCCGCGGTCACGGGACCATCCTGGTGGTGGACGATGATCCGCAGGTTCGGGAGGTGATCACCCGGATCCTGGAAGGGTGCGGGTACGCTGTGGTTGGCGCGCAGGACGGGGAGGATGCCGTTCGCAAGTTTTCCACGGGCGCGGGAATTGACCTCGTGGTGCTGGACATCGTGATGCCGGGCATGGGGGGGAGGGAGTGCCTGCGGCATCTCCTGCGGGCCAACGCGCAGGCGCGTGTCCTGATCGTGACCGGTCACATGACGGACGGTTCCGTGCAGGAGCTCATGTCGGAGGGCGCTCTTGGCCTGGTGGAGAAGCCCTTCAGCCAGTGGGCTCTTGTTGCGAAAGTCCAGAACGCCATGGGGACGGCCGGCTGAAACAAGCGCCGCGCACCCGCGACGGCTGCAGACGCGGCCGCGGTGCCGCGCCACAAAGGAGCGTATCATGGCGGCTGAACGCAAGCCCATTTCCGTCGCTGATACAAGCCAACCCAACGCGGGGCGGATCTACGACTACCTCCTGGGCGGGAACCACAACTTCGAGATCGATCGAACGGCGGCCGAGGGCCTTCTCCACGCCGTGCCGTCCATGCCGCAGTGGGTGAGGCTCATCCGCTGGTTCCTCAACGAGGCGGTCTACCGCCTGGTCAAGGAAGGTTTCACGCACTTCGTGGACTTCGCCTCGGGGCTGCCCACCGTGGACCACATCCATCACGTGGTGCCGGCAAGCTCGGTGGTGATCTACTCCGACATAGATCCCGTCACGGTGAGCTACGCGCAGGACGTCATCAAGGACTATCCCAACGTTGCGTTCGTGATATGCGACGCCGCCCACCCGGAAAGGCTCCTGGAGCTTCCCGGCGTGAAGAGCCTCCTGGGAGGGCAGCGCAAGGTGGCCATCGGGTTCAACGGGATCACGTGGTTCCTGGAGGATGAAGAGATTGCCGGCGCCATGGACGTCCTCTACGCCTGGGCGGGCGCGGGATCGAAGCTCTTCCTCTGCGACACGAACGTGGACGTGGTAACCGAGGTTTCCCGCCAGCTGGACGTGTTCTATTCCCAGGTGAAGCAGCCCATTTACCGCAGGAGCCGGGCGCGGCTCCTGGAGCTGCTGGGGAGGTGGAAGCTGTGCCAGCCCGGGATCATTCCCCTGGAGAACTGGCTGCCTATTGAGCGAAAGAAGGTCCAGGAAGCCGCCGTCAAGGAAGGCGGCAACATCATTGGCGGGTTCTTCGAGAAAACCGCGTAGGGATCACGGCGCCTGGTGCGCCCCCCCGCCCCACCCGGTGAGGGGCACGAACCTGATCTTGACCCGTCCGTGGTAGATGTCCTCCCGGGAAAGGCTCACGCTTCCGTCAGCGTTCACGGTCTTGATGAGACGGAGCACCGTCTGGCCTGCCGGCGGACCGATAGGGATGATCATGGTCCCCCCCGGCGCCAGCTGCTGGATGAGCGGCGGGGGGACGTGGTCAATGCCGCAGGTCACGATGATCTTGTCAAAGGGAGCGTACTCTTTCCAGCCGTAGTAGCCGTCATCGATTTTCCGAAGGATGTTGCGGTACTCCGGGTGCGTGGGCTCAAGGCTGTTGTAGATGGCGTCCGTCTCCCGCGCCAGCTTCTGAATGATCTCCACCGTGTAGACGTGGTTGCTGAGCTCGGAGAGCACGGCGGACTGGTATCCTGAGCCCGTTCCGATCTCAAGCACCTTCTGCTGCGGGAGCGGATCAAGGTAGTCCGTCATGTGGGAAACGAGATCCGGCCCGGAGATGGTCTGCCCATACCCGATGGGGAGCGCCACGTTGGCATACGCGCGGCGTGGGTTGCGGCAGAAGAACTCCCGCGGCGTCAGGAGGAAAGCGTCCCGGACGCGCTGGTGCTTCAGGTCTCCCCAGCCTGCCAGGAGCCCGGCCAGGTTCCAGCGCTGCCGCAGGAAGGAGGCCTGCTGGTTCGTGTTGGCGGTCATCCACCGCACGAACTGCTCCTTCCCGGTGAACGGGGGAAGGTCGGTACGCGCGGTGATGTCGAACGCCTGCTCCTCCGGGTTGAGAACGATTGCCGTGCTTGACGGGGCGGCCGCTTCCTGCGCCGCCGCTTCCTGCGCGGCTTCCTGGGTCACCGCCGGCCCGGGCGGAGGAGAAACGGCTGCGCTCTGGTCCGGCTGCCCGGATGGCCTGAGGATGGCGTAGCCAAGGGCCAGGAGCCCGCACGCCAGCAGCGCTGCCGCACCGATGAAAATGCCGCGGCGCTTTCTTTTCCGTTCCCGCGCGGGCGGCTGGGCGGAAGGCTGGGGTTGCGGCGTGGAAGGGGAATAGCCGCAGACCTTGCACGGCTTCCCCCGCTCCATGTCGAAACCGCATGTAGGGCAGGATGACGGCCAATTCTCTATCGTGCGCTGGGGAGATTGCGGCACAAATCAAAAATATGAATGTGGAGGTACCCTGTCAAACGGAGGGCAAAGAAAGACCGCCCGCGTCCCCGCCGGGAGCAGGCGGTCTTTCAGCCCAGGGAAAGCCTTACTTCGCTGTCAGGGCCTTGTGCGTCCCGGCCCGGCTCTTGAGATCCGTCAGCATCCCGATCAGCTTGTCGGAAAGCTTCTGGTAGTCGCTGCCGGAGGCGGTCAGGAGCGCCGCCTTGTCCGGGTCCCCTGCCAGGGCCATGGAGAGGATGTTGCCGGTCTGGCGATGGAACTCCGCGTGCAGCTCCTTGATCTGCGTGAACTGTGCCGTGTCGCCGTTGGCGGAGCCCAGCCGGCTGTACAGCCACTTGCCGAAGTCGCATTGGTCGTCGGCGCTCACCACCTCCGCGCTGAACTCGCTCTGACCGGTCTTGATGGCGTCCTGCAGGTGGAAAGACCAGCGCGCGTGCGCCTGGATGGCCGCGGAGATTTCATCCGCGGCGCCGGAAACCTGGCGCTGCATGCCGTTGCCCCCTGCGCCGCCGTCCAGCGCCCTGGCGATCTTGAACTGGCCCATCATGCTGCGCAGGTCCTGCGCCATGGTGGTCAACTGCTCCGTGGAGGCGGACATCTCTTCCGCCGCTGAGGCTGCGCTTTGCGTGATCTCGTTCACCCCTTCCACCGCCAGGGAGACCTGCTTGGCATTGGTAGTCTGCTCCTCCGTGGAAGCGGATATGCTCTGGCTCATCTCGGAGACATTCTCCAGCGCCTTGGCAAGCTCCTTGATGGCGCTCACCTGCAGCCCCATGGATTGCGATACCTCGGCTATCATCTCGTTGACCTTCTGGGAGGCGCCGCGGATCTCCTCCATGGCCACCTCCGAGCGCTTGGAGGTTTCCACCCCGGCGGTGACGTTGCGGATGCTGTCCCGGATCAGCCCCTCGATCTCCTTGGTGGAGGAGGAGCTTCGGTCCGCCAGCTTGCTGACCTCGTCTGCAACCACGGCGAACCCCCTGCCGTGCTCTCCCGCGCGCGCCGCCTCAATGGAGGCGTTCAGCGCCAGCAGGTTGGTCTGGTCCGCGATGTCGGAGATGACCGTCACGATGCCTCCGATCTTTTCCGAGCTTGCCGCAATGGCGTTGATCCCCGTGACCACTGACTGCACGGCCTCCGCCCCCGTTACGGCGCTGTCGACGGACTGGCGCGCCAGGGTGGAGATCTGCTCCAACCTCTCGGAGACTTCCTGGATGGTGGCCAGGGCCCGCGTCATGGAGGACGTGCCTTCCTCCGCCGCGGCCGCCTGGCTCTGGGCGTGCTCGGCAACCTGGTCCACGCTGGCCGTCAGCTCCTCCACCGAGGCGCTGGTCTCCTCCAGGCTGGACGCCTGGTTCTGCGCCCCTTCGGAGAGCCGCTGCGCGCTTCCGGAAATCTGCTCGCTGGACGCGGCCAGGAGCTCGGCGTTTTCCTGTACGGTACCCACCATCTGGGAGAGCTTCCTGGACATGCCGCTGAGCGCGTCCGCCAGGACGCCCACCTCGTCACGCTGGCTGATGTCCAGCCCCTGGGAGAAATCCCCGCCGGCCACTTTCTGGGCAAATGCCACGCCCTTGGCCAGGGGAACGGTGATGGATCGCGCAAAGAGGAGGTACAGCAGGACGGCAAGGACCAGCGCAACAATCGTGATGACGAAAAGGATCCGCTGGACGTCGTCTGCCGCGGCCAGGTATTCGCTTACCGGCATTGCCAGCATGACGCTCCAGCCGGTTGCTTTCACGGGGGCGTAGCCCGCCACCTTGGCCACGCCCTTGTAGGTATACCCAGAGACGCCGGCTTTTCCGCTGACCATCTCCTTGGCGATCTCCTTCATTCCGTCCGTCTGGAGGACGTTGTTCTTCATGACGAGATCGGCGCTGGGATGCGCGATGGTCATTCCGGTGGAGTCGATCACGCTGACGTACCCGGTGCGGCCCACTTTTTCCCGGGCCACGATGTTTCCCAGGAAATCGATCTTCAGCATCATGGTGAACACTCCCAGGACCTTGCCGTCCGAGACGACAGGCACTGCGATGGGAGTGATGGGGTTGCCAGTGACCTTGCTGATGACCACCGACCCGATGTTGGCCTGGCCGGCCATCGCCTTCTGGAAATACGGCCTCTCATGGGCATCCACGCCCATGGACTGCGGGGTTGCCGCAACGAAGACGATCCCGTTGGCGTCCATGATGTTCACCGCTTCGTAGGAGTCCCCGATCTGCGGAATGGTTCCAAACGGCGCGAGCAGCGCCCCGGCAGCCTGGATGGCCTGCCCGGCCGGCGCGGCGGCCTTTCCTTTCCGGGGGGCCGCGGGCGGAGCAGCGGTCATCTCTGCCCGTTCGCTTGCTGCTGCTATGATCACCGGGCTGTTTGCAAAGCTGGTGGCCAGCTTCAGCTCCTCCGTGTAGATGCCGTCGATATTGGCGGCGATTTCCTGCGAACGGCTCAGCAGTTGCTGGTCGCTGAGCTCTTCCAGTCCCGCCCGGGCGCGGGTCACGGAGAAATATGCAACGGCCACGAGCGGCACCGCGATAATGATCGTACCGACCAGGATCAGCTTTGCGCCGATCTTCATGTTCTTAAGCATCCGAAAACTCCTTCCTTAGTGGCTTGTCCAGGATTGAAGCAAGAACAACGCCAACTTGAAGCAGCCCGCTGAGAAATGGAGAAGAGCCTCTAATTGCTTAAATAGAGCAAAATTAACTGATATATCAGTTACGAATGCGCGGCGGCTTTGGTATGGTTTTCCAGGCTCCTGGTGTTATAAAAAAGCTACACTGTAGCTGAAGCACTACAGCAAGAGCCAAGGTGGACAATGTCACCCCTCGGGAGTAACCTGCCTGCATGGCCATGGGATTTGTCGTCCTCACAGCAGTGGGGCCGGACCGCGTCGGGATTGTGGACGACATCTCGGGGCTGGTCGCAGAGACCGGCTGCAACATTGAAGAGAGCAAGATGGCCGTCCTTGGCGGGGAGTTCGCTCTCATGATGCTGGTCTCAGGGACGCAGGAGTCCGTGGACGCGGTGGCCAGGGCGGCTCCGGCTTTCGGAGAGAAGCTGGGCCTCAGCGTGGGGTGCCGCTCCACGCGGGAGCCGCGTCCTGAGCGCGGAGGCCGCCCGTACCTCCTGAAGGCCGTCTCCCTGGACACGCCGGGCATTGTCCACTCGGTCACTGCCGTGATTCGGCGCCACTCCATCAATATTGAGAACTTGGAGACGGAGACGGTTCCCGCGCCCTGGACCGGAGCGCCGATGTTCCAGCTTTCGGCGCGACTTGTCATAGGGCCGTCCGTTGCTCTTGCCGGATTCAAGGAGGATCTCCTGCGTTTACAGAAGGAGCGGGACCTCGATGTGGTCCTGAAGCCTGTGTTCGCCCCCGGCGCGGAGGCGGCCGAAAGCTGAAGCCTGTCCTGCGCGGCTCCTGAGCCAGTCTCCTGAGCCCGGCTCCGTCAGGCCGCGGGAAGCCCGCTCAAAGCGCGCCGGTAGGCGCTCCCCGCCCCGTCCCGACCGGTGACCGTCATGCCCAGATCACGAATGAGCCCGTCGCCCAGGGCATAGATCCACGCGTGGACGGCCAGGGCCTGCCCTCTTTCCCACGCCTGCCGGACGACGGTGGTCTCGGACACGTTCATGGCCTGCTCCACCACGTTCAGCTCGCACAGGCGGTTGAGCCTGGCTTCCGGATCCCGCAGGGCGTCCAGCTGCCTGGCGTGCTTTTCCTTGACGTCCTGCGCGTGCCGCAGCCAGTTGTCGATCAGGCCCAGGGACGCGTTGCCGTCCGCCGCCGTGACGCCGCCGCACCCGTAGTGGCCGCAGACGATGATGTGCTCCACGCGCAGGGCATCCACCGCGTACTGGATGACGGAAAGACAATTGAGGTCCGTGTGAACGACGATGTTGGCCACGTTGCGGTGGACGAAGAGCTCTCCCGGCTCCAGCCCCACGATCTCGTTTGCGGGAACCCGGCTGTCCGAGCAGCCGATCCACAGGTAGTGCGGTTTCTGCTGCCGTGACAGGCGCGCAAAGAACTCCGGATCCTCCGCCGTGATCCGGGCAGCCCACTCCCGGTTGTTTCGAAGAAGACGGTCAACGGAATCGATGGTGCCCCCCTTGGGGCAAACATACTCATTCACGGCGGCCGGTGCGAGAGGGCGGCGTGGGGCTGAGATCAGGCTCAGATCCACGGGCTCTTTCCCGGCCGCCGGATATTCACCTCGTCGATGACGGCGTTCCCTTCCTGGCAGAGGAGAAAGAACACGATGTCGGCAACTTCTGCCGTGGTGGTAAGGCCGGGACGGTCCAGGTCGGGCCTCATGGCGGAGGCCATCTCCGTGTCCACGCCGCCTGGAGACACCAGGTGGACGCGGATCCCGCTCCCCATCACCTCCTGCGCCAGGACCTTCGTGAAACCGGCCAGCGCGTGCTTGGAGGCCGCGTAGGCGGCCTGGTTGACGTACCCCTTGTAGCCGACCACCGACGATATGTTGACGATCCTCCCCCGGCCGGACGAAGCGAGGTGCGGGACGGCTTCCCGGCAGAGAAGAAACGGGGCGCGCGCGTTGACCGCCATGAGGCGGTCCCAGTCTTCCGCCGTGGTGGAGGAGATGGGACGGGCCAGCGCGGCGCCGGCGTTGTTGACCAGGATGTCCAGCCCACCGAACGCCTGCACGACGCTGCCGACAAGACGGCGCGGCGCATCCGGGTCCGCCAGGTCCGCGGGAAACGCCCGGGCATCCCCGCCTTTCCCTGCGATTTCGGCCCGCGCGCTTTCAAGCTCCGCCGCGGACCGCGCCGCCAGGGCCACGCGTGCGCCATGTTCCGCCAGCGCCAACGCGACGGCGCGGCCAATGCCCCTGCCTCCTCCGGTAACAAGCGCAATCCTGCCGGTCAGGACCTGTTTGCTCATGTCGTGAATGTGAACACGAGACCGTGACCATGTCTACCGCAGAAAATCGGGATGTTCACGCCAGTATGCGCGCGGTCTCCCTGGATCACCACAAGTGCGGATGCAAAAGCGTGGCTTGGCAACCGGGTCCTGCGGGTGATCATGACGCGCTGAGCTTGCGCAGGCAGGAGAGCCTCCCCTGAATCGGGCGCTGGAAAAATCGTCCTTCTTCTGTTACTCTTCCGTTACTATCGCATGAAAATCAAAAGCGTCGTGTTTTCGCTGGCTGTTGCGACGACCTTCTGCTCGTGCAGCCTGTTTTCTCCCACCGCTCAGATCCGGTTTCAGAATCTCAGCTCGACAACCACCCTGAACGGGATCCAGCTCGGCGCGACGTATGACGCCTCCTTTTCTCCCGGAACAACCACCTCCTATTCCCAGGCCCCCGCCGGAGACTACACGCTCATGACCAGGAACGGGTCGGGCGCATGGGCGGCAATCCTGGACCAGTACGGCAACACCATCCCCTACACGTTGAACGCGGGAAGGCACTACACGTTCACAATCAAAGACGCTACCACCTCTCCGGGGGTGGTTCTTTCGCTGACGTTCCTGATCGACTAACGCCGCACCCATGCGGCCGCGGTGCCGCCCGCGTTCACGTAACCGCCGTCATCCCGGCCAGGCTTCACGGGATCTGCGGAACCCCGTCGGTTCCGAAGGACAGCAGCTCCACCGTCGGAAAGCCCCGACGGGCGCGTGAGGATGTTCTCATAGGCG
>Ga0335078_10015192_pt1 | contig 11427 bp, 9 predicted proteins | sample Lox_Sample_32_FD_206711 | JGI IMG/M metagenome (GOLD analysis project Ga0335078, IMG submission 206711) | Soil microbial communities from Loxahatchee National Wildlife Refuge, Florida, United States - Lox_Sample_3.2 | ecosystem: Environmental > Terrestrial > Soil > Wetlands | place: USA: Florida...
TACGTCGTCCGGCGTGACCTTTTTAATAGCGTCGCGCTGGTAGAACAGAAGGCGCCAATCGCCGTCGGCGGCGTATTCGCTAAGAGTTAGACCGATACCCTGGGAATTCGTCAGGTTCAGGTCGATCTGCTTGAGAATGCGGTTCTTGGCGCGGTCGACTTCCTCCTGGGACGGAGGCTCGGCGGTGAAGTCTTCGACGATCTTCAGAGTGATCTGCCGGGCGTCGTCTAGAGACTGATCCTGGCGCAGAATGGCAGCGGCGAAGAAGAAGCCCGGATCGTGCATGTCCATGACATTCGCCTGGACAGCGACGGCTTTTTTGTTATCGACCAGAGCCTTGTACAGGCGGCCGGAGGGGTTGTCCCCCAGAATCACTTCCAGCACGTTGAGCGGAGCGTTGTCCGGGTGGGCCGCGGCGGGGACGTGATAGACGGCCAAAACCCCCTGGTTGTCACCCACCCGGCGCACGGTGACGCTACGTTCGCCATCCTGGGTGGGCTCGACCGTATAGGTAGTTTCCAGTTTGCGGGTCGGCCGAGGGAGGGCGCCCACTGTGGCGATTGCGTAAGCCAGCGCCTTCGATTCATCGAATTGGCCGGCGATGGTCAGAACGGCGTCATCCGGCTGGTAATAGCGCTGGTAAAAGGCAGCCAGTTTCTCAATCGCTACATGCTCGATATCGGAGCGATTGCCGATGGGCATCTTCCCGTAGTTGTGGAAGGTATAGGCGGCCGAAAGGGTCCGCTGGAAAGTCGCCTGGAACGGGTTGTTCTCACCCATCTCGAATTCGTTGCGGACTACCGTCATCTCCGTATCGAGAATCGCCTTCTCCATGCGGATATTGACCATTCGATCCGCTTCCAAGCCCAGGGCCCACTTGAGGTTATCGTCCGAGGCGTTGATCGTCTCGAAGTAGTTGGTGCGGTCCCAGGAAGTCGTGCCGTTGAACTGGGCGCCGTGGTCCGTGAGGTCCTTCTTTACGTCGCGGCCGCCCTTGGTCAACTTGAACAGCATGTGCTCGAGGAGGTGAGCCATACCGGTTTCCCCGTAACCCTCGTGGCGGGAACCGACCAGGTAGGTCATGTTGACCGTCAGCTTGGGCTTGGAGTTGTCGGGGAACAGGAGAACATGCAATCCGTTCGGAAGCGAGTATTCGGTGATCCCTTCGACCGAGGTAATCCTCTGGACCCCGGGAGGAAGGGTTTGCGAATAGGCTGCCACGGTTACGAGGAGAGCGCAGCAAAGGAGAGAGCTTTTAGCGTTACGAAACATAAATCGCCTTTCGGTTACTGTGCCGGATTATAACAAGTGACGTTTCGTGCCGATAAGAGTAACGGGGACGGATATCAGATGATCAGTTTCTCGACGTCTTTGCAGGGTCTCGGAACGGCTCAGTGCCAATTGAATTTCGCGGCTAAGCGCATAGCTCAGAACCCGGCGGAGGCGACGGACCCGAAAAACGCCTTGGATATCAATGAGGCGCAGAACCAGTTCGCCGCCAACCTCGACGCGCTGAAAGTAGACGATGAGATGACCCGGACGACGCTGAACCTGCTGGCTTAGAACAAGGGTTCTTACAGCTTAAACAGCTCCCGCAGCCGTCGCGTCTGCACCCGGCTGACGGGGATTTCGGTGTGCTTGCGGTCGTCCATGCGCAACTGGTAGCTGGATTTGAACCACGGCACCACTTCCTTGATCCGGTTGATGTTCACCAGGTACGAGCGGTGCACCCGCCAGAACATGTCGCGGTCCAGATTAGCCTGTAAGTCCTCTATTGTCCTGTAGTTGGAGTGACCTTCCAGGGTCGTGGCCACAAGCGTGATAAGACCGTTATCGATGGTTGCGTAAATCACCTCGTTGGCGTCGACGATGAAATTGCGGTTGTTGAACCGGACCAGGAGCTTGGTGCGAGCGGGAGTGGCGGGCTTGGCAGCGGGTGATTCGGCGGGCTTGCGCTCCTGGATCGAGCGCATGGCACGCTCGATGGTTTCCGTCAGCCGGGCCTTCTCGACGGGTTTGAGCAGGTAGTCCAGGGCCTCCAGGCGGAAGGCTTCGACCGCATGCTGGTCGTAAGCGGTAACAAAGATGAAGTGGGGAAGCTCCGCCTGCTTGAGCCGAAGCTGGCGAACCACCTCCAGACCGTCAAGCCCCGGCATGTGGACATCCAGAAAGCACAATTCGGGCTCCAGTTCCTCGATCAGATGCATGGCTTCCAGGCCGTTGGAACCGATTGCAACTACTTCAATTTCCGGGAAATCTCTCAGCAGGAACGACAGTTCGTCCCGGGCCGGCTGCTCATCGTCGACGACAAGCGTAGTAAGGGTAGCCGTCGCGCGTTCTCGCATGGAGTTGGTATTATAACATTTCGAACTTGGAGGAGGACCCAGCTTGCCGAACCCAGACCCCGTCCAAATTGCGCCCGCCGAAGGAAAACTTGGGGTCTTAATACCCGGCATGGGCGCGGTGACGACCACCTTCATTGCCGGGCTGGAGGCAATCAAACGAGGCATCGGCAAGCCGATCGGCTCGCTGACGCAATTAGGTACCGTCCGCCTCGGAAAACGAACGGAAGGCCGCAGCCCTGCCATCCGGGATTTCGTTCCGCTGGCCAAAGTGGAAGACCTTGCGGTCGGATGCTGGGATATCTTCGAGGACAACGCATACGAAGCCGCGGTCAAGGCCGGGGTGCTGGAGATGCCTCTGCTGGAGCAATTGAGGGAGCCGCTTTCCGCGTTCCGCCCCATGCCGGCGGTTTTCGACCAGAACTATGTGAAGCGGATTCAGGGTCCGAACGTGAAGAGCGGCGGCTCGAAGATGGACCAGGCCGAGATGGTGATGGACGACATCCGGCGGTTCCGGGAGACGACCGGTGCCTCACGGCTGACCATGATCTGGTGCGGCTCGACGGAGGTGTTTCACGAGCCCGCCCCGGTACACGGCTCGTTGAAGGATTTCGAATGCGGCCTCACGATGAGCGATCCCGAGATTTCGCCCAGCCAGATTTATGCCTACGCGGCCCTGAAATCGGGGGTGCCCTACGCCAACGGCGCGCCGCACCTGACCACCGACGTGCCGGCGCTGCTGGAGTTGGCGCGGCAGCAGAATCTGCCGGTCTGCGGGAAGGACTACAAGAGCGGCCAGACGTTCCTGAAAACTCTGATCGCGCCGGGATTGAAGTCGCGTCTGCTGGGCCTGAACGGATGGTTTTCGACGAATATCCTCGGAAACCGGGACGGCGAGGTGCTGGACGACCCGGGGTCGTTCCGTTCGAAAGAAGTCAGCAAAAGCTCGGCCCTCGAGTACATTCTGCAACGGGAGCTTTACCCGGATCTGTACCGCGATTTTTACCACAAGGTGCGCATCGAGTACTACCCGCCGCGGGGCGACGCCAAGGAAGGTTGGGACAACATCGACATTTTCGGATGGCTGGGCTATCCGATGCAGATCAAAATCAATTTCCTCTGCCGGGATTCGATTCTGGCGGCTCCGCTGGTGCTGGACATTGTGCTGTTCATGGACCTGGCACTGCGGGCGGGGATGCGGGGAGTGCAGGAGTGGTTGTCGTTCTACTTCAAAGCCCCCATGCATGCTCCCGAGGTTTATCCGGAGCATGACGTCTTCATTCAATTGATGAAACTGAAAAACACCCTGCGCTGGATGCGGGGCGAGGACCTGATTACGCACCTGGGCCTGGAATATTACGACTGACCGCAGTATCTTTTATAAGACGCGGGGCTCGGGGCCAGGATTGTTCCCCGGCGCGTCTTGTTTGTCTGGAGCTTATGAAAGTCTTGGTTATCGGGGGAACGCTCTTCATCGGCCGCGCGCTGGTGGACCAGTTGGTGAAAAGCGGCCACGATGTTGCCGTGTTGCACCGCCAGCCCAAGCACGAGTTGGGGCGCCGCGTCGAGAACATCATGGCCGACCGCAACGATGCCGAATCGCTGCGGGAAGCGTTGTCGGGACGCCGCTTCCAGGTTGTCTTCGACAACGTCTATGACTGGGAGAGGGGCACCACCGCGGAGCAGGTAGAAGCCACCGTGCGGGCCTGCGGCGACCGCGTGGTGCGGTACATTTTCCTTTCGAGCGTGGCGGCCTATGGCGACGGGTTGAATCACAAGGAGAGCGATCCCCTGGCGCCCGATTACCATGCTCAGGCCTACGTGCGGCACAAGGCCACCACGGAGCGGATGCTGTTCCGGATGCATTCGCAGAAGGCGCTGCCGGTAGTGACCTTCCGGCCGGTATTTGTCTATGGGCCGGGCAATCCGCTTTACCGGGAGCAGTTCTTCTGGGACCGTCTGCGCGCCGGGCGGCCAATCATTATTCCCGGCGATGGCCACCGGTTGATGCAGTTCACCTACGTCAACGACCTGGTCCACGCCATGATGCGCGCCATGGACGAACCCAAGGCTTTGGGAGAAGCGTTCAACATCGGCGATCCGAAGCCTCTGACCCAGGTGGAGCTGGTGGAGAAGCTCGCCAAAGCCGCCAATGTCGAACCGACGCTGGTGCGTGTTCCGCGCGACACGATCGTCCAGACCGGCGGGCTCGTCATGGACCAGCCGTTCTACTTCGGCGAGTATTTCGACGTGCCGCCCATTACTGAGAACATCGGAAAAGTTACCCGCGTGTTAAAGCTGAAGCTGACGCCGTTCGAGGTAGGGTTGAAGGAAACCTACCGCTGGTACACTCGCAATCACAAGCCCCGGACGGCGGGGTTCGAATTCGACGATAAGCTGCTGGCGATTGCCAGGACGGGGTCGCCGGCCAGCGTTTGAGGGGCGCGGAAAGCGGATAAACTGGTAATCAGCATGACTCTTGACGAACAGTTGAGAGCATTGGCCGACGCCTCCCAGCGGCACGATGCGGCGATCGACCGTTTGCAGGAAGAGCATGCCAAGACCGAGCGGACCCTGCGGAGGGCCATCCGCCTGGGTGTCCAGTGGGCGCGCCAGGAACGCGTGCGGCGGCAGGAACTGGAAAAACGCCACGCGGAACTGGAGAAACGCCAGCAGGATCTCGCGGAATATGCCGATCACCGCCACCAGGAGTTGGAAGCCCTTCTCAAAAAGTTCCTCGAACGGAGTGGGAACGGCCAGCACTGAGCCAGTCAGCCGGGCGCGGGCCGGAGCGCCGTGAACGGCTAGCACGCGGGATCCAGGCGCCATGCGAACCCTGATAGTGGATGACGAGCCGATCGCGCGGCAGGTGCTCCGCGAGGATCTGGAGCGCTTCGCCGATGTGGAGATCGCGGGCGAAGCCGCCAACGGCCGGGAAGCCCTGCTCAAAATCGCCGAATTGCGGCCCGACCTGGTGTTTCTCGATCTACAGATGCCGGTGATGAGCGGGTTCGAGGTCATCCAAAACTTGGCTTCGTTGCCGGCCCCGGTCATCATTATCGTGACGGCTTTCGACCAGTATGCCATCAAGGCCTTCGAAGCCGGAGCGATCGACTACCTGCTGAAACCCGTAAACGAATCGCGCCTGCAACGGGCCGTGGAGCGGGCCCGGTCGCTACAGGGCAAGCAGGCGGAGATCGCCGGCCACTTGGACCAGATTGCCGCTTCGGCCAAATCGCTGGCGCCCGCGGGCAGCCGCAAGATCATCGGCCGCACAGGAGCCGAATATTACATCCTGAACAGCGACGACGTGCTGGCATTTCAGGCCGAGCGCGAGTTGGTGTGGATCGTCACCGCCCGGCAGCGGATTCTGGCCACCCAATCGCTGCGGGCCATCGAGGCGCGCCTGGTGGGCGAGCAATTCCAGCGCGTGCACCGCAACGCCATTGTCAATGTGAATCACATCCGCAAAATGACCGCCTTGAGCAGCCAGCGGTGGATGGTGACGCTGAGCAACTCCCTGCAGTTGGTGGTCAGCAAACGGCAGGCCCATCGCATCCGGCAGATTCTGAACTGGTAGCCGGAAGATTCCGTGCGCCCGCTCATTCCGACATTCAGTTCGTTCACGGTGGATACTAACCCGCCGGCGAGATTATTGTGCACCGGTGTTCTGGAGCGCTTCGAAAATAAAGAAGATGAAAAAGTTTGCCTCGCCGGTGTGGGCCCTGGCTGCATCCTTCCTCTTCGCCCCTGGGATCTTTGGCCAGTCCACCAGCGCCACGTCGGGAGCCGTTCGTGGGACGGTTTTCGATCCCGATCAGGCCGCCATCGTGGGGGCTACCGTCACCGTGGAGAATCCGGTTTCCCATTACAACCACTCCACCACCACCAACACGGAAGGCAAGTTCGAAATCGGCAATCTCCCCTTCAACAACTATCACGTGACGGCCAGCGCGCAGGGATTCCAGAGCAGTTCGCAAGACGTCAATGTTCGCACGCCGATTGCGGTGGAGGCCAAATTCGTGCTGCCGGTCGGCGCCGCAACCACGACTACTGTCGCCGTGACCGCCGCGGCGGACCTGATCGAGACAAATCCGACCTCCCACACGGACGTGGACCGCGAGCTCTTCCAGAAACTGCCGCTGGAAAACGCGACCTCGTCGCTCAGCTCGGCGGTGACCATGGCCACGCCGGGTATTTCCGCGGATTCCAACGGCCTCTTCCATGGCATGGGCGATCACGCCTCTAATTCCTTCTCGGTGGATGGCGAGCAGATCACCGACCAGCAAAGCAAGGTTTTCTCGAACCAGATCCCGCTCGATTCGGTGCAGTCGATGGAAGTGATCGACGGAGCCCCTCCCGCGGAATACGGGGACAAGACCAGCCTGGTGATCGTCGTCACGACGCGGTCCGGGTTGGGCGTTTCGCCGGTACGCGGCAGCGTCACCACCTCCTACGGCAGTTTCGGAACTTCCAATGAGTCATTCGAACTGGCGGGCGGGAGCAACAACCTGGGCAACTTCATCTCCCTGAACGGCATGAACACGGGCCGTTTCCTGGATGCGCCGGAGTTTGCCGTGATGCACGATCATGGCAACGAAGAGAACGTGTTCGACCGGTTGGATTTCAAGCCGGACACCGCTGATTCCTTCACCCTGAACCTGCAATTTACTCGATCGTGGTTTCAGACGCCCAATTCGTTCGACGCTCAAAGCGGAGATGCCTGGAACGGGCTGGGAGTGGCGAATGGCGGGCTGGGACCGAATGGTCTGCCGGTGGACAGCCAGGACCAACATTCTCAGATCCGGACCTTCAACATAGCCCCGTCCTGGACCCGGCTGGTGGGCGCCCATACCGCCGTAACAGTAGGCGGCAACATCCGGCAGGATCAGTACAATTATTATCCAAGCCGCAACCCATATGCCGATTTCACACCTGATTTGCAGCTCGAGACCACCGGGCAGAACCGTACCCTGACCAACCTGGCGGTGCGCGGCTCGATGTCCTATGTCGCCGGCGCCCACAACCTGAAGGTCGGCTTCAATGCCTCGGACACCATTCTGACCGAAAAAGACGCTTTCGGAATCGTGGATCCGAACATCAACGCGGTTTGCCTGAACGCGGATGGCACTCCGGATACGAATCCGCTGCTGGCCAATCCTTCCAATTGCACGGGCGCATTGACGCCCAACCCGAGTTTCATTCCGCTCTTGGGCTGCTACGATCTGACCCGCCTGGCGCCTCTGCCATCCGCCGACGGCTGTCCCGGTTCAACCTCGGGCCTGTACCGTTTCTACGGCCATGCCAACATTCGCGAGCTGTCGCTCTACCTTCAGGACACCATCACCAAAGGCCATTGGAGCTTCAACCTCGGGATGCGCGGCGATATCTACGACGGCATCAGCCGGGCCAGCCAGGCCGAACCGCGCCTGGGCACGGCTTACACCGTGAAGCGGACGAATTCGGTGCTGCGGATTTCGTACGCCCGCACCCTGGAGACCCCCTTCAATGAAAACCTGGTGCTTTCGAGCATCGGATGCAGCAACCCGGCCATCAATGCTCTGATCTCCACCACCACGGCGCCCTGCGTCACCACGTCCCCACTGTCTCCGGGATGGCGCAACGAATTTCACGCCGGTATGGAACAGGCTTTTGGAAGGTACTTCGTGCTAAACGGCGAGTACGTCTGGAAGTATACCCACGAAGCTTACGATTTCAGCGTGCTGGGTAACACGCCGATTACCTTCCCGATCGAATGGAGCCGATCCAAGATCCCGGGATTCGCGGTACGAGGCAGCATGCCGAATTTCCACGGGCTTTCGGCGTACGTCGTGCTGTCGCACGTGGCGGCGCGCTTCTTCGAGCCCCAGGTCAGCGGAATCGGCGCCACGCCTACGGGCAGCGAAGTATTCCGCATCGATCACGACGAGATTTTTAACCAGACCACCCACCTGCAATATCAGCCCCTGAAGAACGGCCCCTGGCTGGGCTTCGATTGGCGCTACGATAGCGGCCAGGTGGCGGGAGAGGCGCCGTGCGCCGGTGGCAATTGCGTGAACGGCCCCAACGCTTCCGATTCGGTCGTGGATGTTTCGTACCTGACGCCCGACCAGCAGTACGAAGCAGCGCTTTTCTGCGGCGGCGTCCATGCCACGATCAATATCCCCATCAGCCCAACCGGCTTATGCCCGGCTTCCCAGTACGGATCGACGCTGCTGCGGATTCCGGCGCCCGGCACGGAGAACGACGACCATCATCCGCCGCGTGTGCAGCCGCGCAACCTCTTCGATATCTCGATCGGCCACGACAACGTCTTTCACGGCGATCAGCGGAAGTGGAGCGTGCGGCTGGCGGTGGTCAACGTGACCAACAAGGTGGCGCTCTACAATTTCCTGTCGACGTTCAGCGGCACGCACTATGTCTCGCCCCGAGCCATAACCGCCACCATCGGATTCCACTTCTAGCCTGGCACGGCTGCCCTGCACGCCAGGTGCGGGAAACAAGCAAAAAGTCCTGAACCTGATTCGACGAAATGCCAGAGAAGTACCGTGACTTTCGGCGGTGAAATACGCCGGAATCTCTCGCCATCCGCTCGAACTAGGTGAAATCTCCATAAAAGTAATAGGACAAAGTGCCAATCGCGCGGTACAGTCAGGACTTTTAAAACCAGGCCGGCCTGTTGCATTCTCGAATCAAGCGGGACAGGAAACGCAAAATATATGGCCTTTTGCATGGAAGCTTCGGGGGGAACCAATGGAGTCCGGCAACGAATGAAGAATGCGTTGGGCCGGTGGTCTGCCCAGTATCAGCAGGAAGCACCGGTCTCTTTGTTCACGGGCGGAACGATCCTGGAGGAGACGGCGGGACACAATGGCGCGCACGTGGCAACGGAATTCGTGTCGGAATGCGACCCGGAATTCGAGCCGGCGGCGCCGGAGCCGCAGTCGAATCCCGAAGAGAGCGCTTCCCAGGCGGCAACGGCGGCGCTCCATGACAACGCAGGCAGCCGCGATGCAGGACCCGCCGGCACTGGCCAGCCGCGAGAGTCTCAGCAAGGCGCGGCAGGCGCCAATGAGTCCTCGGCCCAGGAACCCTCGGGCGGCGATCGGCAGCAGGAACAGCGCGGGGAGGCCTTCTCAGATTCCAAAGAACGCAACATCATCGACTATTACGAGGTTTTGCAGATCAGCCGGAATGCCGATCCGGAGACCATTCACAGGGTTTACCGAATCATGGTGGCGCGCTTCCATCCGGACAACCCGAGAACCGGCAATGCAGACCGGTTTCAGCTTTTGCGCCGCGCGTACCACGTGCTTTCCGACCCCGGGCGCCGCGCGGAATACGACCGGACCTTTACCTGGGCCGAGACCCACACGCTCCCGATCTTCGAGATGAAAGAGTTTGTGGACGGCGTGGATGGGGAAAAAAACCGCCGCCTGGGCATTCTCTCGCTGCTGTATCACCGGCGCCGCATCAGTGAACAGCAGCCGGGTGTTTCCGTGCTGGACCTGGAGCACCGTATGGGTTTCCCGCGGGAATATCTCAACTTCACGTTGTGGTACCTGAAATCCAAAGGCTATGTACGTTTCGAGGACAACTCGGATTACGGCGTCACCGTGGAAGGAGTCGATTACCTGGAAGCCAACTCCGGGCAAAATACGATCATTCGTGAGTTGCTGGAGGCGGGGAACAAGGGAGAAACTTGTACCTCCGCATGCGGCACCAGTAACTGAGCCGCCCCTGCGCTCCGGCGAGACCTGGCCGGGCACGCGAAAAAAAGTAGTGAGTGCGTAACCGTTTTGGGGATCCCGAAGCTTTTAGGTCGGGCAAACCGCTCACTTACGCTCGCGGCTCCGTTTCCGTCCGCCTTTTGCACCGGGTTCGAGAGCCGCGAGCGTTAGCCAGCGGTCTCCAGCGGCCGGGTTTCCCCAGTTCAGTCAGCACTCAAAAGTACTCGATCGCACCAAAAACGACCGGTTCGGTGTATCATGTCCTGAGACCAGAGCACTGAAACAGGTGTTCCTGTGAATCAAATCCCTGGACTGGAGTGCTCGGGTCGGGGGATCTCGAGACGAAGGAGAAAGAACATGATGGAATTGTGGAACCGAACCTTTTCACGCCGCTCGGCTGCCAAGAACATTTTCGCTGCCGGAACTGCGGGACTGGCTGTCGCCTCGTTAGCCGAGGCTCAGGGTCAGCCGCACATGCAAAACGCGCTCAGAGCGCTCCAGAACGCCTCCAACCAACTGCAGCAGGCCAAGGATGACAAGGCCGGCCACCGGGAAAAAGCCATCCAGTTGGTCAGCCAGGCCATTAACCAGGTGCAGCAGGGCATCCAGGCCGGCGCTAAATAGAATCCAGGCAGGCTGGGTGCCTCGCGCGCGCTAAGTGCGCCTTTCTCTGTTCGCCTGCGGTATCCCCGACGGGTGGCCCCTATACTGCGTATCTCAATACCCGATGACGCGCCGCCGGTGTTCCGGCCCAGCGCGCTCTGGCCGGCTCTGGCGTCGGCCGCGGAGATCGTGTATTGGGATACGCTCCCGGGATCCGAGGAAGTGCTCACGCAACGGATCGGAGCAGCTCCGGCGGTACTCAACATCCGTTCCTCTTCGCGGTTCACATCGCGCGTCTTCGATGCCCTGCCCGATTTGCGTATCCTTTCGGTCTGGGGCACCGGCACCGATCATGTGGACCTGACCGCCGCCGCGGCCCACCGCGTCACCGTCACCAATACTCCTGGCGTGTCGGCAGTTTCTATCGCTGAGCATACTCTGGCGCTTTTGCTGGCGGTGGCGCGCCGCATCCCAACGCTGGATGCCGAAACCCGCCGCGGCGCATGGCCCCGGGGACAATCGATCGAGTTGCGCGGGAAGACTTGCGGGATCGTGGGACTTGGCGCCATCGGACGGGAGTTCGCCCGGCTGGCCGCTGCGCTTGGAATGCGGGTGCTCGGCTGGACCGTACACCCGCGCCCGATTGCCGGGGTCGAGTTAGTCGAGATCGACGAACTCTATCGCGCGAGCGACGTGGTCAGCCTGCATCTGCGCCTGTCTCCAACCACCGAGGGTTTCCTCGGGCCACGCCA
>Ga0335078_10015194_pt1 | contig 11427 bp, 11 predicted proteins | sample Lox_Sample_32_FD_206711 | JGI IMG/M metagenome (GOLD analysis project Ga0335078, IMG submission 206711) | Soil microbial communities from Loxahatchee National Wildlife Refuge, Florida, United States - Lox_Sample_3.2 | ecosystem: Environmental > Terrestrial > Soil > Wetlands | place: USA...
GTACCGAGGGTGATCTTCTCCAGCAGTTCGCCGCTTTGATCGACTGCTGCAATCCGCAAGTTTGTGCCGCCAAGGTCTACACCAATGGAATAGTCGGGCATAGTTAAAGCAATCAGACTAACACTGAAGAATTTGAATTGTCGATTGGCAATTTTGATATTAAATCGTTTTCGGCGGAGATATCATCCTACCTCTGGCACTTCGGACAATAGTGGCTGCTGCGTCCCGCAATAACAATACGCTTAATCGGTGTTTGGCAAACCAGGCACGGCTCACCTTCGCGGCCATAAACCCGGTGTTGAAGTTGAAAAAAGCCTTCCCGACCGTCGGCATCCACATAGTCGGAAATCGAGGAACCGCCGAGGTCGATAGCCTCCTTTAGCACTTCCTGCAGCGCTAAATATAGCCGCCGCAGATGCTCATTGCTGAGGGATGCGGCGCGACGCCTGGGCCTGATGCCGGCCCTGAATAGAGCTTCATCGGCATAAATGTTGCCCACACCACTCAGTAATTTCTGATTCAGCAATGCGCTCTTGATGGGCGTCTTTCGTCCCCGAAAAAGCTTCGCAAAGCGATCTAATTCCACTTCCAATGGCTCGAATCCAGGTGCCTGAAAACTCCGTGTGACGCTCAGCCTCCCGAAACGGCGCGGATCAACAAAGCGCAGTTCCCGTCCGGAGGACAACTTGGCGATGAGATGAGTGTGTTTTTCGACAGGATCATCAGGATGGCATGCAAGCATGCGTCCGGTCATACCCAAATGCACGATCCATTGAGAAGTGGTTGCAACATTTTTTAATATTTTGGGTCGGGATTTTCTCGCGGGCGAGGGTTCCCGGCGCGTCTTTTCCAGATCGAAAACGATGTGCTTTCCAATTCGCCGGACGTCAGCAATGCGCGCTGATTCAAGGATTCTGGCGATTTCGGAAGCGGGAGATTTCAGTGGCTCGGGTTTCGATCCAATCCAGACCGACTCGATGACGTCGCCCGTGACCCGCCTTGCTAGGCCGCGCGCAATCGTTTCAACCTCGGGAAGTTCGGGCATTGCCAATGAGTCTATGACATTTGGAGAGGCTCAGGCGATTACGAGCCGCCAGATTCGGGCGCCAAGGTCTGAAACTACTGTTGACTATTCCGATTGCCGACCCCGGCGCGGGCGGGTTATCATTCTGAGTACACCTCTGCTCCGCCTATCCTTGTAATTCAACACGCTTTTTTTGCGGCAAGGAGTGTGTGCGACCCCGCATCAGCAGCCGGGAGAGCTGCGCAATCGTTCTGGAGTTTTGCATTTTGAACAGAGGAAAAACTGCGGTCATCGTGGGTGCCCAATGGGGCGACGAGGGCAAAGGCAAGATTGTTGATGTGCTCTCGGAAAACTTCTCCATTGTGGCTCGCTATGCCGGTGGGCACAATGCCGGACACACGGTCATCATAAATGGCCGAAGGTTTGTTCTGCAGTTGATCCCGTGCGGCGTTTTGCGCACGGGTCGTCGCAGTGTGATCGGCAACGGGATAGTGCTGGATCCCATGGCGTTCCTGAAAGAGGTGGACGCGCTCTGTGCAGCTGGCATTCAAGTGGCTGGCAGTCTTTTCGTCAGCAACCGTGCCCACGTCATCCTTCCTTACCACCGGATGATTGAACTAGCTTCAGAGAACGCGCCGGGGCGGGTGAAGATTGGTACCACATCGCGGGGAATCGGGCCTGCCTACGAGGACAAAATGGGTCGCCGTGGCCTTCGCGTTGCCGACCTGCTTGACCTGGTACTGCTAAAGACTCACATTGAAAATGCTTGCCGTGAAAAGAACCTGATCGCGCACGCGCTGTTCAATTCAGAGCCGCTCGACCCGGACAAAATGTATGCCGAGTATGCCGCTGCCTCGGCGAGGATTGCTCCCTTCGTTTGCGATACGGCACTATTGCTCAACAAGGCCTTGGTCAACGGCGAGTCCATCATGTTCGAAGGAGCGCAGGGGACGATGCTCGACATCGACCATGGCACCTATCCATTTGTCACTTCTTCGAGCGCGACCTCCGGTGGGGCGGTGACCGGAACTGGGATCGCGCCCACTGCCATTGATGCCGTCGTCGGAGTTACGAAAGCTTACTGCACTCGAGTTGGAGGCGGCCCGTTCCCCACCGAGGCATTGGATAACAAAGGGGACGTGTTACGGGCCCGTGGCAATGAATTTGGAGCAGTAACCGGCCGGCCGCGGCGGTGTGGATGGATTGACTTGCCACTACTTCGTTACGCTGGCATGATTAACGGAATCTCCTGGCTGGTGGTCACAAAATTGGACGTGTTGGATGAATTCGATAAGATCCCAGTCTGCGTAGGATACAAGGTCGATGGCAAGAGGACCGATGAGGTGCCTGCTCAAGACAGTGGCTTCAAGAAAATTGAATGCGTTTACCGCGACATGCCTGGCTGGCGCACCTCAACGGAAGGAATTACGAAGCTGGAGAAGTTGCCGAAGACAGCTCGCGATTATCTAAATTTTGTGGAGAAAGAGACCGGTTCTCGGATAGGAGTTATCTCTACCGGTCCCGAGCGTGAGCAAACGATGTTCGTGGATGAATTCGCGGCAAAGTTACAAGAGTTGACAGGGTCAAAGACCCAAGCCCAGGTGAAACCTTAAACGGAGTGAGCGATGGTGGTTCTGGCGGTAACGTGGATGGCAAAGCAGGGACGTGAGGGCGATGTATCAGCGATTTTTGCCAAGCTGACGGAAGCATCCCGCAAAGAACCGGGCTGCAGCATGTACTTGGTGCATCGCCACAAGACCGATGCGCGACGTTTCTTTGTCTATGAACAGTACAAAGACGATGCGGCGCTTGAAGCGCACCGTTCTTCGCCACATTTCTTGCAATACGCAAAGAAGGAACTACCGAAAATCGGAGATCGAATAGAAGGTCACCTGTACGAACCGATTGCCTGATGGTTGGCGTGGGACCCCGCTCACGCTTGGCAATTCTGGCTATTTTCCCTTATCTGCGATCAGCACGCCGCCGGATGCGTAACTTTCTTTTGAGACCTCATGAAAAGCCACAACAACTGCGTCACGCCGAGCCCCCACTTCTTCCACGATTACATCCGTGATACGCTGAGCTAACTTGCGTTTCTGCTCAGTCGTGCGTCCGGTCAGCATTGTGATCTGGACCAAGGGCATGGAGACTCCGGGCGACTTTAAAAATTAGCCGGCCAATTCATATCCCGCGAAGAAATAGCTGAGCTCGAAACGGGCAGTCTCGTCGGCGTCGGAGCCATGGATCGCGTTATGTTCAATGCTGCTGCCCCACTTCTTGCGGACCGTGCCTTCCTCGGCATTCGCCGGATTGGTCGCACCCATCAGTTTGCGCAGATCGGAAATGGCATTTTCTTTTTCGAGAGCCAGCACGACGATCGGACCGCTCGACATGAATTCGGTCAAGGAATTGTAGAAAGGGCGGTGCGCATGGACGGCGTAGAACTGCTCGGCTTGATGTTTTGAAATCTCGAGCATCTTCATGGCGAGAATGCGAAAGGAGTTTTTCTCAAATTGCTCGATGATGTCTCCAACGGCATTTCGGCGCACGGCATCCGGCTTAATAATGGTCAGAGTTCGTTCCAGAGTTTTCATAGATCAGTCGTTCGTCGTTAGCAGTGAGCCGACGCCTTAAACCTTTACTCCCATCACTGAAACAACCATCTCTCCGATGTCAGCAGGAGATTTCGACACGCGAATGCCGGCGCTTTCCATGGCTTTGATTTTTTCTGCGGCAGTGCCTTTGCCCCCGGAAATGATCGCACCGGCGTGGCCCATACGGCGTCCGGGAGGAGCAGTCTGGCCTGCGATGAATCCGACGACAGGCTTCTTCATTCGGGCCTTCACGTATTCGGCTGCGGTTTCCTCGGCGTTGCCACCGATTTCGCCAATCATGATCACAGCCTCGGTCTGCGGATCTTTATTGAACAGTTCCAAGGCATCGACAAAATTAGTGCCTATGATCGGATCGCCGCCGATACCGAGCGCCGTCGATTGTCCGATGTTTCGGGTGGTCAACTGATAGACGGCTTCGTAGGTCAGGGTTCCCGAGCGCGAGACGATCCCGATAGGTCCTTCGCGATGAATATGACCGGGCATGATGCCGATCTTGCACTTGCCTGGCGCAATAATCCCCGGGCAATTCGGACCGATGAGACGAGCCCGGCGATCTTGCAGAAAGTCCCAGGCGCGAACCATGTCCAGCGTCGGTACGCCTTCCGTGATGCAAACGATGAGCTCGATTTCCGCATCGGCAGCTTCCATGATGGCGTCGGCGGCGAAGGGAGGGGGAACAAGAATCAGCGATGCATCGGCACCGGTTTTATCGACGGCTTCCTGCACCGTGTTGAAAACTGGAAAACCTTCGTGATTTGTCCCACCTTTTCCGGGAGTTACTCCGCCAACGATTTTTGTCCCATACTCCGCACAGGCTTTGGCGTGAAATGTGCCTTCGCGTCCGGTTAATCCCTGAACGATGACTCGCGTTGATTTATCAATAAGAATGCTCATGAGTGCCTGCTAACATCGATATGATTTTGTACGCCCTGGATCATGCCGCTTGCGCCGCCGCGACCACTCTCTCCGCCGCGTCTTTCATGGTTTCCGCAACAATGCAGTTCAGCCCCGACTGGCGAAGAATCTCGCGTCCGGCTTCTACGTTGGTTCCTTCCAGCCGCAGTACGATTGGCAACTGAATATTTGTTTTTCTTGCCGCTTCAACCACACCCGTTGCCAGCATGTCGACCCGCAGAATGCCGCCGAAAATATTGATCAGCACAGCCTTCACATTTTTGTCGCTCAACAGAATCTCAAAAGCGTGCGTCACCTGATCGACATTCGCCCCGCCGCCCACATCAAGAAAATTGGCGGGCATTCCGCCGGCATACTTGATGATGTCCATCGTAGCCATTGCCAGACCGGCGCCGTTCACCATACAACCCACGTTGCCATCGAGTTTGATGTAATTCAGGTTGTACTTGGAAGCTTCAACTTCCAAAGGATCTTCTTCAGTGATATCGCGAAGTTGGCGAATCTCCCCGTGGCGGAAAAGCGCGTTGTCATCAAAATTGATCTTCGCATCGAGAGCGAACAAACGGCCGTCCGTGCAACTTACAAACGGATTGATCTCCATTAACGACGAGTCAGTTTCTTGAAATGCGCGGTAGAGGCCGCTCATGAAGCGGACAGCTTCATTGATCTGCTGCGGTTTCAAGCCCAACTCAAAGGCCAGCTTGCGAGCCTGAAACGGTTCCAACCCCATTCCGGGTTCGATGTGCTGCTTGAGAATGGCGTCGGGATTTTCCGCGGCGACTTGCTCGATCTCCATGCCACCGGCAGCCGATGCCATGAACACCGGCTTGGCCTCCGTGCGGTCGATGACGATGCCAAGATACAGCTCTCTTTCAATGGGCAAAGTTTCTTCAATCAGAACTCGGCGCACCAATCGGCCTTCGGTGCCGGTCTGATGGGTGACGAGAGTCATGCCGAGAATTTTGCTGCCGATCTCTACAGCCTCCTCGACTGATTTGGCAACTTTCACGCCGCCGCCTTTGCCGCGACCTCCGGCGTGAATTTGAGCTTTGACCACAACTCCGGCAGCACCGGCGGTGAACAGGTTCTTCGCAGCAGTTTCGATCTGCTCACGATTCTCGGCGACTTCGCCGCGCGGCACCGAAACACCATATTTCTTCAGGATAGCTTTGGCCTGATACTCATGAATCTTCATATAAATTCCTGATTTAAATTACAGGCAGGAGTTTGCTTGCAGCGTAATTTCATGGGCGGCAAACATTTGATTCTATAGAAGCGATTCGGATTGGGCAAACCTTGAACATCACAAGAACCCGTGGTTCGAATCGGCGGTGTACCGTTTTGAATCGGATTGCAGAGCGGGTCAGTGCTAGGCTTATAGCTTTCATGATCACAGAAGCGCTCCATCAGGTTGCGGATCACCGCCAATCGCTCTCGCGCGAAGAGGCACGCACTGTCATGTCCGAAATTCTTTCTGGACAATGCACGGATGCCCAGATTGCGGCGCTTCTTGTCGCTTTGCACATGAAAGGCGAAACCGTCGAAGAGATTGTCGGCTTTGCTGAGGCGATCCGCAATGCCGCAACCGCACTCCATATTCACCAGAATTCGACAGTCGACGTCAGCGGCACCGAACGCGATGCTCTTGTCGATACCTGCGGCACGGGCGGCGATACCAGCGGAACGTTCAACATCTCGACTGCGACGGCGCTGGTGGTGGCGGGAGCGGGCGTGCGAGTTGCGAAACATGGTAATCGGAGCGTGACTTCGAAATGTGGATCGGCCGATGTGATGGAAGCACTCGGCGTGAACATTAATCTCCCTCCCGTGCGCGTGGCTGCCTGCCTGGAAAAAGTTGGCATGGCATTTCTGTTTGCCCCGCTCATGCACAAAGCGATGAAGTATGTGCAACCGGCACGTCGTGAGCTGCGTTTGCGTACGGTATTCAACTTGCTGGGACCCCTGGCGAATCCGGCGAATGCTTCTGCGCAGGTGGTCGGAGTGTATTCCGCAGATCTGGTCGAGAAACTTGCGGAGGCGCTGAGCATGTTGGGAGTGCGTCGGGCGATGGTGGTGCATGGATCCGATGGATTGGACGAGATCACGATCACTGGCTCAACAAGGATTGCAGAAGTACGTGAGGGAAACGTGCGCAGTTACGAGGTGAATCCTGAGGAGTTCGGGATGACTCGGGGCTCACTTGCAGACCTGGCGGGCGGCGATGCAGCGGAAAATGCCGGGATCATCCGGGAGGTTGTGGGCGGGAGAAAATGGCCTGGACGGGACGTGGTTCTGCTGAACGCCGCGGCGGCGTTGGTTGTGGCAGGCCGGGCCGATCATCTCGGAGATGCGGTACCTTTGGCGGCCAAAGCGATTGACTCGGGGGCGGCAGCCAGCAAGCTCGCCGCGTTGGTGCGATTCACCAATGCACATGAATAACTCTGCGGTCGTGTCATTTTGAGCAGGGTAGGGGATTCGCTTGCGAATCCACCTCGAAGTCGAAGAATCCTTTGTTCCACAACCTCTTACCACCACATGAAGGAGTTTTTCCACTATTTTCCGATTACCTCTTTTTTCAACTTCTCGATTTGCGCCAAATGATTGGGGCCGTGCTTGGACATCATTCCGACATACTCGGCGACGGTGACTGGGCGATTGCGTTCCGGGTGGTGAGCAGATTTCTCCAGATCGCCCGGTTTCATTCGACGCAAGAGTTGCAGAGTCGCATGGCGGTTCAAACCATAAAGTGCCACTAACTCCGCCGGCGAGGATTCCATGTAGCCGAGATGTTTTGCCCAGTCATCCTGGTCGATGGGCGCAATGACCGGGTTCTTATCGGCCAGCATTTGTCGCAGCCGATAGGCGTACAGGATTTCCATATCAGCTAAATGCGCGAGGATTTCCAAGATGCACCACTTGTCGGGCGTCGGCTTGTAACGGAGAGTTTTGTCCGGCAACCCCGAAACCGCTGCCGCAATCTGCTTCGGACTCTTTTCGGATTCTTGGATGTGCGTTTTTAGTTCGGCTTCAGTCATGGGAATCTTGTAAATTTAGTAATTTGTAATTCTGAAATTTGAAAACCACCCACCCACGAGGCACCGCAGAATTATGCAACCTGTACTTTTTGCATGTATTGCGCGACCTGCACATTCCACCCTAAATCTATCGTCATAGTGTTGCGCAATTTGGACGAAGCGTCTGGATCGCCATGCACCAGATAGGTGGCCTTCGGCTTATTAGTGAACGTCCGCAGCCACTGCAGCAATTCCGGCGTGTCGGCATGATCGCTGAACTGTTCGAACGCCGCGATGTGGGCGTGAATGGGCACAACCTCGCCAAAAATCTTCACCTCGGGGGCGCCGCTTTTGATGGTAAATCCTCGCGTGCCGGGGGCCTGAAAGCCAATAAAGATGACCGTATTGTTCGCGTCGGGTAACCGCTGCGCCAAATGGTGCAGAATTCGGCCGCCCGTCACCATCCCGCTCGAGGAGACGATGATGCATGGATCCCGCGAATCATTGATTCTCTTTGATTGTTCCGGAGTCAGAGCAAACTGAAATCCAGGCCACTCCAAGGGCGAGCCGTATTGCGAAACGAGCCTGCGGCTTTCATCGGTGTACTCCTCGGAGTGCTTTATGAAAATCTCCACCGCCTGAATGGCCATGGGGCTGTCGCAGTACACGGGAATTCGCGGAATCTGTCCAGAATCCATCAGTTCCTTCAGTATGAACACAAATTTTTGCGTGCGTTCGACGGCAAATGCGGGAACGATGACGCTGCCGCCCCGCTCCGCAGTCTCGCGGATAAGAGCCGCTAGCGCGGGGCGAGGGTCATCAGTCGGATGCGCGCGATTGCCATAAGTTGATTCCATAATGAGCAGGTCTGCGCTCTCGCCCTCCGTCGGGCCAGAGTGCACGACCTTGCCGGGTGCGGTGTTCTGATTTCGCACTCGGCCAATATCTCCGGTGAACAATAGCCGCTGCTTCGCACTATTTGTTCGCAGGCTAAGCTCGACCATGGAAGATCCAAGGATATGGGCGGCAGGGACAAAGCGAAACGACAACTCTGGAGATAAGTTCGTTATGCTTCCTGACGCAACTGGTCGAAAATTTTTCAAACAGTTCTGCGCATCCTCGAATGTGTAAAGCGGCAAAGCAGGGTGGTGCTTTGACCTCTGGTGCTTGTTGTAGAACTCGGCATCTTCTTCCTGGAGGTGTCCAGAGTCGGGCAGCAGAATTCCGCAGAGATCAATGGTTGCGGGAGTGGCGTAGACCGGGCCTTGAAAGCCATTTTTGACCAGCCGTGGTATCCAGCCACAATGGTCCAAATGTGCGTGGGTCAGAACGACGGCGTCGATTTCATGTGCCGCAATCGGTGTGTTTTGCCAATTGCGCTCGCGCCACTCCTTCGGGCCTTGGAACATCCCGCAGTCGATCAGCAACTGAAAACCACTATGCCCGGTCGCATCCGAAGACGTGTTCACCAGGTGTTTCGATCCCGTCACGGTCCCTGCGGCGCCAAGAAACTGGATGTATGCCAACAATTCCTCCGTCATTAAGAATAATCGGCAGGATAACTGAATGAATTAGGGAATTGTGAATTTGCTTTGCATGCTGGAACCGCTGGCGGCCGCTAGTGCTTCGTGACGTCAATCTTATAGCTGTTATTGCTCACATCCGTTTCCGGAACGCTGCCATCGTTCACGGTAACCTGCTGCGGAGTCCCGGGAGTTTCAAAGCGGATCGATGCTGTCGATTTCGCACGCACCTCGAGACGTTTTCGCAGCTCACCACCTTCGAACTCTAAAGTGAGCGGTACTTCTGCACCAGCATTGCCAAGATTTTCGACATTTACGGTTATAAGAAAACCACCAGTCTCGATGGGGGTTGCAAAAACCGAAGCGACACGAAAATCGGGCAAGCCGCGGTCGTGATAAACCCAATCGTCAAAAAACCATTGCAGGTCTCGGTTGGCTTGCTTACCGATCAGCGTCGGTAAATAGCTGGGTTCTTTGTCTTCGGCCGCATGATAATCACGCAAAGCTTCGACTGGGAGAGTTCCGAGCGTGTCGCGGAGCATCCACCAAACGTGCATGGCTTTGGTTTGCAGATATAGATCGTCAGGCGCATTGACTAAGGAATGCGATGACTGCTGATCGACGGACATTCTCGCCGCGTCCTTTTCAGCCGCGATCAAGGCAGCGGCGTGCGCCTGCAGGTATTCAAGGGCCGCCGGTCGTCCCTTTTGCTTTTCAATGAATTCTGCCTGCGCGAAATGGGCGAGGCCCTCCTGAATCCATGCTCGCGGGGAAGGCATGAGTTGACGAGCCTTGGCGTAGACGAGACTTAACTCGGCTTCATTGGTCATTGGAGAATTCAGCGGAGTCAGAAGCATGCCTTCGGTGACATAAGGCTGGGCATCGGGATCAGGCAGAGCAATAACGTTCAAATCTCTACTTTCGTTCTTTCCCGGAAAAATCGGATCAATCGTTTCCGCTACTTCGGCGTACGCATCCGCTCTGTCTTGTTCGTTAGCTGGATAGAACGTTTTGATGTGCTTGTCACTCTTTGCCTCTGAGCTCTGGTAGTTGGCAATAACGAGTGTCGGCACATTGAGACCGAGATCCATCCTGAACTCGGCAGACTTGGTCGAAGCCGCATGCTCCGCGGTTCCGGAAAACATTGCAGTCCCCGAAGTCGATTGCACAGACACGGTCATCGGAACATTCGCTTCTCGACCGTTCCATCGCTCGATGGTTTCGGCGACGCTATCGCCTTCGCTTAAACTCGCATCTTCGGCCGAGACGGGATACCACACCACATATCCCATTCCGCGCACTGCCGTGAACGATTTGCCGATCTCGTCCCAATCGGTATGCTTTGCTTTATCTTCCGGAACTCCGACGCGCGTCAGGCGAGATGTGTCGAGCGGAATTATGCCCTCATAGCCGATTTCTACTTCGATTGTTCCCTTCGGAAGAATCACTTGCGGCGGATTCACGATGGCTTCGGAAAGCGCGCCAGTGTGATCGATATCGGAATTGTATTCCTGGGTGACGAAGTGCGCCGCTTTGCCGTTCACGCGAATCGAGCGCCAGTCGAGGCTGGAAGAAATCTGCAGGGCGAGGTTGCCTTGCGGTTTGGTTGAATCATTGCGGAGGGTTATTTTGCCTCGTACTGCCAGCCTCTGCTGCTCCGGTTCGACGCGAACATTCAGATCGTAATTTGTGAAGGTGAAGGCCTCGCGATCGAGGGCAAAGCCGTGAACAGAGAAACTACAGAGGAGGCCGAGGACACTGAGGATTTTCATGCAGACTGCTTTCGTCGCTGTCTTACAACTTCATATAACACGATCCCAGCAGCGACCGAAACGTTGAGCGACGGAACTTTACCCAGCATCGGAATGGATACGAGGAAATCGCACTTTTTCGCCACTAGGTCGTGAAGCCCTTTGCCTTCCGCGCCCAACACCACTGCGCAATCCATTTTGTAATCGAGCGAGTCGTATGCTTGAGAGCCACGCTCATCAAGCCCAACGGTCCATAGATTTTTCGACTTCAAATCTTCCAACGTACGCGCAATGTTTGTGACTTTCGCGATCGGCATGTGCTCGCTGGCTCCGGCCGATGCTTTTGTGACTGTGCCTGTCACCCCGGCTGCGCGTCTCTCAGGAATAATGACGCCGTTCGCGCCTGCGGCATCGGCTGTGCGAAGGATGGCTCCGAGATTGTGAGGGTCTTCAACTCCGTCTAATACAACGACAAGCGAATACTCGCTCCGCTTCGCCGCCAGGACATCATCGAGGTCGTTATATTGTTTTGCCGATGTGACCGCAACCACACCTTGATGAGCGTTGTTTCCGGCCATGCGGTCG
>Ga0335078_10015195_pt1 | contig 11426 bp, 11 predicted proteins | sample Lox_Sample_32_FD_206711 | JGI IMG/M metagenome (GOLD analysis project Ga0335078, IMG submission 206711) | Soil microbial communities from Loxahatchee National Wildlife Refuge, Florida, United States - Lox_Sample_3.2 | ecosystem: Environmental > Terrestrial > Soil > Wetlands | place: USA...
ATGCAGCCCGCCGCCGCGCGCTCATCGCCGCGCTCCGCACTGCCGCCCCAGCGCTACAGGTCACCGGCGTCGATGCCGGACTCCACCTAGTCGCCAACCTGCCACCCGGCTCCAGCGAAACCGCGGCACAACAGCGCCTTCGCGACGCTGGCCTGGCCATCGAGGTCCTGAGCCAGTACGCCACGACAGCCATCACCCAGCAGGCACTGGTCTGCAGCTACGCCCTGCTACCCGAAACCCAGGCCCCTGCCGCGGCCGCCGTCATCGCCTCCCACACCCCTGAACCCACACAGCCTCCCATCGCCGGGCACTGATCACCTACGCCCGCAACGCCCCACCGGCGCGAAAGCTCTCTCCTCTCCGGTCACCGGGTGCTTGCCGTCGCTCAGGATGTCCAGGATAGCGACGTTGAGGATGGCGCTGGCTGGGGTCGGCGGTGATACAGCCAGATCCCCCGATCCGCGAGCCCGGCTCACTTTCACACGGGACGTGTTCCCGCCATGCACAGAACCGGGCAATCTGCGCGTGCAGCGGCAAGCGGTGCGCCGAACCGCTTGCTTTGCCCAGATCCTGTCCGCCATATGTCCGTGATCAACCGACCTGCCGAACGCCCGGCCGTAAACTGCGATGACCTCTGCCGTTGGATCGAACGTGTAGTCGATGCTGATCTAGTGAACCCTTCCCGCAGGTCAGCGAGACATAAGCGAATGCAGCACCGATCTGCGAGGACGGCCGACCGGCAAGCGAGAACTGGCGCGGCCGCAGTTTGCCCTGGTAGAGCGAGCGGTTAGCGGACCGCTCGCTTACCGGGCGGTCCGGGCCGGGAGAAGATTCCTAATCATCGCACTGACCTGGCGATACTACGGATCGTCACTGGTGGCAGGTGTTGGGTTCGAACCAACGTAGGCTGAGCCGACGGTTTTACAGGCCGTTGCTCCCAGGCCATAGGAATGACCGCTGACCTGGCGAAACTCCCTTAACGATCACGTGAATACCCGGCCCTGTCCGCCATATGTCCGTGTGCGCGGGGGCACGAAGTGGCCGCAACCACGGACAGGCACGGACGGAGCCCGCGGATCGCGCGGGATTCACCGCGAGCATCACAACAGCCGCCCGGGGCCGGCGCCGGCTCGGCTCACCCGGCGGGCGCGGCTCAGCGAAGCCGGCTGTCACGGCCACGGAGGCGGTCAGACCGCGCGGATGACCAGCGCCGGCCTCGCGCCCGATCCGTCCGCCAGTGCCTTGATATCCCCCGGGTCGGATGTCCAGATGACCGCACCCGTCGCCGCGGCCATTACCACCACGGTCGCGTCGAGCACATCGGAGGTCCCGGCCCGTCCGCACAGGATCCCTGTCGCCTTGGCGGTCTCGAGCCCGACCGGATCGACGTGGCAGCCGGCCAGAAACTCGCGCGCGTGACCAGCTGCGCTGGGCAGATGACGCCGTGAACCCTCCGGGCGCCCGGCCGCCGAATCCTCCCGGCACCTCTCCTATACCGCCCGTCATGTAAGGCCAGGCAGGCTGCGGACCAGGGTGCTTCCCGCGACGATGACGATGAATACCGTGAACGTCGCGTTCAGCCGCTGCGGGTTGGCTTGCCCGGGTCTGGCCGGTCTGGCTCGCGATCGTAGTGGGCGCGGGCACCGCCGACGGATGATCGCCCTGCTCTTCGCCGCGGTTATGGCGGCGACGGCCAGCAGCGGCTTCTGCCCGCTGTACCTGCTGGCCGGCCGCCTCAGGGGTGCCGGAAGCTGGCCGGAGCCAGGCCGGGATGGTGAGGTCCCGGCCATCGCCGTGGCTGTCGGGGTGCTGCGGCGCCCTTACGCGGCGGCCGCGGCAGTGAGGCGGAAGGTGGTGCCGACGCTGTTCTGGATGAAGGCGCCGGGCAGACGGCGGGCGATCGCATGCGTGGCCTTCCAGCCGGTGCAGTGACCGGGAACGATGACCTCGGGGGCGAGCTGCTCGAGCGCGCTGACGGTATCGTCGATGACCGGCTCGAACAGCGGGCCGGTCAGATGGAAGCCGCCGATGACGGCGTGCAGCTTCTGCACGCCGGTCAGGCGCTGGGCATAGCGGCAGATATTGATGACGCCGGCGTGCCCGCACCCGGTGAGCACGACCAGCCCGCGGCCGGCGACGTGGGCGATCAGCGCCTGGTCGTCGAGGATCAGCGGGTCTGGCACCCAGCTGTCGCCGCGCCAGGCCTGGTGGATCGGGAACCCCTGCTCGAAGCCGGTGACCCGGTCGACCTCCCCGGTGATCAGCACCGACCGGTCGTACAGGAACGACGGCTGCCGCCGTTCGATGATGCCAAAGCCGGCCTCTTCCAGCGCGCGGCGGCTGGTGGTGGGCAGCTCGAACGGCTCGCCGGGAATGGCCAGGCGCCGCCGCGCCCAGAATTCGGGGTGAAGGAGCACCGGCAGGTTCGCCCGGCCGAGCTCGCCGATCAGGCCGGACAGCCCGGTGGTGTGGTCGAAGTGGCCGTGGCTGCACACGATCGCCTCGATATCTGCCGGATCCTTGCCCAGGCGGCGCAGGTTGCCGGCGCATCCGCCGGGCGTGATGCCGGTGTCGAAGAGCAGCCGACGCACCCGGCTGCCCTTGCGGACCTCTACCAGCGCGGAGAACCCGTGCTGAGCCAGGGGCACGTCAGCCGCCTTGCCGCCGAGTATCGTCGGGGCGTCCAGCATCGGTGCCAGCCGGGTCATCCCGGCCAGCGGGAGCCGCTTCGCCGAGCCCTGGTCCGGCAGCAGAATGTCCATAACGTTGTCGCAGACCATCACGATCGACAGCTCATCGACCGGCTCCAGCGGGAGCGACTCGCCCTTCCACTCCAGGCTCGCCGGCAACGCCTCGGCCGGCGTGACGTCAGCGGGGTTGCCGGTATCACACATCGGCTGCTCCTCACTGCCCGCAAGGGCGGATCGGCCGACAGCCTGGGACGGGGCTCACCGCCAGGCCGGATTCCTCCCGCCTGCCAGCCGGGCCACGGACATGAGCAGAAGGCTATTCCGGCAGCACCAAACGCTCAAGCATCCGAAGCGCGGCACGTGTGTTTCGGCGCCGGCAAGCGGGGCGGCCGCTGAGCAGGACTCGCGACCGGTGCCATCCTCGCATTTCGCGTGGGTGACGGTTGAGCGGGGAAAGCGGTGATCGCACAGCCCGGCGGATGGTCTGCGGGATCGCCGTTGGTTGCTGCGCATCCCAGGTTGCCTCCTGTCATCCGACGGCTGCGACATCGGCTGCCAGCATCGCCGAGGCCCGCTGCGAGACTGCTGGTATGAACAGTGAGATTCTGCTTCCCCAGCCGTCTGTTCCTGCTGGCGGCGCGGTACTCAATCCGTTCGTCATCGTCGATGACGCCGCCGGGTTGGTCGACTTCGTCTCCGGCGTTTTCGGCGTTGCGGAGAACACCGAGGTGAGAACCCAGATGCCCGATGGCAAGCTGATCCATGCCCAGCTGCGCCTTAGCGGCGTCGATCTGATGATCGCCGACCGGCTGGAGGGCTGGCCGCTCCGGCCAGGGCTGCTGCAGGTATGGGTTCGCGACGTCGCGTCGGTACTGCAGCGCGCCAGCGCCGCCGGCGCCACCACGATCACTGAGCCGACGCCGTTCTACGGTGAGGTGACCCTGGGCAGGATGCTCGATGACTGGCAGAACATCTGGTGGCTGTGGGCGCCGGCACCGGGTCAGCCCGATCCGATACCAGCCTGGGAGGGCGGCTCGAACGTCGTCTTCTCCACGCTGGACAAGACGCTGAAGTCGTTGACGCCTGGGACCCCGCCCGCGCACTGACCTCGGTCGAGTGCACTGATCTCGGCTACATCCGGTCGGCCTCTGCGCGCCGAGCGACCTGATCGGTGCGCCCTGAGCCGATGAAGACCGAGGCAGTCCTGGGCGCCCAGATCGATCAGGCGTCGCCCCACACTCGCATCGGCCTCGGAGGAACGGGGCAAACGTTGCCGGTCACGGCACTAACGATCTTTAATGGCGGGGGTTATGAGTTCTGCTGACGGCTGCCGCCGTGGCGCGGTATGCCGGGGTCATGAGGTATCCCGATGGCGGCGGTTTGGACGCTGGTGAGCGGGCCCGGCGTGAGCAGGTGCGGTTAGCGGCGGCGGAGCTGATCGTGGCGGGGGCCAGTGACCGGGAGGTGGCGCGGCGGTTCCGGGTGTCGCGGATGTCGGCGAACCGGTGGCGGCGGGCGCTGCCGGCTGTCCCTGGGCGGCGCTGCTCCGCTGAAACCATTACCCGAACCAGCCGGCCCCGGCCAGTACCGCGTCCGAAAACAAGCGCACGCCGGTGGCCTGATCAACGAATATCGCCTGGTCGCATGACGTGGACGAGGTTTTCGTCCCCGGGGACGGCGACACCCCGGACAACTCGGCGGTCTCGTGCGGCAGGCACTGGACGCGATCCGCCGGCATGGCCCGAGCATGTCTGGCGCCCCGCCCGGCCGGTCATGCTCTCCGGGTGAGCCGCAAGCGCGCCTGGGACGAACGGCCCGTCCGCCTGCGACCTTGGCCCCTGGCACCGGGGTGCCCCGGCCGGGCCACGGTGGGAGGAAGGAACCTGGCGATCGCCGGGGCCGGGAAGTTCGGGTTGCCCCCGATCTTCTGGCATGCGAGCAGGACACATCGCGCCAAGAACTCAGAAGCGGAGGCGGCGGTGGCCGGAACCCGGCACTCCAACCGAGGCGGCAAACCTGGCCTGCGACTGGTTCACCCGGCGCGCGCGCCGGACGGCGGTGCCGCCGCGGAGATCCGTTCTCTGGCCCGCCCGCTGACCGGCGCTGGCGACCTCGCCCCGCTGATCGACCGGGTAAGCACCGCTCGCCTGGTCTGCATCGGGGAAGCCTCGCACGGAACGCACGAGTACTACCGCTGGCGGGCCGAGCTCAGTCGCCGCCTGATCGAGGAACACGGCTTCACCTGGATCGGCGTGGAGGGCGACTGGCCGGACTGCTGGCGCATCAACCGCTGGGTACGCGGGCTCGCCGACCAGGATCTCGACGCCTACGGCCTGCTCGCCCGCTTTGAGCGCTGGCCGACCTGGATGTGGGCCAACCAGGACGTCGCCGAGTTCCTGACCTGGCTGCGCCGGTACAACCTGGCCCGTCCCGGCCAGCAGCGTGCCGGGTTCTACGGCCTCGATGTGTACTCGCTGTGGGACTCGCTGTGGCAGGTCATGACCTGGCTTGAAGCCCACGCGCCGGATGCGATGCCCGCGGCGCTGCGCGCCTGGCAGTGCTTCCTCCCCTACGGGGAGGACCCGTACAAGTACGCCTGGAGCACCCGACTGGTGCCCGCGTCCTGCGAGCCAGATGTGGTTGCCCTCCTCGTCGAGGTACGACGCCGCGCACGCGACCGGACCGAGGATGCTTTCGACGCGGCGCAGAACGCTGAGGTCGCCGCGAGCGCCGAGCACTACTACCGCACCATGGTGCGCGGCGACCGCGAGTCGTGGAACATCCGTGATTATCACATGGCCGACACGATCGCCCGGATCACGCATCACCTCGGACCCCGGTCCAGGGGACTCGTCTGGGAGCACAACACCCATGTCGGCGACGCCCGCGCCACCGACATGGCCAGTCACGGCCTGGTCAACGTCGGCCAGGTCGTCCGGGAGCGGCACGCCGCCGGCCGCGCTGTGCTAGTCGGCTTCGCGGGCCACCGCGGGTCGGTGCTCGCCGCCAGCTCCTGGGGCACACCGGAGCAGCAGTTCCCGATGCCCGCAGCCAAAGCCGGCACCCATGAGGACCTGCTCCATCACGCACTCGGCCGGCCCGCAGTCCTGGTATTCACCGACGACAAGTCCGGGCCCTGGCTCTCAGCATGGATGGGGCACCGGGCGATCGGCGTCGTCTACGACCCCCGGCACGAAGCCGCCAACTATGTCCCCACCTGTATCGGCCAGCGCTACGACGCCCTGATCTGGCTCGAGCAGACCACCCCGCTGCGGCCGCTCCACCACGAAGGCCGCCCGCAAGAACCTGAGCTCGAGACCGAACCTACCGGCTTTTAGCTTAGCCCGCGGCCCGACGCCGGCGCGGACGTGACGGCGTCCCCGGACGATCGGGTTGACGCCTGCTGTCCGCAGCGGGCCAGCAAGGCCATGGCCGGCATCTGGCTCGTGTGCGGACTCGGGCACGGCGAACTGCGGACCTCTCAGGCAGCTGGCCAGCAGCGAGACGTTCGGGCCTTCACGGGGACTTTCTCATCCATGGACACCCACGCCGGCGGGCAGTTCACAGCCGCCCGGCCGGGCATTATGACGCCTCGTCCGTCGTTGTAACAGGTGACGGGGAAGGATCAGGACTCCAGACGCGGGGAAGCGGAGGCACAGGATCCGTGCACCGCGCGAGGGCGATCCGCGCGTAGCGGAGATCCTCCCCCGCCTGCTATCACCGCAGCGTTGGATGGCTGGAGTGCTGGGCGGCCGGGGAGATGCCTGAGGCCGTTGCCAGGGCCCCACAGGGTGGCCTCATCAACGAATACGCGCGTACGCCGCCTGACTACGGAAAACCTGCACGTCACCGGCCCAATCCTATCTTCGAGCGGGACAGGATGACATCCGGCGGCTGCACCAGTACCACGGCGATGTCGCTGATGGCGCAGATGAATCGTTCCGCGGCTGCTTCGCTAAGAGGCACTCTTTCGGTAAAGGTGGAGGGCTACAGCGAAGAACACGACGAGGATGCCAGCGGACCACGCGAGTGCCTGCCACACCCAGTGGCCTGCTGGTCCGCCCTCCAAAAGGGTTCGAACTGCAGAGACCGTGACACTCAAGGGTTGGTTGCGGGCGAACGACTGTAGCCAGCCGGGCATGACTGAGACAGGGACGATTGCGTTGCTCGCGAACATGAGGATGAAGAACGGCAAGATCCCCGCAACCTGAGCTGTCTCGGGGTCCTTGGTGGCGAGCCCGATGGCGGCGTAGAGCCACGAGCACGCGTAGCCAAAGACGATGACGAGGACCAAGCCCGCGATGATGGGAGCAACGCCGTTGTCGAAGCGAAAGCCGACCGCGAAACCGAGGCCAACCATGATTGCGAGCGAGGTGATGCTTCGGCTCAGGTCGGCGAGCGTCCTGCCAGCGAGCACGGCGGAGCGGGCCATCGGAAGGCTGCGAAAGCGGTCGATGATGCCGCTCTTCAGGTCTTGGGCGAGGCCGATCGAGGTTGTCATCCCGCCGATGAGGACAGCCTCCAAGAAGACAGCGGGAACGACGTAGTTCACGTACTTGCCTCCGGGGACGCGGATGGCCCCACCCAGGACGTAGCGAAACAGCACGAGCAGCATTGCCGGCTGGGCCGCGCTGATGATCAACATCTGTGGTGTGCGCCAGATGCGCAGGAGGTTTCGCTTGGCGACCCCAGCCGTGTCGTAGAGAGCGAGCTTCGGAGACATCCGAGGTGGTGCGGGCCGAGCAACAGCGAGTTCGGTCATCTGATCACCTCATCGGCTTGGAACCTGGCAGGTTTGCGGTGCCATCGCCGCTAGCGGCACCGGTCAGTGAGAGGAAGACGTCGTCGAGTGAGGGGCGCCGGATACCGAGGTCGTCAAGGGCGATGTCCTCTTCCTCGAACTGACGCCCGGCGTCGATGAGCAGGACCGTGCCGCCCTTGGTCGGGAGGCTGACGCGCTGCTGGTCGGGATCAGTGTGAGAGATTCCGTTCCCCAGGCTCGCCAGCAGCGCCGCGGCCCGAGGCAGGTCCGCCACGTCATGGACCCGCGCCTCGAGCATGTCCCCGCCGACTTCGTCCTTCAGCTGCAGGGCCGTGCCCTGCGCGATGACCCTGCCTGTGTCAATGACCACTATCTGGTGCGCGAGTCGTTCGGCCTCCTCCATGTACTGCGTAGTGAGGAGGACCGTGGTCCCTGAGGCGACGAGCTCCTCGATGAAGCACCAGAGGTCGTTGCGGGTGCGGGGGTCCAAGCCCGTGGTCGGCTCGTCGAAGAACAGCACGGGTGGGCGGGCGATCAGGCTGGCGGCGATATCAAGGCGTCGGCGCATGCCGCCCGAGTAGGTCTTCACCAGCCGGTCGCCCGCCTCGGCGAGGCCGAAGCGCTCCAGGAGCTCGTGGGCGCGACGGCGGTATTCGGTCTTCCGCAGGTGGTACCAGAGCCCGACGAGCTCCAGGTTCTCGCGCCCGGTGAGCAGGTCGTCGACCGCCGCATACTGTCCCGCGAGGCCGATGGAAGAACGAAGGGGCTCGGCGTCAGCCACAACGTCGTAGCCGGCCACCCGCGCCCTCCCGCCATCGGGCTCGAGGAGAGTCGTGAGGATCCGCACGAGCGTGGTCTTGCCCGCGCCGTTTGGCCCGAGCAGCGCGAGCACCTTCCCTCGCTCGGCGACCAGGTCCACCCCGGCGAGGGCTCGGGTCGGTCCGAAACGCTTCTCGACCTGCTCCACCTCGATCATCGCCACGTCCACCGCCGGCCTCCACATCCAATACGGTACAGTACCGTACTGTATTATATTCATTATATTCAAGAGAGATGGAGGGCCTTTTGTCGCAACCACCAGAGAGCCGAGCCGGGAGGGGAAGACCCCTCGACCCCTCGCGCGACGCTGCCATCATGCAGGCCGCCCTCGCGGGCCTCGCCGAGCTCGGATACGACCGGCTCACCATGGACGAGATCGCCGCGCGCGCCCATGCGGGGAAGGGTGCGCTCTACCGGCGCTGGCCATCGAAGGCCACCCTCGTCGTCGATGCCATTGTCGCCTGGCGCGAGCGGTTCGCCCCGGTCAGCGTTCCCGACACCGGCTCTCTGCGCGGCGACATCGAAGCGATGATCGCTGCCGTGCCGGCCTTCGACGATACGCTGCAGCGCCAGATGGCCGTGTTCGCCGGCCTCGCCACCGCCGCGACTCGTGATCCAGAACTCAAGGCCGAACTCTCGAGCACGATACTCGGGCGCCCACGACGACTCCTGCGCGGCGTGCTCGATCGCGCAGTTGCGCGCGGGGAGATCCCGCAAGAGCGCGACCTCGAAATTGTCGCCGACATCTTGATCGGACTCAACATCTTGCAGGTTCTGCTCGGCGAGGCACCAAACCGCGACTACGTCGAGCGTGTCTTCCGTAACGTCATCTACCCACTTGTCACCGCGCCTCCGGGCTCACAAGGCCCGAGCACTCTGTCCAGTAAGTGACATTGCTCGGTCTCGGATGATCGGTTCCGTGTCGCCATCCGCGGGCAAGACAACACCTGGCTGAGTCGATCTGTGCGGCTCCCGCCCCGGACGACGGCATGGGCTGACATTCGCCCAGATCAGTTATTCGGTCTACGGAGGTCCCGGATCACTGCTGCTGGCCGTGCTGATGTTGCGCGGGATCAGCCCGCCGAGGACATCCCGGCGTCGTATCCGCGCTGTCACGAGGGTGGTGGCTGGCACCGTGACGTTGTCGCCGCTGTCTGGTGGCCGCAGGTTCCTGGCCCGGTGCGGACGACGGCGGTCATAGTGCGCCACGTACTCATCCAGGACCGCCCGCAGGTGCCGCGGCCCGGCGATCAGCATCCGGTCGGTGACCTCGGACCGTGCCGTGCGCACCCACCTTTCGGCATACAATTCGCCCGAGGGCTCCGCGGCGGGATCTTCGCCACCTCGATTCCCGCCCCGGCCAGCACCGCATCGAACGCCTCGGTGAACTGCCCGGCCCTGTCCCGGATCAGGAACCGGAACCTGCCAGCGCGCTCCCCCAGGTCCATCAGCAGGTTCCTGGCCTGCTGCACCGTCCACGGCCCGTCCGGATGTGCGGTCACGCCCAGAACATGGACATGGCGGGCGCCCGCCTCCATCACGAAGAGCACGTAGACCCGGCGCACGGTGACCGCGCAGTCGACATGAAAGAAATCGCACGCCAGCATCGTGACGGCCTGGGTGCGCAGGAACTGCCGCCAGGTCATGCGGCAGGGTGGCGGCGGGGGCGGGATCCGCACCCGCTCCAGGATCCGCCGCACCGTCGAGGCTCCGACGCGGATGCCCAGGCCGAGCAGCTCACCCTGGATCCGCTTGTACCCCAGCCCGGGTTCTCGCGGGCCATCTGCTCAATCAGCAGCACGACCCGGGGATCGACCGGCGGCCTGCCGCCACGGTGGGGATAGGTCCACCGCCAGCGGACCAGCCGCCGGTGCCAGCCCAGCAGCGTCCCCGGAGCCACCAGCCGACCCATCCGCAACGGTCGTGGCAGCAGCCGCGCTAAAACAGCGAGCACCGCCCGGCCGACCCAGCCCAGCCTCGGCCTTGGGTGCTGGCGCCGCAGCACCGCGACCTCCTGACGCAGGGGTCCTGGCCGGGCGCGGCGCCGTCCGCTGGGGCGGGGGCGGTCTCGTCCGCGCCGGGTGTGCCGGCGCCTGGCGGGCTGCTGTCAGCCTCGTCTGGTGCCGGGCTGCTGCCGGGTGCGGGGAGGCTCGCGTCGCCGTCTGCGGGGCCGGGGCTTGCCGGGGGCGGGTCCGCCGGCGCGGCCGGATCTGCCTTGTCCGCGCCTGCGGAGGCGGCGGGGGGTGCTGGCGGTACGGGCTGGGAGGCGGGCTGCCAGGTGGCCGGGGCGGTGGCGCGGCCGTTGCGGGCTCCGGGGGTGCGGGTGGCCAGGCCGCTGGTTTCGAGGGCGGCCAGTTCCTGGCCGGCGACGATCCGGGTGGTCCCGGCGGCGGTGGCGATCTGGGCGGCGGTGGCCCCCGGTGCGGCCGTCAGCGCGGCCCAGACGGCCGCTGCGGGACCGTCGGCCGTGGAGGCGGCTGATAGGGCGGGCGGCGGGGACGCGGCCGTGTGCGCGGCGCTGTGCGGCCCGTTAGCCGGCGCGGCGTTCTTTTTCCTGGCGGCCATGGCATGACTCCTTTTCCGGGATTTCCCGGCCCGGGTTATTCCGGGTTATGCCGGGGTTTTCCTGCGGTCTGGACGACCATCACTCCAGGTGGCGCAGCAGGCAAGCGGTGTGCGCGTTCATCTCGGTTACCTGGACGGCTGAACCTGGTTACCTGGCAGGACCGGGCATGAATAATTCACCCGGAGCGGGCGGCGGTATTGACGGCCGCTAATTCCCGGAGCCGGTTTCCCGGCGGCAGAAAAGGAGGGCTGGCTCGGGCACCGAACGAAAGGGTGTCCCGTCAAAAGCGCGGGAGTGAATCTTGGCAGAAAGGCGCCCGGACGCAGGATATCGCTGAGGGCGAGGCTTAACGGGGCCGGCCAGGTCGCTGGCCACTGCCGCCGCCAGCCAGGTCAGCTGCCCAGGGAGGCAGCTTCCGGCGGCGGGGGCACCTCGACGAGACGCCGGAAGGCCTGGAGCAGGAGAGCAATGCGGTCTTGCTGCAGTTCCGGATGATCATGAGCAATCAGGCACGGTAGTCGTGAGTAGGGACCGAACTCCATGGGGCAGGTACTGTGTCGACTCCACATCGCTAAGTTCAGCCCGCAGC
>Ga0335078_10015196_pt1 | contig 11426 bp, 9 predicted proteins | sample Lox_Sample_32_FD_206711 | JGI IMG/M metagenome (GOLD analysis project Ga0335078, IMG submission 206711) | Soil microbial communities from Loxahatchee National Wildlife Refuge, Florida, United States - Lox_Sample_3.2 | ecosystem: Environmental > Terrestrial > Soil > Wetlands | place: USA: Florida...
CCTCGCGGTTGCGAAGTACTATCGGGACCAGCCACCAAGGCCCCGCCCTCCATCATCAGGATCCGGTCGCATCTCCTTGCGAATGAGAGATTGTGGGTGACGAAAACCGAAGTGAGCGTGTGTAAACGATGCAGGCGTTCCAGAAGCTCGAAGATCATTTCGCCGGTCCTGAGGTCGAGGTTGCCGGTGGGTTCGTCGGCCAACAAAAGCGAAGGCGATCCCACCAAGGCCCGGGCCAGCACAACGCGCTGCTGCTCTCCTCCGGATAATTCCCCTGCGCGGTGCGTAGCGCGCGCTCGAAGCCCGACCTCATCCAACCTCGCTAGCGAATCCGAAGCCGCCTTGCCATGCGGAACGCCCCGGATCAGCAATGGCATCATCACGTTCTCAAGCGCCGTAAACTCCGGCAACAGGTAGTGAATCTGCCAGACGAACCCAATCTCCCGATTCCGGAAACAGGCCAGCTCCGAATCGGCGAGCCGTGAAATGTCTACCGAACCGTAGTATATCGTACCGGTTGTAGGCCTGTCCAGACCGCCCAACAAATGTAATAACGTAGATTTCCCGGCGCCGGATTCGCCGACCAGCGCCAGCATTTCGCCTTGCCGCACTTCGAGGTCGAGGTTGTCGAAGATGACCAGGTCGGCGTCGCCGGAGCGGTAGACTTTGGAGAGCTTTTCGGCGCGCAGAGCGATGCCGGGGGCGGACATGGTTTCAGGGTAGCAGGGGCGCGCTTCGCTCGCCGGGGTCTGGGGCCGGGGTTGTTTTTTGGAAATGTGTGAATAGCGCGTGCGGGGCAGGGTTACTGCCCGCCGGTTCTAGTGAGTTCTGCTCGCCATTGCGCCGACTGAAATGCCGGCGCGGCGGCCAGGGGCGCCTGCGCTACTCGCCGGGACGGAAGGCCCGCCGGGCCGGGGGGAATGCGGGCGCCTGTGGGGGAACGGCTGGCCGGTCCACCGGCCGCTCCAGCACCAGCGACCGCAAATTGGGAATCGGCGCGCCATTGAGGCGGTTGGGCTTTTCGCTGACTTGCGGTTGTCCCGCCGTCAGGTTCTTCAAGCCAAACAGCGCCAGCTCGAAGCGGTCTTTCACGCCCACCTTCTGGAACAGCCGGGAGAGATAGACTTTCACGGTGCCCTCGGAGATCAGCAGCGTGGAGGCGATCTCCTTATTCTTCAGGCCGTGCGACAGCAGCGTGATGAGCTGTCCTTCGCGCTGGCTCAGCACCACCCGCTTGGCCGCCAGGAAGCTGTCGGTGAGGGCTTTCTCAAACCACAACTCGCCTTCGTACACCTTCTGCAGACACTTTACCTGCAACTCCGCCGGCAGCGTCTTGCGCAGGATGCCGCGCACTCCCAAGCCCATGGCCTGGAAAGCCAACTCGGTGGAGATGGCGTTAACCCACAGCACCAGCTTGGATTCCTGGACCACGCGCTTGATGTCGCTGAGCACGCCGAAAGTCACTTCCGGCGTCAAGTCCAGCAGCAGGATATCCGGAGCGCCGGTTTCCAGCCGGGTTAACAACTCGGCTAGGCCGGAGAACGAGCTCTCCAATTGGAACCGGCCTGTGGCCGTAAGAACCGCTTCCAATCCCTTGGCCAGGATGGGTTGATCGCTGTACAAATAGACCCGTGTCATATAACCTCGTCAGCCTTCGAGCCGCCCTTGTTGGAATTCCATCGGGTCGAGCCGGTGGAGGGTGCTTTGTCGTTACTCCCTGAATATGAATTGTCACTTTAGTTTGTCCGGTTGTCAATTGAAATCAAAAAAAATTTTGAGGCTTTCTTAGGCTCCCCCCAGCCGGCAATCGCGATCAATCGGGCATCCGAAGGGCTGCGGGCGGCCTCGACCGTACCTTCCACGGCGAATGCCCAGTACTTTTGAATTAGAATTATGCAGAAAAACCGCCCCGGCACGCTATCGTTGGTTAATCATTGTTAAGCTTGGGTTAATCTCGCGGCTGGCCCCGGGGCGTCCTGCCAGGGGCCGCATCAATTGCGGCTTTCTTAAGAAGATCGCAATTGAATTAACTTCGGGAAACAGATAGTTATCGCCTATTTACGGTATTGCGTGCCGCGCGGCAGAGGTTTACAGTCGCATCGTGTACCCGGAGAGCATCGCACGGATGAATCGCCGCCGCAGCACGCGAGTCGCGGTCCGGCTGGTGTGCCATGTGGTTTGGCCGCAGGGCGGCGAACGTACCGCCATGTTTACGGAAAACATTAGCAGGGACGGCATGTTGCTGCGCTGGGAAGCTTCGGGCGCGCCGATTCCGCGGGTCGGCGACATGCTCATCGTGGAAGTGGAGTTGCCCGAACAGCAGGGTTTCGAACGCCGCTGCATTCGATGCCAGGCCACCGTGGCGCGGCTGGATCCGGAGCCCGACGCAACCTTCACCTGGGTGGGGCTGGCGATCCACGCAATGGATTTCCGGGTAGCGCAAGCCGGCGCCGTGCAAATGGAGCCGGCCGCATACAACGGGCGAGGAGGGCGCGTTTTCTAAGGGAGCCATGCCAAACGCCAAATCCAACCCGGTGCTGCGGCTGCTGCCCTCCCTCACGGACTTCGCGTTCCTGATGCCGGTCGTTTTCATATTCGCCGGGATGAGCGGCGCCAAAACCCTCCTGGGCGACGGCGACACCGGATGGCATGTGCGGACCGGCGAGTGGATCCTCAGCCACGGGCGGGTACCGGATAAGGATCTGTTCTCGTTTACCAAATCGGGCCAGCCGTGGTTTGCCTGGGAATGGCTGTGGGACGTGGTCTTCGCGTGGCTGCATCAGCGCTGGGGCATGGCGGCTGTAGTGATCGGAAGCCTGCTGATCATCTCGCTGACCTCCGCTCTGTTGTTCCGGTTGACCAGCCGCAAGTGCGGCCATCCACTCATCGCCGTGGCCGTCACGTTCCTGGCGGTGGCCGGTTCTTCGATCCACTTCCTGGCGCGGCCGCACCTGGTCACCTTGGTATTCGTGGTCGTTTTCTATTCGCTTCTGGAGCGTGTGCGCGAAGATCGGCGGGTCCGGTTGCTGTGGTGCCTTCCACCGCTGACGGTATTGTGGGTCAACCTGCATGGCGGCTGGTTTGTGGGCGTGGTGCTGACCGGCGTATACGCCATCGGCGAACTGGCCAGCGGCCTTTTGGACGCGCAGCCCCGCTCGTGGCGCCCCGCAGCCCGGCGCGCACTGCCTTACGCGGCGACTGCCTTCTTGTGCCTGGCGGCGAGCCTGGTGGGACCGTACACCTATCACTTGCACGTGCACATCTTCCAGTACCTCACGGATTCTTTCCAGCGCGAGCACATCATGGAAATGCTGCCCATCAGCTTCCAGAACCCGGCGGCGCGCTACTTCGAAATTATGCTTCTGGCGGGCGGCGCCGCGGTGCTCTGGCATCTGCGCCGGCAGCGCTTCACCGAATGCCTGCTACTGCTGTTGTTCGCGCACCTGGGGTTGATCGCTTCGCGCAATATTCCGATCTTCGGGATCGTGGCGGCGCCGGTGGTGGCGCTGGCTCTGGCGGAGTGGGTCCGCAAACTGGGGGAGGCGCCCGTGGCCGCCTGGCTGCGGCGCCTGGCGCACGGCCTGGATGGCTTGGGCGCCTCTCTGGCGGAAATGGATGGCGTACCGCGGACGCACCTGGTGAGCGTCGCCGCAATTGTTTTGGTCACGGCTATCTTTTATGCGCCCGCGCCGCCGCCGGCCTTCCGCGCGAAGTTCGACGCCAAGGCTTTCCCGGCGAAGGCGCTGGCGAGTCTGAGCGGCCCGGGAAGCGAGGGCCGCGTCTTCACTTACGACCAGTGGGGCGATTTTCTGATCTACAACCAGTACCCGCAGCGGCGGGTCTTTATCGATGGCAGAAGCGATTTCTACGGCTCGAAGTTCGTGGAAAAGTATCTGGACATCGTCAATGTCAAGTACACCTGGCAGCGGCATCTGAACGAATACGGCGTGGACACCGTTTTATTGCCGCCGGACGCGCCGCTGGCAGGAGCACTCAAAGAATCGAGCCGATGGCACGTCGTCTACGACGACGGCGTGGCCATTGTTTTCCGGACCGGCGCCCGGCCGGAAAGCTCACAAGTTTCCGCTGCCAACCGCAGCGGAACGGAGCGTGATCGCAAGATCACGAATTCGGGACCCCGTGATCGCACGATCACTAAAACCAAAACCTAGGAGATAACCAACGATGACGACGTTTTTGCGCAACCTGTGGAATGACGATCAAGGCCAGGACCTGATCGAATACACGCTGCTCATGGCCTTCGTGGCCCTGGCATCCGCGGCCCTGTTCATCAGCTCGGGCTCCAGCATCAGCAAGATTTGGAGCACGACCAACGTTCAGTTGAGCACCGCGGCCAGCGCCGCCGGGAGCTAGAGGCAAATACGCCAGGCGTGCGTACCCGCATCCCTGGCTGACAGGCCGGCTCGCCGCCGATGCGGCGGGAAAACCAGGGGGAAACAACAACCCGCTCCTCACGGACGCAGAGGGCGCCGGCTCGGTGGAGAAACACCGAGTCCGGCCCCAGTGGGGTCCGTGAGCGAGCGGTCTATCGCGGCGGGATCTCCGCCGCGGGTGGTAGAAAGCAGAAACAAGGAGTCTTAAATGAATCAGCGATTCATCTCGGTCTTGGTATTCGCGTTTGTAGTGGCCGGCTGCGCCAGCCTGCTGCTCTACCGGCTGACCGTGAACCACATGAGTACGCAAGCGGCGCCCTCCACCACCAAGGCCATCGTGGCGGCGAAGAATCTGGACCTGGGCGCGGTGATTCGCGATTCGGATATAAAGGAAACCGCCTGGCCGGGACCGCTTCCCACGAATGCCGTGAAGAAAAGGGAAGACGTGGTAGGCCGCGGTGTGACCACCACCATCTACGAGGGCGAGCCGTTACTCGAGACCCGTCTGGCCCCCAAGGGCGCCGGCGGCGGTCTGGCGGCCATGATTCCATCGGGCATGCGGGCGGTGGCCGTGCGGGTGAACGATGTAGTGGGCGTAGCCGGATTCGTGGTGCCCGGCATGCGCGTGGACATCCTGATCTCCGGCAATCCGCCGGGAGCTTCCAACCAGTTGCAGGGCAGCCTGACGCGCACCCTTCTGCAGAACATTGAAGTGCTCTCCGCCGGACAGGATTTCAAGAAAGATAACGAAGGCAAGCCCGTGGCGGTGCAAGTCGTGAACCTGCTGGTGACGCCGGAACAGGCCGAGATGCTCAGCCTGGCCAGCAACCAGACCAGCATCCAACTGGTGCTGCGCAATCCGCTGGACACGCAGGTCGCCAAGACGCCCGGCACGGCCGTGGTCGAGTTGTTTGCCGCCGCCAAAGGACCCAAGCGCCCCGAACCCAAGCCGAACGTGGTGAGAGTGTCCAAGCCGGCTCCGCCGCCACCTCCGCCGCCGATCGTGAAGCCTCCCGTCAAGGAAACCTTCGTGATGGAAGTCATCAACGGCGGCAAGAAGAGCGAATCGACATTCCAACTCAACCCGGAGGTCAAATAGATGTCCCGTATCGCTTCCATCCGGCATCTGGCCGTTTCAGGCGTGTGGCTGGCATTGGCCGCCGCGCCCGGCGCGTTGTTCGCCGCGGAACTGCAAGGTCAGTCCCATACCGCCCCGCTGGTGGTCACCGTCGGCAAGGCGCTGGTGCTCGACAATGCGTTGAACATCCAGCGTGTGTCGCTGGCCAACGGCGAGCTGGCCGAGGCAGTGGCGGTGAATCCGCGCGAGGTATTGATCAATGGAAAAGCCCCCGGCGAAACCACGTTGATTATCTGGCAGCAAGGGGGACCGCGCTTGTTGTACGACCTCGCGGTGCGGCCCAGCACCACCAAACTGGAAACCGTTCGCCAGCAGATCGCCCGGGAAATGCCCGGACAGGACATCGGCATCTACCAGGAAGGCGACAACGTGTTGGTACGGGGCACGGTCAAAGACCTGACGAGCGCCGAGCGCGTCGCCAGCGTGGCCGGCACTCTGGGGAAAGTGATCAACCTTCTCAACGTGATGATCCCGCCGGAGGAATCGCAGATCCTGCTCAAGGTGCGCTTCGCCGACGTGGATCGCAGCGCCACCTCGCAGCTTGGCTTGAACATTTTCAGCACCGGCGCCGCGAACACCATCGGCGGGGTGAGCACGCAACAGTATCCCTCGCCTTTAGTCACGCCGGGTGTCGGCGGCTCGCCCACTACCTTCACTCTGACCAATGCGCTGAATCTGTTTATGTTTCGGCCGGACCTGAACCTGGGCGCCGCCATCGAGGCGCTGGAAGCCAAGAATCTGTTGGAGATTCTGGCGGAGCCGAACGTCCTGGCGATGAATGGCAAACAGGCCAGTTTCATTTCGGGCGGCGAGTTTCCGGTGCCGGTGGTGCAAGGCGGCTCGAACATAGGCGCGGTCACCATCCAATTCCGCGAATTCGGCGTTCGCATCAATTTCCTGCCGACCATCACGCCGCGCGGCACGATCCGGCTGCGGGTGGCCCCGGAGGTGAGCTCGCTCGATTACAGCAACGCCGTGGTGTTGAACGGTTTTACGGTGCCGGCCATCGCCACGCGCCGCGTGGATACCGAGGTGGAGCTGGAAAGCGGCCAGAGCTTCGGGATCGCGGGGCTGCTGAACAACAACTTCAACGAGACGGTGGACAAGATTCCCGGATTGGGAGACATCCCGCTGCTGGGCAAGCTGTTCCAAAGCCGCACGAAGAGCGTAACCAACTCCGAGCTGCTGGTGCTGGTGACGCCGGAGCTGGTACGGCCGATCCCGGCCGGGCAGGCGCTGCCATCCCTGCCCCTGGTCAAACCGTTCCTGAAAGGCACTCTGAAGGATCCGCCGCGCACGCCTGGAATTGAAACAACCGGTCCAGTGCCGGTGAAGCCGGAGCGCGAGTCGATGCCGCTGGAGCGGTTGCTGGACCTTCAAAAGAAGGAGCAGACTCCCGTGCCCGGAAGCTCCGCACCCCAGTTGCAGTGGGTCCCGATGCCGGTGGCTACACCGAACCAGTCCATCAATCCCGGATTGCAGCCGACGTCCCCGCCCCCGAGCGGAACGGGCCAGTAGGCCTGTCTGGAGAATCATGTATCCACTGACGTTAGGACTGGCGATCGAGACAAAACAGCTCTGGGACGAACTGCAGGCGTGCCTGCCGAGTTTGCCCTTGCGCACGGTCATCGAGCACCAGGAAGTATCCAACATGGGCCCCTTCCTGGACCGCCTGGAGCGTTTGCGGCCGGAAGTGGTGATGCTGGATGTGGCGCAGATCAAGGAACCGCTGGGCGAGCTGGTCCCCATGATCCGCGCCAAGGCGCCGGAGACCACCATCGTGGCCTTGCACGCCAGCGCCGACCCGGATGCGATCCTGGGCGCCATGCGCGCCGGGGTCAACGAGTATGTCTATCCGCCGCTGGAGCCCTCGTTGCGCGCGGCTCTGGAACGCAGGTCCACGGACCGCCGCCGTCACAATGGAGTGCGTTGGGGGGGCAAAGCCATCGGGTTCTTTTCCTCCAAAGGCGGATGCGGCGCGACCACTGTGGTGTGTCATCTGGCCGTGGAACTGGGGCGCGAGGGACAGAAGGTTTTGTTGGCCGACATGGACCTGGACGCCGGGCTGATCGGCTTTCTCACCAAGGCTAAACCCGGCTACTCCATCCTGGACGCCGTCAACAACCTGCACCGGCTGGATGCCAGCTATTGGAAGGCGCTGGTCTCCAACGGCATTCCGGGCGTCGAGATTATCGCGGCGCCGGCCGCCACCGCGGACCGCACCTATCCCCGGCAGGAGCAATTGCGCCACCTGTTCGGTTTCCTGAGATCGTGCTACGACTTCACCCTGATCGACCTGGGACGCAGCCTGACGCGGGTGGGCGTTTCCGCCCTGGAAGAGATGGACGAGGCTTACCTGGTGAGCACGCTGGAGGTGCCGGCGCTGCACCAGGCCAAGCAAGTACTGCAAATCCTGATGGACGGCGGATACGGCAAGGACCGCCTGCGCCTGATCCTTAACCGGGTGCCCAAGCGTTCGGAGCTGGCGCCGGGGGAGATCGAAAAAATCCTGGGGCTGCCGGTATACGCCGTGCTTCCCAGTTGTTATCCGGAGCTGCACGAGTGTTATTCGATGGGCAAGCTGCTTCCGGAGCGCAGCTACCTGGGCAAACAAATCCACGAGCTGGCGCTGCGGATGGCCGGAATCGTGGAGCCGCCAAAGAAGAAGAAGTTTCTGGGGCTGGGGTAGGGCTGGCAAAAGTTCCAAATAAGATATCGAGGCGGCCGGCAAGAAATGCCGGCGCCACCAGGAAGGATCGTGAGCGGTGGGAACCATCAACGGAGCGCTATATAAGACCGGGGAGAAGGAGACAGGGTGGGTCAGCCGTCTGTTTACCCAGGACCGCGCGGGGCTGGAACACCAGGAGCTGAAGTTCGCGCTGCACCGCAAGCTGCTGGACCGGATCAATCTGGAAGCGCTGGCGGCGCTGGGCGGCGAACGGGTGCGCACGGAAGTGCGGGGGGCGGTAGCCAAGCTGCTCGAGGAAGAGAAGACGCCACTCAGCCTGTTGGAAAAAGAGCGGGTAGTGGAGGAAGTGCTGGACGAGGTTTTCGGGCTGGGTCCGCTGGAGCCGCTGCTGGCCGATCCTAGTATCTCGGACATCCTGGTGACCACGCCGCGGCTGGTCTATATAGAGCGCAACGGCAAACTGTTCCGCACGCCGGTGGAGTTCAAGGACAATGCGCATCTGCTGCGCATCATCGAAAAGATTGTCTCGCGGGTAGGGCGGCGCGTGGACGAATCCTCGCCGCTGGTGGATGCCCGCCTGCCCGACGGATCGCGCGTGAACGCCGCCATTCCGCCGGTGGCCGTGGACGGGCCGCTGCTTTGCATCCGCCGGTTCGGCCGGAACGTTCTGCACGGCAAGGACCTGGTGACCAAGCTGACGCTCACCGAAGGCATGCTGGAACTGCTGCGCGCGTGCGTGCGGGCGCGCCTCAATCTCCTGATTTGCGGCGGCACCGGCGCCGGCAAGACCACGCTGCTGAACGTGCTTTCCAGCTATATTCCGGAAGACGAGCGCATCGTCACCATCGAAGACGCGGCGGAGCTGCGCCTGCAGCAGACGCACATCGCGCGCATGGAAACCCGGCCGGCGAACGTGGAAGGCCAGGGGGCCATCCGCATACGCGAACTGGTCATCAACGCCCTGCGTATGCGTCCGGACCGCATCATCGTGGGTGAGTGCCGCGGCGAGGAAGCCCTGGACATGCTGCAAGCCATGAACACGGGCCACGATGGATCGCTGACCACCGTGCACGCCAACAACCCGCGCGACGCGATCTCGCGCATGGAGGTGATGGTCGGCATGGGCAACTCCAATATGGGCGTGCGCGCCATCCGCCAGCAGGTCTCGGCCGCGCTGGATGTGATCGTGCAGGTAGCCCGCTTCAGCGATGGCAGCCGCCGCGTCACGCACATTACGGAAGTCACCGGCATGGAAGTCGAGACGGTCACCTTGCAGGATATCTTCCTGTTCGAGAAGACCGGAGTGAGTGAAGACGGCCGGGTGACCGGGCGCTTCCGGGCTACCGGCATACGGCCGCGGTCCTACGAGCGGATCAAGGCCTCCGGCATCCATTTGCCGGCTTCGTTGTTCCAGACCGTGGTGGAGATCGAATAGCGTTATGTCTCTATTTGTAGGCGGCATCTTTCTTCTGGTCTTCGCGCTGATCATGGCCTGCGCGGTCTTCGGCTTCCTGTACCGGGAAAAGCACCGGCAGAAAGTCGTCAAGGAGATGCTCCAGACCGTAGTGGGCAGCCGGCCCATGCCGGTAACCAAGATCCTGAAAGACGCCGTGGTGCCGGTCAACCGGTTTTACGCGGCGCTGGGATCGGCGAACCTGGCCAAGCGCGCGGACGAAATGCTGCGGCAGGCCGGCATGACGTGGTCTCCCATGACGCTTTTCATGGCCAGCGCGGCGGCCTTTGTGCCCGGGTTTGTGCTGGGCCTGCGGTATCCCTTTATCATCAATGACGCCCTCACCGCCTTCACGCTGGGCCTGGCCACCGCGCTGTTGCCCACGATGTATGTCCGGCGCACGCGCCGCAAGCGGCTGGCGGATTTAGAAGAGCAGTTCCCGGAGGCGCTGGACTTCATGGCGCGCTCGGTGCGCGCCGGGCATGCCTTCCTGATCAGCCTCTCCATGGTCGGGGAACAAGTGCCGGAGCCGCTGGGGACGGAGTTGCGCACGCTCTTCAACGAGATCAACCTGGGCGCGCCGCTGGAGACCGCCCTCCTGAATCTCACCATTCGGGTGCCCCTGCTGGATTTCCGCTTCTTCACGTCGGCGGTGTTGCTGCAGCGGCAAACCGGAGGCAATCTCAACGAAATCTTGGGCCGCCTGGCGCATGTCATCCGGGAGCGCTTCCGCTTAAAGGGCGAAGTGAAGGCGGCCAGCGCGCACGGCAGGTTGACGGCCGGAATCCTTACGGTCCTGCCGATCCTGACGGCGCTGGCCATGCTGGCGGTGGCGCCCGGTTACTTGCAGGGCATGGCGAAGGATTCGGATGGAAAGTACATGATTCTGGCGGCGGGCGTGATGGTGCTGCTGGGCAATTACTTCATCCGCCGCATCATCAAGATCAAGGTTTAACATGCCGATTTATCTCGCAATCGCATTCTTCGCGGCGCTGACGGTGGCCATCGCGGTCTTCGGTTATCAGCGCTATGCGCGGCCGGGGCAAGTGTATGAGCGGCTGGGCGAGCCGGTCATCGAGACCCCCACCGCGGGATCGCCGGTGGATGTCGAGCCCCGCCGTCCGCGCGAATACAAGCTGCTGGAGAAGGTCGGCGGAATGATGCCGGTATCCTCCGACGAAAGCTCTCTTACCCGGAAGATGCTGACCTATGCCGGGTACCGATCGGATAACGCCGTCAAGATCTATTTTGGCCTGAGGGTCATATGCGTCGTGGTGGTGGGGAGCCTGGGGCTGATGTTACGCAACTTCAGCGACAACCCCTCGATGCACGTCATCCTGCCGCTGGCCGCGGCGCTGGGCGGGTACATCGCGCCCAGCTTCCTGCTGGGCAAAAGGATCAAAAAACGCCAGGATGCCTTGCGCCTGTCGCTTCCCGATGCGTTGGACCTGATGGTGATCTCCGTGGAGGCGGGCTTGGGCCTGGACCAGGCGATTCACTACGTCGGCTCGGAATTGCGCATCTCGCACCCGGACCTTACCGAGGAGCTGTCGCTGGTCAACCTAGAGATCCGCGCGGGCAAGCGGCGCAGCGATGCGCTGAGGAACCTGGGGGAGCGCACCGGAGAGCCGGAACTGCGCAAGCTGGCGGCGATTCTGATTCAGAACGACCGCTTCGGCACCAGCATCGCCGAATCGCTGCGCGATCATTCCGATTTCATGCGTGTCCGGCGCCGGCAGGAAGCCGAGGAGC